>Ga0209448_10000048_pt1 | contig 42598 bp, 33 predicted proteins | sample BogFormECP14_OM2_FD_188245 | JGI IMG/M metagenome (GOLD analysis project Ga0209448, IMG submission 188245) | Bog forest soil microbial communities from Calvert Island, British Columbia, Canada - ECP14_OM2 (SPAdes) (version 2) | ecosystem: Environmental > Aquatic > Freshwater > Wetlands > Bog ... | reverse complement strand
CCAAGGCTTTCTGCTGCGCCGAGCGGCTCTTCGTCTCTTTGAGCAGCACCGCTGAGTCTTCAGGGCTCAGCTTTGATGGAACCGCGCCGTTCGCCGATTGTGAGCTCGGGTTCGCCGGTCCATTCGCATGCGCCGACTTGGTTTTTCTGGCGTTGATTTGTGACTCGATTTCATTATGTCTCGCCGACAACAGCGCCGCCGCCGACTCCGCCTCTTGTTTCGCTCGCCACAAGAGCAACTGCTTTTGATGGAGCGTCATCCATTGCTGGAACCGGTGAATCAATCCGGCCTGGTCTATCGAGGCAGTTACGTTGACCTTCAGAGCATCGGTGGCCTGTGACGAGGCTTTATGCTCCTGCATCATTTCCTCGATGCGGCTCTTCGGGTCGCCCCCCGCACGCTCAAGGTCTGCTTTGGCATCGTCCACTTCATCCTGGTGTTCTTCTTGATGGGCCGTCGCCAGGATCAGCTGATCGTCCAGCGCATCCTTCCTAGCTCCCGTAGCTTTCGCATCATCGGCCGTCAAACGCGCCACTAAGGCATTGTCGGCATCGAGGGCATCCTCGGCGTTCTTCAGCCGCACCTGAATCTCTTTTGCCTGCGCGCTCAAAACCGGTGGATGGTCTTCTGCCTCTCGTTCCGCCGCCGCGTACGCCAGGTCCATCTGATGATCCGCAAGCCGCAGCGCCTCCTTGGCAAATGGCTCCTCCTCGGGGCTTGTCGGCAACTTTGCCAGCGCCTGTGCAGTAACCAATGGCGATTGGTCGACCAAAGGGGCTTGCGCGGCCGCTGCGCCGTTCGTCGCACTTCCCGCATTATGTGATCCCGCTGGCTGCCCGGTGCGCAGCAATCCAAAGATGCTCGCCACAAAGAGCAGCACCAACACCACCGCCAAAACTTTTTGTATTGGTTTCATGTTTGTCTTACGGCTGGTTTCCTCATCTTAGTACGCTTCTCGCTCCTCTCAAAACCCGTTCGAACGTTATTTGTGGCTTGTCGTTCGGCAATGATTCGGCGTGCCCGATGCAACTGAGTCTTTGCGCTGCCCCACAAGGAATCTAAAGGCCCCGCGGGGTTTGCATTACTACAAGATGCGTCCCGACTCTCTTGCGGGCGGTGGGCCGGGCTCGTAAGCTGGTCGTAGAGGTCTTCGTGGAGAATTCCAGACTGCCAAGAAGCACTTTCGTCATGCTCGCCATTTTTGCGGCGGTTTATTTTTCATCGTACTATCCGCGCCTTCCCGACGAACTCGCGTCCCACTTCAACAGCCGCGGCCTCCCCAACGGCTGGCAATCCAAAGCCATGTTCTTCGGATTTTTCGTCGGCGCGCTCGTGATGGCCACAGTCCTCTCCTTCGGCCTCCCGCGCATCCTAAAAAGCCTGCCGCCAGCGTTGGTCAACGTTCCGAACAAGCAGTACTGGCTCGCTCCGGAGCAGGCGCCAGCCACGCTCGAGTTTTTTAGCACGTGGTTCGCCTGGTTCGGCTGCGCTGCTCTCGTGCTCCTTCTTTTCACTTTCAATTACGCAGTCCAATCCAATCTGCATCCCGACCACCGCCCCGATCCCGACCAAATGCTGTACGCCGTCCTCGCCTTTGCCGCCTTCGTAGCCGTATGGATCACGCGTCTAGCCACGCGCTTCGCCCGCGTCCCGCCGCAAAACGTCCGGAGTTGACGAAAATTGACAGAGAGCATAGTTTTGGCCAGTGAAGGTTCGAGACGTCATCCGCATGCTGGAACAAGTTACTCGCGAGAACACGAGGAAGTCATCGCCAGTACAAATACCCTGCTGAAATAGGTATCGTTAGGGAGCCAAGAGAGATTTGGCACTTGGGCCTTTGAATAGCGTCCTGAAACAACAGGGTTTGAAGTGATGCAGGAATATCTAATCGTCATCGAACCGACGCAAACGGGGTTCTCAGCCTACTCACCGATCTTCCTGGATGCGTTTCCACCGGCGCCACCCGGCCGCAAGTCGAACAAAACATACACGAAGCTATCTCTTTTCACCTCGACGCCCTGCGCGAAGGGGCCAATCAACACCTCGATTATGAATGTGCTGGAAGCTATTGAGAACACATTGCTAATAGCGGCCGGTATCTGGCTCTTCCAAACGTATCGGCATAAAACAAGAATGGTAAAGGACTTTGACTATTGCATGCAGGTCATTGCCGAAGAAGCCGTTAAGCAAGCAATCCCCAAACAAAGAACTCACCTCGATTTTTCGCCCGAATCGATCGAATTTCTTGACGAGATGCCGGGAGAGATACACGAGAGTCATCTGAAGCACCCTCTAGGCGAAAAAGAATTGTCCTTACTGTCGTTGCGGTGGGGAGCCTACATCGGCGAGGCCGTCAAAAGGGTGCATCCGGCAAAATGGCAGCGCGATTCAGAGCGGATGGGACCAGGCACGACTCCCCTCGTCTACGAGTCCGGAGAGCAGGCTTTTCCGCGGTCATGGGTTTACAAGCGAATCGTGGATGGCCCTATGGACAGTGTGACGTCAAGTTCTATGTCTTTTCCAACCCGGAGCTTCTAGTAAACGCTGAAACACCTGAATCAGAAGCGCCAACGGAATGAGCCGCGGACTTCGAATGTAAAGCAAAAACGCCCCGATCTCTCGGGGCGTTCCGTTTTTCTAATTTCAAATTTCCGATCTTTCTACAAATAATCCCGCGACGGCCCTTCCAAAAACGCCCGCAACTTCCGCGAACGCGACGGATGGCGCAGCTTGCGCAATGCTTTCGCTTCAATCTGCCGGATGCGTTCGCGCGTAACAGCGAACGACTGCCCGACTTCTTCGAGCGTATGCTCGCTGCCGTCATCCAACCCAAACCGCATCTTGATAACTTTTTCCTCGCGCGGCGTAAGCGTCTTCAACACCGAAGACGTCTGCTCCTTCAAATTCAAATTGATCACCGCGTCGGACGGCGAAACCACGGCCTTGTCTTCGATGAAATCCCCGAGATGCGAATCTTCTTCTTCGCCGATCGGCGTTTCGAGCGAAATCGGCTCTTGCGCAATTTTCAGAATCTTGCGCACCTTGGACACCGGAATGTCCATCCGCTTGGCGATCTCTTCCGAAGTCGGCTCGCGCCCAAGTTCCTGCACCAGCTGGCGGCTCGTGCGCACCAGTTTGTTGATCGTCTCGATCATGTGCACCGGAATACGAATCGTGCGCGCCTGGTCCGCAATCGCGCGCGTAATCGCCTGGCGGATCCACCATGTCGCATACGTCGAAAATTTATACCCGCGCCGCCACTCGAACTTATCCACGGCCTTCATCAAGCCGATGTTGCCTTCCTGAATCAAGTCGAGGAACTGCAACCCGCGGTTCGTATATTTCTTCGCAATAGAAACCACCAACCGAAGGTTGGCCTCGATCAATTCTTTCTTCGCCTGTTCGGCCTCGGCTTCGCCGCGATGAATAAACGTCAGCGTGCGCTTTAGTTCGGTGAGCCCGACCTCGCTCGCCTCTTCGATATCCTTCAGCTCCGTCCGCCGCGTGCGCAATTCCTTGCGCGCTTCCGCCGCTACGTCGCCCTTCGCGGCGTCTACGCGCCGCTCCAGCCGCCCCGCTTCGCGCTCCAGCGACTGCAGGCGCTCGACCGTCCCGCGCATCTTGTCGATCAACCGCTTCTTCTCAAACGGATTGAAATCGATCCCGCGAATCTCTACCGAAATCTCCACGCGCGTCCGCGAAAGCGCCCACTTCGCCTTCATGTACGGCCTTTTCTTCGCCTTCGGCGTACTATCGAGCTTCTCCGCTTGTTTCAGCGCCAAATCGTACAGCTTCGCGATCTTGTCGATGTACTTCAGCGTCTGCTTCGTCTTGTTCGCAATCTTCTCTTCGGTCAGCTCTTCGTCGTCAAACTGCACGATCTCTTTAATCGACCGCGCGCCCTTCCGCAAATCCTCGCCCACCGCAATCAATTCCTTGATCACAATCGGCGACCGCGTAATCGACTTCATCACCACGAGCTGGCCGCGCTCGATGCGCTTCGCGATGGTCACTTCGCCTTCGCGCGTCAACAGCGGCACCGTCCCCATCTCGCGCAAATACATGCGCACCGGATCGTTCGTTTTTTCCAACGATCCCGGCGTCAAATCCAGATCGCTGCCGCCTTCATCCGAATGCGCGTCGTCCTTGACGACCGCATCACGGTCGCCGGCCTCCGAGGACACTTCCACCGCCCGCGCCGCCTTCGCCGACGCCTGGTCCTCATAAATCTCGATCCCGTTCCGTTCAAATGTAGTGAGAAGGTCGTCGATTTCTTCCGAAGAATGCACTTCCGCCGGAAGCGAATCATTCACCTCGTCGTAAAGCAGATACCCGCGCTCTTTGCCCACGGCAATGAGCTGCTTTACCGCATCATATTTTTCTTCAAGACCCACTGCTGCCACGAATTCCTCCAGCCATTAAAGCCACAGGTGCGACCGATCAAAGCCGCCAAAGCTTTTTCCCCGCAAAGGCGCAGGCAGTATGCCGCGCTTGCGCAGCCAACTCCTCTGCGGTCACCGAAACGAACTGTGGGGAATCCCCCACCAGATCACTCGTCTTTTTGTGAATTCCTTTGTGGTACGCCGCGCCGCCAGCTTGCCGTTCGCCCTGTACTTCGCCCGTTGTGCGCTCTCAGAGTACGTTCCCGCGCCTCTAAGTACATCTATATAGATGCAGTTAGGTGCGAATCCGTTACTCGCGAAACCCTATTACGTTACACGCTTAAGTCCGCCCCCGTCAACAATTTAATCAGTGGAAATCTGTGGAAGAAGTCTGTCCCAGACCGTTTATTTAGAAGCCGGACACTCCAGCCATTCCAAATTTACAACCAAAGACTAGACTCAGCTTTTTTACCGCTGGTTTTGGCAGCGGGCGAGCTCCGCCGAAAAGTGACCTCAATGTGTATGATGTTCCGCAGGCAAAAACGACTCGCTCAAAATGGCGTCCGTCTTCTCACACGCAGTGGCCGCCCTCGGCATCGGCGCATGCTTCTACCGGCCCGGTACCTCTAAGCGCGTCTGGGTAGCCGGAGCGCTCTGCTCCGTCATTCCCGACCTGGACGTCATCGGCTTCCACTTCGGCATCCACTATGGCGACTTCTGGGGCCATCGCGGCTTTACGCATTCCCTTTTCTTCGCTGCACTTCTAGCAAGCTTGGTCTTGCTCATTGCGTTTCGCCAAGGCGTTCCTCGCCTGGGTCGATTCGTCCTATGGATCTATTTCTTTCTGGCAACAGCCAGCCACGGCCTCCTCGACGCCATGACCGATGGCGGCCTCGGCGTCGCCTTCTTCTCACCCTTCAACACCACCCGTTACTTTCTTCCTTGGCGTCCCATTCGCGTCTCCCCCATCGGCGTCACCCGCTTTTTCAGTCACCGCGGCCTGGAAGTCGTGCAAAGCGAACTACTCTGGATTTGGCTTCCCGCAGTCCTACTACTCCTCGTGGCCTGGTTAACTCACCGCCGGGTTGCGCCGCCATCCTGAGGTTTATCTGAGAATTGCGGAGTTCCCGCGCAGTGACGGCCGGCACTTCCTCAACCGGATCGTGGAAAAACGGTTGGCTATCCATGCCCCGTTGGGAGACTCGCCTTACCCCATTCCTTAGCCTATACTCCGCCCATGCGGGTAAAAATCTCAAGCCTCTCTTGCTTACTGGTTTTCGTTCTCGAACTCGCGGGCGGCATGTCCGCCCAATCCAATCCTGACTGGACGGAACCTTTCCCACCGTTTCGCATCGCGGGCAATCTGTACTACATAGGGAGCAAAGGGCTTGCGAGCTATCTGATCACCACCCCAGAAGGCAACATCTTGATTAACAGCGATCTCGAAGCCAATGTGCCAATGATCTCCGCGAGTATCGAAAAACTCGGTTTTCATTTCAAGGACACAAAGATTCTTCTAATTAGCCACGCGCACTGGGATCACGATGCTGGCAGCGCCATGATCATGCAGATGACCGGAGCAAAGTACATGGTAATGGATGCGGACGTTTCCGTGGTCGAATCCGGCGGCAAAACCGATTTCCAGTACAGCAACACACCCAGTTCGCTTTACCCGCCCGCCAAGGTCGGCCGCATACTTCACGATGGCGACGAAGTGAAGCTCGGCGGCACGGTGCTGGTCGCTCACCTCACTCCCGGCCACACCAAAGGCTGCACCACGTGGACGATGAAGGTTACCGATGGCGGCAAAACAAACAACGTGGTGATCGTCGGCAGCCCCAATGTCAATCCTGGCTACAAACTTGTCAGCAACCCTGCCTATCCGCAGATCGCCGATGACTACGAACGCATGTGGCGCGTTCTGAAGTCATTGCCATGCGACATTTTCCTCGGCGCCCATGGCAGCTACTTCGGCCTCGAGGAAAAGTACCCTCTTAGGAAAGAGGACGGCGCAAACCCGTTCGTTGATCCCGATGGTTACAAAAGGTTTATCGCTCAAAAGGAACAAGACTTCCGCGCCGAATTGGCGAAGCAAAAACTCGCCGCCAAATGAACCGTTCATTGAACAAAGCGCTTACTTTACTCAACTTCTCTTGACATAATGATATTGCATGCTATAATACGTTTTGGGTAAAAGCTTGCCCGTTCTCCGTAGCGCCAGCGTCTCGCTGGTGTTTTTGCTTTTAGGACCTCGATATAGTCCCAAGCCTTTTCTGCGCCGGAGAAAGTCCGATAAACTCTGATCGCGCTGCTGAAACGCGTCGATTTCGCAAATTCCGTGGCTGAGTTATGTTTACTTGCAAACCCTTTAGAATGAATATTTTCAAAAAATGCCTATAAGTTCTCATTCTAAACGGCTTACAGAAGAAGCTAACTGCTTTAGAATCCGCGTTTACGGAAAAGGGGAAGGGGGAGGGGAGTATACGGACAGTTACTGCTAACCAATTATTTTCTAAAGGAGCCAAGTCGGTCGGCTACCTGGCCGCCGCAAGGCGACGCATCAGATCCTGCTTCTTCTCCAGCAGTCCGCGCATTTCCGTCACAGGGGGGTTCGCTTCGATGCTGCGTTGCACCTCAGCCAGCTCACGCTCCGCTTGCCGGTGCTGCAATGCCTCGACGCAACTAACCGCCTCTTCCCACGTCGGCTCGCTCGCTTCCTCGAAGAGAATCTCGAAGAGTATCCGCCGGTCTCGTTCTTCGAGTTTCGTAGCAACTTCGGCAGCTTGCATCGGCTCATCGGCTAGGCACGCAACAATTAAAGCGGCGAAAACTTTCTCGGTCTCGAGCCCGTGATAAAGCTGCGCCGCCTGAAGCCGTTGCGCCAGCTCGCGGCGAAATCCCTGCGCCTCCGCGAGCATGCGAATCAAGCGCCGCTCCACCGGCTTCGCCGAGCGGCCCACCAGTTCGGGCTGAATCTTTAATTCGCTGTGGCGCTGCGTCGCCGCTTTGCTTAGCGCGGCGCGCAACACCGGCTCGTCCAGGTGAAGCTGCTGCGCGATTCGTGTCGCCCATTCCGAGCGAAGGATGGTATTTGGGATTTTCTGGACGTAGGGCAAGAGAAAATTCACCGCGCGCCGCTTCCCTTCTCCTGTCGTCAAATCCATCTTTCGCGCTCGCGCAATCAAGTAGTCCACGTATGGTGGAGAATCCTTTAGCAACTTTGTGTATTCCTCGACGCCCCGCTCGCGGATGAATAAATCCGGATCGGCCTTCTTGTCGCCGACGGGCGGCAACGCCAGCACGCGCACTTCGAAATCCTGTTCGAGCAAAAGCGCCACGGACCGCTCTGCGGCCAACTGGCCCGCATTGTCCGGGTCGTAATTGATGATCACGCGCTTCGTAAAGCGGCTTAACAACTTGATCTGCGGTTCCGCAAGACTCGTCCCGCAGCTTGCCACGACGTTGCTGATTCCCGCGCGCGCCACGGCAATCGCATCCATGTAGCCCTCGACCAGCACGGCAAAATCCGACCGCCGCAGCGCTTCCTTCGCGCGGTCCATGTGATACAGCACGTTGCTTTTCGAGTAGATCGGCGTCTCGGGCGAATTCAAATATTTCGGCTGATCATCGCCAAGCGCGCGTGCGCCAAACGCCACGATCTTTCCCGAGTCGTTCGCAATGGGAAAGGTGATACGCCGCCGGAACCGGTCGAACATTCTTCCGCCCTGTTCGCCGCGCGAAATCAATCCGGATTCCACCAGCAATTTCTCCGGATATTTCTGCTTCAACACGCGCAGCAGGGCGTCCCCGTCACTCGGCGCATACCCGATTCCGAACCGATCAATCGCTTTGTTATCGAGCCCGCGATCCTCGAGGTAAGCCCGCGCCGCCTTGCCTTCAAGCGTCCCGGAAATCTGTTTCGTAAAGAATGTCTGCGCCTCGCGATGCATTTCCACAAGCGCCGACCGCTGCTGATTCTCCTGCCGCTCCTCCGGCGACCGTTCCCTGGGCCGCGGAATCGCGATCCCGCATTTCTCCGCAACGGTCCGCACCGCCTCCGGAAACGCGGACTTCTCCATGTCCATCACAAAATTAAAAACGTCGCCGCCCTTGCCGCATCCAAAGCAATAAAAAATCTGCTTAAGCGGCGACACCGTAAATGAAGGAGTTTTTTCTTGATGAAACGGACAAAGCCCGCTGAAATCCTTCCCGGTCTTTTTCAGGCGCACATATTCGCCCACCACGCGAACAATGTCCGCCTGCTGCTTCACCCGCTCCGCGAATGATCCCGCTTCCGCCATCTCTCTACGGAGGCCATTCTACTACGCGGAGGAATCGGCGTACTCCATCGCCGCCAGATACAGCCAGTGGCCGATGACGGCAGCAAGCAGCGGTTCACCAATGAACACGATCAGAGGAAGCCCCCATGCGAACCCCAACAACAAGGCGAGTGGCTCGTTCTCAACATAGCGCATGCTAGGTATTGCCGGGAATTTGAGTTTCTCTTGAATGATCGCAGCCAGAATATCGCCGACGACAGCCAACGCCGCCAGCGTGACAGCAGAAAGAAAAACACGGCGCGGCCAGAAGCGAGTTGCAAAAGCGAAGGCCAGGGCCAGGAACACCGCAGTTACCACAACAACAAACCACACGATTCCGCCGAAAACGACGAACCCGAACAGAAACTTGAGCGTGGGATGCGCCGCTGCAAGACTGGAATCGGGGCTCGCTGTAAAAAACAGGATCATCACCGCGAGCACTGTAGCGGCGAACGCTGCCGGATAAACAAAGATCGCAAACAGAGTGCCGCCGGCAATGCGAAGCCAGGAACAAGAAATTCCAGAAGGAAGAAGTCCTGCCCTCCAGATAGCCAATCCCGAAAGCAGCGCGCCGGCTGCGAAAAAGAGACCCGGAATGAAGACGAATTGGACCGTCGTCGATGAGGTGCGCACCTCATGGATCGCCGTGGACTGCAGGTTTTCAGTGAAGGAGCACGTCGGAACCAGCGCCGCGACGCCAAACAGAAATGCAATCAGGACGGCCGAAAAATGGCGGGCGCCGTCATCCATTCTCGTACTCTCTTATACTCGCAGATCTACAACCGTGATGGCCTTTCCCCCGCGCTCTTCGGTCTCAAACGTAGTGCGCTCCACAAGCGGATGCGTTTTCAGAAATTCCGCGAGACCCTTGCGCAGCGCGCCGGTTCCGTGCCCGTGGATAATTCGCACGCGCGTTTGATTGGCGAGCGCGGCTTCATCGAGGTATTTGTCCACACGCTCGGTTGCTTCTTCCACGCGCATGCCAATCACGTTTATCGCGCCGGAGGCCGCGCCTTCACCGGGCTGTGCAGTGACGGTCACGTTGGATCCCCTGGAAGCGGGAGATGCTGTCTTAGACGCAGCCGAAGCCCCTTCGACTCCTATGATTTCATCGACAGCCACCTTCATGCGCAGAGGGCCCGCTTCAATCTCGGCGGAGGAGCCGTCCAATCGGCGGAAAATGACGGGCTTGCTGAAACCGCGGACGCGAATTCTGGCCCCGGGCTGCAACGTGTCCGCGCGAATCGGTTCCTGGCTCGCGGAGGCTGAGCCCAAATCCGCTTGTGAATCGGAAATGGTTTGGACGAGCGCGGCGTTGAGCTCTTCGCGGGCTTCGCTGCGAATGTCCTGACCCTTGCGCCGGGCGGTTTTTTCGAGCGAGGCGCGCAGTTCGCGTTCTTTCACGGCTTCGATCACGCGCGAGACATTTTCGTCGAAGCGTTTCTGCATTTCCGCGAACTGCGCTTCGAGTTCCTTGATGCGTTTCTGCTGCCGTTCGACCCACTCGGTCCGCAATTTCTTGCGTTCCTCTTCGAGCGCGTGGCGTTCCGCCGCCATTTGTTGCTGCATACGGTCGAGTTCATCGCGGCTGCGATGCAGATACGCGATCAAGTCGGCGGCCTCGCGCGATTCCGGCGTCAGCAAAGACCGCGCCCTTTCGATAATGGAGGTCGCAATGCCCAGCCGCTGCGCGATGGCGATTCCGCTCGATCCGCCCGGCACGCCGACCATCAGGCGGTACGTCGGCCGCAAATTTACGTCGTCAAATTCCACCGCGGCATTCACCACTCCAGGTGTCGTCGAAGCGTAGGTCTTTAGCCGGTCGTGATGCGTCGTCGCCAGCACGATGCAATTCTTGGCACGAAATTCATCGAGCAGCGCCACGGCCAGCGCCGCGCCTTCTTCCGGCGCAGTTCCTGTGCCCATTTCGTCGACGAGCGCCAGCGATTGCGGCGTCGCCAATTCCATCATGGTCTTCAAATTCAGCATGTGCGCCGAAAACGTCGAGAGGTCGGCTGCGATGGACTGCTCGTCGCCTATGTCCACTAGCACGCCGTCAAAAATCGGCAGCACTGCGCGTTGCGCCGCCACGGGAATCCCTGATTGCGCGGACAGCGCCGCAAGCCCCGTCGTTTTCAAAGCGACGGTCTTTCCGCCGGTGTTCGGCCCGCTGATAACCAGAACTTTTTCCGCGCCGCCGAGCGCAAGCGTCATCGGTACGACCGCGCGATCTTCGCGGCGCAACTTGTCTTCGAGCACAGCATGCCGCGCGTCCACCAAACGCAACTCGCCAGAATCGGAGAATTCCGGCATCGCCGCATCAAAATCCCGCGCAAATCGCCCGCGAGCGAAAATACCGTCAAGTTCCGCGATGGTCTCCGCTGCAGCGAGCAATGGTTCGCGAATTATCTGCAGGCGCTCGGTGAGTTCGCGCAAAATTCTCAAAATCTCCGCCGCTTCGTCCTCCGCAAGTTGTGTGAGTTCGTTGTTCGCTTCTACTGTTTCAAGCGGCTCGAGAAAAACAGTCTGCCCGGTTCCACTTGCACCATGCACAATTCCCGGGACGCTGCGCCGGTTTTCCGCGCGCACGGGAATCACAAACCGTTCATTACGAAGCGTGACGTAGTCTTCGCCGGCCTCTGCATTGCGAGACCGCAGGATTTGCTTGAGCGTTTTCTGAATCGATTCCCGCGTCTGCGTGATGCTCGCGCGGATGCGGCGCAGCGCCGACGACGCGTCGCCGCTGATCTCTCCATTCGGCAACAAGCATCGCCGGATCGCCGTCAATGCTTCGCGAAAGTCCGCCAACGAAGCTACGCGCGCCGTCAACAAAGGGAATTTCGCCGCCTCCTCCCGGAATTGTCCGCGCAACCATCCCACAGTCTCGAGCAGCGACGCAGCGGCGAGAATTTCCTTAGCTTCCAGAACGATTCCCGGCCCCTCGATTTTCTCGAGCCACTCCTGCGGATCGGCGAGCCCACCAAATCCCAATTCGCCGCCGCCGCGCAGCCATTCCCGCGCTTCGCGAATCAAAGCAAACGCCGCCTCAAGTGCGTTGCGATCCGTTCCAAACTCCAGCGCGTCCACTGCCCGCCGCCCAGGCGCGCACGTCGTCCTCAGCCGCAGCAGCTCCCGCAGCTTGTCAAACTCAAGTACGTCTTCTGCCGTCCGCGACATTTTGTTTTTTTTCTATTCCAGGCTGCTTTCTTGCCACTTCATTTCTGTTTTTCGTGATCGCGACCGGGCGCGATGGTCGCTGCAGCTTCATCGAATTCTTCGATCATCGCCACGCAGAGCCCGTTCAACGCATCGGCTGCTTCGTGGCTTTTTCCGCCCTGGTTGTTGCTCAGGAACGAAAAGATTAGCCGCCGCCCGCCAGGCGTTTCCGCGAAACCGGAGAGAGTCCGCACGTGTTCGACCGATCCTGTCTTCGCATGGATTCGCCCTGCGGCCGCTGTGCCCTTCATGCGGTCCTGCAGCGAACCGTCGATTCCCGCCACCGGCAGCGACGCGTAGTACGGCGCAAACCACGTCTGCCCTTGCGCGTACTTGAGTAGAGTCACGACGGCACGCGGCGTGACCAAATCATGCCGAGAGAGTCCCGAGCCATCCGTTTGAATCACGTCGTCCGGCGCAATTCCCGCGGCGGCATAAAAATCCTGCGGAGTCTTCAACATTTCTTCCGGTGCGCTCCACAAACCATTTTGCCGCGCCGCGGTGCGTAGCAGCATTTCTGTGTGCAGGTTTTGGCTGATTTTGTTGACGAGCTTCACCGAATCGCCGAGGGGCACGGATACATGTTCCGCAAGAACAGCACGCGGCGTTACATCCGCCTCAGGAACGTGAACCGCGCGGATTTTTCCATTGAGTTTTACGCCGTGCTCCGCCAAAAGCTCCGCTAAAACCGACGCCGCGTGTTGCGCAGGTTCTTCAATCGCCAGCACGAGTTTCCGTGGCGCGCTCTTTGCCGGCAGCGTGCCTCGCACCACCACGAGGCTCGCACCCGGCTCGCGCGTGAGCGTCAAATCCGATTTCACTTCCGCGGCCGAGGTGGTCACATCGTTCTGCAGCGCAAAGTCCGGAGTCAACGGTGTAACCGATACCTGCACCGGATCTCCGGTCTTTTCGCCAGGTATCAGGGTCACCGCGACGGTGTTGTCGTCCACCACGATGGCGGAAATTGCGGCGCCGTACTCCCACACCATGTCGTCGATTTCCCAGCCGTTCGGATAGCGCTCGCGCGGAAAGTAACTGTCGTCGCCGATCACATCGCCGGAGACTTCTTTCACGCCGCGGGCCACCAGCGCATCGGCAAGCTCGACAAGCGCTTTTTCCGGTAGCCCATCAAACTCCTCCTTTAGTTCGTAAGGAAATTTGCGGTTGGAAAGATTGGGGTCGCCCCGCCCCACTAACACAAGGTCGCCGGAAAGTGTGCCCCCGGGTGATATCGTGCCGCGCGTTTCGAGCGTAGTGTGATACTTGTAGTCTGGCCCCAGCTTGGCCAGCGCCAGCGCGGTAGTGAAAAGCTTCATGTTCGAAGCCGGCACAAAATAGCTGTCAGCGTTTTTCTCGAAGAGTGTTTCTCCCGTTTGCGCATCAACGATCAGAAGTCCCCAGTCGCCTTTGCTGGAAGGCGCGACTGCGAGCAGCGTGTCTGCGCGCGCGCCAAACCGCGCCGCGGCGGCACGCTTGGGAGAACGTTCCTCCCGCTTCCCGTCGTGCTTCGCCGTGCAGCAAGCCTGTTCCCGTGTCTGATTGGATTGTGCGCGGCCGCCGGTCGAGGCCAAAACATAGAGGGCCGTCAGCAGCGCCAAGGCCAAGGCCGGCGATCCAAACGATCTTCGTAAGCCCATGTTTCCTCTGTCCTAAAATCTCCCGCCTTAAAATCTCCGCAGGTGAAAGTATAGTCGAAAGAGTGCACAACATTTCTTCCGTGGTCTGCATCTACTGATTAGCGGCTACTCATTAGCTGTATTGAATGGAACAGGCCCACTCAAATAGTCCTGATAAACTGGCGGTTGCGTACAGACTCCGGACAACCTATCATTTCATTACCCGGACCTGTAAATTTCAGCGAGGTGAAATTTGATCAAGCGAATTAGTTCGTGTCTCATGGCGTTGGCGATGGTCGCCCCGCCGCTGTTTTCACAAGAAAAGGAAGCTGACCGGCTTGAAAATTGCGGCACTGTCATTAAGGAGATTATGGATATCCCCGATGACATCCCTCAGGATCTCATCGACAAAGCGGAATGCGTCATCATTTATCCCTCGGTCTTGAAGGCTGCATTTGTCGTCGGAGGTAGTTACGGCCGTGGGGCCATGACTTGCCGCACAGGTGAACACTACACCGGCCCCTGGAGCGCACCCTCCATGATGGCATTGGAAGGCGGCAGTGTCGGCCTCCAAATCGGCGGGCAAGCAACCGATTTCGTCCTCCTTGTAATGAATCCCCGGGGAGCGCACTCCATACTCAAGAGCAAGGTGAAGCTCGGTGGGGACGCTTCCGTAGCAGCTGGGCCAAAGGGCCGAACAGCAAGCGCCGAATCGGATGCGACGCTGCGAGCTGAGGTACTCAGCTATTCGCGCTCGCGAGGACTGTTTGCCGGCATCTCTCTTGAGGGCTCAACGGTTCGCCCGGACAGTGATGCCAACCAGCGTGTTTACGGAAAGAAGTTGGACGCGGAGGCGATTATCTTTAAGGGCGCGGTCGCAGTGCCTCCGCCGGCTCAAAAACTGGTCAGTTATCTCAATCGGAAGTCTCCCAAGAACATGTCCGATCCGAACTCCTTGAAGGAATAGCAACGGACAATATTGAGGATGAGGGAAGTGCGAAGGCCCCGGTCGCCGGGGCCTTCGTGTTCTTGGATGTGGAAAAAAGGAGCAGGATGGTGTTGACATCGGAGAATTTCTGACCTATAGTCATTTATGAACAATGGTCAAGAAAGCAAAACCGGAAGCTTCAAGAACGCGCCGTTCTTCCGCTGCCCCTTCTCGGGGCCGGCGCGAACGCCGCACCGTTGAAACCCGCGAACGCCTGTTTCGTGCAGCCCTCGATCTCTTTGCCAGGAAAGGCTTTACCGAGACGACGGTGGAAGACATCACCGAAGCCGCGGACGTCGGTAAGGGCACCTTCTTTAACTACTTTCCGAGCAAGGACCACATCCTTCTCGCCTTTGGCGAAATGCAGCTAGCGAAACTGGAGTCCGCTGTCGAGGAAGCCCACCGTACTGGCGAGCCCATGCCCCAGTTTCTGCGCTCGCTGGGTGTCCGCATGACACAGGAGCCCACGCGCCACCCAGGCATCATCCGGACTCTTCTTCAGGCATATCTCTCGACCACTCCGGTCCGTGCAGCGATGCTTGATTTGCAAAAACGCGTCCACGCGCTGCACACGGAGATTGTCCGCCTCGGCCAAGAGCGCGGCGAGATCCGCCGAGACCTTCCGGCGAGCGAGATCGCACACGTTTTTCGGCAGACTATTTTCGGAACACTGTTGATCTGGTCGCTGAATGGCGACGCGACTTTGCACGCGCGCATGGAATCCGCGTTCAACGTGCTTTGGTCCGGACTGGCTCCGCGTAACGACGGCGTTTCGCAACCGGAAACCCCGCGGGTCGAAACAGCATTAACCGGAGTTCCTTTATTTACTTGTGGAGATTGATTCATGACTCGCAAGCGTGTGTTCGTTTTGATTCTCGTCGCCGTCATCCTGGGCAGCACAACGGTTTACGCCACGTGGTTCCGGCGCGATAGCGCGCTGCAAGGCTCGGGCACGGTCGAAGCGCGCGACATTCGCGTGGGCTCGAAAGTAGGGGGCCGCATCGACAAGGTTCTGGTGCGCGAAGGCGATCGCGTGCAGCCTGGCCAGACTTTGATTACGTTCGACGACAAGGAATTGCTGGCTTCGCTCAATCAGTCCCGTGCCGCAGCCGAGAAAGCGCAGCGCGGCTTCCGCCCGGAGGAAATCGCCGAGGCGCGTGCCGCTGCCGCGCAAGCCAAGGCCGACTATGAAATGCACCTGAACGGCTACCGGAAAGAAGATATCGAGGCAGCGCAGTCCGATGTTGAGCGTGCTGCCGCTGACGAAGTTCGCGCGCGCCTGGATTTTCAGCGTTACGAAGCGCTGGCACAAAAAGATCTCGTCTCGAAACAGCAGCGCGACACTGCCGAGGCCAACTGGAAGATGGCGCTGGCGCAGCAGCAGAACTACCAGCACAAGCTCGATGTGCTGAGGCGCGGCTACCGCCCGGAGGAGATTGCCTCCGCGGAGGCGCACTACCGGGAAGCCCAGGCTACGCTCGAGAAATTTGAAAGCGGCAATCGCCGCGAAGATGTTGAACTCGCAAAAGCTGCGTATTCCTATGACGAAGCGCGCTTCCGCGAGCGCGAGGTGACGGCGCCCTCGGCCGCTACCGTTGAAGTTCTCGATGTCCGCCCTGGAGATATCATCGCGCCGAACACCCCTGTGGCCACGCTCCTTGAGCAGGATCAGATTTACGTGCGCATCTATATTCCCGAGACCGAGCTTGGCCGCGTGCAAGTGGGTCAAAAAGCGGAAGTGCGCGTCGATTCTTTTCCGAAGACAGTTTTTGAAGGCATCGTCGAACAGATCAATCAGCAAGCAGAATTTCTTCCGCGGAACGTGCAGACACGCGAGGAACGGGTTCATCAAGTATTCGGGGTAAAAATCCGCATCAATGATCCCGCTGGGCATGTTCTTGCGGGTATGGCCGCCGACGTGAAATTGAAAGCGGGAAATTAGCCCGTGGCCACTGCCTCGCAAAATCCAGGTGAACCTGCTATCTCCGCCGAACATCTTGTCCGGCGCTTCGGCCAGGTAACCGCAGTCAATGACGCGAGCTTCCGCGTCGAGAAAGGCGAAATTTTCGGCTTTCTCGGCCCCAACGGCAGCGGCAAGACAACCGTCATCAAAATGCTCACTGGGCTTCTGCCGCTCACTAGTGGCTCCGCTCGCGTGGAGGGACTGGACGTGCGCGTGGATTCCGAAGTCGTCCGCGAACGCATCGGATATATGTCGCAAAACTACAGTCTGTATCAGGATCTGACGGTCGCAGAAAATTTGCAGTTCTATGGGCGCATCTACAGCCTCGAACCAGCCCGGCTGAAACGGCGCATCGAGGAAGTCGTCGAGAGCAACGGACTCGGGCCGTATATGAATCGCTTGTCGGCAAAGCTATCTGGCGGATGGAAGCAACGGCTGGCGCTCGGCTGCGCCATGTTGCACGAGCCCAAGCTGCTTTTTCTTGACGAGCCCACCGCGGGAATCGATCCCGTGGCGCGCCGCCAGCTCTGGGATCTTCTCTTCGAACTTTCCGGACACGGCATCACTTTTTTCGTGACCACGCACTACATGGACGAAGCCGAGCGTTGCAGCCACGTTGCGTACATTTATTACGGCAAGATCATCGCCGACGGCACGCCGAATTCGCTTCGCGAACTTCCCGACGTTCAGCCGCCGGGAACGATGCGTGTGGAAATTACGACTCCGGAAGTCACGCGCGCGCTTCGCTTCGCCCGCCAAATACCGGGCATTCGCAGCGCGACGATTTTTGGCCAGTCCATTCATGCTCTTATCAATGACGACCTCAATCTTCACGATCTTCAAGAGCAGCTTCTAAAGAACGGGATTGCCGTCGCCGAAATTCGTCCGCTGGCCCCCAGCCTGGAAGACGTTTTCGTGGAACTCACTTATAAGCATCAGGCCATCCTGGAGGCGTCGCGTGCCTGACCTGTTCCGCGGTTTCGGCGCCATTTTCTACAAAGAGGTTCTACACGTTCGCCGGGACGCAGGAACGCTGTTTTTCTCGCTGACCATGCCGCTACTGCAATTGTTTCTTCTCGGTTTCGGCATCGACACGAACATCCGTCAGATTAATACGGTCGTCTACAACGCGGACGGACGGCGCGAAAGCCGCGAACTGCTTGACCGCCTAAAAAACTCCGACACCTTTCATATCATCCGCTACGTCGAGAATGACTACGATTTGAACGATATGATCATCGCCGGCAAAGCGCGCGTCGGCGTCAAGATCCCCGTGGATTATTCCGACCGGCTCATCCACAACATGAGCGCGCAGGTCCTCATTCTGATCGATGGCTCGGATTCTTCCGTCGCCGGCCAGGCCATCAACGTGACCAATGCTATCGGCCTGGATGAATCTCTTCGCCGCGTTTTGCAAGACCGTGCCGCCTTCGCGGTGGACATGCGCCCCAAACTGCTCTTCAATCCGGACTCTCGCTCCGCAAATTTTTTCCTCCCCGGGCTCACTGCCATCATGCTCCTTAACGTCACTACATTTCTTACAGCCTTCTCGATCGTCCGCGAGAAAGAGCGCGGCACTCTCGAGCAACTGTTCGTTACGCCGGTTCGTCCTTTTGGCCTTCTCCTTGGCAAATTGCTGCCCTACCTGGGCATTGGCTTCTTCGAGCTGAGCCTTATTCTCTTCTTCATGCGCTTCGTCTTCCTGGTTCCCATTCACGGTAGCGTGTTTCTTCTTGCGTTTCTTTCGGTGCCTTATCTTTTCGCGGCTCTCTCGCTGGGAATCCTCATCTCCAGCAAGGCCAAATCTCAGGCCGAGGCCATGCAGCTCGCTTTTCTGCCCATTCTCCCGAGCGTTTTCTTCTCGGGATATATTTTCCCGCGAGAGACGATGCCTGCCCTTTTCTACCCCATCAGCTATCTCATTCCCGCCACGTATTACATCAACATCACACGCGGGATTATCCTCCGCGGAGCTGGCATCAAACATCTGTGGACCGACGGTCTCGCTCTTTTCATTATCGGCACGCTTCTTTTGATCATCGCCGCCCGGCGCTTCCGCAATAAAGTCATCATGGCGTAGACGCGAATCTCGGCTTGCCCTTCTGAACGGCCACGCACTACTATCGGCGTTCCGGTCCAGAGCTGAGGTATCTTTCGTGGAAAACCGAGTATCGGGTTGGGTGATTTTTCTGTTTATTTTGGTTGTCGCTGGCGTGTGCGCGATGCACAAGGGAACGCCTGATCCGGTGGCCGCCTCCGCATCGCCGGATGTCTTCTCCGCAGACCGCGCCCTCGTTTATTTGAACGCCTTCGCAACCGCGCCTCATCCCATTGGATCTGCCGAGCACGATCGCGTGCGCGATTATCTTGTCTCGCAGCTCACGGCGCTCGGACTCGTCCCGGAAGTACAGCGCGTAACTGGAGTTACACCTCGCTACGAAGTTGCCGGGACCGTGGAAAACATTATTGCGCGTTTGAAGGGCACAAGCGGCACGTCGGATGCCGTCGCGCTGGTTGCGCACTACGACTCTGTTCCCGCTGGGCCTGGCGCAGGCGATGACGGCGCGGGCGTCGCTGCTTTGCTCGAAACACTTCGCGCTTTACGAGCCGCGCCTCCAGTGCGCAACGACATTCTTTTCGTGATTACTGACGGCGAAGAGGACGGGTTGCTCGGCGCTTCCGCGTTCGTCGGAGAAAATCCCTCTGCGAAAGATGTGCGCGTCGTGGTCAACTTCGAAGCTCGTGGAAACGCTGGCGAATCGCAAATGTTTGAGACTAGCGCAGGCAACGGCCGCCTCGTGCAAATTTTCGCGCAAGCGGCGCCGCATCCTTCCGGTTCTTCGCTGACCTACGAAATTTACAAACACATGCCTAACGACACGGACATGACTGTGTTCAAGAAATCCGGAGCCGCCGGGCTCAATTTCGCGTTTATTGGTCATTGGGAGGCCTATCACACCCCGCTCGACAATCCGCAAATGCTCGATCGTGGCAGCCTGCAGCAGCACGGCGAAAACGCGCTTTCTCTCGCCCGCAGCCTCGGCAGCACGGATCTCACGCAGCTTGAGGACCGCGACTCCGTGTACTTTGCGCTGCCCGGAAATTTCTTCGTGCATTATTCGAGCCGCTTTCTTTGGCCTCTCGCACTTGTCTCGGGTGTGCTGCTCTTTGGCGCGATCTTTTACGCCAATGGCGCCTGGCAAACGAGTCTGTTGTCTATTTTAGCCAGCCTCTTCCTACACATCGTCATCCTTCTTGTGTTGTTGATGATGGGGCTCGGCTTTGTCCTCGGCGTGCATTGGCTTCACCTCCACGCGCTTCCCGAGGGCGGGCTCGAACAAAACGCTCTCTACGTCTTCGGTCTATACGCTTTGCTGGCCGGGGTTCTGACTTTGCTCTACTCGCTGTTTCGCAAGAGGATCACGCCGCCCGCATTTTTTCTTGGTGGCGCGCTCTTGATTTTTGTCCTGATCCTTGTAACAACGAAATGGCTCCCGGGCGGCAGTTATCTGTTCGTCTGGCCGCTGCTCGTCGGCCTTTTTGCAACCATGACTGCGGCCTTTCGCCCGGATCGTCTCTCGCCTCTCGCCGTCTTGCTTCTCTGTGTGTTGAGCGTGCCCGCGTTGGTTTTCTTTGTTCCTCTTTTGCAGGGTTTCTACACCGCGCTTGGCTTCACTTCTGTCGGCACGCAACTACTGAGCGTAACTTTCGGCGTGTTCTTCTTTTTCCTGTTCCCGTATCTCGATCCCGTACTCGAATCCGCTGGCAAACTACTTGCGATCCTCGCGTTTGCCACTGCGCTCATTTTGTGTATTCTCGCTGCAAAAACTACGCGTTATTCTTTAACCCATCCTAAACCCAGCCTGCTCTCTTACGCACTTGACGCCGATACAGGCAATGCTCTGTGGACAAGCTCGACCAACCGCGTAGACTCCTGGACCGCCCAATATCTGGGCAACTCTCCCTCTCGGGGCAAACTTCCAGACTTCGTTCCCGACTGGTATCCCATCGATTTTCTCCAGCAGGAAGCGCCATCCATCGCCCTAGCGCCTCCGCAAGCGGAGCTGCTCGAGAATTCTACTGACGGCGCAGCGCGCACGCTGCATCTCCGCATCACCACGCCACGCCATGCGCGCACGCTCCACGTCGGCGTCGCGCAAGCGGAAGTTCTCAGCGCGAGCGTCAATGGACACGATCTTGGCAAGCCGTCCGACGCGCGCTGGCATCAGGCAGGCCACTGGAGCTTCGACTACGCCAATCCGCCAGCCGAGGGCATTGATGTCCAGCTGCGCTTGCAAGCTTCAGGGCCAGTCACCATCGTGTTGGTCGATCGTTCTTCCGGTCTACCCACGATTCCCGGAGTAAATCTTCCTCCGCGTCACTCCGATTCCATGCCCATTCACTCGGGCGATCAAACCATGGTGCGCCGCAGTTTTGTTTTTTAGGCATTTTGTCTTTTAACCTTGGGCGAGTTACTCTGCTGGTTTGCCTGTGAGTCACTGGGAGCCGCTGTGTCCTGTCCGATCTGTGAAAAACGCAAAGCCGAAAGATTCTGTCCGGCGAAGGGCGAGAAAATCTGCGCCGTGTGTTGCGGCAAGGAGCGCGAAGTTTCGATCGACTGTCCCTCGGACTGTTCTTACCTGGTCGCGGCGCATCGGTACGAGGATCAGCATCAGCGTTCGCTGCCGGAGGACACACCGCTCCTCGACGTCAAAGTGCCGCAAGACGTGATCTACGCTCACCAAAATATACTTTCTGGATTGGCCTTCACCGCGGCGAAATTTTCCGTCGCGCATCCCGCCACTACCGATCCCGATGTTCTTGCCGCGCTGCAGGCTCTGGCCGAAACCTACAAAACGCTTGGCTCCGGCATTCTTTACGAAAGGCCTCCAGATGCTACGCTGCCACGCGAGTTGTATGCCGCACTAGCCGCATTCCTAAATGAATTTAGGCAGCAAAACGATGGAAGGGCCGCCGCCCCGCCGGCAAAAGATTCCGAGATTTTCACTCTGCTCGTCCTCCTTTACCGCATGGGTCTGCTGCGCACGAACGGCCGACCCCGCGCTCGCCGCTACTTCGAATTCCTTCGCGGCCAATTCCCCGCCGCCCCGGAACTGAAGCGCGAAGAATCGCGCATCATCGTTCCGTGATATCCCTTTGTTGGCAGGCTTACAGGCGGTCGAATCTGGTAGCGTTTTCTTCCGCGATTGATTAAACGGGGGACAAGAATGTTTCAAACGAAGCCAGGATCTTTAACCTCAAATAGATTGGCGAGAAAAAAGGACGGGCTCCCAGCAGCCGCGCTATTCGCTCTCGGCTTTGCGGCGGCAATCTTCGCACCTCTTGCAGTTCATGCAGATGAACGAAGCTCTGCATCAAAGCTAGTCGCTCGCACAATGGGCAGCCCTGAATTCCGCGTGAAGACTTTTCGCGGGGGCACGTGGCTGGGGAACGGAGATTTCTATCTCGCTATAGAGCCGTCAGCCACAGCCGGCGGCACCGACATCGTTCGCTACCAAACGACGACCGGCGCAAGGGAAATACTGGTTGCAGCCAGCAGGCTGATTCCGGCTGGCGAGAAAACGCCGTTGCCGGTCGAGGATTACACAATGTCTTCCGACGGGCGGCAGGTTCTGGTGTTCACGAATTCTACAACCGTTTGGCGGCAGAACACGCGAGGAGATTATTGGGTTCTTGATTTGAAGAGCGGCGCGTTGCGGAAACTCGGCGGCGACGCTCCCGCATCGAGCCTCATGTTTGCCAAGTTTTCGCCGGACAACAGCAAAGTGGGCTATGTGCGCGGCAACAATGTTTACGTCGAAGATTTGAGCAACGGACAAATCACGCAATTAACTCGCGACGGCTCGGACACCATCATCAACGGCACTTCCGACTGGGTGAACGAGGAAGAGTTTGACATCCGGGATGGGTTTGAGTGGAGCCCGGACAGCCGCGCCATAGCTTTCTGGCAATTCAACACCACTGGCGTCGGGAACTACACGTTGATCTATGATCTGGGCGCGCCGAGGGGTGAGATCGTTACTGAAATTCCATATCCCAACACGGGTCCGTATCCGCAAACGCTGCAATATCCGTATCCACTTGCTGGAACGCACAATTCGGCGGTTCGCGTTGGCGTCGCGAACGCTGGCGGCGGACAAGTCGTCTGGATGAAGACGACGGGAGATCCGCACAATTTCTATATTCCTCAAATGGGTTGGGCAGATTCGAGCCACGTTTTGCTGCAACACATGAACCGGTTGCAGAACAGGAACGATTTTCTGCTCGCTGATGCTTCGTCAGGCGTCGCGCAAACTGTTTTTGTGGACGAAGACCGCGCGTGGGTTGACGTGAATGCATCTGTTTTGTGGATCAATAAGGGCCGCGAGTTCCTGGTGCTGAGCGAGCGCGACGGCTGGCGGCATTTGTATCGCGTGGGGCGCGATTCCGGCAAAGCGGAGCTTGTCACGCACGGCGAGTTCGACGTGGTAAGCCTCGACCGCGTGAGCCCGGATGAAAAGTGGATTTACTTTATCGCGTCGCCGGACAATCCAACCCAGCGCTACCTCTATCGGGCGCGGCTGGACGGCTCGGCTGCAGCGGAACGCCTTACGCCGAATCAGCTCGGCACGCATTCCTATACCATTTCACCCAATGGCGAATGGGCATTTCACAACTATTCTTCGTTAAATTTGCCGCCCACTTTTGAAGTGGTGCACCTGCCCGATCACCGAATCATGAGAAACACTGCGGACAATTCCGCGCTTGCCGAACGTGTGAAGCCGCTATCGGGGGGACCCACGGAATTCGTGAAAGTAGACGCGGGCAACGGCCTGATGGTGGACGCGTGGCTGATGAAGCCGCCGAATTTCGATCCAGAAAAAAAATATGCGTTGATTGTAAATGTCTACTCCGAGCCCGCCGGACAAACAACAGCGGATCGCTGGCCGTCCATGTTCGACCGCGCACTGACCAGCGCCGGTTACCTCGTGGCAAGCTTTGACAACCAGGGCACGCCTGCTCCGCGCGGCCGCGAATGGCGCAAGGTCGTATACGGGAATGTGGGTCCGCTTTCGTCGCAGCAGCAGGCGGCCGCGCTGCAATCGCTCGAAAAAACGCATTCTTATATTGATGCAAAGCGTGTTGGTGTTTGGGGTTGGAGCGGCGGAGGAACGGAAACGCTCAATCTGATGTTTCGCTATCCCGAAATTTACAGCGTTGGAGTTTCGGTGGCGTCGGTACCCGACCAGCGACTCTACGACAGCATCTATCAAGAGCGGTATATGGGTTTGCCGCAAGACAGTCCGAAGGCCTACGAAAAGAGCTCCGCCATCAATGTTGCAGATGGGCTGCACGGAGACTTAATGGTGATGCACGGCTTGGGTGATGACAATGTGCACTTCCAAGGCTTTGAGCTGCTGGTCAACAAATTGATCTCGCTCGGCAAACAATTCGATATGCGCGTCTACCCCGGCCGCACGCATAGCATCTCCGAAGGCAAAGGCACCAATCTCGATGTTTACACAAATATTCTCGGCTACTTTGAAGAGCACCTGCCGTCCAGCCCGCAGCTAACCACGTCTCACTGAGGTGCCAACCAGCGGCTCTTGTCCAAATATCGGATCCCCTTCTGGCTCCGATTCTCTACCCTGCCGCGCAGGAGCGCATCCCTGGTAGGTCCGGTGCGGCGGCGCCCCAGCCGAGCTTCATTTGGGCGCACGGCGTTGTACGCTGGGTGTCGCGCTGGGGGCGCGAGTCGAAGCCGTACTTTTGCTTTAGGCGCGCCACGCGATCGGCGATTTGCTTTCGGTACTTCTCGGGGGCGTAGGCCTTTTTTGTGTACCACTCCTCGTATTGTTTCGTGAGACGGGGAAATTTTTCGCGAATGAACGGCAAAAACTGTTTGGCGGAAGACGGCATTAGAAAAAGGACGCCAGAGAAAAACCATTGCGCTCCGGCTTTATGGGCGGCTTCGGCCACCGCTTCGAGCTCGCCTTCGCGGTCGGTGATGCCGGGGATCAGTGGTGAGGCCGATACACCCACGCGAAGACCAGCTTCGCGCAACTGGCGGACGGCGGCAATTCGCAGGTCTGGCCTCGGCGCGCGCGGCTCGAGCAATCGCGCCAGCCGGGCGCGAAGCGTGGTGATAGTGATGTTCAGAGAAAGCTCAGAACGCTCGCCAATCTTCTTGAACAGATCGATGTCACGCACGATGTGATTCGATTTAGTGATCACTGAAATGCTCAAGCCTTCGCGCTTGGATAACTCTTCGAGGCACGCGCGGGTCACTCCATATTCGCGCTCCGCAGGTTGATAGGGATCCGTCGCGGTGCCGATTGCAATGTGTTCGGGCTTTTCGCCGCCAGAACTCTCCGAGGCGTACGAATATTTGTGTCCTACGTCATAGGCCAGAAGCGACGCTGCATCCTTTTTCACAAAGATTTTTCGTTCGAATTCGCCGCCATCCAGCTCCATGTACTCGTGGGTGTACCGCGCATAGCAGTAGAGGCAGCCGAACTCGCATCCGCGGTAAGGATTGATCGTCCAATCGAACGGCACGCGCGCCGAATCGCAGCGGTTCAGTATCGACTTCACCGGCAGCAGATAGTACTCCGGCCGCTCGGCGGACTTGCGATGGCTCTCCGCGGGGGGAGAGCATGCTGCGAGGCGGGCAATGCCCACCAGCGGTACGGCTGCGTCTTGGGTCCGGTGATCCGCGCGGCTTTCAAGGCTGCGCGGGACCGCCTCTCGCGAGGTCGGCGGGGGGCAATCCGCCGTGGTGTAACCCGAAGTGCTGCCGCCTAAGCCGGTACCCGCTGCGGCCCCCACCTTGTCGCTGACATTGTCATGGACAGGGTGGACTCCACCTCGCGAATCACCGGCCTTTGGTGTTGGGCTTGTCGCATAGGGGATAACAGGAAAGAGAGTTGCCGTGGATTGTCTTGCGTGGCGGCGTCGGATACCAAAGGTCCTAGCCGTGGAGGAAAGAACTGGAGACATAGCCCACCTCGAAGCACGGCCAAGTATTTCGCTTTTTATTCGCTTTGTCAAGTCATTTTTCGCTTTTTGTTCGTTAGTATTTGCGGGCGGAAAGCCCTGGTACACCCCACTCACATCGTCCTTTTGTCCCGATTGTGCGCTTCTACAGCACAGGGTATCCTGCTTGTTCGGGAGGATCTGCGTGCGACAGTCCCCACTAGCACGGTTGCTTCTTGGTGCGTCCGCCGTGCTTTTCTCGGCGCATTTGTGTTCTGCTCAAAGGCCCCAGCCGACTACCCAACAGCAACCTCCACTCAAACCACAGTCCCCTCAGCCAGCCCCCCCACAGGCTGGCCCGTCAGCCCAAGCTAAAAAACCTGCCGCCGGACCACCCGCTCCTCAATCCACGCATTACCCCATCCTGCTGCTGGTTCAAGGTAACGACCAATCCTGGAGCCTTCGTATCGGCCTTAGGGGGCCGGAGCGGCTTGACCGAAACGGTTATCCCCCGATCCCGCTGGAACCGGCCGACGTAGCTCGCGAAGGCGCAACTGATTCCTGGACCTACCATGCGAAGGATTCTCAAACGGGCGCCGCTGTTTCGGTACATCTGACCCGCGAAGCCTGCACCGACCCCGTATCAGCTACCAAATTCGCTTTTACCGCCTCCTTCGAGCACGCCCAGATCGGCTCGGCGCAAGGGTGTGCACGGGTGGCCACAGAACTCTTCCCCAAGATCAACAATCAGCCTACGGACGACGATGACGACGCCAAAGACAAGCCTGCTCCCCCGACTATTACGCACTTCAAGCCGCCCGTTGCGGTGGCGTATATCAATGCCGCGGGCAAGCTGATCGTCAAACGCGGCACCGTCGCCCGGACGGTTCCGGGAAAAGGCGGCTACCAGCCAGCTCTCTCGCATGATGGAAAGCGGCTGCTGTACACGACGGATGAAAAGGGCGAGGAGAAGAGCGCTGAAAAGGCGGGCGAACAAACGATCTCGCTCTATGACTGGGCGACAGGTAAGTCAACAGAGTTGCTCAGGGGCTCGGTCCAGCAGGCGTTCTGGTCGCTTGACGACACGCGCATTGCTTTCTTGAAATTTGACGGCGCCAAATGGCAGGTTTGGACTATGCCGGTGGATGCACCAGAGAAAGCAACTCTCGTCTATCCTGGCGAAGCCATTAGCTTTCAAGGCTGGGCTGATGCGCAAACGCTGGTCGCCGGCGACCTGCAAACTCTCTCTTGGATTGGGGATGACGGAACCTTGAAGCAAACACTTTCCAGTGCGGACTTGTACGGCAAGGACCAATTCAATTTGTCCAGCGCCAATACCGTGCGCGTTCACCCGCTCAACCCGGATTTGCTTCTCGTTTCCGCCGAATTGGTGCCTGCGGCCGCGGCAGCCTATTTGAAGAATGCCCAGGCTACGAATAAGGATGCCGCTAAGAATGCCGGGCCGCCGCCGGGACAAGCCTTTTTTCTCTACGAGATCAAGTCCAAACGCCGCGTCCTTCTAAGCCCGCCGAACTTGACGTCTTCTTTCGCCGAGTGGTCTCGCGACGGCCTTCAGATCTTTTTCACAGGCCGCGATCCTTCGGGCAAAACGATGACAATCTACAAGATGTTCTGGGACGGCACCAGCCAACTTAAAGTGCAAGACGGGTACGACCTTGTGATTGGCCAATAAGACCCTCGCTATCAGGTTTCTGCGTTAGGATGGTTTGTATGTTCAGGACCGCAATTCGTTTGTCGGCCATTGCCATCGCGTCCGCCGTCTCAGTGTTACTCGTCCTGCGGGATCCTTCTCTAAGCGCACAGGAATCCCCTCCAGCTCAATCACCGACGGCACCGCAGTCTCAACCCCCACCGCAGACTCCTGCTCCCCCGCCTCGTGCGGTATCCCGCTTCCCGATGAGGTTAGCTTTGCCACGGCGCGAATATCTCTGCGCTGGCGGCGCCAGAACCGTGATTCTGGTCGAAACCAAGGCAGCGCGACTGACCTTGAACGGGCACATCTACAATATGAAGGAGGTCGAAACCCCGTCGGGCACAAAATACGCCGAGGGCACGGTGGTCTGGTCGAGCACTGGCGAAGACGGCTTCCTCGTAGACAACGCCGACTCCTCTCATCCGGAGATGCTGGCAGAGGAATGCCACCTGCAAAGCTCGTATCCGCCTGCCGCTCCTACTGCCGGCTCAATAAATGGCACGGCAACCTTCGGCAGCCCTCCCGCTTTGCCCAAGGATGCCGTTCTGATTGTGCAGCTCAGGGACCTCAGCCATGACGCGGATGATCCCGCTGCCTTTCTCGCGGAGGAAAGAATCCCCATTGGCGCACGCAAAACCCCGATATCGTTTGCGTTGAAGTTTGACCCGTCAAAAGCCACTGCCAAGATTCCGTTTGCCGTTTCTGCCAGCATCATGGGGCACGGAAAGCTCCTTTTCGTTCTTGTCAAAGCAGTTACCATCCCGGATATCGCCAATCCTGCTCCGGTTCATCTTGCTCTATCACGGGCGACCTCAAAGAAGGGTCAAACGCCGGCTTCGCCGGTTCCCGAAGCCCCGCACCTCTAGGACCGATTTGGTCCGGCATTGGCCGATACGCGGCAGGCCCTTGCTTGTCTGACCGGGGGTCTCCTGCCCGTTGCTATACTTATTTGATGGCGACCCCTACTCCTGTGCAACCGCAGCAGGTCGGCATTCTCATCCTGGATGACGACGACAATAACCAGGGTGCCTTGCGTCAAATCCTTGATTCGGAAGGCTGGCGCGTCCGCCTGGTGCAAGACCCCAAACTGCTGCTGACGGAGCTCAAGTCCGGCGAATGGTCTCTGGTTATCGCCAACATTGCGTTGGCCGGAACGGACACCCCGATTTTCATCACTCTGCGCGAACTGGCAGGCGTTTCTCACGAAGAGGGGGGGCGCATACGTGCCCTTTACCTTGTGCCGGAAATGACCGGAAGCCAGTACGTCCCAGCGCTAGAGCTGGCCAGAGCACCCTACGTGGTGAGGCCTTTCCATCTGCACGATTTTCTCGAGAAAGTCAGCGACCTGCTCGTGGAAGTGAAAGCGATCGAAGGACCTATTCGCCAGGTACGCCACGAGTTCGGCGCCATGCGCAAGAAGAAGAAAATGGCCGGGCGTTCCAACTCGATGTTCGCATCACGCGATTCCTATTCTTACAGCGACGAGGAAATCGCGGAGTACGAAAAACAGGAAAGCGAAGCATCCAAAAACAGCAGGAGCAAGCCTCGCACCAATCTTGGCGGGAGCGACCGCTAGCCCTCGCATCTCTGAAAACTTTCCTACTCCCTCACCTTGGACCCGTTCCATTAGATTACCCTTGCGGGCACTTCGGCGCACTTGGCTTGACTTACACGCCATGCAAGCGCGATGCTACCGCGTCCCAACTGTCGAATACGAATTTAGCGATTGGCCAACATCAACGAGGAACCGAATGCGATTGCGGGCAACAATGACCTCTGGCGTGTTTAGATTTGCTTTGCTGGCAGGATTAGCCGGCTGCGCTGCGCTTCCGTCGACGGCGCAACAAACCAATTCCGCGGAGCGGCGGGTTCTCACCGCTGATGATTACAAACACGCCGAAAAATTCATGGCGTACAACGTGCGGCCGCTCGTGTTCCATGACGTGCGAGGAAAGTGGTTGCCAGAGGATCGCTATTTGTTCCGCGACCTGGGGCCGGATGGGAGCGAGTTCGTGGTTTTCGACGCTGTGCGCGGATCACGCCAGCCTGCATTTGACCACGCTAAAATTGCTGCTGCTCTTTCTGCGGCAGCCGGGGCTTCATACAACGCAGCGCACCTGCCGTTTATGACGTTCGAATTTTCTGCCGACGGCAAATCCATTTCTTTTCATTTGAAGGGCCAGCAGTGGACCTGCGACTTGCAAGGGAACAAATGCACCGCCGAACCTAAGCCCGCCAAGGCCGCGGCCGAACGTCCTGAAGAAGGAATTTCGCCCGATGGCAAGAGCGCGGCGTTCATTCGCGATTACAACCTCTGGCTGCGCGATGTGGCCAGCAACAAAGAGACGCAACTCACAACGGACGGTGTGAAGGACTTCGGCTACGCGACCGATAACGCCGGGTGGATTCACAGTGACCGGCCGATCTTGCTGTGGTCGCCCGACTCAAAGAAGATCGCGACATTTCAGCAGGATCAGCGCGGCGTCGGCGAGATGTATCTTGTCGAGACGAGAGTCGGCCATCCGGTGCTTCAGGCTTGGAAGTATCCGCTCCCCGGCGACGACGTAGTGACAACCATTCAGCGTGTGGTGGTTGATCTGGACGCTCATAAAGTGATTCGGCTGCAATTGCCTCCCGATCAGCACCGGACGACGCTTTGCGACGACGTCGAATGCCGGGGCAGCGACTGGGACGACGTGGAGTGGAGTCCTGACGCGACCCATCTCGCATTCGTTTCCACCTCGCGCGACCATAAACATGAGCAATTTCGCGTGGCCGATGCCGCAACCGGGACGGTGCGCAACGTTCTTGAAGAAACCGCTGCTACCCAATATGAATCCGGATGGGGCCGGGTGAACTGGCGCTACCTACCCAATTCCAGAGAGGTCATTTGGTTTTCCGAGCGCGACAATTGGGGCCACTTGTATCTTTACGATGTCGCGACGGGCAAGCTGAAAAACCAAATCACTTCCGGCGATTGGGTTGTCACGCAGTTGCTGCGCGTGGATGAAAAAAATCGCGTGCTTTATTTTTTGGGTCTCGGTCGCGAGAAAGGCGAGAACCCTTATTTCGCACATCTCTATCGAATAGGATTCGACGGCAAGAACCTCGCTTTGCTGACTACCGAAAGTGGAAACCACGAAGTCAGCTTCTCAACTTCGGGCCGCTATTTCTTCGATAGCTACTCCAAACCTGACGTGCCTGCCGTTGCAGTCGTGCGCGACGATACGGGGAAATTGATCTCGACCGTTGCGAAGACGGACATCTCGAAGCTTCTCGCGGCGGGGTGGCAGCCGCCTGTTCCCATCACCGTGAAAGCGCGCGACGGCGTTACCGACCTCTACGGATTGATGTACAAACCCACGAATGTCGATCCTGCAAAAAAATATCCGATTGTGAATCGGATTTATCCGGGACCGCAGGGCGGCAGCGTTGGCTATTGGGGTTTCGCGCCAGGACGCGGCGATCCGCAGTGTCTGGCGGAACTTGGGTTCGTCGTGGTGGAAATCGAAGGGATGGGCAATCCGCTGAGGTCGAAGAAATTTCACGACTTCTATTATGGAAACATGGGCGACAACACTTTGCCCGATCAAATCGCCGGCATGAAAGAGCTGGCGCAGAAGTATTCGTGGATTGACATCGAGCGCGCTGGGATTTTCGGCCACTCGGGCGGAGGGTACGCTACTGCGGACGCCATGTTTCGCTATCCCGATTTTTTCAAAGTGGGAATCTCGGAATCCGGCAACCATGACAATCGCGAGTACGAAGATGACTGGGGCGAACGGTATCAGGGATTGCTGGTAAAAAACGCCGACGGGACTACCAACTATGATGACCAGGCCAATCAGCACCTTGCAAAAAACCTGAAGGGACATCTGCTGCTTGCGCACGGGACGCTGGACGACAACGTGCCGCCGTACAACACGCTGCTTGTGGTGGACGAACTCATCAAGGCCAACAAGGATTTTGATCTGTTGCTCTTGCCCAACCAGCATCACGGCTATGGGAGCGCGACGCTTTATATGACGCGGCGCCGATGGGACTACTTCGTGCGCTACCTACTCGGAGCGGAACCGCCGCACGAATACGAGTTGCATCCGCCGACTCCATAGTTTTGATCTGACACCCTGCTCGCTCGCATTCCACGGAATGGATTGATCCTCAGGGTTCAATTTTGCCGAGGTGAAGAAGCCTGTTGCACTTACTGACGGAGGAAGGTGAGCGCGGTTTTGGCAAAGTGCGGAGCGGCTTCGAGGAAGACGGGGCCGTGGCCGCCGTTTGGAACGACCCAAAGAGCAGATCGAGGGATGGCGCGATACATATCGACCGCCATTTCAATGGGATAGAGGAAGTCACGATCCCCGTAGACTATCAACGTTGAAGCGCTGATCTTGGACAAAGTGGGCGGTGTAAAGTTCATGTCGTCATAGCTTTCCGCCATACCACGGGACCACTGCCAGATGGCTTTAATCTGCTCGTCGCCGAGCTTGTGGCGCTTGCGCATCGTTTCCCATGCTTGGGGCGGCTGAGTATCAACCGGAACCTGTCGCATGATGGCCCGGGCTTGTTCGGGGAAATACATAGTGGGGCTGACGACGACCATGGCTGCAATGCGGCTGGGTTGCAGAGTGGCCATGTGAAGAAGGATGTTTCCGCCCATGCTTATGCCGATGGCCTTGCATTTTTTGATGCCCAGATGGTCGAGGAGCGCGAGGATGTCCAGAGCGCATTGGCGGTGGGTGATGGATTTACCAGGGTTTGTCGAGCGACCGTGGCCGCGAGCATCTGGGGTGATGAGAGTGTGTTCGCGCAAGAATTCATCGCGGCCGGCATAGACCCAGTCCTCGTGGCAGCCGCTGCCGCCATGTAGAAGCAAGAGCGGTTCGCCGGCACCGTGTATTTCGTAATAGAGCTCAATCCCGTTTACTTGCAGAATTTTCCCGATGTTCTCAGTTGGCATAGATGGGGAATGGAGCAACCTCGCGTTCTTTGATTTCTTCGAGGGACCCTAAGAAGAAAGGATACCACTGCTCGAATTCAAGGTGGGGTGACGAAACGAGGGGCGACGTGCAGCCAGGCGCGAGCAAACACAGGCCTGGCCGGCCGGATTTCGACGTGACTTGATGCTGGCGGCTTATTCGTGAAGGACAATGGTCAGTAGGGATTTGTTGACCTTGATTTTGCCGTTGTATTCGATGAAGCCAAGTTTTCTGAATTTGTTCATGAAGAAATTCACGCGAGAACGCGTGGTGCCGATCATTTCGGCCAAGGTCTCCTGGGATACTCTGGGGAGTGCACGGTCCGGCTGATCCTGCTTGCCATAGCGGGCGAGAAGGAGAAGGGTTCGCGCCAGGCGCTTCTCGCTGGAGTTAAAGAGTTGATCGACCAAGTCTTCTTCCACGCGAATGTTGTGAGCGAGCATGTACCCGATAAAACGGTCGGATAAGTCGTGTTCTTCATGAAGCACACGAAGCATTTCGTTCTTATTGATGACAAGAAGGATGGTGGGAGCAATGGCGGTAGCCGTCGCCATGCGGAGGGCTTGGCCTGCCATGCAGCCCTCGCCAAAAAAGTCGGTTGGACCAAACATCGCGACAACCGCTTCCTTGCCCGAGCCGTTCACAACGGAGAGTTTTATGCCGCCCCTCTGAATGTACATAACGGTGTTCGCGCCGTCTCCTTGGCTGAAGACGGATTCGCCTCGCCGATATTCAGCAACTTTTCTTGATACACCCGCGGTATCGAGAAAAGCCTGCGGGTCGAATGAGGCTGGTTTCTTGGCCTCGGGTCGAGGTGCGGCTTTGGATTTCTTAATTATCATATTTGGATGGAGAGGCCTGTGGTCGTCGACCGCTTAAAATTCACACTTACGATAGCAAGAGGAAGCACTGGCGAAGTGTGCAAAAGTGCACAGTCGACGCAGTTCGCCCCAGAGGCCATAGGGCGGCTCGGAGCTGCACCAAGAGGCTAACGCGCGAACCTGGGAAGCCCCTGAGGTGTGGTTCTGATTGGCTGAGCGTGGTAGGCGCTAGGGCATGCGCAAGGCTTCGGGGCGTTGCGGGCTGGGATTGGGAGTGAGAGACCAGCGGAAAAAGCGATGATCGCACGCCAGACAACGGAATGGTCGAATGAAAAGCAGAGCGAGAAGACTTGATTCGAGAATTCCGCGGCGCCTTGAGCGATGAATTCGGTGGCTTTGGCATCTAGGACACTTGGCGAACATGATGGCCCTCCCTATTGGGACCACGGTCGAAGCCGGCACTTGGACCCCAAAAGGAACTGGCGCGTGGACGGGTGGAGACACTCCGAAACTTAGCAAAGCAGGTAGGGGAGGTACTGTCTAAAAGGAGACAGACCAGGAGATTAATCCCTACTAAGGTTTGGGTGTTCCAATCACTTTTGCCGAGGCCCCGTTGAGGGGCGGCTCGAGTGGGGTTCGAAGGGTATTGCCAATGTTTCCCCTTTCCGGGAGTCAACCCAGGCTAAATGACCACGACGGTGCCAGCCGTCATGCGGCTGCAAATCGGTGGCAGTCCTTGCGGGTCCTTTTCGTTCACCGCGATGCTGACGAAGTCGATTCTTGCCTGCAGGAGCTGAAGAAGGCGGAATTTGCAGTTCATGCGGACATCGTCTTGACACTGGGGCAATGTGTCGAACAACTTCGCAAAGAGAGTTTTGACCTGATTGTGGCGGAATATCCCAGTCCCAACTGGAGCGGATCTCAGGCATTGCAAGTTCTTCAGCAGGTGGTGCGGAGCGTGCCGTTGGTCTTCGTGGCGGCCAGCTTGCGAAGAGAATCCAGGGCGGCTTTGGCGGCGAACGGCGCTTACGATTTTATCGAACCGGAACATATGGAGCACTTGCCAATGGCAGCTCGACGGGCGCTCGAAGAAAAGAAATTGCGTGAAGAGCTGGCGCAAGCGGAAAAAACGAGCGCGAACGCGGAGGCGCGCTATCGCGCACTCGTTGACAACCCCACTTACGGAATTTGCCGTGTGGATGCGAAGGGGAAATTTGGCTATGCCAATGCAGCCTTCCTGAGCATGGTGGGGTATACGTCCAGAGAGGAATTTCTGGAGACGGACTTTGCCAGGGATGTGATCCGAGATCCGGAGGTGCGCGATCGTTGGATCGAGTGTCTTCGGAACGTCGGAGAAATGGAAGGCTTCGAGATGGAGTGCCTGCGCAAAGATGGCGCGACGGTGAAGGTGCGGCTGAGCGGGCGCGGAGTCTACACGGGGAGCGGGGCATTCGACGGCTACGAAATGATTGTGGGAGATGTAACAGAGCAGGAGGCACGGGAGGGGCGGCTCAGAGAGCAAGCGGAAAGCGACTCACTAACGGGATTGGCGAATCACCGGCGTCTTTTCGAGGTATTGCACACGGAAATCAGCCGTTCAAAACGCACAGGGCGGGAATTCGCGCTGATGCTGCTGGACGTGGACCAGTTCAAAAAGATTAATGACAAGTACGGGCACCTGGTAGGAGACCGGGCTCTTTGCCGTCTGGCGGATGCATTGCGAAGTTGCTGCAGGTCCATTGATACGGCTGCGAGGCAAGGCGGAGATGAGTTTGCGCTGGTTCTGCCGGAAACGGGAGCGGCCGATGCGGCGCTGGTAGGCGAGCGAATCTGCGAGCTTCTTGGGAAGGATTCGGAGGAGCCAGCGCTTTCGGTGAGCGTGGGAGTGGCCGCGTACCCCAGGGATGCGGAATCCGTTGGAACGCTGCTGTATGCGGCGGATGCCGCGTTGTACGAGGTGAAGGGCAAGCGAATACGGTTTGTGTCAATGGGGCTCAAACGGCAGGCGGCCACTAATGGCGAGCTACGCGAAGAGTGCAAATCCACCAAGCAGGCAAGCGGGAAGTTGTAACGATTACACGGAGGATTTGGGAGGCAGGATCAGGAGAAAACGCGTATGAGAGAAGACGGACCCCGAACCAAATGGACCAGCAGACATTTGCCTTTACGAGGGCGAGGTGCCGGCAAGAAGCAGACGGATTTGTTGGGAGAAGAAAACATTCTGGACTTGATCTCGATGGGGGCGCCCCTCCCCGAGGTTCTGAATAACTTGTGTACAGCCATCGATCTTCAGATAGGAAACATCGTGTCAGTCATGCTCCTACCAGATGACACAGAGCGTGATTTTAAAACGATTGCTAAAGGAGCTCTGCAGTTTGGTCTGCATCTTTATTGGTCGGCGGACATACCTCTGCGAGACGAAATCGTGCTTGGGTCCTTCGAAATGTACTGTTGCGTTCCGCGCGCGCCTACGGCATTTGAATTGAAGCTGATTCAGCGAGCGACCCACCTGGCAGCACTGGCCATTCGACGGTATAACGGCGATGAGGACCTTAGCAGCGCGCGGGGTGCATGGAAGCGTGCGCTGGAGAGACGGTCACACGAAGCAGCTCAATTGAATTGAAACCGGGTGAACGGAAGAGAGCACGACGGAGCGATCTCTCGCTCAGCCCTGGATTCTGGAAACCTTCCCTGCAATTTATCCTGCAAGAAAATCAAGGATAGACGTTCTAAGCCCGAGGTGCGTCCTGGAAGGGTCGCGCGAAGGAGGGTTTATGGATCGATCTATGCTTGGTGTCATTTTAGGGAGCTTGTTTGGTATGAGCGCGCTGGGGGGTTTGTCGCTTATTGGGGCTGCACCGAATCCGGTGCCGGGGAAACCAGAAGGCAATTGGCGGCTGCTGGATCCGGTCACGTACGAAAATATCACTATTTTTCCGGTTGTAAGCTCTTTCACGCAGGACACTTCGCCGTTTTTGACTTTGGACGAGGGGCTTTCGAGCGGAGAGGTGATTATCAGCGAGCAGGGGGCGGCGGGGCTGGCGCGGACACGAGATGGCCGGCCGGTGGCCGTGCCGCAGTACAACTCCGGGGCAAGCGTAAACCAGTTGGTGTTGATTAATCGCAGCAAGCGCCCATTGCTCTTGCTGGCGGGCGAATTGGTGAGCGGGGGAAAGCAGGACCGAATTATTGGGAAGGACCGGATTGTGCCGGTTGGGTCGGAGCCTCTGCCTCTGGATGTTTTTTGCGTGGAGCACGGGAGGTGGACGGGAGCTAGTTCGCAATTTGGGGCTTCTAAGACGATTGTCCACCCTAGCGTGCGGGAGCAGGCAGCGGTAGCGCAGAATCAGAACGAGGTTTGGGATGCGGTTCGCTCCGGGACCCTGTCTAAGGCCAGACCAGCCGGAGGAGCCGCAGGCCAGCCAGCTGCGCCTCCAGCACCCCTGAGTTCGGTGGCCATCGGAGACGCGATTGCCACGGCCGCACCTACTCAGGCTTACGCCAAAATTTATGAAGGAGGGCGCGTTGGGGCTTCCGTTGATAGTTTTGTGGAAGAATTGAAGAGGCGGTTTGACCGGGCTACCTTGGGCCTGAAGGGCGAGCGCGTAGTGGGCGTTGTAGTGTCCTATGGTGGCGAAGTGGCCTGGAGCGACATTTTTGCGTCCGGGGATTTGTTTGAACATTATTGGAGCAAACTGCTGCGGAGTTACGCGGTGGAGGCCTTGGCACGGCCGAGTTACCGGGAAACAGCGGCGATTACGGATGCGCGTGAGTTTTTGCGGAATTTGAATGGGCGAGAGGTGGTGGAGAGCGAGCCGGGTGTTTACCGGTGGCGAGAGATTACCGAGGGGAGGCTATCTTTGATTGAGTTGGAGTCGATCTCACCAAAGGCAATGACGTTGCACCGGTTGCTTTTGCACCGGACCTCGTAGCCCGGCTCCCGCGCCGAAGAGGAAAAAGATGGCTACGGCGTGCCGTACCCCTACAATCGGCAGACTTGGCTTGGATCCGTTAGACGCTCAAGGAGAACTGCGGCCGTGGCTGGCCAAGACGGATGCTTGAGGTTGGGGGCAATTTCGGCAAGCGGGGTTAGGACGAAGCGGCGCAGATGCATGCGCGGGTGCGGTACTTGTAAGTGGGGAGTGGCGATGGTATCGGAGCCATAGAGGAGGATGTCCAGGTCGATTTTGCGCGGTCCCTTTGCGAATTCTTTTTTATTGTCCAATTGCGATTCGATGTCGCGCAATGATTGCAGGAGCGAGTGCGGTTGCAGTTCCGTTTCGGCCTCCAACACACAATTTAGAAACCATGGTTGGTCGAGATAGTCTACCGGCTCGGTTTCGTACATCGAGGAAACCTGTTTGATCTGGACGCCGACCGGCCGAAGGGCGGCGATTGCCGCGCGAAGATGGGCCTCGCGGTCACCAACGTTTGAACCAAGCGACAAATAAACTGTGTGCATTGGCGGATTGTGCGGGAACGCTTCCGGAAACTACCGCGGCGTGCGCATTAGCGAACTCTAGTTTGTCCGGAGTCTGGATTCAACCGGCAGATTCAAGCGGCGGCTCATGCGGCCGGCGTTAAGAGTTGCTTTCGGGTGGCGTCATTTTGGTGAGGGGCCCGCCGAAGGCTGACTAAGGTGAGATACAAGGCGACAGACAGGAATGTCTGTCGCACCTTGGGGAACAAAAAGCGGGCGGGTGGCGTATCTCTTGGCGGAAGACGGACCTGCGGCGAGTGTGGTATGGGGGGCTCATGACGAATTTTTGGCAAGACGTGCGATACGGTTTGCGAGTTTTGCTGAAGAACCCGGGATTTACGGCGATCGCGGTGTTGACGCTTGCGTTGGGGATTGGGGCGAATACGGCGCTATTTTCTGTGGTGAACGGCGTTTTGCTCAATCCACTACCGTATCCAGACCCGGAGCGGTTGGTGGCGGTGTATTCGAACTCCGATTCGTCCGGGATGGGCTCAATCAGCTACCCGAATTTTGAGGATTGGCGGCGAGACAACCATTCGTTTTCTGCCCTGGGCGCGTTCCGAACTGAGGAATATAACCTGACCGGCGCTGGAGAGCCCGAACGGCTGCACGGACACATGGTTTCGGCGGATTTTCTTTCGGCGCTAGGAATCAACACCATTCTTGGGCGGAATATTTTGGGCGAAGAGGACCAGGCTGGCGGAGCGCCGGTAGTGGTGCTTGGCGATGGGCTTTGGAGGCGGAAGTTTGGATTGTCGCAGGACGTTCTGGGGAAGAGCCTTACGCTGAATGGGAAGCAGTATACGGTGGTGGGGGTCGCAACTTCGAGGATTACCGGGTTGAGCCCGACGGATGTGTATCTGCCGATCGGACAGTGGACGGATACGTCGTTTCGCGACCGGCATATTGGCATGGGGACAAACGCGATTGGGCGATTGAAGCCGGGAGTCACATTTGAGCAGGCAAAAGCGGATATGGATTCGGTGGCGAAGAACCTCGCTGCGGCGTATCCGGATTCGAATAAAGGTTCAGGAATTGCGATGGTGCCTCTGAAAACGGACGTGGTTGGCTCGGTGCGGGGGATTTTATTGGTGCTGCTAGGTGCGGTGAGCTTTGTGTTGCTGATCGCTTGCGCGAATGTGGCGAACCTGTTGCTAGCACGGTCGACGGGACGTTCGCGGGAATTCGCCATACGGTCAGCGCTGGGCGCTAGCCCGGGGCGGGTGATTCGACAGCTTTTGACAGAGAGCGTGATGCTGGGCATCGTGGGCGGCGGCATCGGGCTGCTGCTGGCGAAGTGGGGCACGCGAGCGATTCTTGCAGCGCTGCCGGAAACTCTGCCGCGGACAGAAGAGATAGGGATTGATGGGCACGTCTTGTTTTTCACGCTAGGAATTTCTGTTTTGACGGGGATCGTGTTTGGACTCGTGCCGGCGCTCAAGACGATGCGGCCGGATATGCATGAGACATTGAAGGAAGGGGGCCGTGGCTCGAGTGGGGCGCGGCATCGCACGCAGAGCGTTTTCGTGGTGGTGGAGATGGCGATGGCGGTGGTGCTGCTGATCGGAGCGGGGTTGATGATTCGCAGCCTGGCAGCCCTCTGGAGCATCGATCCGGGATTTGATCCGCGGAACACATTGTCCTTCAACATCTCTTCGACATCCGGACCGAATCCGACCGCGGGACAACTGCGTACGAAGTATCTCGAGACGATTCGCGGGTTGGAAAATGTGCCTGGAGTGGAGGCAGTTTCCTTGATTGAAGGCACTCTGCCGATGTCCGGCGATTCGGAGCTGCCATTCTGGGTAGAAGGGCGGCCCAAGCCAGCGACGGAGCAAGAGATGCCATTTGCGATGTTCACTATGGTTTCGCGGCATTACCAGGAGGTAATGCGCATTCCGGTTCAGCGAGGCAGGGGGTTCACGGAGCGGGATGACGAGCACGCGCCGGCGGTCGTCTTGATAGACACTACGTTCGCGCGCACCTTTTTCCCGAAGGAAGATCCGATTGGAAAGCGTCTGAACCTGGGATTGATGGACTTGCAGGCGGAAATCGTGGGTGTGGTGGGACACGTGGAGAGTTGGGGCCTGGGATCGAGGGAACACGAGAATCTTCAGGCACAGATTTATCTTTCCGTGTGGCAAGTGCCGGATAAGTTTTGGCCGCTGCTGGCGAACGGTGGCGGTTACGTTGCGCGGACGGCGGGCGCTCCACTGGGAGTGGTGAGCGGGATTCGCGAAGCCGCGGAGAGGGTCGATCAGAGCGCGGTGGTGTACGAAGTGAAACCCATGCGGGATATCGTGGCACGGTCGATTGCCACGCAGCGGCTGGCGATGATGTTGTTGAGCGTGTTTTCCGTGCTGGCACTGGTGCTTTCGGCGATTGGAATTTATGGCGTGATTTCTTATTTGGCCGGGCAGAGGACGAAGGAGATCGGCGTCCGCATGGCGATGGGTGCGACCAGCGGGGATGTGCTGCGTTTGGTGATGGGCGAAGGAATGAGGATTACACTCGTTGGCGTGGGCATAGGCGTCGTGGCGGCGCTGGGATTGACGCGGCTGATTACGAAAATGATTTATGGCGTCGGGGCAACGGATCCGGTCACGTTCGGCGGAGTGGCGATTTTGCTGACGGGCGTGGCGCTGCTCGCTTGTTACATTCCTGCGCGTCGGGCGATGCGAGTGGACCCGATTATTGCGTTGCGTTACGAATAGCTGGAGCGAGGGGACAAAGCTTTTTTGATTGCGCGTCGCGCTTCGCACCTTGTGCATCTCTTCGCGAACTAGCTGTCGCTGATTTCACGTAGCTTTCCGATGGTCACATCATAGACAAATCCGCGGACGGCGACTTCCTTAGGAATCCAGGGGTGCGTGCGGAGCTTTTGCAATTGATGACGGACATTTTCGTCGATGTTCTGAAAGGCGTAAAAGAACGCGGGAGAGATCGCCGCGGTCCCTGCGCGATTCTGGACCCTGTTTCGCAAATCTTGTTCCGTGGTGCGCATTAGGCCGCAATCCGTGTGGTTGATGATCATGAACTCGCGAGTATCCAACAGGTAATGTGAAACGACGAGGGAGCGCAGGCTGTCTTCGGTGACGATGCCGCCTGCGTTTCGAATGATGTGGGCGTCTCCAGTTTTCAGACCCAGCGTGCGAATGGAAAGCCGCGTGTCCATGCAAGTGAGAATGGCAAGATGGCGCTCGGGGCGCGGCGTGAGCCGTCGCAATTCGTGCGTGCGGGAGTAGATCTCGTTTGCTTGGAGAACTTCGTCGATTACGCTCATGGTCGATTCATTCTAGCAAACTGTAAAAGTTGGATTCGAATGGAGCAGATGCGCGGGTGATGAAAACCAACTAGTCTTCAGAAAAGACGCGGCTGGCGCTTTGGTAGTTCTTTGCCAAAATATTCGTAGGCGCGCGGGGTGGCCACGCGACCGCGCTGAGTGCGGTCAATCAATCCAATCTGCATGAGGTAAGGCTCGTAGATTTCTTCGATCGCGTCTTCTTCTTCGGAAAGGGCGGCGGCTAGCGTGCCGAGCCCTACCGGACCGCCGGCGTACTTATCCAGAAGAGCCAGCATCAGGTTGCGGTCGACTTCGTCGAGGCCGCTTTCGTCTACCCCGAGCATGGCCAAGGCTTCCTGCGCAACGGCACGGGTGATACGGCCGGCGGCGCGCACTTCGGCAAAATCGCGGGAACGGCGAAGCAAGCGGTTGGCGATGCGCGGTGTGCCGCGGCAGCGGCGGGCGATTTCTTCGGCGCCGCCATCGTCCATGAGGATACCTAGAATCTTGGCCGAGCGGTGAATGATGGTAAGCAAATCTTCGGGCTCGTAGAAATCGAGGCGGTGGACGATGCCGAAGCGGGAGCGCAAGGGGGCGGTGATCAGTCCGGCGCGTGTGGTGGCGCCGATGAGTGTGAAGTGTCCCAACTGAAAAGGATGGATACGGGCGCCGGGGCCCTGACCGATGATCAAGTCGACGCGAAAATCCTCCATCGCGGGATAGAGGATTTCTTCGACAGCGGGCTGCAGGCGGTGAATCTCATCTAGAAAGAAAACTTCCTTGCCTTCGAGTGAGGTGAGGATTGCGGTGAGGTCGCCTTTGCGTTCAAGGAGCGGTCCTGCGCTGGTCTTGATGGGGACCTGGAGTTCGTTGGCAATGATTTGGGCCAGGGTGGTTTTTCCGAGGCCGGGCGGGCCATAGAGCAGAACGTGGTCGAGGGCTTCGCCGCGGCTGCGGGCGGCTTCGATGGCGATGGAAATGTTCTCTTTGACGCGTTTTTGGCCGATGTATTCGTCGAGGCGTTTTGGGCGGACGCTGGCTTCGATGCGCGCGTCTTCGTCGTAGGGGGCGCCGGAGACGATTCTGTGTTGTTCGCTTCGGTCCATAGATCGTTTTGCGCTGGCGTCGGGCATTGTCGAGGCTTCGTTTTATTCCGGCCGACCAAAGTCGGCCCCTGCCACTGCACGACTATGCGCCGGCATGAGTTGTGCGACCTTTCGGCGCGGACAGCGACTGCAAGGCGGCGCGTAGCAATCGCTCAAAATTCGTTGTGCCGACTTCGCGCTTGGCTTCGCTTACCGCTGTCTCAGCAGTTCGCGGATCATAGCCTAAATTGACTAGCGCGGAGATCACGTCGGCTTCCGCTCCCGCGAGCGAGGCGGCAGCTGGCTTCTGGGCTTCCAAGACGACAGCTTCCATCTTGTCCTTGAGTTCTACGACCATGCGTTCCGCGGTTTTGCGTCCGACGCCAGGAATCTTTGTCAAGCGCGCCAAATCGCTGCCGCGAATGGCGGGGACGAGTTCTTCGACGCTCATGCCGGAAAGAATCTTCAGGGCGAGAGAAGGCCCAACGCCGGAAGCGGAAAGTAACATCTCAAAAAGGTGCTTTTCGCGAGAAGAAACGAAACCGTACAGCGCGAGGGCGTCTTCGCGGACGTGGGTATGAATGAGAAGAGTGACTTCAGTGTGAAGCTCGCCGAGCGCGGCGAAAGAAGAGAGTGGAACTTGGACGAGATAGCCGACCCCGCAGACATCGACGAGCACTTGATTCGGGCGTTTTTCGGCGAGGCGTCCGCGAAGCTGGCCAATCATGGAAGGCCAGTATTGCCGCCTTTTCTTCGCCTGTCAACGCACATTAGGG
>Ga0209448_10000046_pt1 | contig 42731 bp, 43 predicted proteins | sample BogFormECP14_OM2_FD_188245 | JGI IMG/M metagenome (GOLD analysis project Ga0209448, IMG submission 188245) | Bog forest soil microbial communities from Calvert Island, British Columbia, Canada - ECP14_OM2 (SPAdes) (version 2) | ecosystem: Environmental > Aquatic > Freshwater > Wetlands > Bog ... | reverse complement strand
CATCGGCACGGGCCAAACCATGCTCCAGGCCCAAGCCCAGGTCTACTCCCGCATCAAAAACATAATGATCGCCAACATGTACTACCGCACAGACATCGGCGACCGCTGGGTCGAAGACTCCGACAAACTCCACAACTGGGGCTATCTCCGCTAAAAGTTCCCTCCCCCCCACCGTCATTTCGAACGGAGCAAGCCGACGCTTTTTCTTTCACGTTTGCTCCTGCGAACGTGTCGGCTTGCGAAGAGAGAAATCTCTCTTCCTCTTTCTTTTCTCTCCCACTAATCGTCCACGCCCTCCTCGCCAATCTCCAAAAAGGCACCAGCTTCGTCTTTGAGCAATCCTACTCCAACAACGAAGTCTGGCTCCCCACCTAGGAAGAAGCCCACGTCGGCATCCGTGTCCTCCTCATGAAAGGCATCAACGTCAACGCCCCCACCCGCTACTCCGACTAAAAACGTTTAAACTCTCCACCATCAACCAACCCAAGCCCACTATCCCCGACCCCGCCCCCGAAAAACCAAACTACCAGCGTTTCGCGTAGATCTTCAACGTTTTCCAACATTTGGTGCCGGGTGGCCCAGATGTCGGTTCCACACCTGGGGTTTTTGACCCTTCGTTGGTGGCTGGCGCATACCTTGATCCCCAATTCAATCCTGCCCCGCCGCTACGCCACCCACTTCATCATCAGCTTCTTCCGCTTCTTCGCGCAGTCGAGTAGATACAGATCGATCAGCTTCTGGTAAGGAAGTCCCGTCTCCTCCGCTAGTCCCTTGAAATAGTCCACGACTTCCGGACTCAAATTGATTCCCACGGCCTTTTTCTTTCCCGTGTACGGGTTCTTGATCTCTTTCAATTTGGAAAAATCATATGCCTTCTTCATAAAATCGAACCTCCTTCTTGATGGCCTTCCGCGCAGAAATGATCCGAACCACGAAATCGGATTCCCTGTAGCAGTGAATGACGACGAGCACCCTTGCTGCTGAACTCAATCCAAGGAGGATGAACCGCTCCTCTTCCTCGGAATGTTCCGGATCATGGAATACACGTGACTGCGGATCGCTGAAAACGCTCTGCGCCTCTTCAAACCAAACTCCATGCTTCGTCCGATTGGCCTTGTTCTTCCGCTCGTCCCAATCGAACCGCAACATATCTAGATTATATCTAGATACAAGACCGATGGCAAGAGGGATGAAAAGGAAACGATGACCGGTAGCGGGTCTTCCATAGGGCGTCGGGGCAGTCGGGACTTTCCCTCTTCTCAATCCACGAAAGCACGTCCGAGATCCAGCGACTCCTCATCAATCCATGAAGCCACGCGGGCGGGTGGCCCATCCTTGCGAATTTGCCATTGCCTGTTGCAAGGGTGGGGCAGTTCCACATTTTCTGCTTGCCGAACCCATTACTACTCCGGTATAGTTTCTTCTGGATAGAATTGCGCCCTCGCCTACGCGAGGCTTCTCTTTTTGTGGCACAGGCAATCCTGCCTGCGCTTTTTTTATCTAAATCCCAAAACTCAGCTCTAAGGAGACACCCATGTCCTCGATTCGCCCACAGGACCGCGCGTCCTTGTGTTCTTTCACGTTTGCCGACGGTCGCCGTTGCCGTACTCCACTCTCCAGCCGCCACCCGCGCTGAGCCACTACTGCCTTGCCGCTTACTTTTCTCGCGTGCTACGCTTTTGCCTTCATGTCAGACGCAATCAGAAAACATACCAATTCCTCTCTCTGGCTGGGCCTGCTGATCACGGTGCTCGGTGTCCTGAGCAACCTGCTTTACTTCTCCAAGGTTCCAGCGGCGGGGCTTCCGTGGCTAAACTTGACGCTGCCGGCGATCGGTTTGACATTTCTGCTGATTGGTGTCGTCCGCGCCTTCGGCCAATCGCGGATTTATCGCGGCAAGATCTGGGGAACGATTGCCGCTGGGCTGGCGGCTTTGTTTCTCGCCGGCTCCGCTTGGCTTTTTGTCCAGGTCAGAAACGTTCCTCGCTCCGCGGGCGCGCCGCAAGTGGGCCAGCGCGTGTCGGATTTCACATTGCCAGACAGCAACGGGCAGCCCGTCGCTCTGGCTCAATTATTTGCCGCATCACCGGGAATGCCTCAGCCCAAAGCCGTGCTGCTCGTTTTCTACCGCGGTTACTGGTGACCGTTCTGCAACCTCGAGTTACGAGGCATTCAAGAAAATCTTTCGCAGTTTGCAGCTCAGGGCATCCGTCCGGTAGCGATCAGCGTAGACCCGCCCGATGTCTCCGAGCATCTTCGCGGCAAGCAAGGGTACACGTTCACTTTTCTGAGCGATCCAAAAACGGAAGTGATTCGCCGTTACGATTTATTGCATAAAGCCGCAGGGCCGGAAGAGAGCGACATAGCTCGCCCGGCTGAGTTTTTAGTTGATCGGAACGGCACTGTGCGCTGGGAAAATTTTACCGAAGACATACGCGTCCGGCCCCGCGCGCAACAAATGCTCGCCGCCGCCCGGTCCATTCAATAGGCGGGCTATCGGTTTGTCATCCTGAAACGTCAATCGTTTCTTTCCGATTCTGAAATTCGCGCAATTCGATTTCGCTGTCATGGCGGCACGGTGTGCCCGTAGTGAATTGCGAGTGCCGACGAGGGTTTGGGTTTGAAAACGGACGCGGCGGCTATCTGGAAAAGTAACCGGTCTTGGCGCGTACCTTTACGCCTTCGCGTTTTGGCTTGATTACGATTTTGCGGAAGCTGTCGTCTTTTAGCGGGTCTGTCGGGTAGTAGCCCAATTCATACGACGTTCTCAACTCCTCCGCAATTTGCCGGAAATAGACATGAGCGTCCGTCGTCTCCGCATCAATATGCGCCCCGCCCGTCTCTCGGGCCACGCGGTCCATCACGCTAATCCCATACTTGTTTCGCGCCGTCAGCTTTCCGTGTTCTTTATCCGTGTACCGTATCGCGTATACCACCACGTTTTCGCTCTGCGCGGTTTCGATAGCAGTCATCATGTTGTGCGAACTCGAATTATCCTCGCCATCGCTAAAGAGCAAAATCGCACGTCTTCCATTTTCCTGTGCCAGTTTTTCTGTCACGGAATAAAAAATGGAATCATAAAAAGCAGTCCCCAGATCGCGGTCCTCGCGCGGCCCCAGCTCTGGAAATCTCCCTGTCGACTTCTGGTATTGCTTCCACAGTTCCAGCAAGTCTCCGCCCGATTGCGAAAAATCGCTCACCAGCCGGATATGGTTCCCAAATCCCACCAAGAACACCCGATCCTTCGGACCCAAAACATCCTTGAAGAAAACCTCCAAATCATTCTTATGCTGTTTGGAAAAATGATCCTGGCTTCCGCTGGCGTCCACCACCAGCCCCAGCGTCAAAGGCACGTCCGCGCTTCGCGAAAAGAAAGCCACTTTCTGCGGTATCGCATCCTCAAGGACTTCCACGTCGTCCTGCGTGAGTTTGTTCACCAAAGCGCCGTTCGCATCTCGCGCCACAAACGCCACACTCACCAAATTTACTTTGACCCGTATCGGCTCCTGGCCGTGGCTCAGCGCAACACCCAGAGTGAGAGGTCCAAGGAATGCTAGCGCCAGCAGTCCTCTGCGAAACCGCAATCCCATTTGCATTCGGTGAAACATCAAGCTGGAGTCTTGTCTTCGCCGCGCGCCTCGATGTAGAGCAGGTTAAAAATGCAGCCCGTTCCGCTCGGCTTCACGCTCACCTGATGCTGTTTTTCCTTGGTTCCCGCTTTGAACACCATTTCGCCCGCATCCGGATGGTCATCGTCGCAGGCAAGCTTCTTCGAACTGTCGCTCTTATCCTTGTCCCCTTGCGCTTTTGATGCTCCACTGCAATTCAGCACGGTTCCATACTTCGCGAGCGCCTTCTGATAAAACGCCGCCACTTTTTCCGGCGAGTCGCTCGACTCCATCTTCAAAACCACCAGCTTGAATCCGAACGTGCTTCCCCAAAGTCCCAAGTTCGCTGCCGAAGAATCGTTCTTCTCGTCCTTGTGCGGTGTCGCGCCCGGATATATCGGCAACCCCGCTTCCTTTGCTGTGGCTTGCGCGCTGATTACCAATCCAGCTTCGCTTCCATCCTTGCTCGTCACCGTCACATTCACGCCGGTCTTGTCTTTCTCTTGCCCAGCCGCAGAAAGCCCCGCGAGACTCATCATTCCGCACAAAGCCGCGCCAATCACCGCCGCTCGCGCGCTGCCAAGCTCTCGTTTCCCCATACCACCCTCCTCTACACCCGACTTAATTTTATAGGACGGCACGCCACCGCGATCTTGCCCGTCACCCGTACATACGGCAAGCGCCCCCTTGAAGTTCCCACTCTTTGCCCCCAAATGCCAGTTCTACCTAAACCTCCATCAGAGGCCCCGGGAATATTTTTGAGTGTTCTCCGGTCCTACATCTTGATAGGGTGTACTCGCTGTTCGTTTCACTATCTATCTATAAACAGATAACAGGAGAGTGCGAATGAAACGTGCCTTGGCTCTACTGGTTTTGCTAGCCGCTACGCCAATCGCTCGGCCCCTGGCGCAAGAGGCGCAAAAACCGGAAATGGCAAAGATGACGCTGAAAGTGGGCGACACCGCGCCAGACTTCACCCTGCTCAGCGACGATTGGAAAAATGTAAAGCTCAGTGACTTTCGCGGCAAGAAGAACGTCTTCTTGGCCGTCTACGTCCTGGCCTTTACCGGCGGTTGAACGAAACAACTTCAGGCGGTCCAGGCTGGAATCGCCTCTGGCAAGATCGACACCTCGGATACAGCAGTCTTCGGCATTAGCATGGATTCTCCCGCTGCCAACAAAGCATTCGCCAAGGAAATCAACATCAATTTCCCGCTTCTAAGCGACATGAATCACAAGATGCTCACGAGCTACGGCATCCTGAAGGGCTACGACGTCCAGAACGAAACCTATAAGTGGGCGCTTCGGGCCAACATCGTGATCGACAAAGAGGGCGTCATCCGCCTCATCGAAGCCGGCGACAGCGCCGTCGACCCTAACACCGCGCTAACGGCCTGCTCCACGCTGCACAAAAAGGACGCGTCAAAATAAGCCTCTCTTGTGGCAACCTCGAGCCGCGGGACGATTCGTCTTGTGGCTCGAGGTTCAACTTCATTCGTCTTTTGTCTTTATAAGAGTCGCGAGTCCTCTCGCTCCTCTTCCGTTTTGAACTTACTTCGGTTCCGCCGCGAAATTCACGACTTCGTTTTCCAAGGGGATTTCATTCTTGTGTACTTCCGCTGGCCCCTTCGCGTCCGCGGGTTTCCATTCCTCGCCGCGCCCCACCACTTCAAACGACGGCAACGCGTAAGGCAATCCCTCAGCTCCCAATGGCGAAGTCGCATTCTCGATATGAAAATGCAAGTGCGGCTCCGTCGAATTTCCAGAATTTCCCACCAATCCAACAACCTGCCCGCGCCGCACTTTATCCCCAAGCTTCACGCGCAAAGATCCCGGCTGCAAATGGGCATAGAAAGCAAAATGCCCGCCACCGATGTCCAATATCACGTGGTTCCCGCCAACGGTCTCCAGAGTAATCGGTACAGCACGTGAATTTATTCCCGGAACATTTTCCGGTATTCCATCCTTCACCTCAGTGACGACTCCGTCCGCCACCGCCAGCGCATCGCTCCCGTACGCGTAATAATTCTTGTTGTCCTTTTCATCTCCCTGAAAAGTCTTCCCGTCATCGCGCAACCGCACCCAATCAATTGCAAACCGCTGCGCGATCGCCGCGTGGCCATCAATCGGAATCAGCGCGCGCCGGTGGCCGGACGTGTTCGACGGGCCGTTTGCAGCCAGCCAATGATCTCCGCGAAGCGGTGAGCTGATCGCAACTGCTTCGCGCCCAATAGGAATCGCTGACGTATCAATCGTCATCTCTTCTGGGTACGTTCCGATTTTAACCGTCAACCGTTGCCGTATCGTCGCCGGCACTGCGTCTTCCCTATCCACGGTCGCCCACACATAAACCACGGCCATCGTGCCCGGCCCGACCTTGGCTTTTTCCGCAGCTCCCGGCTGCCCCGGCCGAGCCATCGCACCTTCCAAGTCCGCTCCCGCGTACGAAACTAGCGATCGCCCCGCGGCATCTCCCGACACCGCTTCCACTTTCGTCAATCGGTAGTCCCACCGGTCCATGTTGTTCAAATGCAGTTCATAGACCATGTGCCACTTTCCATCCGCCTTAAACGCCGTCGGCGCGATCGGCACCACGACATCCACAAACGCAGAAATCGGTTTTGTCTTCGGCCCTTCCACCGGTTTCTGCGCGGCCGTATCTTTCGCCGCCGAATCTTCTGCGCTCCGTGCAAACTTCAACGGTTGCGCCGCCACGTTCGCTTGCGTCCACGTGCCCGCAAACTCTGTTCGCGCCGCATTCAAAGTCCCCTCATACACTCCGCCAATGGCCTTCACCTCAAAGCGCACCGCGTTGCCCTTCAACGTCACGTTTTCCATGGGGATCGTCGCGCCCTGATCCACGCTCTGCAATTGACCGCTAAACACACCGCCGTCCAGCTTCGTAATCGTCAAGATGATATGCAGCTTCTCGGCCCCTTCACCCAACTCACCCTTCCACGAACCCGCAAGGTCGCCGCCTGCTTTTGCGTCCTGCGACATGGCACGGGAGGGCATAAGAGCAAGAATCGCAAGTGCCGTAGCAAGTGCAACAAATGTTGCAGTACGCTGAGCCAAACAACGATTGCTCGTATCACCCGTGCCCTGTCTGCCGAGAATCTGCCCAAAAATGTAATGCAATGTGCCTCCTCTTCACTTTCAACAGACGTTGCGTTGTTCAAGGCTTGCAGTATAGGACACGGAATCTTCGCGCGGGCGGCTCCTCGTTGTCAAAGAATTCTTCAAAACTTTCCTCGATGAGCCCGGCGCGCACAAACTCGTTTAATTCGTTCCGCGTCAACGGCCATGGCATCTGTCCCTCAGGCTCATCCGCTTCCCGCCCCCTCACGATGGCCAGCAGCTTGCCTCCCGGCCGGACAAAATCGGCGATTTTATGGATCGCTTGCAATCGAATCCCGACAGGCAGTGCTTGCACCGTATTTGCCTCGAAAACGAAATCAAACTTCCACTGCCATTCAGCCGGCGGCTGAAACAAATCCGTCACGCTGTACTGGACTTTGCTGTGCGGAAATCGCGCGCGCGCCGTTCGGATGGCCGTCTCCGCAATATCAAAAGCGGTCGTTTCGAATCCCCATGCCGATAATTGCTCCGCATCGTCGCCCAGTCCACAGGCGATCACCAGGGCCTTCTTCGCGTCCGTTGGGTGCGGATGCGCACTCCAAAATTCCACGAGAGCGGGATTGGCCCCGCGGTCCGCCCAAGGCACAACGCTTTGGCCGGCCTCTGCCTCTTTGTAAAGCGCTTCAAACCAACCCGTCGGATCACCTTTTCGAAGAAACTCCGCCGCCAATTCCCGCGCTCTGCTTCGATCCCTCATAATTCTGTGATTCTACCCCGAGGCGGCGACGAAGGTAGTATTCTTAGCGCCCCATCACACCTAAATGAGGTGAACGATGTTGCTACGAGATCTGGCGTTCGCTGGTCGAACACTGCGCAAGAGTCCCGTTTTCGCACTCACCGCCGCAATAACTATTGCCCTGGGCGTAGGCTCGAGCACCGCCATCTTTAGCGTCACCAATGCCGTGCTGCTGCGCCCGCTCCCGTACAAAGACCCCGATCAGCTCGTCATTATTCCCACGGACATGCGCAATCGCGGCGTCAAGGACTTTCCCTTTTCCAATGCGAATTTTATCGATTTGCGCGAAGCGACGAAGAACGAATTCCAGGGCCTCGGGGGCGTCTTCACGTTTCCCTTCACGTTGACCGGCGAGGACGGCACTCCGGAACAAGTCCACATGGGCTTTGTGACGACGAACTACTTGCGACTCGTAGGCGCTAAGATTGCCTTCGGCCGCGATTTCTCCGATGACGACGGTCAACCGCAGCCGCCTCCACCTGCGCCCGGAACCCAATCCGCAACGCCACCTCAACGTCTGCCGCTCATAGCGATCATCAGTTACGAATATTTCCAGCGCCAGTTCGGCGCGAATCCTGCTGTACTCGGACAATCCTTAAATAAGGGGAAGCCGTTTAGTCCGCGAATCGTCGGAGTCCTCGCCCCGCACTTTCAGATTTACTTCCCGCCTTCCTCCGATTTGGAAGCCTCGCCCGAGATTTGGATTGCCAATCGCCTTGGCTATGACGCCGAGCAACGAAATTCCGTTTCGATGCGTGTGATTGGCAGATTGCAACCTGGCATCTCCATTGGACAAGCACAAGCTGCCGCCGATCAGGTCGCCGCCGAGGCGCGCAGAAATTTCAAGATCGAAAACACTGCAGGCTACGCCATCCGGGTGGAGCCGATGCGGCAACATCTCGTCTCGGAAGTCCGCCCAGTAATTCTCGCGCTGATGGGTTCCGTCATTTTTCTTTTGCTGATTGCCTGTGCCAACGTGGCCAACCTCTTGCTGGTGCGAGCTTCCTTGCGTGAACGCGAACTTGCCATTCGCTCCGCTATCGGCGCCAGCAGGTGGGATCTCGCCCGCCAGATCTTATCCGAGTCGTTACTGCTTTCGACGATTGGCGCTTTAGGCGGCCTCGGCATCGCGTGGGTCGGAATTCACGAACTGCTCGCCATCGCTCCCGCGCATCTCCCGCGCCTCGATACGATTCGAATTGATTCGACCGTGCTGATCTTCACTGTAATTTCGAGCCTCGTAGCCGCTGCCATCTTTGGTCTGGCGCCGGCATGGCGCGCGGCTCGCCCAGATGTGATGATCGTTCTGCGCGGCACGAGCCGCAGTGAAGCCCTCGCCAGCGGTGGCCTCTCTCGCAAAATCGTCGTCGGCCTCGAAGTCGCCCTCGCATACGTACTCCTGATCGGCTCGGGACTTATGGTCCGCAGCTTTCTCGAATTGCAGCGCATCGATCCCGGGTTCAATCCTCATGGCCTCCTCACCTTTCAGGTTCAGTCCGATCGATTTTTGCAGAAGCCGGAAGAGCGCGCCGTCGCTACCCGCCAGCTCGAAGAACGCCTGCGCACCATCCCCGGCGTGCAAAGCCTAACCGCCTCAAATCCATTTCCGCTCACGGGTGGCTACAGTCCGATTCGCTGGGGCACCGAAGAAGCCCTCACCGACGCGAGCAGGTATAAAGCAGTCGATCCTCTCATCGTGCTTCCGGGCTACTTCGAAACGATGCACACACCTCTGCTCGAGGGCCGCACATTCACCGACGAAGACAACCAGCCGGGCCGCACTCAAGTCGTGGTTGATAAAATACTGGCGGATCGTGCCTATCCTGGCCAGCCCTCGGTTGGCAAGCATTCTTATCCGCATTCAAACGCCGGAACCTGTGTGGGTGGAGATCATTGGCGTCGTCGCTCACGAGCACGGTGTCTCGTTGACCGAGCCCGGACGCGAGCAAGTTTATTTTACCGACGCGTACATCGGCTCCGGCGCGACCGATCACTGGGCGCTACGGACCGGCAGCGATCCATCGAAGTACGCGAACGATGTTCGCGCTGCGCTCAAGACCTTCGATTCCCACCTCTTGATCACCGACATGCAGCCCATGGATGCTGTGATCGAGAAGGCGCAAGCCGGCACGCGCTTTTCCTGGCTTCTTATCGGATCGTTTGCGGTCATCGCAGCGATGCTCGCCGGCGTCGGTCTTTACGGTGTGCTTGCGACCGTCGTGCGGCAGCGCACCGCGGAGATCGGCATACGTATGGCCCTGGGCGCTCAGTCCAACAACATTTTCAAACTCGTCGTAGGCCAGGGACTTCGTCTCGCTGGCATCGGTATTGCTGCCGGCCTGATCACAGCGTTCGTACTCACACGCGGGATGACGACGATGTTGGTGGGTGTTAAGTCCACCGACCCTGCAACTTTTGCCACGATGGCAGTGGTCTTCTTCCTAATCGCTGCCACCGCGTCCTGGCTGCCTGCTTTGCGCGCTTCCAGCTTGGACCCGATCGTTGCACTTCGCGATGAGTGACGTCCTCGCTTTTGGAGCACCCGCGCCTCGCTGGTGTTTTTCTGTTGTTTCTGGTGCACACAAGGTGCCGTCTCCTGGCTGAACAAACACGCCCACTTGCCCGTTCGCTAGGCCAACATCAGCTCATCCAAGAGAAATTTCACCGAATCGTCCGTGGCTTTTATTCGTATCCACCCTCGCAGGAGCTCTCAGCCAAAAATCGATACCGAACCCGGCACCACTAGTTATGATTTGGGCGACTGGCAAACAACATTTTTGCAATCCGTCGTACCATCGTAAGAAAGGGGCAACGGGGCATCCTTTCGGAGGCAGCTCATTGGGATCTGAACGCCGTCGCACACCGAGATATACGTTTATCGCCAGTGCCGAGCTCATCGAGGAGACGTCGGATGTGCGCATCGCCACGCGCGTCAGCGAGTTGAGCCTCTACGGCTGCTACTTGGATATGATGAATCCTTTTCCGGTGGGAACGCTCGTGCTGGTCAAGATTTCGGCGGGGGACGCCTTCTTCCAGGCCAAGTCAAAAATCGTCTACGCGCAGCCAAATATGGGCGCCGGCGTCGTTTTCCTCGAGACGGAGGCGCAATACCAGCCTGTTCTGGAGCGCTGGCTGGATGAAGCTTCGAAGGGCAATCAAACTCGCGTCGGCTGATTCCCCTCGCCCGCTTTTTTTTCCAAACTGGCTTCCTGTTCGACTTCTACAGCTTACTTGCTTCGCGTTTTTTCCTGTTGATCGACAGCGTCGTGTAGCCCTTCGAGGAGTCTGCTCTTTTCCTGCGGGTTGGATGTCTTTCTCACGTCCGACCACAAAGTGGTTCCGCTCTTCGGTTCGATCAGTGTGATCCTCGTGCAGCCCGGCGGAGCCAGTTCTTCTCCTCCGGCGGACTTTTCGCTCACCGGCCTAGGATTGTAGGTGGTGGCTGCGTCGCCGCCGGGAACGAATTTCACCACGCTGCTCCCGGAAAGCCTCAGCACGAGGTCCGCTTTCTGCGGAGAATCCACGATGTCATACCGTCCCCACTTGTTCAGTCCCATATAGGCGTCATGTTGAATCTCAGCGTCGTTCGTTTGGTTATCCACGAAGATCGTTTTTGCGGAAAGCACTTTCGAGGGAACGGCGCCGCGCTTGTCTCTCGCGTGTGTTATTTCAATGCCTAAAAGCATTGCCGCAAGCAAGAAGGCGGACATTATTTTTTTCATGGATGCACCCCGGTGTTGACAGTTCTTAGGCTGGTGAGGGTTCCACTTTATGGAGCGCAATCTACCCACGTAACTGGACATGAGACGCGAAAGAGGCCATGTGGCGCGGGGTTTAAGGGCCTGTCCGCGAGGGTAGGGAAGCGGACCGCGCGAGCAATCGCCGCCCGTAGAAAGGGACTGATGATTCTTGTTCCAGGCTTACTTTTTGCGGGCTTTGATGTCGTCGTAAACAATCAAGGAAAGGACTACAAGAATCCACACGGGGAAGACGCCCATTCCAGGAATGGCTTCCGCAACCAAGCCCGGCAAAATCGCCCATCGACGGCCGAGAATTAGAAACAGGAGCAGAGCCGTTGCCAGGTCGATCACCCATTGCATGGGTGGGGCAAGCACGGTCCAGAAGGACAGGAAGTCCGAGACTGCAGCGACTAGGAAAGCAACGGCCTGCCGTTTGCGTGAGGGCCGCTGGATGGGAGTCAGCACTTCCGCTGGTGTCAAAACGATCGGCTGATCGGTGGGAGTTGTCATTACTTCAACTGCGGTCCTCAGGTTCTCTCCAAATGATCCTGTCATGGGTGCGGGCGAACCGCAAGATGTGACTGCCCGAGCTCACTTATACGAAGGAATGCGGGCAATGAGTTTCGGCTTGTTCTACACTAAAGTTGTTGGGCAGACCGATGACGAATGACATCACACCACTCGCGAACGAACCAACGCCTCACGGAACGCGCGGCAGCTCACGGCGCGTGTACGCGTGGGTTCTGGGAGCGCTTCTGGGCGCAGTTCTTACGGTCATCTTGATAGCAGCGCTGGTGTGGTTGTCGACCGGGCTCGGGTTATTGCACCTTTTGGGGATGCTGCGCGAAGGGAAAACGCAAATCAATGTCGATCAGCCCACCGTAGTTCATCAGATTCAGCAATTGCAGCGGCTGGAAACCGTAAGCTACACGATGGATAAGATTATCTCGGGCGAGCACGGCAATGCGTACCTACCGAAGTTTCTAGCGGGTGATCGCTTACTATTAGTGGTGCATGGAGAAGTAGTTGGGGGCATCAATCTCGCGGGTTTGCAGCCGGGCGACGTCTCGATACAAGGGCAGAAAGTATCGATTCACCTGCCCGCAGCGGAAGTCTTGAGCACACGAATCGATAATGCAAGGACAAAGGTATATTCACGAGACACCGGCCTATTCTCGTCCCCTGATCCCAACCTGGAGAGCGAAGTACGCGAAGAAGCCGAGCGGCAACTCTTACAGGCTGCACTGCAAGACGGGATTCTCAAGCTCGCTGCCGATAACGCGCGAAGCACCATCGCGGGAATGCTAAAGGGCTTCGGTTTTCGTGAAGTGGAAATTCGGTAGATCCGAGGAGCTTTAGGCAGCCTGCGCCGAAGCTCTTTCTCTATTCATCGCCGGCCCTTGCACGACTCTACGTGCGAGGAACGGTGGCTTCCATGGCATCGCAAAACCGATCGATCTCCGCCGTCGAAGTGTACACGTTGGCGCTGACCCGGATTCCATTGAGGAAAGGCGCCGTAATAGGCGTAACAAAAATGTTGTATTTGCTCAGCAGTACATCACCAAGTTTTCCCGGCTCGATCGTATCGAAGTGAATCGTTCCAAATGCGCCGGACTGCTCTGGGTCCAAGCTGACCAGCACTTTTGCCCCAGGAACCTTGCCCAACCGTTCGGCCCAGCGATTTTTTAAGTAGCACAGCCGCGCGAATTTTCGCTCCGCGCCAATCTGCTCGTGAAACTCCAGCGCTTGCAGAGTCGCATTGTGCATGGCCGCTGGGTGTGTTCCGATTTCCTCGTACTTGCGGATATTTTTGTCCATCGATGGCGGCGCGGCCATCAGCGCCCAGTGTTTTTCGATGCGGTCTTTTCGCACATACAACATGCCTGTTCCGATGGGCGCAGATAGCCACTTATGCAGGCTGGCGCCGTAGAAGTCGCAGTCGATATCGGCGAACTGGAAGGGCACGTGAGCAAAGGCGTGCGCCCCGTCGACGATGCTGATGATGCCCCGCGCTCGCGCCAGCGCGCAGATCTCCTTCACAGGAAATCTCTGGCCGGTCATAAACCCGACCTGCGACACATGTATGACGCGCGTGCGCGGCGTGATGCCCTGTTCGAACAACCGCACTAAATCCGCGGAATTATTTACCGGCACGGCAAAATCCAGTTGCTTCAACACAATTTTTTCGCGGCGCCCGCGCTGCTGCCACGCGGTGATCATCCGGGGATAGTCCTGGCTCGTCGTCAGCACTTCGTCGCCAGGTGCAAGGTCAATGCCAAACTGCGCGATCTGCAGCGATTCACTCGCGTTTCGCGTAATCGCAATGCATTCCGGATCGGCGCCCCACATGCGCGCCAGCCGCGTCCGCACGTCTTCGATTTTGGGTTCTAAGTCGTGCCACATGCGGTAGCTGGGCAGCTGATTGCTATAGCGTATGGCTTCGATCTCTGCATCAAGGACCGAACTCGGCGCCGGCGCCACACCACCATTGTTGAGATTAAGGATAGTCGGGTCGTGTCCGTACGCGTCCCGGATGCTCTTCCAGTAGCTCTCGTCGCTGGCCACATCTTCCGGCGAAACATGCGCGTACGCGCGGTTCAAGAGGCCAGCCACCACGATTGCCTCTGCCCCGAGCAGAAAATGACGACGGTTCAGTTGTGTCTGCATGGCTGTAAACTCGCACCAACCGCTTTGAATTGCAAGCCCACATTGCAAAGGGAGCATCTCGCGCGAACGCTCTGGGCGAGCGGCTTACCGGATGCCTCGATTGGCCGCGAATGAAACGCTTCCGGGATGGCCGTTACTCAAGCAGCACCTTGGCGACTTTCGTCGAGTGTTGTGGTGGCAATAGCCCGGTTGGCAGCCTATTCTAAATCTCATCTGACGGAGGGAAAAACGGATGGGATTCGCGCAAATTCCCCAGCAAAAAGCGTGTTATTACCTCAAGTATGCGGCCACAATCGCCGCGATCTTTGTGTTTGCCTCACCTTGTTGTGCTCAGTCTGCGCCAGCAAGCAAACAAGCCGAAACGCCCTGGGCTCAGGAGCTGAAGAGCCATCCTGAATTGCTCTCTGAATTCGGCCGGCTGTTTGAAAAACTGAAGCAGAACATCCAGTTTCCGGCGCCTCGCACGGAAAGCCATCTCTTACCTCTGCTGCCTCCATCCACAATGTCCTATGCCGCGATTGCCAACTATGGCGACGTCACGCAGCAGGCGCTCAAAGTTTTCCGGCAGGAGCTCCAGGAGAGCGCGGTACTTCGCGATTGGTGGCAACACGGCGATATGGCGACTGCCGGCCCCAAGATCGAAGATTCTATGGAGCAGTTCGCTCAATTCCAGCAATTCCTGGGAGAAGAGATTGTCGTTTCGGGTTCGCTCGAAGGTCAAGATCCGAAGCTCCTGTTTGTTGCGGAGATACGAAAGCCTGGTCTGAAAAAGTTTCTTCAGGAAACGATAACGCAACTCGGCGGGGAGTCGAAGCAGGGCGTACATGTTCTGGACCAGCAAGATCTCGCTGCTGCAAAGGACGAGGGTTCCCCGAAGGGCCTCCTCCTATTGGTGCGTCCTGACTACATCGTCGCAGCGACGGATCTTTCCACGCTGCGCAAGTTTAACTCCCGGCTGGCCAGCCAAGACCGGGAGTTCGTTTCTACACCGTTTGGCCAGCGGGTCGCAAAGGAGTATGCAGGTGGAATCACTCTCTTGGCGGCTGCTGATCTGCACAAAATCGTGGAGCAAACTCCGCATGACGTAAGGGAGGACACAAGTTTCCAGCGCAGCGGATTTGCCGACGTAAAGTATTTAATCTGGGAGCACAAGACTGTGGGCGCACAGACAATCAGTCAAACCGAATTGAGCTTCAACGCGCCACGCCACGGGTCAGCAGCCTGGCTTGCGAGGACTGGGCCGTTGAGTGGCCTGGATTTTATTTCTCCGAAAGCGATGGTAGCAGGCACCGTGTTGCTCGCGAACCCCGGACAGATATTTGAAGATGTAAAGGGAATGTACAGCAACTCGAGTTCGAGTCCATTCGCGTCGCTACCGGCGTTTGAACAGATGTTGAAACTCAGTCTGAAGGACGATCTGCTCAACACGCTGGGGGGCGAGGTCACGCTGGAGTTGGATAGTGTCGGTCCACCAAAGCCCGTTTGGAAGGCCATCCTTAGCGTTCGAGATACCAGCCATTTAGAGCAAACGTTGACGACATTGCTGGCGGCAACGCATATTGAAGCGCAGAAGTTCGAGGAGTACGGAGTCACCTATTCTACCGTCCACATTCCTTCTTCCACGCCTCCGCTCGAAATCAGCTACGCTTTTGTTGATGGCCATTTGATCCTGGCCTCAAACCGGGAAACCGTTGCCGAGGCGGTCCGCCTCCATAAGACAGGTGAGTCGTTGGCAAAGTCCAAAACCTTCCTGGCGTCACTTCCGCCAGGCCATCCGCTGGAAGCATCCGCATTGCTCTATCAGGACCCCGCCGCCATCGCATCTCTACAGTGGCAACGGTTTGCCCCAGAGATGGCGCATTCACTTGCGCAGGGTTCGAAAGAGATTACGCCCGCGGTCGTCTGCGTTTATGGCGAGGAGAGTGCGATTCGCGAGGCGAGTGGTCGCGGCGCTTATGACTTCGGTGCAGTTATGGTCGTGGCGGCAATCGCGATCCCCAATCTACTGCGTTCGAGAATGGCCGCCAATGAAGCGAATGCCGTGGGCAGCGTGCGCACGGTGAACGTCGCCGAAATTACTTACGCGGCCGCGTATCCCCAGAGAGGCTATGCGCCCGATCTGGCCGCTCTCGGGGGGGATCCCCGTGACCCAAAGGCCGAATCGCCGCAGCACGCCGGTCTCCTTGACGAGACTTTGGGCAATGAAGGTTGCACGGGCGACGCATGGTGCACGAAGTCTGGGTACCATTTCCACGTTAAAGCAATCTGTAAGCTACACAAGTGCGACGAATACGTGACGGTTGCTACGCCCACCAATGACAACACGGGAGTAAGGAGCTTCTGTTCGACTTCCGATGGCATCATTCGCTACAAAACCGGCTCTCCCGTGACCTTGCCGCTCACTGTGGCGGAATGCAGGACGTGGGCGCCGCTAAAGTAGCCAAGTTTGAAATCTTCGACTACATTCTGGGACGGTGCAACCAGGGCGCATGGGCACCGCATGCTCTGAAGGGTGCTGCCATCCGACTGTTTTCTATGATTCTGTTGGAGCGATATGCCGCGAGCTACTGAATTGCTAAGAACCCTGCTTGCACTCATTTTAAGCGCGACCACTGTCACCGGAGTTGTCGGCCAGCAATCTTTCCCAGTAACCTCCACGGTGAATGAATCTTCCATTGCCGGACGGCCCGTCGAACTGGATAGCCAGCGCAAGCTTCTGCCCTGGCCGATGCCCAACAACACCGGATACTCCTACTCAGCCTATTTCCTTTCGCAATGGACTATCGTCTGGGACCAGTACAATCGCCAGCGCCTTCCTTATTTTTTTTGCTGCTTCGATTTTGACCGCACAACCTTCGAATTGATGCCGGAGTGGCATTGGGTGAATTCAACAGGCTATTTGCGCGCGATGATGCAGGGTTTTGTCGAGCGGCTCTATCCCTACACGGGCGATCCACATACTCTGGAATTCCTTCAGAATTTTGTGGACTACGAATTGGAAAACGGTTTGACGCCGGAAGGCTACGCCTGGGCGCAAGTGCCTTACCCCTCGGCGAATCCCGGAAGCCGGCGCTACACCGGCTGGAGCGAACATGGAGAAGATTTCGTGGAGCCTCACGTGGTCGGAGAAGATGGCTACGCATATCTCCGGCTCTATGAGATGACCGGAAACACGAAGTATTTGCGCGCGGCGATTCGCTGCGCTGAAGCGCTCGTAAAGAATTTCAAACCCGGCGACGAACTCCATTCGCCGTGGCCTTACCGGTGTTACGCGCGCGATGGCAGCCTCGTTGGTGGAAAGGGAATGTTCCCCTATTCAGCGAATGTCGTAGAGCCGATCATGCTTCTGGACGAGTTGATCCGGCTCAATCAAGGCGACACCGATTCTTACAAGAAGATTCGCGAAGGCGCTTGGACCTGGCTGATGAAATATCCGATGCAGAATAACGTGTGGGTCGGATATTTCGAGGATGTGCAGGCCAGTATGGGAAACATGAACCAGGTGATTCCGCTGGAATTTGCGCGTTACGTGCTACTGCACCCGGAGAAGGATCCCGAGTGGCGCGAGCATTCGCGAAAGCTGATCGAGTGGGTGAAGATCACGCCAAAGTGGCCGAAATACATCGTTCACGGCGCATTAGTCACAACGGAGCAGGGAAACGGCAAGGAATTCTGTTGCAACCTTCCGAATCAGTGCTGCGATAGCCATAGTGCTAGGCTGGCCGCGGTTGAGGCGTTCTACTACGCAAAAACGGGAGATGCTGCGTACAAGGAAGCGGCCTACCGCACCTACAATTGGGTTACTTATTTTCAGGGGCTTCCCGGAGCCGCCCACGCCCCCTTCAGCAATCAATGGTGGTTCACGGATCAATTTGCCGATGGGCCGCGCAGGATGATGGATGCATTTTGGGCAGTACCCGAGTGGGCTCCTGCGGATGAATCGCACTTGTTGGGCTCGCTCTCCGCGGTTACAAGAATCGCCTACGGCAGCGGCTCCGTCACTTATTCGACTTTCGATGCTGATTCCACCGATACATTGCGCGTCGATTTTGTTCCAGACTTCGTAACAGTTGGCGGGAAAATCATCAGCCGGCGCAAGGACCTCGATCAAGAGGGATACACCTTCGACGATGCTACCCACGCCCTTTTCATCCGCCACACAAGTTCCAGAGATGTGGACATTCACGGGAAGAGCGATCGCGTCCCGCCGTCCTACATCACTTTCGACGATCCTCATCTTCCTGCGGGAACGCCTTTGACGGGCCAGTATCCTTCCGGCCTCATTGATTGGGGCACGGGTGAATGGCAGATTGGCACGCCCTACGGAAAGTTCGGAACGTTCACGCTTGCGCTAACCGATCCAAAAGCGCCGCACGCGGAGTTTCATTTCTATACGCCCCAGATCTTTTCCGGCGTGGATATTTACAACGACGGAGACAGCGATGCGGCAGTTACTATTCGTTCGCCAGAAAACCGCGAAGTGTCTTTTACCATCAAACCCAAAGAGCTTCGCCGTTTGAGGACCGGTTGGCGAGACGTAAGCTCGCGTGTGTCCTTCGACATCACCAACGGGCAAGCGCTGCGATTCGACAATCTGGTCTATCTGCGCCCCTGAGTTTATGAGAGCTGAAGCAATCTTGAGAGTGATTCCACTCTTCCAGTAAAAGTGTGCATCAGACACTGGGCTGATCCTCTGTGGTCCGATGCTGCGGCAGCTTAACCTTGGTCAGCAGAAATCAATCACGCTCTTGACGAGCTTCGCGAAGGCGTCCCACTGCGCGGGCTTGCTGAGGTAGCAGTTCACTTGCAGCTGATAGCTAGTTGTGACATCCGCTTCCAGCTCGGAAGTAGTCAATACGACTGTGGGAATCGTTTTCAATTTAGGATCCGTCTTGATGAGGGCGAGCACCTGGCGGCCGTTCATTTTAGGCAGATTGAGGTCGAGCAGGATAAGATCCGGACGCGGAGCGTTGGCATGAACGCCTTCCCGCCTCAGAAAATCCATGGCCTCAACGCCGTACGCCGCCACGTGAAAATGGATGGACTCATTCGCGTCGCGAGAGGCTTCTTGCGTTAGCCGTACATCGCCGGGGCTGTCTTCGACCAGGGGAACTTCTCTAGCCCCGCCTGCTCCTCTGTTGGTTTTCATGGTTTCCTCTCCGCTGCTGCCATGGCAAAGCGAAACGCACCTCAACAGTGCACTGCACAACTTTTGCGCTTGGCTGTTGACTTAAGAGGTCAGCCGGCTTCTAGGGGAACCTTCATTTTGACGCATGGACGGGCGAAGTCAACAGCAGCAGTCGAAGCTCGGACGGTTTAGTTAGCCTCGTTCCCCGAGCAGGCCAACCGGACTGAGACTTGGAGCCCTGAAACATCACGATAATTGGTTCGTTTCAGCCTCAAATCACGCCATCCGCTTAATGAGGGCGATTCTGTGCATTCGCTTGTGCCCTTTTGAACAGACAGCTGTTTTCTTGTTGCATACACTGCAGCCCCAACAGGGTTTAGCCGTTCAATCACAAATTGCCCGCCCAGGAGTGGAGGAGCTATTGAAACGCGAGCACAAGGAGGCTTCCAGCCTTCGATACTTCTCTTCCGGATCCGCCCTGGGTGGCGAGGTCTCGCGCTATCTGCAGAAACAAAACATCTATGCGCAGGGTGAACCCGCCGAAACGCTTTTCTATATTCAAAAAGGAGGGGTGCGCCTCTCGACCCGAAGGAACAAGCGACCATCGGCTGTGACTGCAATCTTGGGAGTGGGTGATTTCTTTGGCGAGCTCTGCCTCGCAGACTACCCCCTTCGTATGTGCACGGCTGTTGCGCTGACGGCTAGTTCCATACGCATCATCAAGAAAGAGAAGATGCTCCAAATGATCCGCGGAGGGAGTAAGACCTCTCGTTCTCTGCTGGCCCATCTGCTTTCCAACATCAAGAACTATCGGGATCATGTGGCAGATCTGCTTACCTCCTCTGCGGAACAGCGGCTGGCGCACGTGCTTTTGCGGCTTGCCCACTTGGGTAAGAATGGCCGGACGGGCGTTGAGATTCCCCACGTAACGGACACAGTTCTGGCGGAAATGGTGGGGACCACACGCTCGAGAATCAATGAGTTCATGAATCGGTTCCGGAAGCAGGGATTTATCAGCTACGCCGAGGGACTAGAGGTTCATCCGTCGTTGCGCAAAGCTCTCGGCACGCGATAAGAGCCGAAAACATTTTGCCTACGCAGGCTTCATGTCTTTTCCGCTGATTTGCAGATCGAAGCCGTTTGGGTCCTTGATGTGGAAACTGTTGTCGGTATCCGGCCGCGGGTCGAGGCCGCGGCGCTCCAATTCTGCCTTCACGGCATCCTTGTCCCAGTGCTCGATTGTGTAGGCAATGTGGTCGATGCGCGGCGGCGTGCTCCCTTGAGGGGCATTCCGGGGGATCACAAACGTATTTGTATCGCCGAGGATCAGGTTGCACTGGGTCCCGGTATCTCCGGCGACTTTCATTCCCAGCAAATCCGCGTAGAAGTCGCGAGTCCTCGCGTAGTCGTTCACCTGGTAGGAGATGTGGTTGACGGCAACCGTCTTGAATCCTTTCGATTTTTCTGCTGAAGCGGGTGTTGCCTCTGCAGCCGCGGCTGCGACGACAGCAAGGCTCTTGATGAGCTGGCGACGCGTCATCAGGCCGTGCTCAAAGTCATCTAGCAGTTTGGCAATCACGTTTTCCATTTTTGTCCTCCATAAAAGCGGCCAAATGCTCCGGCCACAGGGATTGAACCACGGCAACGCCGCTTCGTGCACAGATTTATGCATTGACGTCAGGGGAAAATCTCAGTAAGTAGTTCGCCTGCGTGCGGGAAGTTTGGAGTGCTCGAAACTCGCATGGACCTGTTCGTGAAAGGACGGAGGTATATGGTTTCGCTAAAGGCAGCATACGGGTTGCGTTCGGTCATTGCTGTGCTGTGCTCGTGCGCAGTTTTCGCTGCTGCCCCCTCGCCGGTGAATGCCCAGGCGGCGGTTTCTTCGAACGCCCCGACGGCGGCTCAAGATCCAAGAGAGATCGATCAAGCCTGGCAGCGCGGCAGCGCAAAATACGATGAGCCACGCGCGGCCCTCTTGAAAGAAGTGGATCGCAGGGGCCACGAAGGCCCCTTCCGTCCCGATTGGGAATCGCTGCAGAAGTACGAGGTGCCCGAGTGGTACAAGGACGCGAAGTTCGGAATCTTTATACATTGGGGAGTGTATTCGGTCCCGGCCTTTGGCAACGAATGGTACCCGCGAAATATGTACCGGCCGGAATCGGAGGAATACAAACATCACATCGCTGCGTATGGTTCGGTGGAGAAGTTTGGTTATAAGGATTTTGTGCCGATGTTTAAGGCGGAGCACTTCGATCCGGCGGCATGGGCACAGCTCTTCAAAGAAGCTGGCGCGAAATACGTGGTGCCGGTGGCCGAGCATCATGATGGCTTCGCGATGTACGACAGCGAATTGAGCGATTGGACCGCCGCGAAAATGGGGCCGCACCGCGATGTGATTGGAGAATTGGCAAAGGCCGTCAGGGCCGAGGGGCTGCATTTTGGCGCATCGTCACACCGCGTGGAACATAATTTCTTTCTGGGCGTCGGGCGAAGCATCTCGTCCGACATCAATGATCCGAAGTACGCCGCGTTTTATGGGCCCGCGCATAACTGGTTGGAAGCCAAGCAGGGCACACCGTTGGCGAATGATTTTACGTTCGTCTCACCGGCGTGGACGGTGGATTGGCTGGCTCGCTCCTCGGAAATCGTAGAGAAATACCACCCGGACATTATGTATTTCGATTGGTGGATCGGGCAGGCTTCGGTGCGGGCGGATCTGACGCGCTTCGCGGCGTTTTACTACAACACTTCGTTGAAGTATGGCGACCACGTTGGAGTGATCAACTACAAGGACTACGCGATTCAGGAACATAGCGCCGTCCTGGATTTGGAGCGCGGCCAGTTGGGCGACATCCGCCCGCTTTACTGGCAGACCGACACTTCGGTAAGCAACAAGTCATGGGGCTACATAAAAGACGACACGTTCAAGACGCCGCAGTTCGTCGTCCAGCAGCTGATCGATATCGTCAGCAAAAATGGAAATTTGCTATTGAACATTGGTCCGCGGTCTGATGGCACGATCCCGGAAGAAGTGCAGGCCGTGTTGCGCGATGTGGGTTCATGGCTGAAGGTAAATGGAGAAGCGATTTACGGTACGCGTCCGTGGAAGATCTACGGAGAAGGGCCAACAAAGGTGGCAGCCGGTTCGTTCCACGATACGGACACCGCGGGTTACACGCCGGAAGATTTTCGCTTCACGACCAAAGGGAACAAACTCTACGCGATCGAATTGGGCTGGCCTTCCGGCAGCGAAACAGTGATCCACTCCCTCGGAAGCAGCGCAATGAGCGGCCAGAAAATTGCGTCGGTTGTGTTGCTTGGTTCCAACGCAAAGCTGACATTCCAGCAACAGCCTGACGGGCTGCGGATTCAACTTCCCCCGCAGGCTCCAGGCAAGTACGCCTACGCGTTCCGCGTTACGTTTGAGGGCCTGGCGCAATAATGAGTGACCTTAGTGCCAGCTCCGAGAATTGCGAGAAGCTAGTCGGTTTAGTTAGCGACGGTGAGTTCGATAGTGATGGAGCCGAGAATACGCTGCCCGGACAGCGGAGTTTGATCGATGACGGCGCCGTGCGGCCACTGTGGGGCCGATACATAATTGACTTTGCGCCGGAGGCCCGCAACATCCAAGCGGTGCTGTGCGTCAACTTCGTTCAGACCGACGAGATGCGGCATGACGTAGGCGGTATCGCGAGGGCCGGCGGAGACAAGCACGTCGACCCGGGGAGTGGCAGCGCCGGCACCCGGGCGCGGTGTCTGAATCATGACGGTGTCCGCGGGCTCGTCCGGAGTGGTGATGCCAGAAACTTCGCCGACTTGCAGGCCGGCGCGGAGCAACTCAATGCGCGAGGCGCGAAGGGAGTTTCCCTCAAGCAGGGGAATTTGCAATTGCCGCTGGCCGAGGCTGAGAACCACATGCGCTTGCTGCGAAACCTTCATAAGCATGCCGGGCGGCGGGCTTTGCCGGACCACGACATTAATAGGAAGTTCGCTGTAGATGCGGTCCGCCACGCGAAGGACAAGCCCGCGAGAGTGCAGTAGTCCGTTGGCTTCCGAGACATTTTTGCCGACGAGATTGGGCATGTTCACTTCGCGGCCGTGAATGGCTATGCGCATCGCGGTGATCGCGCTGAGAAAAGCGGCCGCCGCCAGAATGAACACCAGCAGCGCCATCCGGCTTACCCATTCCAGTCGCTCTCTGAGAGTCATAAAAGTCAGCCAATCTCAGGTTTTAACAAGCTGATGTAAGTGTAAGACTGCAAGCGCAGTGACGGAAATCTTTTTTACTTTCTAGCTTCACTTCTTGAGTGGCGGCGCCGGATACTCCGGCAACTTGTCTTTGCTGGTGTCGGCGCGCTTCACTTGGAGTTCGTCAAAGAGCAGCGAGGGGCAAATGATAGTTGTGGGCACGCCGCCGCTGCGATTGCTCACGAGCGGGTCGTTGCCGACAGCGATTAGATTGCTCCTCAGCGCCCGGACATCGAGCTCGCTAAAGACAGCGCCGCGGACCAATTCCTCATGGCCATCCGCATAGACGCGATACAAAAGCCGCGGAGAATTGCCTGGGCCGAGCGTGTCCACGCGATACGCGTAGGGCTTGCCCTGCTCGGTGACCATCTGAAGTATTTTTTTCTTGAGCTCGTCCGGGGATTGCGCTTCGGCGCTCTTTAACAGCAGTACGCCGAGACTCGCGGATGGGAAGGAACCCGGAGCGGCGCGCCCGTGGCCATTCGAAGCAGGGAAGTCGCGCACTGGTTGGCGGCCCAGCAAATAATTGTTGAGCATTCCGTTTTCGATAACGTTGACGGTTTTTGCCTTCACGCCTTCGTTGTCAATTTCATAGCTGCCGACCAGGCTGTGCCCCTGAAAATCCTTCAACGTCGGGTCGTCGATCAGCGTAAGAAAGCTGGGCAGCACGCGGGTTTTATAGCTGGTGGCGAACGCCCCGACAGTACGGTTGGGTTTGCCGGGCTGCGGCTTGCGCCCCACGACGTTTGAACCCACCAGAGAGGCGATTACATCATTCGCTGCATCCGGCGCGAATAGAACTGGGCCACGATATTCTTCCTCGACGATCGGCGCCTTGCGAAGCGCAATCACCGTTTCCAGTGCTTGTTTCACGTCGCTCAGCAATTTCTCGCGCGCTGGAAGTTCTTCAGCGCGGCCAACCATCCAGTACGGATTGCGGCTCACCCGCATGCCGTCCTCGGCCTGCGCAGAGCTATTCAATTGCAGGTTGTAAGTGGTTTTGCCGTTGCGCGTAACGGTGCCTTCGGAATCGACAAAGTATTCGTTGATCGCCGAAAAGCGCGCTGAGGCGCTGACCGATTGAATCTCGGGATACTGGCGATAAAGATTTGTAATCTCCTCGAGAGTCTTGCCCCAAGCGGCTTCATCGACCTTGAGAGAAACGATGGGCTCTAGGACATTAACGACGGGCTCCTTGGAAAAATCGTCGACCGGGTTGGGGTCCGCGCTGAAGCGCTTCATTTCCGCTTGTTTGTCCGCGAGTGCCTGGCCAGCGGCCTTGTAAGCTTCGTCAGTGGTCAGCCAGATTTGGTGGCGAAGAGCGATAGGATCGTTATCGAGCGGCAAAATATTGGTTTCGCCCATGCCCTGGCCAAAATAGCTGTCCTGCTTGTAATCGCCGACACGCACGACCACGCGAAGGATGCGCAGACGAACGCGCTGGCTTTCGCGGAGAGCACCGAAGGCGGCTTCGGCGTCATAGTCGTCGACGTCGTTGACGCGGTATTCAATGTAATAAGGTGCCTGGACTTGTTCGATCTTCAGTTGCGCTTTGGAACGGTCCAGTTCGGTAAGAAGAGCTTCAAGCAGGGCATCGCCACCGGCGGCAGGGTGCGGCGCTGGACTTTCCGACGCGGCCGCTTCCGGCGCAAGGGGGTCCGACAGTCCGGGTTTTCCCAGTGCGTTCTTCGAAGCCGAGTTGTGCGTGGAAGCGCGGAGTTGCGCAACGCCAAAGAGCAACGAAGCAGTTAGAAGAGTTTGCGACAGTAGCCGAAGTATTTTCATGGCTTCACCGCCGGCTTGGCTAGGTCATCTTTGGCAGCCGTTTTTGTAGCGGGACTATCTTCAAAGCCTGGCGCAGGTAAGATGGGCGGCCGATCGTGAGAATGCTGGCGCTTTTGGACTTCCATTTCCGAAAAGAGCATGGCGGGCGCAACGGCGGAAACGGGCACTTGCCCGCTTTCCGCGCCGCAAACGCCGTTGAACACGTGCTGCTGGTCGCCGGTCAATAGGATCCGCGTGAGAGCCGCGAGCGGCGTGCCCACAATGTCCACGCCGCGCACTAGTTCATCGGGCCGGCCGTCTGCGTAGACTTTGTACACGATCACCGGAAGAACCTGAAACGCTTGCGGAAGCGAGCGCGTGGTAAGCGTGAAGCCTCCCTGAATGTCGTCGAAATACAAGCCGTAGGGCTTGTTCTGTTTTTTCACCTCATCGATCAGCTTTTGGCGCATCTCAGCTTCCGGCACGCTTTGCGTGGAAGTAACGATCAAATTTCCCTGGCGTCCAGTGGGCATCAGGCCCGGTTGGTTGCGGCCGTGGCCGTTGGACTCGGCAAAGTCCTTGATCGGCATGCGCGACATCAAAAAATTTTTCAGCACGCCGTTTTGAATCACTTCGACGCGCCGCGCGGGAACGCCTTCGTCATCGAAAGCATACGAGCCTGCCAGTTTCATGCCCGCAAGCTCGTGCACTGTGGGATCGTCGGTGACGCTCAAAAATTTCGGCAGAACTTCCTGGCCCACCTTCTTTGTGAAAGTCTGGCCTTCTTCCTCATCGCGCTGGCGGTGGCCTTCAAGGCGGTGGCCGAGCACTTCATGGAAAAACACCGCTGCGGCGCGTCCGCTCAGCAGAGCCGGACCGTCGTACGGTTCGGCGACCGGAGCATTCTTGAGAGCCTTCAAGTCGTCGGCCATCTTGCCGATCTTGGCGGTGAGATCCGCCTCGCTCGGAAGGCCGCTGGCCGAAGGAGCCTGGAAAGTCTCGACGCGGAGCAACTCCATGCCGTCCTCTGCGCGCGTTTGCGCCTCCATGATGAGGCGCGTGCTGTTGCTCGGAGATTCGATGGCGCTCCCTTCGCTCGATACCATGCGGGAGTTGGAATCCGTCACTTGCAAGACGACCGTCGCAAAATAAACATCGGGATACTTGCGGAAAGCTCCCGACAAGCGGCTGACTTCGCTTCCCCATGCGGAGCGATCGAAGGCGGGCGGGGGCATGACGTTGCCCAAGTGCGTTTCGGGTGTCTCTTTCGAGAAATCTGGCGACTTGTCCTCTTCTTCCGCGCGCACGGCGGTGTTGGTTCGCACGTTTAGAAACGCCGGAGCAGCCCGCTTATACTCGCGATCGGTCAATTCCCATAGCACGCGGGCAATGGCGTCCTGGTCGTCGCCGATAGGCAGTGTGCCCGAAGTCATTCCCGTGGAGCGGCTTTGGCCATGTGTGTTGTCGAGAGCAGGTGCGCCCACGCGCATGACCACGTCCGCCTGGCGGCGCTGCAAAGACGCGTTCGTGAGCAAGCTGCCATAAGCGCCGACTAGAACGACGAGATTCTGATCATAGACGGTGTAGCTCATGTAGTAGGGCGCGGAGTCCGTTTTCCCGAGTTCCGTGGACGCGCGCGCGAGTTCCGTCTGCATCACTTTCATAACCGGGTCGCTTACGGTTTTCGCGGCGGGCTTATCGACGGCCGCTGCCGAGGAAGTTTCGTTGGCCGCGGAGGCCAGCGGCAGCGTGGCGAGTTGCCCGGCGAGCGCCCAGCAAGCGGCAAAACGCAAGAATTGTTTCGCGCGGATTTTGAAGCTCTCGCGCGTTAGAAATGACTTGAAACTGTTCATGAGATGTGAGCTCCCGATGCTGGTGTTTCCGATGCCCGCTCTGCCGAATACCCAGGCAGATATGTATTGCACGAGTAGGTCAATTTTTGAGTATGCCTGAGCGTTAGGCGGCGCGCAAACTAGCTTTCGCCGAAGTGTTCGCTGGTAAGCAAATGGGCGCCATTGACAAACTCAGCCGCTGAGACATGCTTGCGCCCTTCCAGTTTGACGCTGAGCAGGCGTAAATAGGTTGTGCCGCCGCACCGCACCAGCACTTCATTCTTCTGCCCACTCTTCTGCCCATTCTTCTGAACGACCAACGAACCGGGAACCATCGCCCTACCTTGGGACGCGCTCTGTTCGCCCAGATCATTAGACGACGGCTCGCCCCAAATGTGGCAGGTCTGGCCCCGGAAAGACGTATACGCGCCGGGCCAGGGCGCGAAGCCGCGGATGCGATTGTAGATTTCGTGCGCGGGGCACGACCAGTCGATGCGGCCGTCTTCCTTTTTGAGCATCGGCGCGCTGGAAGCATGTTCGTGAGCTTGCGGCCGCGGAAGGATCGTGCCGGCGGCCAACCCACGAAGTGTTTCCACCATGAGCGGAGCGCCAAGCTCGGACATGCGAGCGGCCAGCTCTGGAGCGGTTTCCGCAGGCCCGATTTCCATCTCTTTTTGCAGCAAGATTTCTCCGGTGTCCATGCCCGCATCGATGCGCATGGACGTTACGCCGGTTTTCTTTTCGCTATTAACGATGGCCCAGTTGATAGGCGCAGCGCCGCGATACTTTGGAAGCAGGGAAGCGTGGAGGTTGACCCAGCCAAGTTTCGGGATGGTGAGAAGCCGCGCGGGTATGATTTGTCCGTAAGCGATGATGACGATTACGTCCGGCGCGAGCTTTTGCAAAAGCTCTTGAACCTCAGGAGCACGAATCTTTTCCGGCTGGTGCACTGGAATTCCTGCGGCAAGAGCAGTTTCTTTCACCGGAGAAAAAGATACTTCCTGCCCACGCCCACGTGGACGATCCGGCTGCGTAATCGTGGCGACGATCTGAAAATCAGGTCGCGCAAGGAGGTGCTTGAGCGTGGGGACGGAGAACAGTGGCGTGCCACAGAAAACAACTCGCATGCATGCCCTCGGCAATCTTTGAGGCGGGGAAGCAGCCGGACCAGAGCCTACCACTCGCCTTGTTTTCTGAGTTTTTTGATTTTGCGCTTGATAAGGTCGCGCTTGAGCATGCTGAGGTGCTGCAGGAACAGAATGCCGTTCAGATGATCGATTTCGTGGCAGAAGGCCCGAGCCAGGAGGTTTTCACCGCGAATCTCGAAGGATTCGCCTTTTGCATTTTGCGCGCGGATGGTGACGAATTGAGGCCGCATCACGTAGCCGCGAAATCCGGGAATGGAGAGACAGCCTTCTTCTTCGCGAACTTCGCCTTCGGCATGGATGATTTCCGGATTGGCTAACACGATTTTCGCTTCTGGATTTTTTCCACCCGTGACGTCCACGACAGTCAGCCGCATGCTCTTTCCGATCTGCGGCGCAGCCAGGCCGACACCCTGCGCGGCGTACATGGAAGCAAACATGTCCTCGGTGAGCGCCTCAAGCTCCGCATCGAATTTTTTCACTAGCGCGGTAGGCTTTTCGAGAATGGGATCGCCGTACTTGACGATCGGGTAGATTTTGCGCACTGGCGCTGCGATTTCGACGGACGCCGGGGCCGGGCTTGGGGCCACTTCAGAAGTCTTCGATTTGTCTGGCATAGTTGTCGAAATTCCGCCGCATCTCGGAAAGGCTGTCTCCTCCAAATTTTTGCAGAAAAGCATCCGCCAGCACAAGTGCGATCATGGCTTCGCCGGCCACCGCGCCAGCAGGGACAACGCACCAGTCGGAGCGCTCGTAAGCAGCCGCAACCGGCTCCTTGGTAACCATGTCCGCGGTGTGCAGCGCCTGGCGCAGCGTGGAGATGGGTTTTAGATACCCGCGTATGACCACATCTTCGCCGTTGGTGATGCCGCCTTCGAGGCCGCCGGCCCGATTCGTGGACCGGCGAAAGCGCCGTGCGTTCTTATCGTAGGAAATTTCGTCTTGGACTTCGCTCCCGTAAGAGCCTGCGGCAGTGACACCGGCGCCGATTTCGACAGCTTTGACTGCTTGCACGCTCATGAGCGCCCGAGCCAGTCGGCCGTCGAGTTTCTCATCCCACTGCGCATGGCTGCCGAGCCCAACAGGAACATTGTGAGCGACAATTTCAAAAATCCCACCGACGGTGTTCCCCGCCTTTAGGGCCGCGTCCACCTCGGCTTTCATTTTTTCCTGCGTGGCGTTGTCGATGCATCGCAATGGCGAATCCAGATCAGCGCTAACAGCTTGAATGTCTTTCCATGTCGCAGCGCGTTCGAGTCGAACATGTCCGACTTGAACGGTGTGGCTGGCAATCTCCGTCCCAAATTCGCGCAGCAGCAGCTTTGCGAACGCGCCAGCAGCGACACGCGCCGCGGTTTCGCGTGCCGAAGCCCGCTCCAGCACATAGCGCGCATCGTGAAAATTAAATTTCTGGGAGCCAGCAAGGTCCGCGTGGCCCGGCCGAGGCGCAAGGAGTTTTTTCTCCTTACCCGCGGATTCAGCTGTAGCTTCGACAGGGAGAATGTTCTCCCAGTTGGCCCAATCGCGGTTCTCAATCCGAAGCGCGATAGGCGCGCCAATCGTCTGCCCGTGCCGCACCCCAGCAAAAATATCGGCTCGATCCTTCTCGATTTTCTGACGCCCGCCTCGCCCGTAGCCAAGCTGCCGCCGATGCAACTCATGATTGATGAAGTTCACATCGACGGGCAGTGACGCAGGCAGCCCGGAAACAAACGCAAGCAGCGCCTGTCCGTGCGATTCACCGGCCGTGTAGAACTTAAGCATCTGCGCAAACGTCCTCACTTACTTGAAAACTTGGCACTGTGGAAACAAGGAGTGTAACTGTGGTCGCGCCGTGCGTCCAGCAGGTCAGGAGTTCGTCTCCAGGAATTCGAGGCGGTTTCCCCAAGGATCTTCGGCAAAAAAGCGGCGCGTACCAAGTATGGAGTCGTCATCGGTGATTTTTACTGCAAGCGCGAGGAGAGTTTCCCGGAGCTTGCCGAGATCAGAGACCGCAAAGGCGGGGTGAGCCTTCTTGGCCGGTCGAAAATCGGGTTCCACGCCGATGTGAATCTGTTGCTCGCCACATTGGAACCAGCAGCCGCCACGCGCACGGAGCGAAGGAGGTTTCTCGATTTCAGCCAGGCCGAGCATCGAGCCATAGAATTCTCGAGCGGCAGCCTCACAGCCCTTCGGGGCAGCCAATTGCACGTGATCGATACGAGCAATCATTGGATTCACCTCGCATTGGAACACCCTCACCTAGCGATGCAGCCCCAGCCTCAATAGTTCTCGGCCGGGAGCCCGAGCAGCGCATCGCCGCCTAATGTGAGAAAAGCCGCTGCGGCTTCACGGTGTAATTGCTGGCACTTCCGCATGATCGCTGTAAATTCAGGGCGCGACCGCAGAGGATCGAGCCAGGGGTCGCGCACCATCGCTGGATAACAGAAAAAGCCGCCATCAATGGCGCGCGCGAGCGTCTCCAAGGCGTCGTCTTCCAGACGGAGATAGCTAAGATGGCGCGCAAAATAGTAAACCCCTTCAGGATCACGGAAGGTCGATTTCCGAAATTCATCACTGGCCTCGAGACTCTCTTCGCGTTTACCTTCGAGTAGCGCGCGCAAAGAGGTTAGGTAGAGCCATCCCAGCCGCAACGGCTTGTCTGCTTCGCGCTCCTTCAGGAGCGCCACGGCCTCTTCGAAACGCCCAAGTCCCGTAAGTGCCAATGCTCTCCCGTAACCATAGTCGCTGGTGGAAATCTCCAGCGCCCGCTGATAGTCGCCCATCATGATGTACGTGTTCATTATGCTTGTGGAAATCAGGGGGTCCAGACGTTGTGCTTCCTGATGCGCTACCAGGGCGGTCTGCAATAGTCCGCAGTACCGAAACACGTGCCCAAGTCCGGCAAAGAGTTCGGCATCACTTCTGCGATGCTTGGCGCGTTCGAGCAGGCGCTTCATGGCTGCCAGCGCCCGGCCCTGATCGACTTGAAGATGCGTGTATAGATTGTGAGCAAGCGTGAGGTTGGGATTCAGCCGCAGGGCAGTTTGAAACGCTTCATCGGCGGCACGCAACCCCTCAAGCGAGCCCAGGCTGTACTTGTCCAAAAGCCACCGCGCTCGGCCGAGCCTGACCCACGCCGGTGCGTACGACGCGTCCAGACTTACGCACCGTTCATACAACTGAATGGCAGCTGGAAGATTATTCCACTGGCGGCCGAACTCGTTGGCCTGCAGGTAGAGCTTATAAACGGTCGAACTGGCTGGACGGTCTAGTTGGAGCGATTCGTGTTCCTGCACGCTAAGCGACGGGAGTACGGAATCAATGACTCGGCGGACCAGGTCATCGTGAAGTGCGAGCAGTTCCCTGATCGTTGCTTGGGAGGAGTGTGACCAGAGCAACGTGCCGCTCGGAACTTCGGTGAGCTGCGTGGTGATCCGGAGCTGTTCACCAACATTGAGGAGAGCGCCCGAAAGAACTACATCGACCTCTGCCTCTTTCGCGATTTGTTGCAAATCGAGAGCGTCGCTGGCGTAACGCGAGGCCACAACGGAAGAGCGAACGACCAGGTTGTCGAGGCCTGCAAGGGAAACAGTAATGGCTTCCGGCAAGCTGTAAGCCAGGAAATCGATGTCTTCATTCGGGCGCAAGACGCGGAAGGGCAGGACGATTATCCTTCGCAGCGTCCGCGCACAAGCGGTTGTCTCAATGCCGTCCATTAAAAGCGTGGTGCGGATTTCCGCGGCCATCGTCTCGGCGTTTGCGTAACGGTCTCCGGGGTCGCGGGCTAGCGCTCGATGAATGACTCGGCCCATCGCGGAAATTGCCGCTGAGCCGCTAAGCGCAGCCGGGGAACCCTGAAGCACGGAGTGGGCAATCTCCGCGAACGAATTGCCCGGGAACGGTGGCCGGCCGGTCAGCGTTTCAAAGAAAATGGCGCCCATCGAATAAAGATCGGAGCGGGCGTCGACCGGCTGCCCGCGAAATTGTTCGGGAGAAGCGTACCTGGGTGTGCCAAGAAATACTCCTGGCATGGTGGCCTCGGGAAGTGTTGCCTCGGCATCTTGTGGCGTGGCCGCAAGTTTACACTTGGCAATTCCAAAATCGAGGAGCTTTGTCCCGCTGGAAGACAGAACGATATTGGCCGGCTTCAAATCGCGATGAACAATTCCCGCTTTGTGGAAGGCCTCCAGTGCGGACAGAATAGAGAGAACAATCTGGGCTGCTTCCTGGGCTGGAAGAGGACCGCGCTCGATTCGAACTGCCAGCGATTCTCCTTCGATGAATTCCATCACGATAACCAGCCGGTTTTGGTCGTCGGTTATATCGTAAATGCGGCAAGCATTCGGGTGCGCTACCTGTGCCGCCGTGCGGGCCTCTTGCAGAAAACGATTGCGCCTCCCGGAATCCGAACCGGCCTCGCGAACCACCTTCAGAGCGACCACGCGATCGAGTCGCTCGTCGCGCGCTTTGTACACGATTCCCATCCCGCCTTCGCCGACTTGCGAAAGGATGCGGTACGGGCCAATACTGCCTGGATCTTCAGACATCGACCTGATCATACCTTTTAGATGTGGTGTAAGGATACCGGACTCGTTTCACCCGCGCCACAGCCCCGCGCCGCAACAACGAGGCGGGATTCACTCATCGTGCCGGAGGATGGCCGCTGCGTTACTCTAACTCATCGTTTACTTGACGTGTTCCGGCCTCGCGGTTACGCTTCCGACTCAGGTTTTTGTGCCGCAGGAGTTCAGCGAGACGGCTGACGAACAGGTACTCGTGGCAGACACACCTCTGCAGGTCGCAGGTCGCGAAGACGAGACGGAACCGCAAATTACCGTCGCAGGAGTGCTGGTCAACGCCCTGAAGGGCGCGGTGGCCGATGTGCAGGACTACGCCATGCTCTGCGGCCGCACGCTGGTCACTCTGGTCACCCCGCCGTACTACCTTCAAGACGTTCTGCAGCAGATGGACAGCATCGGCGCTGGCTCGCTCCCCATCATATTGCTTTCGGGTTTTTTTATAGGCGCGGTCATGGTGTTGCAGACGGGGGCGCAGTTCACTCGCTTCGGCCAGACCTCACTGACCGGCGACGTGGTGGCCATCGCACTTGTCCGGGAGTTGGGGCCTTCGCTCACGGGGTTGCTGGTGACGGGCCGTTGCGCGACGGGGATCGCTTCCGAGCTTGGTTCGATGCTGGTGACCGAACAAGTCGACGCCATGCGCGCAATGGGGACCGATCCCGTTCGCAAACTGGTCGCGCCACGGGTAATTGCCACGCTGTTGACCCTTCCTCTCCTGACCGCGATGACCGATTTCATGGGCTTGATGGGCGGCTGTGTGGCTTCGGTTTTTTCCCTGCGCCTCACCGCGGTCGAGTTCTGGCGTCGCGCGATCGATGCCCTGGATTTTGCGGACTTGATGCAGGGGTTCACCAAGCCGTTCTTTTTCGCATTCATTCTCGCAACCATTGGCTGTTACAAAGGACTGACGGTGCGCGGCGGCACGCAGGGTGTCGGCCGGGCCACGACACAAGCCGCGGTGCTGTCTTCCGTCATGATCATTGCGGCCGACGCGTTTCTCACCAAAGTGGCTTTGTACTTCGCCGACAAACTTTTCTAGAACCTGCGGGACCAACCGAACTTCAGTAAGCGCAGGTTGTTTCGTACCCTCGTAACAACAGAATTACCGCTATAATGGCGGCCACACGCCCGATGACCAGCGCGCTCACATCGAGTTACGACTCCAGTCCAACCATCAGATTTGAGGGCGTACGCATCGGCTTCGACGGAAGAGACATTCTGCGCGCAGTTTCCTTTCAGGTGCAGGAGCGGGAGACGCTGGTACTGTTAGGCGAAACAGGGATGGGCAAGACCCTTTCGCTCAAACTGGCAGCGGGACTCCTGCGGCCTTCGAAGGGTAACATCCAGGTGCTTGGCAGGGATGTATCCGGCATGGCGGAGCGGGACTTGCTGGCCTTTCGGCGCCAAATTGGTTTTGTCTTTCAAGAAGGAGCGCTCTTTGATTCGATGACTGTCGGAGAAAACGTGGCCTACAGGCTGCACGAAGACAGAGTTAAGGGCGATGAGGTCGAGCTGCGCGTGCGCGAGGTGCTGCGCTTTGTTGAGCTGGAGCACACCTTGGACCTGTTTCCGTCCGAACTCTCCGGAGGAATGCGGCGCCGCGTGTCCATCGCGCGAGCGCTGATTAACCAGCCGTCCATCGTGCTCTACGATTCGCCGACAGCCGGGCTGGATCCAGTCACTTCGCAAACAATCATCACGCTCATTCTGCGCTTGCGAGACGTATTCGGCGTCACGGCGCTCCTCGCGACGCAACGGCTTCAGGACGGTTTCGCTCTCGCGAACTTTCGCTTCGACGCCGCATCCAAACGGGTTGTGCGAACGGTGTCCAATGGAAACGCGCCAGGCGAAGCCAGGATGGCGGCGACGCGTTTTCTGGTTTTGCGGGATGGCGGAGTTTATTTCGAGGGCGGCCAGGAAGAACTTGTGAATACGAAAGATGAATATCTGAAGCGGTTTCTCGTGTGATTGCCGGTAGTCGGTTGCAAGATCGAAAGGGAGGGAAGAAAAAATGGCGCAGCGCAAACAGGTGACGTGGACGGAACTGCGCGTGGGGTTGTTCGTGCTGGTAGGCCTGTCGGTCCTGGCCGCCGGCATTTTCTATGTGACGGGGGCGGGAACGATTGGACCAAAATACCGGCTCATCACTTATCTGTCAGACGTTTCGGGTCTGGTGCACGGAGCTCCGGTGCGATTGAACGGAGTGGAGATCGGGAATGTCGAATCCATTAATCTGGCGTCTCACATACCAGGCAAGGTGCGGCCGAAAAACAGGAACATTGAAGTCGTCATGCGTGTTAGCAGGAAGTACGAGAGCGACATTCTGACGGATTCCGCGGCGAGCCTTGTGACGGAAGGATTGCTCGGCAACCGCTACGTCAACATCAGCTTGGGAGTCACAGGTGTACCGCTGAAGGACGGGCAAGAAGTGCCGGGTGTAGAAGAAAGGGCGATGAAGGAAGTGATGGAGCGAAGCGCGGACGTGCTGGGGAATCTTCAAACGCTGTCGGAAGATATCCAGGAACTGGTCAATGGAGTTAAGGCAGGGAAAGGTTCGCTTGGGAAATTGCTCGTCGACGAACAGGCTTACAATCATCTGAACAATATCCTTTCCCGCGGCGAGGGCATGCTTGCGAATATTCAAGCAGGACAAGGAACCCTCGGAAAGTTGGTAGCGTCGGACGAGATGTACAACAAAGTGGACAAGGGTTTGGACAACGTAAACGTCATACTGACCGATGTCCGTTCGCAGAAGGGAACCATCGGAAAGCTGCTCTACGATCCCTCTCTCTATGACGAAGCGAAGCAAGCAATATCGAATGGCAACGCCGTGATCGGCGATGTCCGCGCGGGCAAAGGCACCCTGGGCAAACTGGCGACCGACGATACGCTCTACAACAAGATGCGGGAAACCACCGAAAATGTGGCTAACGCGACCGCCAAACTGAATGACAATACGACCACCGTCGGAAAACTGTTTTCCGATCCGAGACTCTACGACAATTTGAGCGGCCTTACCGGCGATATGCGATTGCTCATCGGAGAGTTCCGGCAGAATCCGAAGAAATTCCTGCACATTAAAGTAGCTGTTTTCTGACGCGCCGGATTCCTCAGTTTGCATGCAGCGCACTTTGCCTGTTATTGCGGGGTGTGTTGTAATGCATTTGTAACAATGCAGGCATACGCTGAGTTGCCAGATCGGTTCTCGCTAAAGATTAATGGAAAATCAGGACATCGTTCAAAAACAGCCGCGTACGGAAGCGGGCAAATCCACACTTCCGCAACCCGGAAAGCCTGTGCCGAGCCGAGCGTACCCCGGCGCGCTCATCGTCGTGGAAGGCACGGATGGCTCGGGCAAGAGCACGCAGCTTTATCTTCTGAAGCGCTGGCTGGAAATCGGCGGCTACCGGCTGCATTTTACGGAGTGGAACTCGTCGCCGTTGGTGAAGTCCGCTACACGCCGCGGAAAACAGCGGCGACTGCTCACGCCGACGACGTTTTCGCTCCTCCATGCGGCCGATTTTGCCGACCGCTGCGAACGTCAGATCATGCCACTGCTGCAAGGCGACTATTTGGTGCTCGCCGACCGCTATATTTACACGGCGTTCGCACGTGATGCGGCTCGTGGTTGTCCTGCGCGCTGGCTGAGAAATCTTTATCGGTTTGCACCTGTGCCGGACATTACGTTTTATTTTCGCGCTCCACTCGACGTTGCCGTGCATCGCATTCTGAGCGGGCGTCCCAAACTGAAATACTACGAAGCGGGAATGGATATGGCGCTTTCGTATGACCGCGCGGAAAGTTTCCGGCTGTTCCAGGCGCGCATCCTCGAGGAGTACGACAAGATGGTGGATTCCGATAATTTCGTCGTGCTGGATGGCACGTTGCCGGTCAACAAGTTGCAGAAACAGATGAGAGAGATTGTAGCCTCCAAGATTGATTTGAAGCGTTTCGCGCCAGGCGTTCAGGCTCCGGAGTAAGCATGTCCGATCAGGAAAAAGAGAAAGAAAAATCCAGCGTGCCGGCTGTCCCGGTGGAACTGACGCAGGCGACGGGCGCACCGCTTCCAGGGACGAAACCGGCGGCGCCCGGTGAGGATGACGCTGCACAATATTTCTACGGCGAAGCTCTAGTCGGCTTTGACCCGAGCGAAATTACCGGAAATCTTATCGTCATCGAAGGGATGGACGGTTCCGGGCGATCTACGCAGATCGCGCTGCTTCAGGAATGGCTGGAATCCGAAGGGTTTGCGGTCCAGACCAGCGGATTGCGAAGATCCTACCTCGTGGGACGCGACATTGATGAGTTGCTTGCGAAAAACGCGGTAACGCGGCTGACGCTGTCGCTGATGTACGCCACGGATTTCTTTGATCAAGTGGAGCACCGCGTTTTGCCTGCTCTCCGCTCTGGGACGGTCGTGCTTGCGGATCGATTCATCTTCACGTTGGTGGCGCGCGGCGTAGTTCGTGGAATCAACCGGGATTATTTGAACGGTCTCTACGCCATGGCACTGCGCCCGCATCTTACGTTCTGGCTGAACGTGCGCCCTGAAACAGCTTTCGCGCGCGAATTCAAAAAAGCGCAAGCCATCAGCTACTGGGAAGCCGGGCGGGACATGTCTCTCTCTCACGACCTCTATTGGTCGTTCATTCGCTACCAAACCATGATCAAGCGCGAATTCGAAGTGATGGCCAAGCGCCACGCGTTCATCGAACTGGACGGCGAAGCGAGTGTTTCCGCCGTCAACAAACAGCTTCGCCAGCGCATCGGCGAGCAATTGGGAATTCGCGCGACGAAATACACACCTTCCGCCGCGCTTGCGCACCTTTGGCGGTAAATTCCGAAATGTCCGAACCGGTTCACATTGCCGCCATCGACGCGGGTTCCAACGCGGTGCGCCTCGCGGTCGCGCGCGCCTATTCCGCGCTGGACATTGAGCCGCTCGTGAACGAGAGATATTCATTGCGGCTGGGCGAAGGCGTTTTTCTGCGACACCGTTTCAGCGAAAAGCTTTTTAAGAAGGGCATCAAGGCGTTTCGGCATTTCCACGAAGTCATGGAGGAGTTTGGAGTTACGCGCTACCGCGCGGTGGCGACGAGCGCATCCCGCGAAGCCCGCAACCGGGATGCGTTTGTGCGGCGCATCAAGCAAAAGACGGGGGTCGCGCTCGAAGTAATCAACTCCTCGGAAGAGTCGCGGCTTGGCCGTGTAGCGGTCCTCGCAGCGCTCGGACCGGAATCTCCGCCGCGCTGCATCGCGGACTTGGGCGGCGGGAGCCTGGAGATAAGTATTCTCCGCGATCACACCGTGGAACAGAGCGCACAGTTGCCGCTGGGAGCGGTGCGGCTGATGACCACACTGAAAATTCCCGGCGTGATTCGGCCGGCGCAGGCGGAACAGGTGCGCAGGTACGTGCGCGCGCTTTTGGAATCGCGTTTGCCGACGCGCCCGAATCTCGGTGAGCAAACCGCAGTAGCCCTGGGAGGAAACGCGGAAACGCTGGCGAATATAGCGCCTGGTCCCCGGCTCCATGGACTCCCGACGATCCAGCTTTCCTTGCTGCGCGAGCGGCTGCCAGACCTTTTGGAACGCGACGTTCGCGAGCGTATGAAGAGCTATGGGATAAGGCGGGATCGCGCGGATGTGCTGGGCATATCGGCGATTACATTTGTCACGCTCGGGCGCTACCTGAACATTCGAAATTTTTCCATCCCCAGTGTGGGGTTGCGCGAAGGATTGCTCCAGGAGATTGCGCGCGAGGCGTTCTCGAGGACGGAGCCGCATCGCTACAATGCGGCAGCGCGGCAATTGCTCGTGGGCACCCGGAGCCTCGCGCGGCGCTTCCAAAAGGACCAAACGCACGCCGAGCACGTACGGGAATTGAGCGTCCTCCTGTTCGACCAGCTTCAGCCCGTGCACCATCTTCCGGCGCAATCCCGCGTGCTGCTCGAGGCTGGGGCCCTCCTGCACGACACGGGACACATGATCAGCCATCGCGGTCACCACAAGCATAGCGAATACCTGGTTTTGAACGGCGATATTCCCGGCATGGAAGGGCGGGACCGCGCCATCGTTGCCGGGCTGGTGCGCTATCACAATCGAAAATCGGAGCCGGCGGGCCATCACGTGGCTTATTCTTCGCTGAACAATAGCGACAAACGGATTGCGCGGCGGCTCGCTGCGATTCTGAGAATCGCCGAGGCGCTGGATCATTCGCATCGCCAGCGAGTCACGCAGCTCCGCGCAGCTTTTCAACGTGATGCCGTGGGGCTCCAGATCTTTGCTCGTGGCGATGCCACGGAAGACTTGCTGGACGCAAACCGCAGCGCGGAACTTTTCGAGAAAGAATTTCACGTGCGGCTTTATTTTCGGCAGTTGGCTTCGCAACAAAAGTGACGCGGGGCTTCGCTCGAGCGTCCCAGTGATATTCTTTAGGTTCGTGGAAGGGGAAAATCGCCCATGGAAATATACGTCGTGCGCCACGGCATTGCGATCGACCGGGAAGATCCCAAGTGTCCGCCCGATCCGGAAAGATACCTGACCGAGGAAGGCATCGAGAAAACGAAGCGGGTCGCCGCGGCGGTTGCGGCGCTCGGCGCGTCGCCGGACCTGTTGCTTTCCAGTCCGTACGTGCGGGCGATGCAGACGGCGGAGATTTTCGCTGCCGCTCTGGACTATTCCAAACAAAAGATTCGGCGAACGGATTTGCTGCTGCCAGGCGCGGAGCCTTCGTTGTTTTTCCGCGAGCTTGCCAAAGACAAGCAAACTTCGACACTTTTTGTATTCGGGCACGCGCCGCAACTGGATGACATCATCGCCGCCTCGCTGGGTTCCAAACACCACATTACATCCTTGAAAAAAGCAGGCGTCGCATTGATTGAATTGAAGCGCGTTTCGCCGCCGAACGGGCAATTGGTTTGGCTGGCGCCGCCGAAACTGCTTCGGCGGGCGGGTAAATAAATTCGATCACGCTCGGCTTCTGCGAGGATGACTGGCGAAACGCTGCGCCAGGACGGAAGAGCCGGGGCTAAAGCCCGGCATCTACACACGCCGCCTGCACTAGCCGCCCACATAAGGGAAATTTGGCACTGTGTATTGTGGCCCAATAGTTGTGTCGCTGGATTCCTGCGGCCGTCGTTCAACCTCTCCCTGGATTTTTGTAAATGTTGCTGTCTCCTGATTTAGTTTTTGATTTGGACTGACGGAAAAAGAAGGAGCACAGCCAAGATTCATCGCAGAAGGCGCGATGGAGAAGAGTTTGGCCGTGCCACCAAACATGGGCCTAAAAACGAAAACGCCTCGCGGGTGGCGAGGCGCAGTACTGAACGTAAATATTATACCGCAGCTATAATGCGAATCAAACTAAAAAGTTCGGGGCAAAAGAGAAGACGCACTCCGAGAATCCGCAATAAGGTGAGCGAGCTGAATCTCGAAAGGTGGTATTGCGCTAGGCGGAGGCGGCGGTGGTGACCTGCGGAAGCTCTGACGGTTGCGAGGGGGGCGCGGGGACTTTCTCGGGCTTCGGAACCGATTTAAGGATTAGGGGCTTGTCCAAGACGGATTCGAGAAGATGTTTGGCGGCGGCGAGGCGGGCTGCGATTTCGGCAGTGTCGAGCAAACCCGGGACGCTAAGTATGATGGCGTCGGCGGATTTTTCGCAGCGAAGGCCAACGGCGCTTTCCAGGCCGGATTTTCTGAGGGAGCGCGCCAGGCGCAGGACACCTGCCAGCGTTCGAACCGTGATTTGCTGCTCTTCGGAAAGTTTTGCAAAGCCATTCTTCTGTTGGGGTTCCGGCCCGCGGTGAAAGCGAATGGCCCAGGCCATTAGATTCCATTCATCCGAAGACCAGTTGGGCGGAATCGTCAAGCCCAGCAAAAACTTGCGAACCGCTTTTGGGGAGAGGTTTTTGTCGCCAACAGAGCCGACGCCGTGCAGCTTGGCTGTCGCTTGCATCAGCCGGCGCATTGTCGCCCCGCGAAACGCCGGCGCGGCGTCTACGCGGCGCAAAACTTCGAAGACTCGCAGACCGACGCGCGATACCTGGCCCGTCCTGCGCATGCGGGGATCGGCGGCGCGCGCCGTGGAGCGAAGCCGGGCCATTGCCGCGGCTTCGAGCCGCTGGCCATGGGGCAGATTGTGACGCCACCCTTGCCAAAGGCTGGTCTTCCCAAGAGTGAGCTGACGGTAGATTTCGACTCGCTTGTGACGCTCTTGAAGGATTTTCTCTTGCCACGCTTTCGCAGGTTCAGAGGCTCCGGCGACTTTGGTGTCTTCGATTGTTTCTGAGAGCACATCCAAATCGTGAACATCGCCGAGAATATCCTGCAGCCGTTTCAGATTTTCGCCCCAGGCGGCATAGTGCTCGGGCAGAAAGCCTTCCACTGTGTAGCGAAATCTTTTTAAACCGATACGGAGAGCGTGCCAGGGTTTGGGCTTTTCCGTTCGCAACGCACGGTTGTGCAGCTCTTTTGCTTCCTCGAATCGCTCGAGGGCCAGACATTCGGCTGCGAGGCCTCCCACGGGGACGAGCCGCACGCACTGGCGAAGACGCCGCTCGAGACTTGTCCATTCCTTCTCGTTAAATTTTGCAGCCACGCGCAGCGCATCGGCGGAGCGCTGTTTCTCATTTGTTCCGAGCGAGGCGAGAAGCTGTATGCGCAGAGGGTCACTCTCAGGGCCAAGCTTCTTGATCCACTCCTCCATCACTTGAGCGTCGCGCACGGCGCCGAGACCGCGAAACAGCTTGCGAGCGACTTTGCGCATCTCTGGCCACGCGGGGTCGGCGTCGATTTCTTCCATCACGGCGGCCAGAGAGCGGCAGCGGCGGATCGCGACGCGAAGATCGTGCACCGTTTCCGAATCAGGCGAAGATTGCAGACTCGCAAGCTCTTCCAGAACGCGATTCATCGAATGGGACAGACTACGATATTCAGGGCGCGAGTTTGCGGGCGAGGTTACTGCAAAAGGTGACCGTGGAGCAGTCAATGAGAGGGGTGACCGCGAAGCGGTCAACGCGGTAGCCATCGAATACCTCGACCTCGGAAACCGTTCGAATGCTGCGGAAGGGTCGGCAGCCCCTGCGAACGGGGGGCTATAGAGTATCTCTCGGCGGCAGCCCCGTCCAGTCGAGGGCTTGCGGCGAAAGGTCATGCAGCTTCCGGGGCCCGATTGAGGTTCGCGACGGGCTTTCCGCGTCTCTGAGGGCGGTCGGGCTGGGCGGAGTTTATTGGCGCGCCGACTGAGGGCAAGCGCACGATTCGCACAACAATCACCAGTCGCTTAGAATGATGAATAGATTGGAGAAGGAATGAAACTGAAATTGCCGGCGGGCTCGTTTGACGCATATCTATTCGATTGCGACGGCACGATTGCCGATTCGATGCCGCTTCATTACGTTGCGTGGAAGAAGGCGCTCGGCGAGTGGAACTGTGAATTTGCGGAGGAGCTCTTCTATGCGTGGGGCGGCAGACCCACGGCGGAGATTATAGCCACGCTCAACCAAACGCATGGCCTCAGCATGCCCGTGGAGAGCGTGGCGAACAGGAAAGAGGAGCTTTATTTCGAACTGCTGCCGGAACTCAAAGTTGTTCCCGAAGTGTTGGAGCATATCGAGGCGCAGCACGGGCGGATTCCGTTTGCGGTGGTTTCGGGGAGCGCCAGGGATTCGGTGACGGCGTCTCTCGAGATGCTGAAGCTGCTCGATCGATTCGACACGCTGGTCTGCGCCGGCGAGTATAAAAAGAGCAAGCCCGACCCTGAGGCTTTTCTGCTTGCCGCCTCAAGACTTGGAGTGGCACCGAAGAACTGCCTGGTTTTTGAAGACACGGAGATGGGGGTTCAGGCCGCCACGGCGGCGGGAATGGCCTCGGTGAAAGTTCCTGCGCCGTGGGAGAGACGCGTTTCTTAAGGAGACGGAGTGTTTCTGCGCTGCGCGACCACAAGGGTGAAAAGCCCGAGCATCAGGAGTTGTCCCGCTAGGGTTCGCAAGGCATCTTGAGTGCGAGGCGGCGGCATGTTATTTTTAATCGTCAGCCCGGAGTGGCGGAACTGGCAGACGCGCCGGACTCAAAATCCGGTGGCCGCAAGGCCGTGTGGGTTCGACCCCCTCCTCCAAATTGATACGCTCCTAGATGTCCCGCATTTCCTGTAATTTTAGCGATTT
>Ga0209448_10000045_pt1 | contig 43269 bp, 33 predicted proteins | sample BogFormECP14_OM2_FD_188245 | JGI IMG/M metagenome (GOLD analysis project Ga0209448, IMG submission 188245) | Bog forest soil microbial communities from Calvert Island, British Columbia, Canada - ECP14_OM2 (SPAdes) (version 2) | ecosystem: Environmental > Aquatic > Freshwater > Wetlands > Bog ... | reverse complement strand
TGCAACGGACCAATTGTTTGATTGGCTGATCGGAGTCCCGCCTGGGGCCAAGCCCTGATTCTCCAGATACTGCGGGCCTACAAAACCAGTCAGTGTGAATCGGTTCGAAAGGCTGAGAGTGTCCACTGCCAGGAAGCTATGGACCCGGGTCTCGCCACTGGGACTGAGTGTGATGCGCTGGAAACCGTAGCTTGTTCCTCCCCAGTCTCCCTGAAAGAGCCGGTGCAGCCAGAAAGCCGACGCTAGTGTGGTTTGCGAATCCGTCAGCGGAGTTCCGACGGGAACATTGGTGAAATGCAAATCATAGAATGACCCGCTGGCCCCCACCAGATCCTTCAAGGCAAAGTGATAATTCGCTTCTACCGTCGTCATGCTGCTTCTTTGTGTGGACAACGGAGCGATCAGACTGGCATTCGGTCCGCCGGAGCCGACGACTTCTGCGCCATTGCCCGCGTCAAAGAATCCGGTGGTCATCGAAAAGCTCTCTGCCACGCGCAGGCTAACGTGCGGGCTCAGCCGGTATTGCGAATCGAAGTTCAGGTTCTGCGATCCCTGGTTCTGGCTGGTGATCTTCTGATTCACGGTCAGACCGCCGGCGTATCCAAGCGTCCAGCGGACTCGAGACGTCGACTCCTCAATTTTGATGTTGGCGAAAACTGTTTCGTTTGTATTACTTTCCGCTCCGCTTGAAACCAGCAGCGGGTTGTCGTCGTATACCGCGCCCACATTCACACCGCCGCGCAGGTAATTCGATCTCTCCAACTCGGAGATGAATGCCGAGGACATTACAGCTCCCCCGAGCAGGGCCGGTATTCTGGGCAAATCGCTACTCGTGTCCTCGGTGCCACCTTCGGGCTGCATTCCCGCTATGGCAGAGAGTGCCGCAGCGGGAGCCTGTCTGTTGTCGTTGTCGCTGGGAGTCTGGACCGGCGGGTTCTGCGGAGGTTGGTCTTGCCCTACCGAGACACCCCGAAACCCGGCCAACAGCAACACGAGAACCAAAGAGGGTCGAATGCTCATAACCGCAACTACGGAATCACAACCGTATCACCGGCTTGCAGACGGATATTCTGATCCGGATTTTGGCCTTTGATCACTTCTTTATAGTTGAACGAGATTCGTTTCTGCGTTCCGTCCGGAGCTTGTCGAAGAACATAGATCGACTTCTGCTTGGCAAAGTCTTTGAAACCGCCGGCCATCGCAATCGCATCGAGCACGGTGGTCGAACTGGTCAAAAGATAAGCGCCGGGTCGAGCCACCATACCCAGGATGTTCACCTTCTGACTCTTGCTATCGGTAACGATGACGGTAACTTCCGGCTCGGAAATATAGTTTTGCAAACGCTTGGTAATCTCCTGCTCAAGTTGCAACGGAGTTTGACCGCTCGCCGTCAGTTCGCCAACCAGAGGCAAGGAAATCTTTCCATCGGAACGAACGGGAACCGAACGCGTGATCTCCGGTTCCTTCCAGACATTGATTGCCAGCACATCGTTTGCGCCGATCACGTAGGAACTGTCCGAATGTGCAGCCTGTGAGCCTTGCCCTGGCTTTGCGCCCGCCTGCTTATCGGCGGCGGGCGCCGGAGGTTGCGACGGAGAACTGGATTGCGCGAACGCTCCGCTAGACACCAGCAGCAGAAGCGTCAGGACTGGAATGATTCGATGGGCCGTCATGGGTTGCGTCATAGCCAATGCTTCTTAGCCTTTCCCCGGTTTTAACTTAGCTGGCAATCGTAGCTGTTCACTGCCACGGAATTCAATCTCAACAGCTTCCTGGGGACTACTACTTCTACTTTGCTTGCCGCATCGCAAGTAGTCGCGCAGAGGCGGCCGGCGGCACCAAGCCATGCTCCTGGATCTTGTAAAGCAGCGCACGATAGCTGACGTTCAATAAACGAGCTGCCGCTTTGCGGTTCCAGCGCGTCTGTTCGAGTGCTTGGGCGATCGCCCCGCGCTCGGCTTCACCTTTTGCGTTTCTTACCAGCAACTTCAAAGACGATTTTTCTTCCGCTGGGTGCGGGTTCGAAGGGTAAACGTCGGAAGGGTAAACGCTGGCTTTCGCGTGTCCGTTTCCGTTTCCATTCTCACCCTTAATTGCCAACCGGTAATCGGGACGGGAATGCAATTCTTGCAACGCCGCGTTGTCATCACCGTGCGCCAGGAAGCGTTTGGCAAAATTTTCCAGCTCGCGCAGGTTGCCGGGCCACGAATACTGCTGGCATGCATCGAGTAATGCGCTTGAAAAGTGCGGGGCGGGCACGCCATAGCGCCGGGCCAATCGGTTCATCAAGTGCCCCAGCAACATTGGGATTTCATCGTGCCGCTCGCGCAGGGGTGGCACGCGTAATTCGAAAACACTCAAACGGTAGAAGAGCTCTTCCTGAATTCTCTTCTCCGCGGCCGCCAACTCCAGGTCGCTGCCCGTGGCCGCGATGATGCGCACATCGGCGCGGATCGGGTTCTTGCCGCCGCACCGGACAAACTCTCCCGTCTCCAGCACTTTCAGCAGCCGCCGCTGCACCGGATCCGGCATGGCATCGAATTCGTCCAGCAAGATGGTTCCCTTGGCGCACTGTTCAAACTTCCCTGGCGTCGATTCCGGCTGCCCGTTGGCGGAAGCGTGTTCGTAGCCGAACAGCTCATTCTCCAGCAGATCCGAGGTGAGCACCGCGCACTTGACCCGCATGAACGGGAAGCTGGAACGAATCGAAAGCGAATGGATCAGCTGGGCAGCGGTCGTCTTCCCGCTCCCCGCCTCTCCGGTAATCAGCACCGGCACGTCGGTCTGCGAGAGTAGTTCCGCCTGCGTTCGCAGCCGTCGCGTGGCGGGGCTGGCCGCAATGAAATACAGCTCTTCGTTGATTCGCTCGATTTCCGCTTGGTACATGTTTGAGAGTTACCGCTGGAAGGTTATAAGGAAAATCTTGGGTCGCTTACCGGAGACTGGTTTTACTTGCGGACTGAAACTAGTTTTTCAGACGGGTTCAACATCGTATCCATCAATTCGCACGGCCATCGATCTTTGAATCGCATCGATGGAGATAATCAGGCTGTGATCGCCGTTCTCCGACAAGAACACGCCTTCCACGCCGTCCATCGCTCCGCCGCGCACTCTTACCCGCTGCCCAACCTTGAGAAAGGGATACGAACGCCAAGGCGCAGTCTGCGTCAAGACTTTCTGAATGCTTTCGATCTGATCGTCGGGAATCGGCAGGCTCGAGCCCCGCGTCCCCACAAAACCGTGAACACTTTCGACCTGGTACACGCGCGTCCGGTCTTCCGCGCTCAAGGAGCTGCGGATAAATACATAGCAACTGAACAGCGGCACTTCTACTTCTTTCTTGCGATCGCTCCAGCGATGCACCTGCATCGTGGTCGGCACAAACGTTTCCATGCCCTGATCGCGCAATCGCCGCTCGATCGCTTTCTCATGGCGCGCTCGGGTGTGCAACGCGTACCAACGTAGCGCATCCTGCGATGCCAATTGGCTCAGCCCGTTGTCCATTTCGTAGCTCTGATTAGCACTGCTCATAGCTTCGCCCTCTGGGTCCCATTGAACTGGGTCCGCCTGGATCGCACGGGAGACACGTCAACGCCTTCGGGGGAAAAGGTTTCAAACTACTAGGGGGGAAGTTACTTGGTTGCCCAACCTTATGGTCACTTGCAAGAACGTGCAAGTGGTAGGACTACTTAAGACACATCAACCCTACTTCCGCGAGGGCTGATCTTCTCATGACGAAGCTACACGGCAGGGAGACGTTATTCCATGGCACAGCGGTGGTGTGCGCACGTGCGGGGACGAACCGGTCCCACGCGGGATTCAATCGATTCGTCGAGGAAATGTCATCTATCTTGTTGATATTATTTACGTTGCTATGTTTCCGATTCTCTTAGACGCTGATTACGTCGACGCCGGGACTGGAGTTGATCGTTTGTATCGCGGAGTAGCCGATCTACCCACACAGGGTACCTCGACCCCTAGTGCAATCTTTTGCATAGGTTGCAAACCTCTTGCTTGCCGGTTCGTGAGTTTAGTGGTACATTCTCGACTGTAGTAAAGAGACTGTGGTCGGTTTCTTTGCCTTAATTTTCTCCTCTTCCCCCGAGGCCATGGTATCGACGAACGGAGCGTTTTCCTAATTCCCCCTTCCGGTTCGTACAACTGAATGTCAGGAGGCCCGATGCCATCCCATGAAGGAATGGGCTCGGACTTTGTTAGCGTCGTAGTTGCCGACAGCACGCGAATCCATACTCAGCTCTTGGCGAATGCCCTGCGCAACGATCGCGGTCTGCAGGTCGTCGCCGAGACCTCGAATTCCGAAGAGTTGTTGGCTGCGATCACGCGCGTGCCCATCGATGTTGTGGTCATCAGTCACAATTTGGACGACCTACCTGGCCACGGCGCCCAAGTGCTGCGGCAGATGCGCGCGCTCCGGCCCCAGATCAAAGGCGTTATTCTGCTGGACTCGTCCAAGCCACAGGAAGTTCTGGAGTGCTTTCGTGCCGGCGCCAAAGGTATCTTCTCCAAGCAAGAGCGACTGGAAAGCCTTTGCAAATGCATTCGTAGCGTACATGAAGGACAGATCTGGGCGCGTAGCGTCGATCTGGATCATGCGCTCGAAGCGTTTGCCAGTTCGCCGCGTGTCCGCGCCACCAATCACCAGGGGATCGAGCTGCTTTCCGCGCGTGAACGCCAGGTTATCCAGCACTTGGCCGGCGGCATGACCAACCGTGAGATTGCTCACACTCTTAAGCTTAGCCCGCATACGGTTAAGAACTACCTGTTCCGTATTTTTGACAAACTGGGCGTCTCCAGCCGCACCGAATTGCTCTACCTGACCATGAACAACGCGCAAGCCCAGCCACCATCCGCCGTCAACGGTGAAGCCAGAGCATTCTCCGCGATCATCGAAGCCGCCGAGGCTGGCGACGCCTGCGCACAACTTCGCCTAGCCGAGCATTTTTCCCAGATCAAAGATGTTCAGGGCAGTGAGGATGGGCAGAGCCCGGGCTTCCAACCCGCCTCCGTTTCCGCTTATATGTGGTATCTGCTCGCCGAAAAAGGGGCGACCCCAATGCTCGGACAAATCGAGGAAGGCAAGAACAACATCAGCCGGACAATGTCTCCTCAGCAACTGGCGGAGGCCGAAAACAGAGCTGCCGCGTGGTTGAGAAACACCAAGAAACATTCTGGTTTCGCCGACGGCGGTGAAGTACAGACTGTGGGCCAAAAGACCGGCGGACAACGGAAGCGCGCCGCCGCTCGCTAGCGCTTCACGTGCTGATTGAGCGCTCCTGGGATCCTCTGGCGGATGCTTCCGCGTACGTACATCCCTCCATCCCAGCGTTCGTAACAGATCCGCGGATTTCGCAGCCGCGTCACATGGGTGCAGAGTCGAAGTAGTCTTTCCAAAAAACATTGAGGGTCTGCTCGTGCCATTCTCGACGAGAAACCCAGCTCATCTCAGTTCGGAAACGCTCCATGAGCACATCAAATTCTAGGTTTAGCTTTTGGACCAAGGCTTTGACATCTTCCATATCCTTGGGACTGTTTCGAGTGAGCTTCGAGAGTATTAGATCGTATGGTTCGAGAATTCGAAGCGTGAGCTTGTTCAATCCGAGCGGGAGAGTCGTCAGACGAGTCTCGTAATTCTCTGGGTAATCGGCGACTCCAACCAATTGAAGAAAAACTCTATGTTTCTTGGCGAGGTTTGAGTGCCGACCTGCGATTCTGTCTAGTTCCTCAATAGCTTGGCGCGGGTTGGCAGAAATGTAGTCTAGGTCTCCCGTAATCCTCGGTATGCCATGCACAGCGGTGAGAACAAAGCCTCCCACGCAGTGGAGTTCAACGGCATCTGAGAGGCTCTGATCTACTTCGGCGAGAAATTGTGGCCAGGGCGGTACTAGATCAGGCATATTGCAAGTGTCCCGGCTGCCAATTGGTCAATAGATTCCATTGTCTTGCCGCTTCCGGCCTCGCCTTCTCTAGCCATTCACGTTGCCGCTGCGAAAGGTGGCCCTGACAAAACGTATCTGGCCCAGCAAGACGGCTCCGAAGCAGTTCTTGCTCCAACTTAGCCAGAGCCTGATACACATCGGAGGTTGTTTCACCCTTTTGCTCGGCAACCTGCTTCGCAAGAGTGACTGTGAAACCAAGCCGATTCGTCAGATTATGAAGTCGCACCTGTTCAACCATCCACTTTTTGCAATCCTCACTCATCGCTCCGTAACGGAGCAACAGCCACGGGAGAGCTTCAGCAACTCTCGCCTCCAGGTCGTCTTTTCTCAAAGCTACGAGAAGCACCTCAGCGGGGTTTCTCCGACGCACCGGAGGCACGTGTGTAAATCCGGGATAGCCCAACGCTGAAAGCTGGCGTGTCAACTCGATATTTGTGGAAGCACCCGGGCTTAATGGCAAAGCGGTAGGGCTCATTCGGAGCAGGGTAACTGCTTTCCTAACCAATCTAGGAGGAAAATGCCGTTTGTCATGTTCCAGCAATGCCACGTAGGTTTGTGAGACTCCAAGACGCGCTGCCAAATCGCACTGTCTCCAGCCTCGCTTTTTGCGGGCAAGCTTCAATTCCTTTCCGGTCATGTCCCCTCCTGTTTCTTTTCTTGATCCGTTTGGATGCGACATAAACATTTCTGATGCAAGATTATTACATACTTGGTAATAATATCATCTAGGCTGAAACCCTTCCAATGCGGTCGCACCCGGTCAAAGCTGCAACAGATTGAACTGCAGCTTCGTGTATCCGTGCTTCTGGGCCCAGAGGTCCAGCGGGACCGACGCCATTTCATCGACGATTGGCTCCGCCCGCCCGCTCTTCGTCATGTCCACCGTCTTGATGTAGCTCCGGCAACTGTCGCAAGCTTCCACGCGAACGTGCACGAGTTCCTCCGCCGTGTAGACGGGAAGCTTAGCGTGGTTCTCTTCGCCGCATCCCGGACAGACGATCCGCCGAAACTCCCATTCCGCCAGGCAAAATGAACACACCAGGGAGCGCTGCCCGCCGTCTCCCAACGGACGCAGAACGCCGAGTGCCGGTCTCCGCTTGCAAAACGGACAAAGAAACGGCGTCGGCCCGGTCCAGCGCAAACTCGACCGAGAACGAATGCTTGCCGCATATGGCTGAAGAAAGGCGCGGGCGAAAAAATCGTGAGGACCCGGCGGCAGCGATCCCATCTCGCTCCCATTCCAGAAAACCGTGAGCAATTGGAAATAGGAATCTTCGCCGCGGTCCCGCAACTCCCGGGCCGCTTCGCGAAGCGAATCTGGAGCGCTCTGTTCGACTACCGATAGAAATGTCGCGAATCGGCCGGTTAGTTCTGGTGGAAGCGGGCGTACAAACGGCTCCGAGTCTGCGGCGACACCAGTGGCACCCCCGCTCGACCTGTCGAGCGCTCTACCGAGTTCCCCGTGAAAGCGTTCCTGAAAACGCGCGATGGCCACATAGAAGCGTAAGATTTCCGCCGCAAAGGCGTACTGGGCGCCAAGTTCCTCCGCCCGCGCAATCCGCCGCTGCCATTCGTTCTGCGCCATAGTGCGATTAGACATGGTGCGATTATCAGTCCCCTTCCAAGATCGCGCAATGCCGGGCATCATTCTTCGAGACACGGCTGTGGATCAACCGCGGACATTTTCTATTGTGGCGTGGACATCAAGAGTTGGCGCCGAGTCAATTTCCGAGCGGTCACTCCGCGGCGAGGAATTCGAATCCGCGACACAGAGTTTGACCAGCAACCGGAATAAGCTCTTGGCACATTGAGCCGTGATTGCCATCACTGCGCCGCATTTAAACGACGCCTTAAACTGTAAACTCTCGGGTGATTACAAATCACGTTAGAAAGTCGGGAATTGGGCGAGTGGCTTGGCACGCACAGGCTGTTATGACGCTCCAGCAACTTGAAAGGCTTGTCCCGGCCCTGCATAGTCGTGGTTACCAGGTCATTGGACCGATTGTGCGCGACGGAGCGATCGCCTATGACGTCGTGGAGAGCCTTTCTGATCTCCCAGTGGGCTGGACAGATGAACAGGAAGCCGGACGCTACCGCTTGCGGCGCCGCAAGAATGATAACAATGATGATGAGGCGCTGTTCGGCTATGTCGTCGGTCCGCAAAGCTGGAAGAAATACCTGCACCCCCCCGAAGTTCGTCTGCTGACCGCGGAGCGTAGCGGTCGAACCTTTCGCATCCTGAATAATGAACCGGCTCCTCCTCAGCGCGCGTTCCTGGGCGTCCGCGCCTGCGAACTGGCCGCCATTGCCGCGCAGGATCGCGTCCTGCAGGGCGATCGTTACCGAGACCCCGTCTATGCCGCACGTCGCGAGGGAATCTTTATCGTGGCGGTGAATTGCACGCAAGCGGCTCCAACTTGCTTTTGCACTTCCATGGCTACGGGACCGCGCGTGCGGGGAGCCTACGATTTAGCTCTCACGGAACTGGTCGGGCCGGGCAGGCATGAATTTGTAATCGAGGCAGGCAGCGACGCGGGCGCTGAAGTATTAGCGGAATTGGCGCCGGCGTCGGCGTCATCCGTAGCATCGGAAGCACTGTGTCAAGAAGCAGAAGGCGCGGTAGAGCGCGCCGCTTCCCAGATTCGGCGTCGCCTGGACACAACCGGCATTCGAGACTTGCTCTACGCTAACTTCGATCATCCCCGCTGGGACAACGTCGCCCAGCGTTGCCTCACGTGCGCCAATTGCACCATGGTCTGTCCGACCTGCTTCTGCACCACGGTGGAGGATGTCAGCGATGTGACCGGCACGCACGCCGAACGCTGGCGCAAATGGGACTCCTGTTTTTCGCAGAATTTCTCCTACATTCACGGCGGCAGCGTCCGCAGCTCCGCCAAGTCGCGGTACCGGCAGTGGATGACCCACAAGCTGGCTTCCTGGATTGACCAGTTTGGTAGTTCGGGTTGCGTGGGTTGCGGCCGTTGCATCACCTGGTGTCCGGTCGGCATTGATATCACGGAGGAGGTTCGCGCCATCCGGGAGTCGCCGGCCTCTGCGAAGGAAAATAACCATGGAAACTCTTGAACACATCATCTCCGAACACTCGTTCTTCTCCGGTCTCGAGTCGTATTACACAAACTTGCTAACGGGGTGCGCCTCCAACGTGCGGTTTGAGAAGGGCACCTACATCTTCAAGGAGGGCGAGGAAGCCAACGAGTTCTACCTGATCCGGGCCGGGAAAGTGGCATTAGAGATTTTTGCGCCCCAACGCAAGCCGATCATGCTGGCAACCGTAGGCGAGGGAGAGGTTCTGGGCTGGTCGTGGTTGCTGCCGCCCTACCAGTGGAAGGTCCATGCGCACGCGATCGAAACGGTGCGTGCGATTGCCCTCGACGGCAAGTGTTTGCGTACGAAGTGCGAGGAGAACCATGATCTCGGCTATGAGATGTTGAAACGCTTTGCCCGAATTATGGAGCAGCGGTTGGAGGCAACACTTCTCCAGTTGCTCGATGTCTACGCGGCTGGGAAATGACGATGGCCACAGCAGCCACAACCGATTTCATGCTCCCGCAGCCGTACTTAGTACAGCAAGTGGTCAAGGAGACTGCCGATACTTTTACTCTGACGCTCGAACCGTCGGACGGAACGGGTCGGAATCGGTTCCAGCCGGGACAGTTCAGCATGCTGTGGGTGTTTGGCGTCGGCGAGTTGCCCATTTCCATCAGCGGCAACCCGGCTGACCGCGCCCAACTGGTGTACACCGTGCGCTCCGTCGGCAAGGCTACCCACGCGCTGGTGAGTCGTGAAGTGGGCGAAACGGTTGGGGTTCGAGGTCCATTTGGGACGGGCTGGCCGGTGGAGAAAGCCGAGGGTCGGGACGTTCTTGTTATCGCCGGTGGAATTGGCTTGGCCCCGCTCCGGCCGGTGATCTACGAGGTTCTGCACAACCGCGAAAAATACGGGCGGCTGGTGATTCTCTATGGCGCGCGCAGCCCTCGCGACCTGCTCTATCGGAAGGAACTGACCGCCTGGGCCCGGCAACCCGAAACGCAAGTGTTGGTGACTGTCGATTATGGTGGGTTGAGCTGGCGCGGCCATGTGGGCGTGGTTACGACGCTCTTCAAGAATGCCCGGCTGCAACCAGCGCGTACGCTGGCCTTCGCCTGCGGACCCGAGATCATGATGCGGTTTGTCGCCCGCGATTTGGAAAATCAAGGATTCGCCCCGGAGAATATTTACCTTTCCATGGAACGAAACATGAAGTGCGCCGTCGGTTTCTGCGGACACTGTCAGTATGGCCCGCACTTCATTTGCAAGGACGGCCCCATATTTCCCTACGACCGGATGCGGCCGCTACTGGAAAAATATGAGCTCTAGAGTCAGACGCAAGCCACGGATCGCGGTCTTCAAATTGGCTTCCTGCGACGGCTGCCAGTTGAGTTTGCTCGACGCTGAGGATGACCTACTGGGGGTAGCGGCAGCCCTTGACATTGCTTATTTTCCCGAAGCCTCCAGCACCATGGTCAAGGGGCCCTATGACATCGCATTGGTGGAAGGATCGATTACCACCCACCACGATGCCGAACGGATCCAGGAGATCCGACGGCAGTCGAAGACGCTGATCACCATTGGCGCCTGTGCCACCGCCGGCGGCATCCAGGCGCTGCGTAACTGGAAGGATGTGGATGAATTTATTCGCATCGTGTATGCCACCCCGAAATACATCAATACGCTGAAACTTTCCACCCCCGTCGCCGAACATGTGCCCGTGGATTTCGAACTGCGCGGCTGCCCCATCAACAAGCACCAGCTTATCGAGCTGATCACAGCCACGCTGGCCGGGCGCAAGCCGAATATCCCGACCTACAGTTTATGCATGGAGTGCAAACGCAAGAGCAACGTCTGCATTGCGGTAGCGCAAGGCGTCGCCTGCCTGGGACCGGTTACTCACGCGGGTTGCGGCGCGCTCTGCCCGAGCTTTGACCGCGGCTGCTACGGCTGCTACGGTCCCATGGAAAGCCCCAATACGGAATCGCTCAGCGATCAGCTACGTGTTCTGGGCCAGAGCAAAGCGGAGATCACATGCGCCTTCCGCAGCTTCAACGCCTGGGCCTGGCAGTTCCGAAAGGCGAGCGAGGAGAGTGAGCGGACGTGAGCAAGCAACCGACGAGAACGATCAAGGTTGACACTCTGGCCCGAGTCGAGGGTGAAGGTGCGCTTTATGTTAAGCTCAAGGGCGACCAGGTTCAGGACGTAAAGCTTAAGATCTACGAACCTCCCCGTTTTTTCGAGGCGTTTCTGCGGGGCAGGCACTTCTCGGAAATTCCGGACATTGTGGCCCGCATCTGCGGAATCTGTCCCATCGCATATCAGATGAGCGCGGTACACGCCATGGAGTGCGCTCTGGGTGTCGGAATCGATCCGTCAGTGCGCCTGCTGCGACGGCTGTTCTACTGTGGTGAATGGATCGAGAGCCATGCCCTCCACGTCTACATGCTGCATGCGCCGGATTTCCTCGGCTATCCCGACGCCATTTCGATGGCGCGTGATCATCAGGCGATCGTGCAGCAGGGCCTGCGCCTGAAGAAGGCCGGCAACGGGATCGTGGCCTTGATGGGCGGCCGGGAAATTCATCCGGTTTCCGCTGCCGTCGGCGGGTTTTACAAAGCACCCTCCAAGAGCGCACTCAAAGACCTTGTGGAGGAACTGAAGTGGGCTCTCGACGCATCGCTGGCCACAGCTCGCTGGGTCTCAGGGCTCGAGTTCCCTGATTTCGAGCAGGATTACGAATTTGTCTCCCTGTCCCACCCGGAAGAGTATCCGTTCAACGAAGGGCGGATCGTATCCAATCGCGGACTTGATATTGATGCGTCCGAGTACGAGGAGAATTTCACCGAGCAGCATGTGCAACACTCGAATGCTCTGCATTCCGTCCTGCGTGGCCGCGATTCATACATGGTCGGCCCGATGGCCCGTTTTAATCTCAACTTCGACAAACTGCCGGACGTAGCTCAGCAAGCGGCACGCGATTGCGGACTTCATGCGCCTTGCCGCAATCCGTTCCGCAGTATCGTGGTGAGAGCGATCGAGTTGGTGTTTGCCTGCCACGAAGCACTGCGCGTGATCCGCGAATACCAGCCACCTCCTACACCTCGCGCACAGACATCTGCGCGGGCCTCGACCGGGCAAGCCGCCACGGAAGCGCCGCGGGGCCTTCTCTATCATCGCTATGTGCTCGATCAGGACGGGCTCATCGTTTCTGCAAAGATTGTTCCCCCAACCTCGCAGAATCAGAAGCGGATCGAGGAAGATCTCGGGCACTTTGTCAGCCAGATTGCGACCCGGACGACCGAAGAGATCACCTGGAAGTGCGAGCAGGCGGTGCGCAACTACGATCCCTGCATTTCTTGCGCGACTCACTTCCTCCGTCTGCATCTGGAGCGCGATTAGACGTGACCCTTCGCATCATCGGCTGTGGTAACTGCGATCGCGGGGACGACGCGGCGGGTGTGCTGGTCGCGCGCCGCCTGCATGCGCTTTGTGTCGAAACCCGTGGTGTCGAAATCCCTCACCTCGAAATAATCGAGCAAAGTGGCGATAGCTTCTCGTTGATGGACTGCTGGATCGGCTGTGAGCGCGTCATTCTAGTGGACGCCACCGCCCCCAGCGGAACACCCGGTCGAATTCTTATATGGAACGTAAACGCAGACTGGCTGCCTGAAGACATTTTTCCCTGTTCCACGCATGCTTTCGGCGTGCGCGAGGCTGTCGAATTGGCGCGCGTCGTGACTCGTTTGCCGCAAACACTGCTGGTTTATGGCATTGAAGGCAAGCAGTTTTCTTTTGGTGCGCCACTTTGTCAGGAAGTCGGACGAGCCGTAGAAACCGTGGCGCACCAAATCCTTAAACTGGCTCGGACGATGACGAGTCCCGCACCAAGTTGCGCGGAACCAAGCTTGAAATCGCCCTCAGCCGCGCCTTGCGAACATGCGCCTGGATCAGACACCGGCGACGTTTCGGAGTGGCACGCCGGGCGGTGTGTAGATTCGTCCGGGATGACTGGCCATCCGGAAGCTGACCCGCCACCCAAGCGTCTCCCCGATTGACGTCCGCGGCCGACCGGGGTTATAGTTCTCCGCGTTAGCGCAGCACAAACTGGACGCTGTGGTGGGCGTCTGCAACCATTCACCTCCGTAACCTTCTGGAAGACGCAGTACCGGGGGCAACAAAATGGAGTTCTCTCGCAGGACTTTTCTCAAAGGCACCGTGCTTGGCGGAGCCGGTTTCTCCGCCCTCGGCTTTGATCTGACTCCGGTTTACGCCCAGACCCAATCCCTCAAGATTTCCCGCGCCAGCGAAACGCGCAGCACTTGTCCCTATTGTGCCGTCAGTTGTGGCGTGATCATTTACACTTTGGGCGACAAGGCCAAGAACGCGATCCCGCAGGTGGTGCATGTCGAGGGCGATCCCGACCACCCCATCAACCGCGGCACCCTTTGCCCCAAAGGATCTTCGCTTCAGCAGGACATTCTCAACGACCGCCGGTTGCTGAAGCCGCAAGTGCGCCGTCCCGGAGCCACGGACTGGGAAGACATTTCGTGGGACCAGGCTTACAGCGAGATTGCGCAGCGCGTGAAAAAAACGCGCGACGACACATTTCTGGAAAAGGACGCGCAGGGCCGCACCGTCAATCGCTGCGAAGGCATTGCCTTCACCGGCGGCTGCACCGACACCAACGAATTTAATTATCTCGCCGTAAAGAGTATGCGCAGCCTGGGGGTCTGCTACCTGGAAAACCAGGCCCGCGTTTGACACGGCCCAACGGTCTCCAGTTTGGGGCCCACCTTCGGACGCGGCGCAATGACCAATGGTTGGATCGACATCAAAAACACCGACATGATGTTGATCATGGGCGGCAATCCCGCCGAAAACCACCCTTGCGGCTTCAAGTGGGCGGTCGAAGCCAAAATTCACCGCAACGCGAAAACCATTGTTGTTGATCCGCGCCTCACTCGTACCGCCGCGAACGCGGACATGTATGTACAGATCCGGGCCGGCGCCGACATCGCCTTCCTTGGCGGAGTCATCAACTACGCCATCGCCAACAACCGCATCGCCAAAGACTATCTCCTCAATTACACCAACGCCTCTTTCATTATCAAAGACGGGTTTAATCTGCCTGAAGACGGCCTCTTCTCGGGATTTGACCCCGAGAAAAAGGTCTACGACAAGAAGACCTGGAATTATGAGGAAGGAGGAGATCTCGCCGGCAAGCCAGTCGTGGCAACGCCCGCGGAAAAACCAGCTCCTCCGCTTGCACCGGGCGCCACGCCACCCGCGCCAGCGCTTCCCGCGAAGATTGCGTTCGATCTCTCGCTGCAGCATCCGCGCTGCGTTTATCAACTGCTGAAGAAGCAGTACGAACGCTACACGCCCGAAATGGTGGAGCGCATCACCGGCATTCCGCAAAAGCAGTTCGGCGATGCCGCCGAGTTATTCACCTCAGTCCGCAAAGATGGCGACATGAAAAAGGTCGCCACCATTATTTATGCGGTGGGATGGACGCAGCACAGCTTCGGCACACAGATCATCCGCACCGCCGCCATGCTGCAACTGCTAATGGGCAACGTGGGACGCGCCGGCGGCGGAGTCAACGCACTCCGCGGCCACTCCAACATTCAAGGCGCGACCGACATGGCGGGAATCTTCGATATTCTCCCCGGCTACTTGAAGATGCCGAATCCCACCGACGTCGATCTGGCCGCGTTTGTGAAGCGCACAACGCCAACCGAGTCCAAGCCCGATCCGTGGGAGTCATTTAATTACTGGTCGAATACTTCAAAATTCACCGTCTCTTTCCTGAAGGCGATGTATGGACCAGCCGCCACCAAAGAAAACGACTTTGCCTTCAACTATCTGCCGAAGATCGACCGCAACTATTCCTGGGTGAATATCTGGAACGACATGTACGAGGGCAAGATCAAAGGCATCTTCGCCTTCGGCATGAACGGCGTCATGATCGGCCCCGACTCGAATAAAAATATCGACGCCCTGAAAAAGGCCGACTGGCTGGTGGTTTGCGAGATCTATCCCGACGAGACTAGCGAATTCTGGCGCGCGCCCGGCATTACGGCGGACGAACAGAAGAAGATCAACACCACCGTGTACCGTTTGCCGGGCGCCGGCTTTGCGGAAAAAGACGGCACGTTCGTGAACTCCGCTCGCTGGCTGCAATGGAAGAACGTCGCCGTTCCGCCACCCGGGCAGGCACGGCTCGACCAGGAAATCCTCGCTACCATCTTTTTGAAAGTTCGCGAGCTTTACAAGAAAGACGGCGGTAAGTTCCCCGATCCCGTTCTGAACGCCACGTTCGCGTACACGAATCCGTACAACCCATCGCTCGCCGAGGTCGCCAAAGAAATTAATGGCAAAGCGATCGCCGACATCACCGACCCGAAGACGAACACGACCATCAAAGCCGGCCAGCAACTCCCAGGCTTTGCCTGGCTCAAAGACGACGGCACCACGCTCTCCGGAAACTGGCTCTATTGCGGATCGTGGACCGAAGCCGGCGCCATGATGCAGCGCCGCGGAACCGATGACCCGTCAGGCCTGGGCATTTATCCCAATTGGGGATGGTCCTGGCCGGCGAACCGCCGCGTTCTCTATAACCGCGCCTCCTGCGATGTCGACGGCAAGCCCTGGGATCCTTCGCGTCGCCAGGTTTGGTGGGATGAAGCCAAGCAAAGCTGGGTGGGCGTCGACGTTCCGGATTTCAAAGTGGACTCCGCACCCAAAGATCACATGGGCCCGTTCATCATGAATCCCGATGGCATCGGACGTTTGTTCGTGCCGCTGGGCGGAATGCAAGACGGTCCCTTCCCCGAATTCTACGAGCCTATCGAAAGCCCGATCGCGAATCTGTTGCATCCGCAGCAGTCCAACAATCCGGTCGTGAAAAAATACAAGACCGACATGGACAAATACGCGCAAACCGGCGGTGAGTACAACATCATCTGCACCACCTATCGTCTGACGGAGCACTATCACTATTGGACCAAGAACAATCCGATGAACGTGGAACTTGTGCCGGAACCGTTCGTCGAAGTCCCGGCCGAACTCGCCGACCGGATGGGCATTCGCGGCGGCGAAAAAGTAAAAGTCACCAGCGCACGCAGTCACTACATTGCCAAAGCGATGGTTACGCGCCGCATTCGGCCGATGAAGATCGACGGCAAGGAAACGTTCCAGATCGGCATACCCATTCATTGGGGTTTCCGCGGCATTGTGGAAGATGAAGACAGGACCGCGAAGACTTTGGCGAATCAGTTGACACCGACGGTGATCGATCCGAACGCGTTCACGCCGGAATTCAAAGGTTTTTTGGTGAAGATCGAGAAGGTTTAGCAAGAAGAAAGAATTCGGTGCAAGGGCCCAAACCCGCTCCCGAGCTCGAGAGGGTGGAATATTTCGTGGGCACATGGATCTCGGAAGGCGACATGAAGCCGAGTCCGATGGGTCCGGGGGGCAAGATGACCATGACCGAGCGCAACCAGTGGATGGAAGGTGGATTTTTTCTTACGATGCACTCTGAGTTCAATATCGCAGGGTTGGGCAGTGGTTCTGGCATGGCCTACATGGGGTTCGATACCGACAAGAAGGTTTATACCTACGATGAATTCAACAGCATGGGAGAAGCCGAGCACTCCACTGGCTCAGTGGACGGAGACACCTGGACTTGGACCAGAGAACAGCACCCGGGCGGCAATGCCATGAAGACCCGCTTCATCATGAAGACCCTTTCGCCGACGTCTTACACTTTCAAACTCGATACGTCACCGGATGGAAGCAATTGGTCTACCGTGATGGACGGGAAAGCCACAAAAGAAAAGTAAAAGTTCAGATCTATACCGAGGACGGGAGATGGCAGACCGCAAGGCACTACAAGCCGAAATGATCTCGGGCCATTCGGGCCCTTCGCCCGGCCTTGGCATGCAGCGCGACCTCGAAGTCTGCAAACTGGTCGATACCACTACTTGCATCGGCTGCAAAGCCTGCGAAGTGGCGTGCGCCGAGTGGAACGACTTGCCGTTCTCCCCAACCACCTTCGACAACACTTACCAGACCATGCCCGAGACGCGCTGGAATTTCTGGAACCTCATCAAGTTCAATGAGCACCAGAATCCGGATGGCACAATCCAGTGGCTGATGCGCAAGGATCAGTGCATGCACTGCGCCGACCCCGGCTGCCTGGCGGCGTGTCCCGCCGACGGCGCCATCGTGAAGTATGCCAACGGCATCGTCGACTTCAACCAGGAAAATTGTATCGGCTGCGAATTCTGCGTTTCCGGCTGTCCCTTCAATATTCCGCGCTTCAATCCCGCGACCAAGCGCGTGTACAAGTGCACACTCTGCTCCGACCGCGTCGGTGAGGGGCTCGAACCCGCCTGCATCAAGGCGTGCCCTACCGGCTGCCTGAAGTTCGGCACGAAAGACGACATGAAATTCATCGCCGAGGAGCGCGCCAAGCAACTGAAGGAAAATTTCGGTTGGAAGAACGCCGGCGTCTACGATCCGCAATCGGTAGGCGGAACCCATGTGATCTACGTGCTCCACGATGCTACTGATCCCGAGCGTTATGGCAACCTGCCGAAAAATCCGCAGATTCCGTGGAGCTACACGGTGTGGAAGTGGCTATTCAAGCCCGTGCTCGGCACTTTCGCTCTGTTCGGTTTTCTCGGCGTGATCGCGCACTACGTGACCACCGGCCCGCGCGTGGCCCAACCCGAACCTCCAAAGAAGGAGGGCACCAATGGCTAGCGCAATCGAACGCTTCGACGACAAGGCTCGCGGGAGTTTCGAATCCGTAGGCCAAACCACCGTCTATCGCGGAGAATTGCTGCGCCATCCCGTGTACACGCGCGTGCTTCATTGGACGGTCGCGCTGTTTTTCTTCCTCGCGCTGTTCACCGGCTTCGGCATCTATCTGCCATGGCTGTTCCGCTGGTTCACTCCCTTTTTCGGCGGCGGGCAACTCAGCCGCATCATGCACCCGTATTTCGCTGTCGCCTTTGTCTTCTTCTTCGGGTTGCAAGCCCTGAACTGGCTTCAGCCAATGATCTGGACCGCAGCCGATACCGGGTGGATGCGCAACATAAGGAAGATTGTCAGCGGCGAAGAAAAAATGGATCCGCCCGACACTGGGTTCTTCAACGCCGGGCAGAAAATTCAGTTCTGGGAGATCGTCGCCGGCTGCATCGCCTTCCTGATCACCGGCATCATCCTATGGGCGGGCGCCCAGACCTTCGGAAGGATCCCTGTCGCCATTAGCTATGTCTTACACGACATTTTTGCGCTCATCATGCTCGGCGGAATCTTCATCCACATCTACCTGAGCACGATCGGAGAGCCCGGCACCTTCCAGGCAATGATTCGCGGCGCCGTAAGCGAAGCCTGGGCCTGGACTTTCCACCCCGCCTGGTACAAGCAAGTCACCGGACGCGACCCGCAGCAAGCCTGTGAAGAGGCGCGCTGGCAGATGAGCGGCGGCAGCAGACCAGAGCCGCGAACCGTCCCGCAAGCAGCTGCCGCGGCGCCTGACAAGATCGGCACGGCCTCCATCCCGGCGGAAATCCGCGGCCAGCATTACATCAGCCTGGCCACCTTCCGCAAGAATGGCGTCGCCGTGTACACGCCCATCTGGTTTGCGGAAGACGGTAGCAAACTCTACTTCATGACGAATAGCAAATTGGGAAAGTGCAAGCGCATCCGCAACAACCCGCAAGTCAAGATCGCCCCCTGCACCATGCGCGGAAAAATCACCGGTCCCGAATTCCCGGCGACCGCCCGCATCCTGCCCCCGGAAGAATTTGCTCGCACCCGCCAGCTGATCAAAGCAAAATACTGGCTCGCACGCGTTCCTTTCCTGTGGCGCAACACCGACACCTGCCTCGAGATCACGCTTGCAGCTGGGACCTAACGCCGGGCGCGCACCGCGGAAGCTTCAGTCTTCGCTCGGGTATAGGCAAACTGCAGCTTCCATTCCCTGGGGCCAGACTCACCGGCTTGTGCCGGGGAAAATTTCCAAGCGCGAGCTGCTTCCAGTGCGATGCGCGAAAAATACTGGCTCGGACCGGCGGATTCGAGCTTCGCCTCCGCCACATTGCCCGCGGCATCCACTTCGACTCTCACTCGAACCTTGATCTTGCCTTGAATCGTACGGCGCGCGCCCGCCGAAACCTGCGGCATCACTTGTTGCACAACACCGCTCTGATGGTCAGTCGCCGCTGTCTTAGCATTCGTCGCTGGTTTCTCATCTCCGCCCGCCTGAGACTTGTCGCCGGCGGCACCCTGCTGAGTTTGTGTCGACTGCGCTTCTGTGGGCGGGCTCGACGGTTTCGGTCTTGCAATGAGAAAGAAGGCAACCGCAACCACCGCCGTCAACCCCAGCAAGTAGGGCCATTTTTTCGTCGCTTTCCTCTCACCCGCGATCAGCGCCCCAGAAGCAAGCCCTTCGGGTTGCACTGACGTTGTCTTCTGACGCTTCCCTTCTAACCAATCGCTTATCTCCGCGACCGCCCATCGCTGCCCGGGATCAACCTGCAAGCAGTGTCGATTGATCTCGCGGAATGGCTCCGGGATTGCCTCCGGCACTTCCGGCGCGCCGGATCGTGCACGATGCCACACCGGCAAATGCTGTGTCAGCACCTCGATCAACGTCATCCCCAACTGCCAAACATCCGTCGCCGTCGAAATCGCTCCCGTTGCCGCTTCGGGTGGATCGTAGGGCCGCGTGGTCGTGGTGCCGCGCCTTCTCTCGCCCGGCACGCCCAGGGTGTCGCTCGACAGCTTCACTTGGTCTCCGATGGCTAGAATATTTGAAGGTTGGATGTGCCCATGCACGTACCCCTTGTCGTGCACACATTGCAAAGCCCGCAGAATCGGCGGAAGCAGCCCTCGCGCTTCCTCCGGCGTCAGTGCCCGCTCCGGCAATATCTGCGAAAGATCTTCCTCCGCATACTCCATCACGACGTAGAGCAGTTGCGTACCATTCAGCTCACAATGGCCCGTCGAAAAGATCCGAATCAAATTTGAATGCGACAGGTCGCCAGTTGCTTTCCATCGCAGGAGCTGACCCTCCGCATCCGCCGGATCGGCGGGAATCAACTTGATGGCGGCTTTCCCGGAATCGCCCGCGCTGCCCGGCGCAAGAGTGACGAACACCGCGCTATGGTCGGAACCACCTAAATAGCTTTGTAACGGAAATTTCCCATCGACGGTGCGACCTTCCCATTGTTTCCAGGTCTCGCTCATATCCGGAGCCTCAACCGCCAATTGCAAGTGAACTCGCGACAACTGGATCCGTCACTTGGGTAGTGTCCTGATTTTCAGGAACTACCAAACACCACTTCTACCCGACGAGCAAACCTTGACAATCAAAGTAGTGTACCGCAACATTCTTGCACCGTTTTCCCTGACGACTCAGCCATAGTGTTTTCGTAGCGGATCGGAAGGCCTACGCATCCGCTCAGGTAGGCCTTGAGGTTCGAATCCAACGCTGATAAGGTCCCCTGCCGGTTATTTCCCGCTTGGCCCGCTGAAAGAAAGGCCCGCCAAACTGGCAGGCCTTGAAGCAGCAAAACATCAGGCAGGAAGGCGGCTATTTGGATATTTTCTCTACCACCTGGCCCATCTTTTCATAGGGCGTGCACTTGTCGGGAGGGGTGAAGAGCGCTTTATCGGGAGTGCCCAGCACGATATCGCGGTAAATGGCCGTGTAGTGGTGCGGGGGCAGCTGCGTTTCTATCTTGACTGGAACACCTTTGAGATCCTGGGCTTCCCACACGGTGGCCTCAACGGTTCTGCCGTCCGGCCTGGTCACCACGACCTTTTCAATCTTGCAGGGGTGGCCCTCGAAGACCCCCGTGCCTGCCGGAGTGCGCTCGACCTTGGTGCCGTTCAGCAACTCCAAAGGACTGGGTAGCATTTTTACCTGCTCCGGGCGCAGCACAACGCACTGATGACTGCCGTCGGGATAGGAGGTGAGGTTGTAGATCTTGAAGGGCGTATATAGGGTCGACCAGGCAGCGCTGCGCTCCATGCGCACGCTGGTGCCAGCGCGATTCACCTTCATCGGAATGTCGACATTCGCCTGCAGGACTTGGGTGGCCGAGAAGTCGGGGAAATCCCAGGGAACCACTTCATTTTGCGCGTGCGCGAGAGCCGCGGACAATGTCAGTGCCAGTGCCATGACGGCCGCGATTTTCCCGATGCTTCCAGACAGCCTCATTACGTTCTCCTTATTTAGTTCGACGGGTGAATTCGACAAACCTGATCGAATAAACATGTACTCATGGAATCACGATCCCTTTACTGAAAGCAAGCGTTGTGCGATGAGTGCCGAGGTAAGCGCTGCCGTTTCTGCTCGCCAACATTTCATAACTCCGCAGCCAGGCATAAAAAAGAGGCCCCGCGAACAGGGCCTCTTCGCAACCCGCGGTCAATTCAACCGCAGAAAAGCAAGGGTTACTTACCGAGCAGACCGATCGGGGCTCCCACGCCTGTGCACTCGTCATAGGATTTGACGACGGCCGGGCCACCATTGGAACCCTTGGTGACGTCGTAGAAGTTCGCAGCGTACGCCGTGTTGGTCGCCAGCTGACTGTAGATCAGGTTGTTCTCCTCGGTGTTGAACCAGTCGCCATCGCCGGTGATCGCGGTCAGGAAGACCGTTCCCAGCCGGTTGTTCGCCCGGTTGATGATGCTGGCCAGCGACGGAGACGACACACTGGTGCCTCCGACCTGGAACCAGCCGCCGTTGTATTCGTCGTAGACGTAGACGCCGCTGTTGGGATCGGCGTTGAAGGACAGGTCGGGCGTGACGCGATTGCCTCTCCCGAAAATTGGGAACTGGAAATTCGCCCACGGTCCCATGTTGCCGCCCGTGAACCCGACTCCGGCGGTGGTGATATAGGTCTCTTCTGCGCTGACGCCGCCGCCGGAACCGCTCCAGCAGCCCTGATAGGAGTAATGAGCGTTCTTGGTGCTGCGGTAGACCGAAGTGCCGCCCGCGGAAACCACCCAGGGACTGCCGCTGGGATACCCGGTGGTGGCGCCTTCGTAGCCGCCATCGCCAGAAGAGGCGAAGGCTTGGATGTGAGTTACGAAGCCCGTGGCGCCGACGTACTCCCAGTCCGCGAAGAACGGGTCGTCGGAGATCTGCCCTGAGAATTCGCCGCCTTGCCAGCTGTTGGTGACCTGTCCGCCAGCGGGATAGTTGTCGACGATGTAGTTGAAGGCGACCTGCTCAGCGTAGAACAGATCGGTATAGGAACTCGAGCACGCTTCGACCAGGATGATCGCTGCGTTGGGAGCAAACACGTGCGACCACTCGATGTCCAGTGCCTCCTCGAGCGCCCAGCCGGCGTTTGCCGGAGGCGTAGTGCAGTCTCCGTTGCCGTTGGCGTAGATTTTCGTGAAGCTTGTCGCGGCCAGCGGCCATTGCGCGTTGAAGACAGCCACGTCTGTGGCCGCGTCCGGGTTATCGTAGGCGTCGACGATGGCGATGGCGCCATAGCCGGCGGCACTCGGTCCGCCGCCCGTTACGTTCGGAATGCATCCGCTGGTCTTCGGGCTACCTACGTAAATGCAACCCATCGAATTCGGCGTCTCGGTGGTTTGTTCATAAGTAATCGAGGGGTCGACGATTGTTGGCACGGACAAGGCCGCCGGCTTGTTGCCGTCGGCGCTGTGCAACAGGTATGTGGTGTGTGCAAAACCGGCCGACGCTTTGTCGCTGTCCGGAGTGAAAACTTTTCCATTTTGCGGGGCCCGCGGGACGAGCACTTGCTGTGAAGCCCTGCCCGTGCTGCCTTCCTGCGCCGCCGCAAAAGTTGAGAAACTCACGACCAATACTGCCACCGCTGCCCCAGCGATCACTTTGTTCAAGAATCGCCAATTCTGGTTTTGCATTGAAATTTTCTCCTTAACCCGGTCTGGGATTGTTGTGAAGCCAAGCAGACATCCCCACTAGAACTGAGGCGGTCCAGGTTTGCTGGCCCGGCCAACGTTCAAAGGAATTTCCTCTTGGGCGTTTTGTTCAAAATATTTGGAAGATCGCACGATCCGTGCTCAGTTCGGCATCCACTTGGGGAAGCGTAGTGGCCTACGCTGACTACGGCAGCTTAGCGCATTCCCAAATGAAGTCAAGTTAATAGTCGGGTTCCGCGAAAAAAAAATGTGGGGAGATAACAATTTTGCAGTCTTGAAGAAAACATTCGGTATCGAGGAGAAGAAGTTTCGGCCGAACAATGCAAAACATTGCCTCGTTCCTGCCCCTTTCCTGGAAACCAGCGCCGACATCTACCTCGCAATCACGCTCGCATCTTGACGAATAGGCCTCCACGAATCCACTCCGCCGCCGGGCGCGGAAAATGGCGTCCCATTATTTCGTTAAATTTGGAAGCGGAAACTGCGGCGCCTGACATTTACGCTGGCTCCTCGGTCCTGTTACCATCGAAGGTTGTTCCAAGCTGCTGCGTCATTTTTTAGTGAAGCAAATTTTTCTTAGGAGGCCTCATGGCCGTAAAAATTGGCATTAATGGATTTGGACGTATCGGACGCAACATTTTGCGCACCGCGCTCGCCGACAAGAACCTCGACTTCGTCGCGGTTAACGATCTCACCGATCCCAAGACTCTAGCCCACCTGCTCAAGTACGACTCGATCCTCGGCAACCTGCCGAACACTATCACCGCCGGCGCCGACAGCATTTCGATCGACGGCAAGGTCATCAAGGTTTTTAAGGAGAAAGATCCTGCGGCGCTGCCCTGGGACTCCGTCGGAGCTCAGATCGTAATCGAGTCTACCGGAAAGTTCACCGATGCCAACGAAGCGAAGAAGCATCTGCGCGGCTCGGTGAAAAAAATCATCATCACCGCTCCCGCGAAGAACGAAGATTTCACGGTCGTGCTGGGCGTCAACACGGAGAAGTACGATCACGCCAAGCACCACATCGTCTCGAACGCTTCCTGCACCACGAATTGTCTGGCCCCGATCGCCAAGGTCATCAACGACAGTTTCAAGATTGTCAGCGGCACCATGACCACCATCCACTCTTACACGAACGATCAGGTGATCCTCGACTTCCCACACAAAGATCTGCGGCGAGCCCGGGCCGCGGCACTCAACATGATTCCGACCACCACCGGAGCCGCCAAGGCGCTCAAGCTCGTTGTCCCCGAACTGGGCGGCAAACTCGATGGCTTCTCCATGCGCGTGCCCACACCGAATGTTTCGGTCGTGGATTTGGTTGTCTTCGTCGAGAAGAAAACGACTAAGGAGGAAGTGAATGCCGCGTTGAGAAAGGCTTCCGAATCTGGCCCCCTGAAGGGCTATCTCGGATACGAGGAGAACGAACTGGTCTCTTCCGATTTCAAAGGCGACTCCCGCTCTTCCATCGTCGACGCGCACATGACCCTGGTCGTCGGCGGCAACTGCGTCAAGGTGATCTCCTGGTATGACAACGAGTGGGGATATTCCTGCCGCGTCCGTGATCTGATCAACCTGATGGCGGCCAAAGGCCTGTAGATTCGCATTGCGTGGAGGGACGGGCGTCTCGGAAGCCTGTCCTGAGCGCGGTCGAAGGGTCCAGCCGGGCGAGAAGCCCGGCTCTCCATCGGCAAACGTCGAAGACGGAGCGTTTTCCATGTCCAAACTTTCCATTCGCGATCTTCCTCTGAACGATAACCGCATTTTCATGCGGGTCGACTTCAACGTCCCACTCGACGACGGCCGCGTCATGGACGACACTCGCATCCGCGAAACCCTGCCCAGCATCGAGTACGCTCTGCGTCATGGTGCGCGCCTGATCCTTGCGTCTCACCTCGGCCGTCCCAAAGGCAAGCCCAATCCAAAGCTGAGCCTCAAGCCCGTCGCCGAGCGTCTGCGCATGGTGCTCGACAAAGAACTATCGCGCGGCGAGAACGTCGGCTTCTGCCCGGAATGCGTCGGGTCCGAAGCCGAAGAAATGGCGCTCAAACTTGAGAAAGGCCAGGCGCTGCTGCTCGAAAACCTCCGCTTCCACGCCGAGGAAGAGAAGAACGACGAGCACTTTTCGAAGCAACTCGCCAAGCTCGCCGATTTCTATGTTAACGACGCCTTTGGCACCGCCCATCGTGCCCACGCTTCCACGGTTGGCATTACGCGGTTCGTGCAGAGATCCGCAGCCGGTTTGCTGATGGAAAAAGAGCTGCAATATCTGGGTCGCGTCCTGCAGAACCCCGAGCGCCCCTTCGTGGCCATTCTCGGCGGCGCCAAAGTCAGCGACAAAATCGGAGTCATCCAGAACCTGCTCAGCAAGGTTGATGTTCTCATCATCGGCGGTGGCATGGCGTACACCTTCCTGAAGGCGCAAGGCGAATCCGTTGGCAAGAGTCTGGTCGAAGAGGACAAGATCGAACTAGCACGCGACCTCTTGCAGCAGGCGAAAACCCATAAGCTCAAATTCCTGTTGCCCACCGATCACGTCATCGCCGACCGCGTCGAAGCCAGCGCCTTGACCAAAATCGTCGGCCACGGCGAGCCCATCCCCGCTAACATGATGGCACTCGATATCGGCCCGCAATCAATCGAAATGTTTTCCGAAGAGGTAGCCCGCGCGCGCACCATTGTCTGGAACGGCCCCATGGGCGTATTCGAAGTGCCACCCTTTGCGCGAGGCACCTTCAAGATCGCTCAGGCCGTGGCGGAAAATCCGGGAGCCACTTCGATCGTAGGCGGCGGGGATTCCGTGGCCGCCGTCAAAGCCGCCGGCGTGGCCGACAAGATCACTCACATTTCGACCGGCGGTGGTGCCTCGCTGGAATTTCTGGAAGGCAAGAAGTTGCCTGGGGTCGAAGCGCTGACGGAGAAAAAATAGGGGACAGGTGTCAGGAGGTCGGATATTTAAGTCTTAGCATCGCTTAAATAATCCCCTGATACAGCTCAAGGTCCCGCGCTACGATTCACAAGATCAGACCTTCCTGTTTGTGTTATGTCCGACTTCGCAGCCCGACTGACTTTCGCCAACGGCAAGACGCTCGAACTCCACGGCCCGGCCGACATCACCAAGGAGGTCACCGACGCCATCGTCAACGCCGCCAATTCGTCTCTGCTCGGTGGCGGAGGCGTGGATGGAGCAATACATCGCACTGGCGGTCCGTCAATCCTCCAGGAGTGCAGGCGCATCGTGGCCAAGATCGGTACGCTCCCAGCCGGCAAAGCCGTCATCACCACCGGCGGCCGATTGACCGCCAAGCACGTCATTCACACCGTCGGCCCAGTGTATCGAGGAGGCCAACAGCGCGAGGCTGAAACGCTCGCCAGTTGCTATCGTGAGTCCGTCCGCACCGCCGACGATCATGGAATCCAATCGCTAGCTTTCCCTTCGATATCGACCGGAGCGTTCGGTTACCCTGTTCACGAGGCCGCTGAAATCGCCGTTCGGACAACTGCGGAAGCGTTGCCGCCCTGTGTCCATGTGGAGCACGTTCGTTTCGTGCTCTTCGACATTGCCACCTGCCAAGCCTACGTCCGCGCCGCCGAAAAATTATCCCAGCAACCACCCGCAAATTCCGCTATCTTCGAGAAAGGTTCTTCATGAGAAAAAAACTCATCGCCGCCAACTGGAAGATGTACAAAACGCCCGACCAAGCCCGGGACTTCTTCCGCGACTTCCTTCCTCTCGTGGACGGTCACGATCGCGATGAAATCGTCGTTTGCCCGACCTACCTTGCGCTGGATGCTGCCGTCCATGCGGCCAAAGGCTCGAACGTCGCCATCGGCGCGCAAGACCTGCATTGGGAGAAGGAAGGCGCCTTCACCGGCGAGATCTGCGCCAGCATGTTGCTGGCGATCGGCGTAAGCCACGTCATCATCGGACACTCCGAACGCCGCCAGTACTTCGGCGAGACCGACGACACTGTCAACCTCAAGCTCAAATCTGCCGTCGAAGCCGGACTCATCCCCATCGTCTGCGTAGGAGAAGTTCTCGAAGAGCGCGAGGCCGGGCTTACCGACGATGTACTGCGTCGCCAGTGTCTCCGCGCCTTCCACAAAGTTTCGGTGAAGAAAGCCGTCCGCCTGGTGGTCGCTTACGAACCCGTCTGGGCCATTGGCACGGGAAAGACCGCGACAGCGCAGATGGCCGCCGACGCTCACGCAATCATTCGAGGCCAAGCCGCCGATTCCTTCGGCCAGGAATTCGCCGACAAACTCCGCATCCTCTACGGCGGCTCGGTCAAACCTGAGAACGCGCATGCCCTGATGTCGGAGGAAGAAATCGACGGCGCTCTGGTAGGCGGAGCGTCGCTGGATCCAAGATCGTTCGCTGCCATCGTGAAGTATTAATGTCGGCTTCGGCCGCTGGAAACGAGCACCTATCGTCAAAACCCAGTCTTCCGCAGCCTGAGAAAGCCATCGGTAACCGACTGGTTACCCCATGGGCCTGCCGGCACCCCAGCTAAATGTGATGCGAAGCCTTGACAGTCCCCGCAGTGAGCAGCACAATGCCTACACATTTTTTTGCGGAGCCCGGAATCGCGCCTTTTCGGGGGAAATCCGCAAGAAATGAGGGGGCGCACGTGGAACGTCTGAAAGGCACCGTCAAGTGGTTCAACAACGCCAAGGGATACGGTTTCCTCGGCCGAGAAGATGGACCGGATGTATTCATTCACTACAGCTCAATCACCACCGAAGGCTACAAAAGCCTGCAGGAGGGCGACAAGGTGGAGTTTGAGATTGTCCAGGGACAGAAAGGGCCGCAAGCTGCCAATGTAACCAAGGCCTCCTGACCAAAGGTCGCTTTTTCTCAGGCCGGTTTTAGGGACCAAGCTGTGTGCGCGTCGAACGGCCACGCTGGCTGTGTCCTCCGGCTTCCTGCGAACACGCTTTCTTCAGCGCTACAATCTTCTCTCTCGGGTTGACACCCCGATAATTCTGGATGGACAACAAAGCCATCGCCGGACTTCTTTACGAGACTGCCGATCTGCTGGAGATCGACGGGCAAGATTCGTTTCGCGTGCGTTCTTATCGCAACGCCGCCGAGGCCATTGAAGCGCTGCCGCAACAGGTGGCTGATCTGATCTCGGAGCCGAAGAAACTTCTCGAGATACAGGGCATTGGCAAGGGCATGCAGGCCAATCTGCTGCAGCTTTTCAAAGATGGCAGCATTGAAGCCCACTCCGAACTGCTGAAGAAATACCGGCCGTCGATGCTTGAACTGTTGAAAATTCAGGGCCTCGGGCCGAAGACAATTGCTCTGATCTGGAGCGCCTATCAGGTCAGCGATCTTGAGGGCGTGGAGAAGTTGGCGCGCGAAGGCAAGATTCGCACGCTGCCGCGCATGGGTGAAAAGCACGAACTGAAGCTGCTCAAGGCGATCGAAGACTATCGCCGCATCGCGGGACGTTTTCTGCTCGACACCGCTGAAGAACTGGCCGAAAAACTGGTGGAGCATTTGCTCGCGGCTCCGGGCGTCGAAAAAGTTACACCTGCCGGATCGTTGCGCCGCGGACGCGAAACCGTCGGCGACCTCGACATCCTTGTTACTGGCAAGGGCTGCATTGAGGCGAAATCACGGCAGACAATCATCGAACACCTGCTGCGTTTTCCCGGCTTGATGGATGTCATCGCGCAAGGAGAGAACAAGGTCAGCTTCCGGCACCGTAACGGGATGCAGGTGGACGTGCGTCTGCTGCCTCCCGAATCTTTCGGAGCGGCCATGCAATATTTCACCGGCTCCAAGGCGCACAACGTGGCCTTGCGGCAACGTGCGCTCAAGATGGGCTTCACGCTCAACGAATATAGCCTGGCGAATGTCGATAACGAGAAGCCGGTCGCGCGCAAAACTGAAGAAGAAATCTACGCCAAGCTCAAGCTTGACTTCATTCCTCCCGAACTGCGCGAAAATCTGGGAGAGATCGAAGCCGCGGCCGCGCACACGCTGCCCGCGCTGATCGAGCTATCCGACATTCGCGGCGACGTGCATATGCACACCGTCGAAACCGACGGCCGCAACACGATTGAAGAGATGGCCGAAGCAGCACGGAAACGCGGCTACGAGTACATGGCCATCACCGATCACTCGAAAAATCTCGCTTTCGCCAACGGCCTCACCGACGAACGCGCCCTGGCGCATATCGCAAGAATCCGGGCGGTTGAAAAAGCAACGAAAGGCATTCGTATTTTCGCGGGAATCGAGGTCGACATTCTGGGCGATGGATCGCTGGATCTCTCCGACTCGGTGCTTGAGCAGATGGACATCGTCATCGCCAGCGTGCACTCGCAGTTCAACCAGGATCGCGCCACCATGACCGATCGGCTGCTGAAGGCGATTGCGAATCCGAATACCTCCCTGATCGGACATCCCACCGGACGCCTGCTGCTGCGCCGCGACGCTTACCAGTTCGATCTCGATGCTGTTCTGAAAGCGGCGGCGAAACGCAAAGTGGCCATGGAATTGAACTCTTATCCCGATCGGCTTGACCTTTGCGATGTTCATCTGCGGCTGGCGAAACAGCACGGCGTGAAGATCGTCATCAACACCGATTCCCACCACACATCGCACATGGAAAAACTGCATTACGGCGTCACTCAGGCGCGGCGCGCGTGGCTTACTAAGGACGACGTGCTGAATACGCTGCCGGCGCAAGCGTTTGCCAAAGCGATGAAACACGGCTGGTAGCGCTAGAGGGGCGGACAAAGTCGATAATCGACCCCCTTTTGCGGCTCGCGCGGGGAGACGGGGCCAAGCCGCGTTTCTGCGAGAAAACCCGAGATTCTCGAAATCCTCACCCACTTGGGGACACGGTGCACTTTAATTCCCAAGCTTTGGGGGCCAAGGTTGCAATCTGTTTCATACCCTTCTAACGCTCTGGGGCGTTTTGAGATAAAATTGTGTCTCGCTATTGTTTTTAATGGTTTACAAGTGGTCCATTGGCCGGCTTTCGGAAGGCGAATTGCTCCTTCTCTATGTTCCATGATCTTAGACCGGATCTTAGAGCCGCGTGCCGGTCGTGAGATTCGTGGCTCTGCTGATATTCCGGCGGTTACCTGCTGTCCCCAGCGGGTAGCTTGACGAGCCATGGCAAATGGGGCGAGCTTAGGTAGACCCCCCTAGTGATTTGATTTCAGCATAAATTTTGATTAGAACATCCGGAGGAATACTGCTTTGAACGCAACCACCAGTCACCTTATCGCCCCGCATGGGGGAGAACTTGTTCAGCTGCAAGTGCCGGCCGCGCGCGCCGCGGAGTTAAAAGCGCATTCGAAGGACTGGCCTTCATGGGACCTGACGGCACGGCAGCTTTGCGATCTGGAACTGCTGATGAGCGGCGGCTTCTCGCCTCTGCGTGGGTTCATGAACCGTGCCGATTACGAGGGCGTCTGCTACAACATGCGACTAGCCAACGGCACCTTGTGGCCCATGCCGATCACACTCGACGTCAGCGAGGAATTCGCCAAGAAACTGACGCCGGGCAGCAGCAAGATCGCACTGCGCGATCCCGAAGGCGTGATGCTCGCCGTGCTCAGCGTGGAAGATGTCTGGCAGGCTGATCGCAAAGCCGAAGCCCAGTCCGTTTTTGGTTCCACCAGCGCCGCGCACCCAGGTGCCGACTACGCCATCAACAAATCCCATCCCTGGTACGTGGGCGGAAAGGTCGAGGAATTCCAGGCTCCGGCGCACTATGATTTCCGCGCGCTGCGCCTGACTCCGGCCGACTTGCGCGCCGAATTCGGTCGCCTGGGCTGGACCAGCGTCGTCGCCTTCCAGACCCGCAATCCCATGCATCGCGCTCACGTCGAATTGACCATGCGCGCCGCCAAGCAAGTCGAGGCGAATCTGCTCATCCATCCCTCAGTCGGCATGACCAAGCCCGGCGACGTCGATTATTTCGTCCGCACCCGGTGCTACGAATTGCTGCTCTCGAAGTACCCGCATGGCACGGTCAAGCTGTCGATGCTGCCGCTGGCCATGCGCATGGGCGGACCGCGCGAAGCGATCTGGCACGGCCTGATTCGAAAAAATCATGGCTGCACCCACTTCATCGTGGGCCGCGATCATGCCGGTCCGGGAAAGGATACCGACGGCAAGAATTTCTACGGTCCTTACGACGCACAGGAACTGTTCAAGAAGCATGAGGCGGAAATGGGCGTCAAAATGGTTCCGTTCCAGATGATGGTGTATCTGCAGAACGAAGACCGTTACGTCCCGGCCGATGAAGTGCCACCGGGCGCTAAGGTACTCGACATCTCGGGCACCGAATTGCGCCAGCGCCTCAACGAAGGCCGCGACATCCCGTCGTGGTTCACGTATCCGGAAGTGGTGCAGGAGTTGCGCCGCAGCTATCCGCCGCGGCACAAGCAGGGCGTCACTATTTTCTTCACCGGTCTTTCGGGATCGGGCAAATCGACCATCGCCAACGCTCTCATCACCAAGTTTCTAGAGATGGGCGGACGTCCCGTCACCCTGCTCGATGGCGACCTGGTGCGCAAGAATCTGTCGAGCGAACTCGGATTCTCCAAGGAGCATCGCGACATCAACATTCGCCGCATCGGCTATGTCGCTTCCGAGATCACCAAGAACGGCGGCATCGCGGTGTGCGCCCCCATAGCTCCCTATGAGGCGACGCGCAAAGCGGTACGGCAGATGATTGAACCGTTCGGGGGATTCATCCTGGTGCACGCAGCGACTTCGATCGAAGTGTGCGAACAGCGGGACCGCAAAGGTCTGTATGCCAAGGCTCGTGCCGGCATCGTCAAGGAATTCACCGGCATCTCGGATCCGTACGAGGCGCCCACCGATGCTGAAGTCGTCATTGATACCGCCAAGCTAAGCCCGGAGGAAGCGGCGCAGACTATTCTTCTGCACTTGGAGCGCGAGGGCTTTGTCGGCGCCAACGGCAACAGCTAGGAATGCCAATAAAGTCGATTAGTACAATGGACTTTATGGCATAATGGCGGTGGACACGGGTTCTCGGTTTCCGGGTTCTTCGTTCCTTAACATGGTTTTGCTTTACTGAGAAGCGGGGACGGGGAACCATTCGAAAAACGGCATGGAATTCTTGCTGCTAAAAGTGCTGATCGGCTTCATCGTGGGGACGCTGATCGGGTTGACGGGACTGGGCGGGGGCGTATTGCTGCTGCCTATGCTCATCTTCGGCCTACGCGTACCCGCGATCATCGCGGTCGGATCCGACGCGCTCTTCAACTTTTTCACCAAGATTCCCGCCAGCATCATGCACCTGCGCAGAGGCACGGTGCGGAGAAAAGTCGTTCTGGCGATGGCCGTCGGCAGCATCCCGGGCTCTTATCTGGGCGTGACTCTTCTGGTGCACCTGCGCAACGTCTATGGCACCGGAGTCAACGATTTCATCAAGTCGGCGGTGGGATTGCTGTTGGTATTGATTCCCACGCTTCTGCTGTTTCAGGGACGGATTGAAGAACGTCTCGCCAAGCGCGAGCCCACCATGAAATCCTTTGCCGGCATGAGTCTCATCGGCCTAGTCGGAGGATTTCTGGTCGGCATCACTTCGGTCGGATCGGGCAGCATCATCATGATGTTGCTTCTTTTGTTTTATTCGTTCGCGCCCAAGGTCATGGTTGGCACCGACATTGCGCACGCCGTGATTCTGACCGGCGTCACCAGCCTGTTGCACTGGCGGGCGGGCAACGTCGACCCCCACCTCGTGGTTTCCCTGTTGATCGGCTCGATCCCCGGCGGCATACTCGGCTCGCATTTGAGCACGCGTGTTCCCGTGCTCTGGCTGCGGCGAATCTTGTGCACGGTTTTGCTGATGACGGGAGCAAGAATGCTGTGGGCATAGGTTCTGTGTAGAGACGGGGCTCGCCCCGTCTCACTCCGCGGCGGAGACGCGGCTTGCCGCGTCTCTACAGGAAAGCTAACTACCAACGGAGCATTGATGTCTCCTTCTTCAAATTCGCAAGAGACTCTCGAACGCATTCATGACGCGCTTGAAGCGGCGCGGACTGTGCTCAACCGCTTCACTCCCGGCGCCATTGCAACCGAATACAAAGTTGGACACGATCCCGTCACCGAGGCTGACCGCGCCGTCGACGACATTCTGCGCAAGACGCTTCTCCGCGACGGTGAAGGCTGGCTCTCGGAAGAAACCGTGGACGACTTTACTCGCCTCAACAAACAGCGCGTCTGGGTCGTCGACCCACTCGACGGCACACGCGAGTTCATCGAAGGCATCCCCGAGTTCTGCGTTTCAATCGCCATGGTGGAGAATGGAATTCCCGTCGCTGGAGGAATCTGCAACCCGGCAACCGGCGAGCTTATTCTCGGAGCACGCGACACCGGCGTGACCTATAACGGCAAGCCCGCACAGCCGAGCCAGCGCAAGGATCTCCACGGCGCGCTGGTGCTCGCCAGCCGCAGCGAAGTAAAGCGCGGCGAGTGGAAACAGTTTGAGTCAGCAGAGTTCAACATTCGCCCCATGGGATCGGTCGCCTACAAGCTCGGATTGGTGGCCGCCGGTCGCGCCGATCTTACCTTCACTCTGGTTCCGAAAAATGAGTGGGACGTTGCCGCCGGGGCGGCACTGGTCGAAAGCGCCGGAGGTTGGGTGTTGAAACTGGACAATTCTCCACTACGCTGCAACCAGAAAAATCCGCTGATCTCCGGCTTGCTGGCGGGCGGACCGTTTCTGCGGGACCCGCTGCTCGCCATGCTTGACCGCCACCCGCAGACCATCGGCGCCGACCAGCGATCCTAAGGTCAGAATCATCATGACTGCCTCGCGCATTGTGTTCCTGATGTACCACGAGTTGGAGCTCGCTGGCCGGAAACTCTGCCAGTCCGAGCTCGGCTATGTGCGCTACATTCTGCCGCTAGAGACCTTCCGCAGCCAGATGGCGTGGATTAAAGCATCCGGCTGGCGCGGCCTCAACGTCGGCGAAGCGCTTCGCTATCCTGCCGAGCCAGGCGTTTGTATCACCTTCGACGATGGCTGCGAGACCGACCTGATCGCCGCCGCCCCGGTGCTACGAGAGTTCGGCTGCAACGCAACCTTCTACCTCACCGCCGGATTCCTGGGCACGCCCGGTTACCTCAATGCTCACCAGGTGCGCGAGCTCGACGAGCAGGGTTTTCAGATCGGCTGCCATTCGATGACTCATCCTTATCTTTCCGATCTCACGGAGCCGGAACTAGAGCGCGAAGTCGTGGGTGCAAAGCTGCAAATCGAGGCCATCGTCGGACATGCCATCGAACACTTCTCCTGTCCGGGAGGCCGCTACGACCGGCGCACCCTCCAGATGGCGCGCCGGGCCGGATTCGCGAGCGTTGCCAACAGCCAGTTCTATGCGAACTCCTCCCGCACGAGCCCTTACGAACTGGGCCGCGTAGCCCTGCTGCGGGACTCCACCTTGGAGGAGTTTGCCGCCACCTGCCAGGGCCGCGGGTTGTGGAAAAAACAGTTTCAACAGCGGACCCGGATCAGCGTGCAGCGCACGCTCGGAAATCGCGCCTACGATCAACTGCGCGCAGTCCTGCTGGGGCGGCAGCACAAATGACGCCCAGCGAAGATGCGTGGATACATATGGTTAGCCGCAAACAGAATGAAAATTGTTTCGGATTGACGCGAACAGGGTTTGGCGGGACAATAAAAATGAGTTCTTGGCGTTAGAAGAAGAGATTCCCAATGAGCTCGTAGGACTTTCTTCCCCCCCTGAATTTTGCTGCGTAGCCAATTGCAGCAATTCCTGTGAAAAACGTGGGCGTGTCCCTCCAGAACGTCGCTCACGATTGGCGATCTTCTCGAATTCGATCTGCGTGTGGTGAGGAATAATGTCGGAGCGAACTGTCTCAGCCGGGTTGCAATGTCAGGGTGCTGGAAGAATGAATCATGGTCGAGGAGGAAGCCGAATGCCGCGCCTACAGCGGATTTCAACGGTTGCCGTTGTTTTCTTCGTCCTCTGCCTGGGATGTTCTCTCGCCTGGAGTCAGAACGATGTCCTGACCCAGCACAACGACAACACGCGCTCCGGCCTGAATGCGAATGAAACCCTGCTGACGCCGGCGAACGTCAACGCGAATAGTTTCGGAAAGCTTTTCACGCAGAGTGTCGATGGCATCATCGTTGCGCAACCGCTTTATGCCAATCAGGTTTTGATGAACGATGGCCTGCTGCACAACGTCGTTTACGTTGCCACCCAGAACAATACTGTATACGCCTTTGACGCCGACAGCACGCAGGGCAATAACGCTTCTCCGCTGTGGTCGGTGAGCCTGAACAACGGCGGGACCCCCGATCCGATCGCCGACTATGGTTGCACTGGAACGCACTACACCGAAATCGGGATTGTGGGCACTCCCGTGATCGATCCGGGCAAAACCACGCTCTACGTCGTCGCCAAAACTGTGACCGGAACGGTGCGCAACTTCAGTCTGCATGCCCTTGACATCACCACGGGCAACGAAAGGTTGGGAGGGCCGGTGATTATTTCCGGCACAGCGGCGTCCAGCAACGGATCCGGCACTTTCAATCCGATCTTTCAAATGCAGCGTCCCGCGCTGCTTTTACAGAACGGCATGATCTACATAGGATTTGGCGGAAACGGGTGCGATGTATACGCCTACAACGGCTGGCTCTTCGCCTACAACTCCCAAACACTGCAACAGGAGGCTGCGTTCCTGGTTACCCCCGATGGAACTCGCGCTTCGATCTGGCAAGGGGGAAGTGGTCCGGCGGTGGACGAAAACGGTAACATTTACGTGGTCACCGCCAACGGAACCTATGACGGGCCCGCCGGAGGCAACGACTTCGGCGACACCGTACTCGAGATGGGATGGAGCGGGAATGTTTTCGGTGTGCTGGATTACTTCACGCCTTACAACCAACTGCAACTCTCTAACCTGGACCTGGATCTGGGTTCGTCAGGCCCCCTGATTCTGCCCGACCAACCCGGCCTCTACCCGCACGAGTTGGTTGCCGGAGGCAAGCAGGGCACTCTTTACCTGATCAACCGCGATAACGAAGGGCAATTCAACCCGATCGCCGACAACGTCATCCAGTCCATTCCCGAGGCAGTGGTGGGTGAACTCGTCGGCGTGCCTTCGTACTGGAATGGCAGCGTCTACGTGGCCGGAGACTTGGATTATCTCAAGCAGTTTGCTTTGGTGAACGGACTGCTCACGGAGCAGCCGGTTTCGCAAACCACCGTCGCCTTTCCTGGAACGGGTCCGGCTTCGACTTCAATTACCGCGAATGGAACCAGCAATGGCATCCTTTGGGCGATCCGGCACACCAACGCGGCCCTGTTCGCCTTCGATCCAACCAACCTCGCGAACGAGTTCTACAACAGCGCGCAAGCCTCACAGTTACGGGACAAATTGGTTCCCGTCGTGCGCTTCGTCACTCCGACTATCTCGAACGGCAAGGTGTATGTCGGCGGAACGACCGCTCTGGCGGTGTATGGATTGCTGCCGGCGCTCTCGGCGGTCACGGGTAATAACCAGACCGGTGTTGAGAAGACGGTTTTGCCCATTCAGTTGACGGTTTTGGCGTCCGATGCCTACTCTTCGAATCCGATGGCTGGCGCAGTTGTGACCTGCAAGGACGGAGGAGCGGGAGGAGTGTTTACCCCTAGCACGACGCAGACGACGAGTTCGGCGGGAACGGTGACCTACAGTTACCGGCTTCCACCCAAGCCGCGCGCGGTGTCCGTCACTTGCACCAGTCTGGGCTATGCCAGTGCGGTGTTCAGCGAAACCAGTGCGGTGGGTACACCGGTGAAGATGATCATTGCTTCCGGGAATAACCAAACGGCGGAGCCGAATACGCCGCTGGCAGAGCCTTTGGTGATGAAGGTGGCGGACATTAACGGTTATGGCGTGCCGGGCGTCACCGTAAACTTCACCGACAACGGCGCAGGCGGGACCTTCGTAGCCACTTCGGTCGTCACCGGTTCGAATGGGACTGCCTCAGCGCAGTACACGACGGGCCCAAATGCGGGGAACGTCACCATTACCGCATCGACGGCGGGGCTCAAATCGTCGAATCTCAAGGTGACGGTGCAGTAGGGACCTGGCGCGGCAAGGCGAACAACTGGGAACTGGCAGGCCGGCGCAGAATTCGCATATCGATGCCCACGCATCGGACATGCCAAGAAATACTTCTCCTGTCGAGGAGCGGCACTACGCAGCGCACCCTGGAAATGGCTCAAGATCCCGGTTGGCGTCGGAAGCCATGCATGGCATGATTACCTGCGCGCGGGTTTTGCTCAGGTAATCCCACTAGTAACCATACTGTTGGTTATCTTAAGTTTCCCTGTTTTCCGCCTTATTTACAAGCCTCGCGGTACCCGCCATCTCGTCCAAACCGATTGCCCCGCACCGCTTTTCGCTTGCTCCGCAAGAACACCGGCGGACACTGGCGCACGCGAATTTGTACATGCCGTGCCCCCATGTACTAACGCGTTCCTGATGCCCTTCCGGTATCTAGGAACAGCTGCTCCATCTGGATAAATTCAACGTGAGGACAATCGACTAGTCCCCCATTTTTAAAAGGTCGAGGGCTCACGATGTTTGTTACGGAAAATGCTTCCCTAAATTGTCATTCTAGATTTTCCCCCGGGCTCGCACCGCGCCTGGGCCTCTTGACACTCCTACTAGTGGTCGCTCTGATGACCACCTCGTGCGGCATGCTGGCACTAGCCAATGACCCACCGACCAACCTGAATCTCTCGGGGAATCTTCCGTCCGGCTCAGTCAACCAGTCTTACAACGCGGTTCTGGCAGTGGGCGGCGGAACCACCCCCTATCAATTTTCGCTGAAAGACGGCGCCCTGCCCCCAGGTGTCAGTTTGAACCCTGCCACGGGGACGTTGTCGGGCACGCCTACGGCGCCAGGCACCTTCTCATTCGAAGTAATCGTAACCGACGCCCCCCGCTCTGATCAGGGGACCCATACGTTCGTCGTTCCCGTCAGTAGTGGCGCAAACGGTGTGATCAAGGTCAGTGTGTCTCCGACGAGTGCAACTTTGGTCTCGAATCAGCAACAGCAGTTCACCGCCACCGTCAGCGGAACTTCCAATACTGCGGTGACCTGGTCAGCGACCACAGGCTCGGTCAGTACCAACGGTCTTTACACCGCCCCGACCGTGCAAGCGCAGACCAATGCGGTCGTCACCGCCACCAGCAAGGCCGACTCATCGAAGTCAGCCGGCGCGGCGGTCACGGTTGACCCCACGAGCAACCAGGCCCTAAAAATCACCACCGGAAATCTTCCCCAGGGCGAGCAGGGCGACACTTATAGCGAAGTGTTCGCCGCAACCGGCGGAAACTCGCCTTACAGTTGGAGCATCTCCTCGGGCACGGTTCCTCCTGGAATCTCAATGAGTGCAAACGGGGATTTTGGGGGTATGCCCACCGCAACCGGTACCTTCAATTTTGCGGTCACGGTCACGGATGCCACCAGCAAGACTGCAAACGGCAATTTCAGCGTGACCGTCATTGCCGGAAGCAATTTCGATGGTCCCGCGGAACTACCCAGAGTGACTGTTCCCACCGCCATATCCGGCACACCCGCGCCGGGTACGGTCATCACTGTCAATGCGGGCGGCAATCTGCAAACGGCTTTGAACAACGCGCACTGCGGCGACGTGATCCAGCTGCAGGCGGGTGCAACCTTCAGTGGAAAATTCAGCGTGCCGGCCAAGAGTTGCGACATCAACCATTGGATCTGGATCCGTACCAGTTCTCCGGACAGCGCTCTGCCGGCCGAAGGGCAGCGCGCCACGCCCTGCTACGCCGGGGTCGCCTCCCTCGAAGGGCGCCCGCAGTATAGTTGCCCCAACCCACAGAACGTGATGGCGAAAGTACAGATGCCAGGCAACGGCGACGGTCCTTTCCAGCTCGCCAACGGTGCCAACTATTACCGCTTCATCGGTCTGGAAGTTACACGTCCCGCAGGAACCCCGGGAGGTGGCCGGCTGATCACGGCCCAAGGCACTACGGATCACATCATCGTGGATCGCTTGTGGCTGCATGGAGCGCCTCAGGATGAAACTCACGACGGTGTGAATCTGAATGGCATGACCTACGGAGCGGTCATCGATTCCTATTTCAGCGATTTCCACTGCATCGTCCAGGGAGTGTGTACCGACGCTCATGCGGTTGCCGGTGGCGTCAGCAACACCCAGGATGGTCCTTTCCTGATCCAGGACAATTTCCTGGAGGCCTCCGGTGAAGCTATTCTGTTCGGCGGCGGAGCGGCCATCCTGACCCCGTCCGACATCCAAATCCTGAACAATCACTTCTGGAAGCCGTGGCAGTGGATGAAGGGCAACCAGCCCTTCGTCGGCGGCCCGAACGGCAATCCCTTTATCGTGAAGAATCACCTCGAACTGAAGAATGCGGTCCGTGTGCAGGTCGAGGGGAATCTCATGGAAAACTGCTGGGGAGGTTTCAGCCAAACCGGTCACGGCATTGTACTCACCCCAAAAAATCAGCACGAGCCAAGCGGCCAGAACGTTTGCCCGCTGTGTCAGGTAACCGACGTCACAGTCCGCTTTTCGCACGTCTCGCATGGCGGAGGCGGAATCCAGATGGCCACGGCCCTCGGCGACAGCGGCAGAGACGGCGGAGCCCAGGCGCTGGCGGGCACCCGCTGGAGCATACATGACGTGGTTCTCGACGACCTCAGCTCAAGGTACATTGGCGGCGGTGAAGCCCTCGAGATTGGAAACACCTGGCCCAAGAACGGTCTCAACACAATCACCATCAACCACATCACCGCGTTCCCGGATCCCAACGGCCACATGATCGTCACCGGGAACCTGATCCAGAATGCTTCCATGTATGGATTAGTCTTCACCAACAACATGATCATGACGGGCAGGTATCCGGTGTGGAACACGGAAGGCGGCTCAGCCAGCTGCGCTTATCTGGATGTGCCGATTAGCAGCATCGCTAACTGTTTCACCACCTACACATTCGCCAATAACGCTCTGGTTGCGACTCCATCGGCCTTTCCGCCGTCGAGCTATCCGGCGAACAACATGTTCCCGCCAACCGTCGATGATGTCCACTTCGTCAACTTCAACAATGGGAATGGCGGAAACTACGAACTGCAGGCGAACAGCCCTTACAAGAACATGGGCTCGGACGGCAAGGATCTCGGTGCCGATATTGTTGTGCTTAACGAGGAACTCGCTAACGTCGAGTAACTCAACAACAGATTTTCACCTTCCCCAACCGAGGTCCGCGGGGCACCGCGGACCTTCTTTTCTTGCTCTGCCCATCAAGACTCACCCCGAGAATTTGACTGATTCGGTCGTGCTAACATCCATTCATCCCGGTAGACTGTGAAGGGAAAAACCCTCTCCGCGGTGACTGCCGGGACATGCGCGGGGCTGAGATAACAGGAGAAACACAACATGGCTCCGCTTCCTTTGCGATCCTCTCAATCAGTTCCCGTGGTGAAAAGCTTGGGGCCGATTCGTTCTCATTGGTTGAAGAGCTTTCATTTTTCGTGGCTGGTCGTCGCCTTGGTCGTCGGGTCCGCGCTGCCGGCGCTGGCAGGTGCACCTCCCACTGGTGAAAATGCCTATTGCGGTAAGGGCAACGTCGCGCAGTTTGGCGCCAAGGACGGTGTCGCCGAACTTCCACAGGCCTGTTACTACACCGGGCTCGACGGAACCCCGTCGCCGGGAAAACAGATTCGCGTCGCCGCCAAGTCCGATCTGGCCGCCGCCATCGACGGCGCGACGTGCGGAGACACGCTGCTTCTTCCCGCCGGAGCCTCTTTCGATGTGACCGTGCTGCCTTCGAAAAAATGCGACGACCAGCACTACATGACGGTGCGCACCGATACGCCCGACTCCAAGCTTCCTCCTGAAGGCACGCGCATCTCTCCGGCATGGGGTGGAGTCGCCAGCCTTCCCGGGCGTCCGCCGTTTGCGCAACCCCCCGGTGGACCGGCCAAGCTGCTGGCGACCCTGGTGGTAAGGCGTCCTTCGGGCGCGACCGTCGGAGATCACGTCCGCTTCATCGGCATTGAGTGGACTACTCCTCCGGGCGTCGAAATCGGACGGATTGTTACCGCCGAACATGGAGACCACGTCATCTTCGATCGCAACTGGGTCCACCCCGCCGATGGCACCGAAGTTGGCCACGGCATTGGAATGCTCGATGGCGCGCATGTGGTCGGCATCATCAACTCCTACATCAATGGCATGTATTGCATCTCCCACGCCGGCAAATGTACCGATGCCACCGCCGTAGGCGGCGGCAAAGGCGACGAGCCCATCTTCACCCTCAAGATTTACAACAATTTCCTGGAGTCCGCAGGGGAGAACATTCTTTTCGGCGGCAGTGCTGCTACGCAGTGTCCAACCGACCTCGAGATCCGCCGCAATCATCTGTTCCGTCCCATGATCTGGAAGGAGGGCGAACCCGGCTACACGCCAACTTCGGGAAACGCCTTCATCGTCAAGAATAACTTTGAACTCAAGAGCGCGGTGCGGGTTTTGTTCGAGGGCAACCTGCTCGAGAACACCTGGGGCGGTTTCAGCCAGACCGGATATTCCATGGTGCTCACTCCCAGGAACCAGCAAGGCCAGTGCCCGGTATGCCGGGTCAACGACGTCACCATCCGATTTAACCGAGTTCGAAACGTAGCCGGAGTCCTGGAGATAGCGAACGCAGGCTCGAGGACAGCCGAATCGCATGGTGGAGAAACGGGCGCTTCTCCCACCGACGGCGGCCGCTACAGCATTCACGACCTCTTCGCCGACAATCTGCACGACAGCGATTTCCGGGGCGGAGGCGCCTTCATGATTCTGGTCTCATGGAAGCCTCCGGTGCATGACATCCAGATTGATCACGTAACCGCGTTTGTCACTGGCGGCCTGCTCTCGGTCCTGAACCCTGGAGCAAAGCTGGCGAACTTCACGTTAACCAACAGCGTGTTGTCCATCGGAGATCGGCGGCAACCGATCGCTTCGGCTGGCGGAGGACGAGAAAGTTGCGCGTCCAAGAGTCAGAGGTTAGGCTCGCAAGCTGTGCTGGAAGAGTGCTTTGACCCCTACAAGTTCGACCACAACTTGATCGTCGGCGGACGCGGCGATTTTCCCAAAGGAAACATCGCCGTTGGATCCCCGGAAGCTGCCGGCATCCGCGACCTCAAAGACGCCGTCAGCAAGAACCCAAGGCTATGCCACGCCAAGGGCACGGGATGTTCGAAGGTCTCCCCTGGCGCCGGCGCGGGCTCCGATGGACGCGACTTGGGGGCCGACATTGATGCAGTCGAAGCCGCGATTGCCGGAGTGGAATAGATTTCGCCGATTTCCGCGACTAACTCAGGCTGGCAATGGCGCATGCGTGACTGGCCCGTGAGAAGTCAGTGCGCTGGCCGTTTTCCGAGCAGTTTACGAACGGTCTGGTCCACACCTGAAGGCGCGCTGCGAAGCAGGGAGCGAGCGGTAGCGCCGAGACTTTCCTTCAAGTCGTGACGGCGAAAAAGGGTACGGTCGAGGCGATAGCGAAGAGTCGGGACAACCGTGCCTCCGAAGCGCACCAGAAATTCGTGGGTCCCTCCCAGTGAATGCCGCCGGAGCCCCTGAGCGCACGCCCACTGGATTCCTCTCCACTGCAACAGATCATTCGGTTTCAGATTCATGAACTGATCTAAGGAACTGTTCGCGGCGGACTCAAATAACCCGCCGGGAAAGAATCGGAATATATTAATGGCAATCACCTGACCTTCGAACGACGCCAGAAACAGCCGCCGGTTGCTCCGAATACGCATACTTTTCTCGAAGGACTCAAAACTCCAGTCTCCATGCACTTCCTTCCGGTCGGTCCCGCGCCAAGCCGAATACACTCGGTGAGCGTCAACAATATCCTGGGCGGTGGACGCTTCGCGCACCTCCACGCCGTGCTTCTCGGCGTAACGAATGTTCCTGCGCCGGTCCTTGCTGAATTGCTTAAAGAGGGCGTCTGCGCCCAAAGTGAGGTCGAGCACTACGCTGCCTTGCAATTCGCGGCGGCGGAAACCGTGTGCCGAGAAAGGCGCGAGTTCCAGCGAGGACCAAGTGTAGACGCTCACCAGGTCTGCGTCATCGGTCTCGGCCAACAGCCCTTGAGCCAGCGATTCGAGCGTCGCCGCCGTATTCGTGCCATCCACACAGATCTGCGGGCGCGAACCGAGTCCCGATTTGACCTCTTTGCCCAGGTGAAATCCGGTCAGGACTCCCCGAACCTGATCATCATCAAGGGCAAGAATAGCGAAGGGCCGAGTGCCCT
>Ga0209448_10000044_pt1 | contig 43459 bp, 41 predicted proteins | sample BogFormECP14_OM2_FD_188245 | JGI IMG/M metagenome (GOLD analysis project Ga0209448, IMG submission 188245) | Bog forest soil microbial communities from Calvert Island, British Columbia, Canada - ECP14_OM2 (SPAdes) (version 2) | ecosystem: Environmental > Aquatic > Freshwater > Wetlands > Bog ... | reverse complement strand
ACCATCCTTGATTCGCAGGACGAAGGGGACACCGGGGTGGTCGAATAGGTGCTGACCAACGTGGCGAGAGTCAACGATCACGTCGATACCGTGCTTAGCCAACTCGCGAGCGGGACCGACACCGCTAAGCATCAGCAGCTTAGGACTCTCAAAGACGCCTTGCGAGAGGATGACCTCACGGGTCGCATAGAAGCTGAGCTCGTTGCCGGAGCCGTCGATGACCGTCACACCCTTGCACGTGCTATCGGTGTAATCAATGGTCAGGCGCTTGGAGCGAACCTCGGGCAAAATCGTGACGTTGGCTTTGTCCTTCACGAACAAGTAGCTGCCGGAGCGTTGGCCCTTGTAGATCGTGTTGATGGAATGGGTGAGGCCGTTCATCTCACCGTCGTAGATGTCGTCGGTAAGCGGCTGGCCCGTCGACGTCCAGGCCCGAGTGACAGCGTCACGGAACGGCTGCATCTCCTCGATGAGCTCGGCGGGGGCGATCGAGATAGGGCCACCGCCACCGATCTTCTTAAGCTCCGGCGAATGGAGGCCGGCGTCGTCGTGGTAGGTAGCGCTCTTCCGCAGGTACGGAAGCAGCGGCTCCCAGGTCCATTCCTCACCGCCGTACTCGGCCCACCGATCATAGGTCGGCTTGCAGCCGGGAACCCAGCTGAAGTAGTTGAGGGACGAGCTGCCACCGAGGATGCGGCCGCGGGTGCATTGCTTGTCGATGCGCTCCCAGACGCCACGATCGACGAACTTGGCCTTGTAGTCCCAGTCATGCTCGCCGTGACGGAGGTCCATAGCCTTTGACGGTGTGGTCGTCTCCGCAAGCTCCCAAGGGTTGCCCACACCTGCCTCAACGACCAGGACTCTGACATCGGGGTTCTCGGCAAGACGGCCGGCAACGACGCAACCCGCCGTGCCACCGCCAACGACTACAAAGTCAAATCGAGCTCCGTCAGCCATGACTTCCTCAAATCCGTTTTCCCACATGGGTGTTCATTACCGACCGACCTCAGTGGCACCGCAACGCGACGCTGGGTTGTGGTGAACGACCGAACACGGTTTTCGGCAGAGTCGCGGGAGATCGCCACTGATCTCCCGAATGACGTCAGGCAGCCCGGACCCGTTGATCCAAGGTGCGAATACGTGGGCAAAGCCGACGGCGAACGTGGGTGCTGCCAGGGCGACGCCTGGCAGCATGAGAGTCGACTGGTTGGAGTGTCGTGCCTGGTTGTTGATCGTCATCGGCCCCTCTCGCCGGGGAGTCGAGTCCCTGACTACAACATGGCATCGATGACCGCGGCGCTCCCTCGCGCAATCGGGTGAGTGTGATCGGTCGGCCATGCGAAACTAAGCACTTGGTAATCCGACCGATGACCGGGTGCACCGCGACCCCGAAGCGGCACTGGCTGCCTCCTGTCTCCTGCCACTGTGCCCGGCGGCGGCTCGCGAGCGGTATCCGTGAAATGAGTGAGGACGCACCGTGAACGTCTCTGCTTCCGCGGGGCGTCCTGCGGCCTGGCCCCAGCGGACGAGATAGTGCTGGTCGGGCGAGAGGACGAACTCGCGTCGCTGCAAGCCCTCCTCGACGATGTCGGCGCGGGAGGCGCATCGCTGGTAATTTACGGCGATCCCGGCATCGGGAAGTCAGCGCTTGTTGACGAGTTCGGTCGCCTGGCTCGCGCCCGCGGCGTCAAAGTGGCGCGGACGGTGGGTATGCCGGCGGAGCAGCCAATGGCGTTCGCCGGTTTGCACCGCTTGCTGCGGCCCTACCTAGCCCATGCCACTAGCCTGCCTGTGCCCCAACGCAATGCGCTCGACGCCGCGTTCGGGCGCAGCGGAGCTGTTGCAAATGACCTGTTCCTGGTCGCCCTCGCGGCCCTCGAGCTGCTCGCCGATGCGACCGAGGGATCACCCCTGCTAATCGTTGTAGAGGACGCACATTCGCTGGACCCAGACACCTTGCAAGCTCTCGGGTTCATCGGGCGACGAATCGAACTGGATCCCATACTGCTGCTGATCACTGCGCGCGATCTTCAAGCTATTCCGAACGCAATCGCCGACCTTCCCAGCCTGCATCTAGACCGCCTCAACACCGCCGAGTCCGCGCGCCTCATCAATCTCGTTACGCCGTCGATCTCCGAGTCGGTGCGGATTCGTGTACTGGAAGCATCCGCCGGCAACCCCCTTGCCCTGATGGAGTTCGCGCGGGCCGCTGTTCGCGGAGAGAACCTGTCTACTTTGGCGCCACTGCCGATGACGGAGCGCCTCACCCACACGTTCGGCGAGCTTCTGCCCACCCTTCCAGCGCCGACTCTGGATCTGTTACTTGTCACCGCGCTCGACGAGGGCGGTCGCTCTGCTGAGCAGTTCGCCGCCGCATCCAAATTGGCGGGGCGTGCGCTGTCAGACGATGACCTCTTACCTGCGGTGGAAGCCGGCCTGGTCACGAAGGAACCAAACGGGCGGTTTCGCCATCCGCTGATTGGCGCTGCGGTGGTGTCTGCGGCGACAGCGTCAGCCTGCCGCGCAGCGCATGCAGCGCTCGCCGAGGTGTACGACCACATGCCGGACCGGGCGCTCGAACATCGCGCGGCAGCGGCTCCGGGGCCCGATGATCAGCTTGCCTCGGAGTTGGAGCAGGCGGGTATTCGCGCGATCAGCCGCGGCGCGTCGGCCTTCGCAGCAGCCGCGTTCGAGCGGGCATCGGAACTTACGACTAGGCCGAGGGTCCGCGGCCGGCTGTTGGTCGAGGGCGCCGAAATGGAATTAGACATCGGTCACCACGAGGTCGCCCGACGTTTGCTGAATCAGGCAACAACGCTGCCGCTGTCAAAGCAAACGCGGGCCCACCTGACATATATCGGCGAAGCCTCAAGCGAAGACATCTGGTCGGGACCGGACCGGGCGGCAGCGGCCGCAGACGCCGCCCGTGAGATCGCCGCGGTCGCACCAGCTCTGGCTGCGCGGGCCCTACAGACCGCCGCCACCGCTTGCTGGTGGGGTAGGGCCCGGGAAGATACCCGCGATCTTGTCGTCACAACGGCAAAGGGACTACCGCTGCCGAGCGGTGATCCGCAGCTCCTACCCATCCTTGCGTTCGCCGACCCGGTGGGCGAGGCCACCGGCGTCACGGCCGCCATCGCCGGCATCCGTCCATACCAGCTCGATCCCGAGGAACTTTTTCACCTCGGCCGTTCGACCATGCCCGTCTGGCAGTTTGACTCTGGATTGCCCTTGTTGACCGCCGCTGTCGAGGGTCTGCGGGCGCGCGGCCGCGCCCGACTGCTTGCCGACGCGCTTGTCCTCCAGGCTTGGGCGGCGTTTCATCTGGCTAAAGAAACGCTTGGGTACGAGGCCGCCGATGAGGGCGCTCGGCTCGCTCGAGACACCGGACAGCCGATGTGGGCGACTTCTGCGGAACTTGCCAAAGCAAGCCTGGCCGGCGAACGTGGTGACTTCGATACCGCCAACGCCTTGGCCGAGCGGGCCGAAGCGCAGCTGCTCGCCAACGGCCCGCACGCGATGCTGGCGTTGGTACAGTTCGCTCGCGGCCGCGGCGCTGTCGCCCACCAGATGTACAGCGATGGGTACGAACAACTCCGGCGTGCGCTGTCCGTAACCGATATCGCCTACCATCCCTTCCTTGGTGTGTGGGGGCTGTCGGATCTCATCGAATCAGCTGTCAATGTCGGCCGCGATGACGAGGCGGAAAATTATCTGGTGATGCTCGAATCCCTTGCAGCACAGGCACAAACGCCTTTCCTTCGTGCCATGCTCGCCTACGCCAAACCCCTTGTCGCCGCGGACGACGAGGCCGAAAACCTGTTTCAAGCTGCAATTTCTGAAGGCCTCACCGAATGGCCATGCTACCGCGGGCGGCTACTGCTCAACTATGGCAGATGGTTGCGCCGCCAGCGCCGCATCGGTGAGTCGCGAGCGCCCCTACGCGCGGCACGGGAAACATTCGACGCTCTGGCCTTTCATGGCCTCGCGGAGACCGCCCGCCGGGAGTTGCGCGCTTCAGGCGAGACGAGCGGTCAACGCATACCGGACGCGCGCGAAAGTTTGAGTCCGCAAGAACTGCAGATCGCTGAGATGGCCGCGGCCGGGCTGAGCAATCGCATGATCGGCCAGAGGCTATTTCTTTCGCATCGGACCGTGGAATCGCACCTCTATCGCATATATCGCAAACTCGGGCTCACTTCGCGCGTCCAACTCTCCGCCGCGCTGGGTAACCCTCACTGAGAGCTGTTGATTCAAGCCTGAGTCATCGCAGGAGAGGCCAGCCGTCTCAGAACACGATCGGGGAGACCCCAATCCTTGACGAAGATCCCCAGATCATCAGGGGTGGTTACGGTTTGGCCATCTGACGGCTCGCCTGTGGCGATCAGCTCGCCGTTGCCGTACGCGTGGCCCCCCAGCCCCCATCACCCTCAGACGCCTCGGTGAACAGCACCCATATCCGCGTCGCCGGCGGTGGGTTACCTGGTGCGCCGGCGATCACCGCCCTCAGCCGGGAGACCACAGCGATCTGCTCGGTGCGGTCAACGCTGCCGGCATTGCTCAGCACCTGAACCCGCACACAATCCGTAGCACCGTTAACATTGGCCACGCAATCGCTGGGCAATTCGTGGATGAACGCGGCAGTGTTCTCACGAACCATCACAGCATTGTGCACTTTGTCGAACAGCATGCCTGTGGCAGCGAGATCTAGGGCCAACTGGTGTTTGTCACGGAACACACCGGCGGTCGCGTACACATCGATCATCTGCATGGCGCTACCTCTCTTTTGGTCGGAACCCAACGCCGCGCTCACAAGCCCGGGATCTGAGTATCAGCCCCCGTTGGCGCGCGCTGACTCACCCGAAAGAACGATGCCCCGCAGGAGCCGAGAATTTTCACACAAACGCGTGACGAACCGCCACCCGTGGACATGGCATCGTGAAAGGCGGAACGACGCCAAGTCGACTGCACGACCGAAAGGCCACTACCCCATGAGCAGCTCAATGTTGCCGACCGCGGTAGTGGTCCATGGTGCGTTCGCCGACGCGTCAGGATTCAGCGGGGTGATCCGTGAGCTGGGCAGCACCGGCCACACAGTACTAGCGCCGCCGAACCCACTGCGCAGCTTGGCATTTGACGCGGCCGCGATCACCAGCTATGTCGACGCGATCAACGGACCCGCATTATTGGTTGGACATTCCTACGGCGGCGCGGTCATCACCGAGGCATCCGCCACTTTAGGCAACGTGATCGGGCTGGTCTACCTGGCCGCGTTCGGTCTGGATGTGGGCGAAAGCTGCGTCAGTGTGCAACAGCCATTCGCGCCCTCGCTGTTGTCAAGCACTTCCTACCCCACAGCCTACGATGCTGCGGGAGCCCCGCATGGTCCTGACCTGTATATCGGGCGCGAGAGGTTCCGCGAAACATTCTGTGCCGATGCTCCTATCGACACAGCCGAGGTCATGTTCGCCACACAGCGCCCGTTGTCACTGGCAGCACTCACGGAGAACGCGACCGCGGCCGGGTGGAAGACCATTCCGTCCTGGTTCCTCGTGTCCGAGCGCGACAACGCCATTTCACCCGACTGCGAGCGGTTCATGGCCGAACGGATGGGTGCCACCACCAGATCTATCGGCGGGTCCCACACCGCGTTCATCGCTCAACCTGTCGCCGTGGCGAACTTCATCGCCGAAGCCCTCGCCGCCGCCTAACCAACTGTCGCCGTTCGCTCTCTCGACAGGACCGACATGACAACCCACAACTCCGCAGTAGACCACTCGGACAGGCGCCTGCTGATCGCGCTACCCGAGCCTTGCGACGCGACCCGCGAGCACTACGAAACCCATGTTCCCGCAGCCGATTCCGCGCGCTTTCACCAAATGAGCTCCTGGCAAGCCGTTCTTGAACTGGCTAATAGCCAGGCTCCACCCGGGTTGCCGCGGCCTCGGTCGCTTCTGCAGCGGGTCCGCCGCCGATCCGAACCGCTTCTCCAGTCGGTGAGAATCCATGGCCCTCTTGGCAGGTAAGACAGCGGTCATCACCGGTGGCAGCAGCGGGATAGGACTTGCCACCGCACGTCGATTCGTCGAGGAAGGCGCGACAGTGTTCATCTTCTCGCGCCGCCCCACCGAACTGGAAGCAGCTGTCGCCACGCTCGGTCCGGCAGCCACGGCGGTGTATGGGGACGTCACCGGATCGGCCGACCTGCGGAAACTCGGCGCCATAGTGGCCGCAACAGGCAACGGCGTCGATATCATCTTCGCCAACACCGGAATCGCCGGTGCAGCTCCCCTTGGCGAGATCAGTCACGCGCATTTCGACTCGCTGTTCGGGATTAACGTCAAAGGTGTGGTCCTCACCGTTCAGACGCTGTTGCCGCTGCTCAACGACCGCGCTTCCATCATCCTGGCCGCCTCGGTCGCCGCGGACCGGGGCCGGATTGGGGCCAGTGTCTACGCCGCCACCAACGCGGCACTGCGCTCGTTCGCCCGCACCTGGGCAAACGAACTGGCACATCGCAACATTCGGGTCAATACCGTCAACCCGGCATTCACCGAGACACCAGGTCTGAACGAACTAGTCGACAATGACGCTGCCGCAAGCATGGAACAAACAATAATTCAACGCAGCCAAGAAATTCCTCTCGGGAGGCTCGCACAAGCCGACGAAGTCGCGAATGCGGTCGTGTTTCTCGCCTCCGACCTAAGTAGCTTCACCACCGGAGCCGCGCTGCCGGTTGATGGAGGCTACAGCCAGATCTGATCTCCCACCTTGCGGTTACACAATTGTGGAGGCGACTATGACTGAAGTTGAGGCTGCCGGTCGAGCACCTGGCGGACTTCCTAACGCGGGCAACGGCGAGTGACAGCTGAGATGTCGAAGTTCTGTGAGCGTGTCGAGCGCACAGGGCCGCTGTGGGCAACCGGGCCGCAATAGTGGTGACGGAGCCAGTGACACCAGTCGCGTTGGTCCGGTAAAGCGCTAAGCAACGAAGGAAGCAAACATGACAGCCGGCTGGAAACCAAAAACTCTCAGCGAGATCGCCGATCAAGACGAAATCCGTATCAGCAGCGAAGGTACGGGTGGCGGGTACAACCGCTCGACGCCGGTATGGGTCGTGCGAGTCGGAGACGACTTGTATGTCCGATCCGGGTTTGGGACCAACGGGTCTTGGTACCGCCACGCCACCGAATCGCAGGCGTACGTCGACGCCGACGGCGTGCGCTACAGGGTCAACCTCACCCTGCGTACAGACGCTGCCTCGATCGCCGCCGTGGACGAGGCTTACCGGGAAAAATACTCAGCGGATCCGTCGCTGCCCTTGCTGCTCACCGACCAGGCGCGCTCAACGACTTCGCGGCTGATCCCGCAAGCGTGACGTCGAACTTGACTCAGCCTGTCGCAACGTCGACCGAAGCACACACGACATGTGTGTCAGACCGCGGTGTGCTCATCGCGCGGTGAGCGCACGCTGATGGGCTTCCTTGATGATCTCGGTGATCGGGGTCAGTGGTCGGCCGATCAGGGTCTGAAGGTCGCCGGTTTGGGTGTCAAGCTCACCGCGCGCGATGCCTGAGTCGTAGGAGGCAACCGTTTTCGCCGCGGTATCGGTGAGGCCAGCCTTGACGAGTGCTGACCTGTATTGGTCCTCGGTGAGGTTCTTGTAAACCACTGTTGTACCGGTGGTTTCGCTGACGATCGCGGCCAATTCGGCATACGTAAGACGTTCGCCGCCCAGTTCGTAGAACCTACCAATATGACCCGGCGTAACGAGCACGGTGGCCGCGGCTTGAGCATAGTCGGCGCGGGCGGCGCCGGCGAGGCGGCCATCGCCGCCGGCACCGATCAGGGTGCCGGTCTGCAACGCGGATGCGAGGCCGATGCCGCGAACGTTGGTGGTGAAGTTCTCCCAATACCAACCGTTGCGGAGGAACGTAAAGTCGAGGCCAGAGGAGGCGATGGCGTTCTCTGTAACGTAGTGCTCGGCGGCGAGTCCAATGTGTGAGATGTCGGCGTGCAGCACGCTCGTGTATGCGACGTGGCTGACGCCCGCGGTGGTGGCCGCGTCGATAATGTTGCGGTGCTGGGGAACTCGGGAACCGATCTGTGGGCTTGAGATCAGCAGCATCTTGTCGACGCCGACCAGCGCGGCCTGCATACTATCGCGGTCGTTGTAGTCAGCCACTCGCACCTGGACTCCGGCATTGGTTAGCGCCAGGGCTTTGTCGGGGTCTCTGGCGATGGCGATCAGGTCTGTACCTGGTACACCCGCAGAGAGTAAGTCGTCGATAACGAGCCGACCGAGGTGACCGGTCGCTCCGGTGATGGCGATGGGCATGAAAGCTTGTCTCCTATCCGTGCTGCACAAGCACTAGTGAGCTTTTGGCTGGTTATTCGGCGAGACCGAACGCGGCGATGACTTTGGTCGGCCGTATCCGGACGACGACTTCGCCGGGGACGCCGTTACGGCGGCCGAACTCTTCGGCACGGTCGGGACCTATGTAGCGGGCGCCGGTACGCGTTGCGATGTCGAGCAGTTCGTCCGGGTTTTCGGACAGGGTGCTGGTGCCCTGCACTTGAACGAAGCCATACGGCGGGTGGGGGTCGTCGACGCACAGTACGACACGTGGATCCCTCATCAACGCTTGACCTTTGGCAGAACCTTTGGCGGTGTTGAGGACAAGATCACCCTTATCGACGACGAACCAGACCGGGGCGACGAGGGGCCGGCCGTCTTGGGCGATAAATCCGAGCATTCCGGTCCGGGTGCCTGCGGACAGAAATTCGACGGCGCTGGCGGAGAGTTCGGCGACGGGGGTCATGCGATGTGGCGCCTTCCTGTTGGAGATAGTTGGTATGGCTGTCTGCGCAGGCCATCGTTATTCGCCCCAACGTGATGCAGCGGTCTCGCGTTCCAGCTGCGAGACGTATGGCGGTGTCGAGCGCTCGCTGACAAGGGTGTGTCCGATGGAGAACATCGGTCCGCGCTCGGGCGTGGCCCGGATCTGTTCGACGATGTCGTCGACGATGCTGTGTGCGAATGCCAACCGCGAGTAGGCCTAGTGGACGGCCGCGGCCTGGTCGTCACTAATGCACTCGGTGAACTTGCCGAAGTCCATCCCGGCGCCCGCGCGAGTCAGGAAGGTCAGCGGCCCGCGACGTTCGGGAATTCCGGGTGAGGTATGAAGCGCGATGGCCTCCCATACCTTGTCGACCTCGGCGGCGCCCAGGCCTTGGGCGGTAAGAAATTCAGCGGCACGATCTGCTCCGTCGATTTCGAAGCGAACAGGATCGCGCACGTCGCGGCGCAAACCGATGTCGTGCAGCAGTGTCGCGGCAAAGAGCAGGGTCTCATTGACCTCGTTGGTCAAGTTCAGGTGATCGCGGAGCATACGGGCGAAGATCCAGCTTCGAGCACTGTGATTAGCCACGGAGCGGCTCTCTTGGGTGAACACCAATTCTATTGCTTCTGAGGCCCACGGCACGTCCGGCGTTGCGAGCAAGGTGTCGCGGTTGGTCGTTGTCATAGTTCGATGTTCACTCGCGTAGGCACGTCTTGCCACTGTCTATAAGTCATTGTTCAATATATTCACGCCAATGGCGTGTTCAGAGATCGATGCTTTTGCCCGCACCGAATCAGGCGCCTAGACCGGCGGCGGCATTATCCATGATCGATATGATCTCGACATGAAGACGCATCGCGTGGCTGTTGTTGCGCTGGACGACGTCATCCCGCTTGACCTAGCCATACCCATTGAGGTTTTCTCACACGCGTCCTACCGAATGCAGCTCTGTGGCCCCACGTCGCCGGTGCGCACGACGGCGGGATTCACGATCAATCCCGAAGTGGGCCTTCGTGTCTTGGCGGGCGCCGATACCGTGGTGCTGCCCGGATACCGTCCCCATGCTGCGCCGCTCGATCCCGCGGTGCTGGCGGCGCTTCGCCGTGCCCACGCACGTGGAGCGCGGATGATTTCGATGTGCATCGGCGCCTTCGCCCTTGCCCAAGCCGGCATTCTCGATGGGCGGCCAGCAGCAACGCACTGGCGCTTTAGCGACGAGCTTGCACAACAATTCCCGGCGATCGATGTGCGTGCCGATGTGCTCTACGTCGACGACGGTGATGTGCTGACGTCTGCCGGCGTGTCATCTGGCCTTGATCTGTGTTTGCACGTGCTCCGCACCGACCTGGGAGTGGAAGAGGCTCGCCACGTTGCGCAGGAGCTGGTTGCAGCCGCCCGCTGTGCGATGTCGCCGCGCACCTTGACGCGACACTTCCGGGAGGCCACGGGCACCACGCCGCTGCAATGGCTGCTAACGATGCGCATCGATGAAGCGCGGCAGCTGCTGGAAGCCACCGATCTCTCCATTGACGAGGTGGCGGAGCGCGCCGGATTCGGCACCGGACTGAATCTGCGGACACACTTTCTTCGCAGGCTCGACACCACCCCCACCACGTATCGCCGCAACTTCCGGGCCCCTGCCGATGCGACCCGCCACGAGGCGGTCTAACGCGAGCACCGATCACCTGATGCCGCGGCAAGCCAGTGATCGCGTGGTTCGCAGCCCGGGACTGCGATGGCGTCGGCGCAGGCGAGCCCCGAAGTCCAGCTTCAGCGGTGAGGAGAACCCGGACAGCATCTGCACCGCGACGTGATGCGACCGCTTGGCGTGATTATAGCGAACAATGACTTATTGACAGTGGCGCGCACTGGCCAGTGTGGCAACGATCGATGCCATGACGGCAAACAACGAGACTAAAGTCTGCGATTCGCCAATCGCGGCGCCCGCCGTTCCATGGGTCACACGAAGGATCACAGACGATGCGTGACGAAATGGTCGAGATCAATGGGCAGCGGTTACACGTCACCGACACCGGAGGTCAAGGTGCAGTGTTGCTGTTTGCCCACGGAAACCAAATGGACAACTCAATGTGGAGCAGCGTGATCGACCTGCTGCGAGATGACTTCCGTTGCATCGCATGGGATATGCGACTGCACGGAAGCAGTGAAGACGACGGGCTGCCCTTCACCTACTGGGAGGCAGCCCGCGACGCGCTCGCCATCCTCGACTGGGCCCAGGTATCGCAGGCGATTCTTGTCGGTCACTCCCAAGGTGGCTTCACCGCACTCCGCGCAGAACTATTGGCACCAGATCGTGTTGCCGGGCTGGTTCTCGTCGACACAATGTCGCATGCGTTCAGCGGGCAATCTCTACTTCGGATGGCAGCAGCGCGAGACGCATTGGCAACTGGTGAAGTCGAAGCCACCGCGATCAGATTGCTGCAGATGGCCATCGGAGACGACGATGTCGAACAGGTATGGAAAGAACGGATGTTGAACCAGCCGCCTGCACGGCTCGCCCGAGCAGTGGGAGTACTCATGGGAGCTGATGACATCACCGACAGCATTGGCGCCATCTCGACAAAGGCAGTAGTCGTCCATGGTGAGCAGGATCAACCAATCCCCATCAGCCTCGGAGAAGAACTCGCGCGCGCCTTGCCGAATGCATACCTCGTGCCCATTGCAGGCAACGGACACACACCGCCTCTAACCGCCGCTGCGGCAGTCGCCGACGCCATCCTTTCATTCGCTCGCTCGGCGCCGCTTAAATGACGGCTCACCGAAAGCGCTCCTAATTCGACGGCCTGCCGGAGGCGGCCATCCGGGCCCGGTGCCACAAACGTCACTGTGAGGAAAGACGGCGCGCTCCGTTCCCCGGGCCGGGGCAATCCAGATAGAACACCAGAGCTATTCGGCGACCGAGATCAGCGCGATGGTGCGCAGCAGGGTCACTGTATGGGTGAGCAGACCTTTGACGACGAGCTTGCGGGTAAGAATCGCGGTGATGACAGATATTCCGCGCTTCGTGAAGAATCCCACTGGGACCAGCCCACCGGCCTTCATTGGCAGCTGCGAAACATCGAGGATCTGGGCGGTGGTCGCGATGACGGTGACGCTCGGACGGCCAACGACGTCGTTGGAGACGACCGCGCCGTCGCTGCCGAAGCTGATGGTGCACGCGCTGTCGGTGTCTTTACTGCAGATCGCGACGGGCCGCGGGATCTTTCGGGCGGTCTTTGTTCGCGACGGGAAACTTTTGAGATTCTCCTCGAGGAGGGACCCGACGATGCTGGCGACGCCATTCGCATCTTCTTCGCCGTCGCTGAAGCGTACAGGGTACTGGTTCGTGTTGGTGGATGGCATGATTGGGCTCCTAAGGGGTCGGGGGCCGGGGGGTAATCACATCGGAGGTCATGTTGGCAGGGTGATCGGTTCTCGCCGCGTTTTCGCTCGAGTCGCGGTTGGGCTCAGGTAAGCGGGTTGGTGGGCAACAACACCCAACCCAACGGGTGAGTTCGTTCGGCGATGGGTGACACGCGAAGGGGTGACCAATCGTCTCGCGTGGAACCGTCCGGGGTCCAGCCACCTTCTCGCTCCCATACTGGCTCGTGCTGGTCGGGGTCGTCAGAGCATCATCACAACGGACTTCGTCTGCGTGTATGCGTTGAGAACCTCGTGGCCCCCCTCGCGCCCCCAGCCGGACTGCTTGTATCCACCGAAGGGAAGCGAAGCGTCGAGAATGTTGAAGCAGTTGACCCACACGGTGCCGGCCTGGATCTTCGTCGCGAAGGTGTGGGCCTTGGATACGTCCTTGGTCCAGATACCTGCCGACAGGCCGTAGATGGAATCATTTGCGACAGAGGCGGCTTCGTCGGCGTCGTCGAAGCGGTCAGCGACCAGCACGGGGCCAAAGATCTCGTCCGTAACGACGGACATCGCGGGTCGCGTGTTCGTCAGGACGGTCGCCGGATAGAAGAACCCTGGCCTCGAGACCGGTGAGGCGCCCGCCGTTGCGATTGCGCCGTCGGCCAGTCCCTGCTGCACGTAGCCCGATACGCGCTCGACCTGTTCGGAAGATACGAGTGGGCCCATCTGCGTATCGGGAAGCCGACCGTCACCGACCTTAATGTTCCGGGCGGCCTCTGTGACTCCCGCGACGAGGTCGTCGTAGATGCCGCTCTGTACGTACAGCCTCGAGCCGGCGCAGCACACCTGGCCCTGGTTGAAGAAGATCGCGTCCGCTGCTCCAGCAACTGCCGCCTCGAGGTCAGCGTCGTCGAACACCACGTTCGGGCCCTTACCGCCGAGCTCGAGAGTGACCTTCTTCAAGTTTCCTTCTGCGGCGCGAAGTACGAGCTTGCCGACTTGCGTCGAGCCAGTGAAGGCGATCTTGTCGACGTCGTCGTGTGCGGCCAACGCCGCTCCTGCGGTTTCGCCGTAGCCGTTGACGATGTTGACCACCCCGTCGGGCAGCCCTGCCTCAGTCAGCAGATCAGCGAGAAAGATCACCGACAGTGGAGTCTGTTCGGCGGGCTTCAACACCAAAGTGTTTCCGCATGCCAACGCCGGTGCCAGCTTCCATGAAGCCATCATCAGCGGGAAGTTCCACGGGATGATCTGGCCGACAACTCCCAGCGGCTCGCGGAGCGTGTAGGCGTGGAACTGAGCACCGGGAGCGTACGGTGTCGACAAACTCATGGTGTCGCCTTCGAGTTTCGTCGTCCATCCTGCCATGTAGTGGAACAGTTCGGCAGCCACGGCAACGTCCGCGAACTGTGCCTGCAGCTTCGGTTTTCCGTTGTCGAGGGACTCCAGCTCGGCAAGCTCTTCGGCGTGCTCCTCGATGAGATCGCCGATCTTCCACAGAATCTTGCCTCGGCTCGAGGGCGTCAAGTCTCTCCACGCGCCATCGTAAGCGGCGCGTGCCGCGCGCACCGCTTCATCGATGTCGGCAGCATCGCCCTCCGCGACGGTCGCCAGTGTCTTTCCGGTCGCTGGATTCGGCGTTTCGAAGGTCTTGCCCGACAGGGATTTGCGATGTTGCCCGCCGATGAATAGGGGAACCTCGCGTGAGAGAAAGTCGGCTACTCGTTTGCTGGTTGTCTCAGCCATTTCGGTTGGCCCTCCTTGATCTAGATCGCCACCGTTCGCCCGCCAGCGGGCGCGATGGCTGTGTTCGGCCGAAGTATTGGTCCACCGCGGTGGATTTTTTGCTTGACTTCGGCAGGCTTCGTCCGTGGACGCGGGATCCCAATCAGTCGCGCTTCACCACGCTCGCGGACATGGTTGGATGCGATCGGTACAACTTGAGGGCCGGGCGACTCACGCATCGAGTGCGCCGGGCTCAAGGTCGGCCCGGTGAACAGGCGGTATTTCTCTATCAACACGACGGGTTCCTTCGCCGGCGATGTCGGGCTCAATCTCGGCCGCCGCCGCATCGGCAGCCGTGATGTCCGCACTGGTCGCGCCCCAGATGAGCGCGTCGGATCGCCAAGGTCTTCACGACGATCCACGATTGGGAAGCTAGTTGTTTAACGTTGGTCGTCGGTAGGTTGTCGGCGGCGATTGGCCGGGCCGCCGCAAACGAGATGCTCTCAACGAGGCGGGCGGTGACGGACCAGGACAAGGCCCAACGACGCGCGCACGGACGCTGGTTATCGCGCCGGAAACCCGGAAAGGGGTCGCCGTTACTGTGTCACCTTGTCACCTACCGTTTGCCAACCCGCTCTGATTACGGTCCTGCTACGGAACTCTGCCCAGAACGGCATAACGCGCCCGGGCTGATGAGAGAAAGGGTGTTGAAATTGACGACGGTTCAGGCCAACCCAACTCATCAAAGGCCAAACCCCGATTTCCCGACCGTGTCGGATGACGCGCTGGGTGCGTTGAAGCTGGCTTGGCGGTGGGTCACGTTGCCGGATTGACTGTCGGACAAGATATCTCGGAACGGATCGTTCAGTTGGCTGGCTGGTGCCGCAGTTCTTGTTGGGTAAGTCCTACCGGACCTTCGGTCCGATCGGGCCGGTGCTGGTGACCCCCGACGAACTCGAGCGCCGAGCTACGTGGCGCACCTGTTCGCCGGCCGTCCCGCCGATGCGGTCGCAATGATCGACGTCCAGCAGGGCGCGGGGTCACAGCGACAGGCGCGCCACCTGACCTGGGCGCAACTGAACGCCGAGGCGCAGGTGCTGAACCCGCAGGCCAAGTCACCATGAAAATTAGCACCGCGATCACATCCCCAAGGGGCGCATCATGATCGGCCTGGGCGGCAACCTCGTTGCATCGAAAGACCGCCACCCCGACCGTGTTGCGTTGCAGTGTGACGATCTGCGGTTCACCTTCGCCGAGTTCGACGCTGCGGCCGCCCGGGTTGCGACCCTGCTTGATAAGGCGGGAATCGAGCCGGGTGATCGGGTGGGTGTGATGCTGCCGAACACTCCGGCGTTCGCGATCGGGTTCTACGGCATCATGTATCGCGGCGCCGTCGCGGTTCCGATGAACCCGCTGCTGAAGGCCCGCGAGGTGGCGTATTACCTGTCCGACAGCGGAGCCAAGGCGCTGTTGGCGACTTCTGCGGCCGCCGAGGAGGTCGCGTCGCGCTGCGTCGAGGCGGGCGTTCAGTGTTGGGTCGTCGACGACGCCGAGCTGGCGAAACTGACCGCCGACCTGGCCGAGCAGGGCGCCCCGGTGCAACGCAATGACGATGACACCGCCGTCATCCTGCACACTTCGGGCACCACCGGCAAGCCCAAGGGTGCGATGCTCACCCACGGTGGTCTTCGCCGTAACGCCGAGGTTTGCGTGCGCACGTTAATGGAGGCGGGGCCGGACGACGTGGTGATGGGCTGCTTGCCGCTGTTTCATAGCTTCGGCTTGACCCTCGGGCTCAACGCCGCGGTGCGGGCCGGTGCCATGTTGACGCTGATTCCTAGGTTCGATCCGCGCAAGGTTCTTGAGGTGATCGAGCGGGACGGCGTCACGGTGTTCGCGGGGGTGCCGACGATGTATTCGGCGTTGCTCAGCGTGGCATCGGAGGCCGCGCCGGAAGCGACCCGGAGTTTGCGGACCTGCGTCTCCGGTGGTGCGGCCCTACCGGTTCAGCTGCTTTCCGATTTCGAAAGCGCTTTCGGCTGCATAATTTTGGAGGGCTATGGGCTGTCGGAGAGCTCGCCGGTGGCGTCGTTCAATCATCCCCATCGGCCGCGCAAGGTCGGATCGATCGGTACTCCGATCGAAGGGGTGCAGATGCGGGTGGTTGATCTGGACGGAGCCGAGGTTCCCCAGGGGGAGGCCGGCGAGGTCCAGATCCGCGGCCACAACGTCATGAAGGGCTACTGGAACCTGCCCGAGGCGACCAAAGCCGCGATCACCCCCGACGGGTGGTTGAACACCGGAGATGTGGGACGTGTTGACCAGGACGGCTACTTCTACATCGTGGACCGGACCAAGGACCTGATCATCCGCGGCGGCTACAACGTCTACCCGCGGGAGATCGAGGAGGTCCTCTACGAGCATCCCGCGGTGGCCGAGGCCGCCGTTATCGGCATCCCGCACGACGCGCTGGGCGAAGAGGTCGGCGCGGCCGTCGCCCTCAAGGAAGGGCAAAGCGCCGACCCAGACGAGCTGCGCGAGTACGTCAAGGCCCGGGTGGCCGCCTACAAATATCCCCGCCAGCTCTGGCTGGTCGATGCCCTGCCCAAGGGGTCCACCGGCAAGCTCCTGAAGCGCGAAATCACCGTTCCGACAAGTGAAAGCACGCGATGACCATGGCAAGTTCCCGGGACACGACGACCAAAACCGCCGACGAGCTGGCCACACCGCTCGACCTGCTGCTGACCAGCGCCACCCGCCCGTTCGTCCGCCGGATGATGCCCGACGCGGTCTGGGCCCGCCTCGGCGCGAACCTGGCCAAACAACCCGGCGCGGTGGCCGGCCGTGCCGGCACGCTGGCGCGCGAGCTGGGCAGTGTTGTCGTGGGCCGATCGCAACGTGCTCCGGCCAAGGCCGACAAGCGCTTCACCGACCCTGCGTGGCAACATAACCCGGTCCTGCGCCGAATCATGCGGGCCTACCTCGCGGCCGCCGAAACCGCCGATGGGTTACTTACCGACGCCGATCTGGACTGGCGTGACAACGACAAGATGCGGTTCGTCGTCGACAATCTGGTGGAGTTCCTGGCGCCGAGCAACAGCCCGCTGATGAACCCGCTGGGCTGGAAGGCGTTGATCGACACCGGCGGCTTGAGCGCGCTACGCGGGGCGAGAGCCTTTGCCCGAGACATGCTCTCGAAGCCCCGAGTGCCGGCGATGGTCGAGCCCGACGCGTTCGCGGTGGGCGAGACCGTGGCCACCACCAAAGGAGCGGTGGTGCTGCGAACCTCGGTGTTCGAACTGATCCAGTACGCACCGCAGACCGCGAAGGTGCGCACGGTTCCGCTGCTCATAGCGCCGCCAGCGATCAACAAGTTCTACATCCTCGACATCGCGCCCGGGCGCAGCATGATCGAGTACTTCGTGGCGCAGGGTCAGCAGGTGTTCACCATGTCCTGGCGCAACCCGCAAGCCCGCCATCGTGATTGGGGTTTCGACGCCTACGGCGCGGCCATCGTCGAGGCGATGGATGCGGTGCAGGAGATCGCCGGCACCGACAGCGTCCACTTGCTGGGCGCCTGCTCGGGCGGGATCCTGGCGGCGATGACGGCAGCGCATCTGACCGAGATTGGTGAGGCCGATCGAATTGCCGGCCTCAGTTTGCTTGTCACCGTGCTGGATCAGACCCGGGCCGGAACGGCCACGGCGATGATGAGCGACCGGGCGGCGCAGGCGGCGATCCGCGTTTCGGCCAGGAAGGGCTACCTCGACGGACGCGCCCTGGCGGAGATGTTCGCCTGGCTGCGGCCCACCGATCTGGTATGGCGGTACTGGGTGAACAACTACGTGCAGGGCCGCCCGCCCGCCCCGTTCGACGTGTTGTTCTGGAACGCCGACACCACCCGGATGGCTGCGGCGTTGCACCGCGACTTTGTGCTGATGGGGGTGAACAATGCGCTGGTCACCCCCGGTGCGGTGAGGATGCTGGGCAGCCCGGTCGACCTGTCAGTGGTGACCGCGGATTCCTACGTCATCGGCGGCGTCTCAGATCACATCTGTCCCTGGCCGGCGACCTATCGCAGCGCGGGGCTGCTGGGCAGCAAGGACAACCGCTATGTGCTGTCCACCAGCGGTCATATCCAGGCGCTGGTCAACCCGCCGGGCAACCCGAGGGCGTCGTATCGGGCCGGTCCTTTGGACACCGACGACCCGGCGCAGTGGCTGGAATCCGCGCAGAAGTTTCCCGACTCCTGGTGGCCAGATTACGCGCGTTGGCTTGCCGAGCGTAGCGGCCCAGAGGTCGACGCTCCGAAAGCCCTTGGCGGGGAGGGCCTCCCGCCACTCGGCGCGGCGCCCGGCACCTACGTGATGGAAAAATAGGCCATGCGCCCCATCCGCAGCCTGAAGGCACCAATGATTCCGGCAAGCCCGATCGGTGAGCAACACTATGTCGCCGCACGCGGCCAGCGCATCCGGCTGAACATCCGGCACGGATCGGGCGTGCCGCTGGTGCTGTGTAACGGCATCGGCGCCAGCCTGGAGGTGCTCGATCCGCTGGTAGAACGGTTGGATCCGGATTTGACGGTAATCCGGTTCGACGTTCCGGGAACCGGGGGATCCCCCACCTCGGTGGTGCCCTATGGGTTTCCCTACCTTGCCTGGGTGCTGGGCGGGGTGCTCTCCAAGCTGGGCATCGGCGTGGTGGATGTGCTCGGGCTCTCCTGGGGTGGGGCGCTTGCGCAGCAGTTCGCTTTCCAGAACCCGCGTCGATGCCGCCGCCTGGTGCTCGTCGCGACGGGTACGGGTGCGTTGATGGTGCCCGCTCATCCACGGGTTCTGGCGAAAATGCTCACTCCACGCCGGTTCTCGGATGCGGGCTACGCCGCGTCCATCGCCGGTGAGCTATATGGTGGCACTGTCCGCACGCGCGGTGACGACGTGGCGCGACTGTTCGCCCAGCAGTTGCACGCGGGATCGAAGATCGGCTACCGGCACCAACTACTCGCGGGGTCGGTCTGGAGCAGCCTCTTTTGGCTGCTTGCGGTTCGCCAAAATACCTTGATCGTGGCGGGCACGGATGATCCCATCATCCCAGTCGTCAACGCGCGCATCATGAATGCGTTGCTGCCAAACTCGCGGCTGCACCTGCATTCGGGCGGCCACATCGATCTCGTGCACAACGCGGCCGAACTCGCGCCCGTCGTCGGCACGTTCCTGCGCGAACCCGGGGAACGTCCATGAGCGACAACAACATCTGCTCAAACGCATATTTGTGTGTCTCCATTTTCAGGAGAATCCAGTGACTGACATCAGCAGCGACAAGCGCGTCAACGCATATGCCCGCATGCGCTCTAGCGCCAATCAGTTCACCACTGCGTAGGGGTACCAAACATGCGGATCGGATTGGGGATCAATTACGCGGGCGGGTTCAAAGAGCTCGCCGCCGAAGTGGCCGACCTGGAACGCGCCGGGTTGGACGTGGTCTTTGTGCCCGAGGCGTATTCGTTTGACGCGGTGAGCGCGCTGGGCTACCTGGCTGCCAGCACCGAACGGGTTCAGTTGGCCTCGGGAATCTTGCAGCTATATACCCGAACGCCCACACTGACCGCGATGACCGCCGCCGGTCTCGACTACGTCTCCGACGGCCGGTTCACTCTCGGATTAGGCGCCTCTGGCCCACAGGTCATCGAGGGCTTCCACGGCGTGCCCTACGACGCCCCGATTGCCCGCACTCGCGAGGTCATCGATATCTGCCGCCAGGTGTGGCGTCGGGAGTACCTGCAATACCAGGGCAAGCACTACACGATCCCGCTGCCCGCCGACCAAGGCACCGGACTGGGAAAACCGCTGAAACTCATCAATCAGCCTGTCCGGGAACGTATCCCGATACTGGTGGCCGCGCTGGGGCCCAAGAATGTCGAGCTGGTGGCCGAGATCGCCGAGGGCTGGCAACCCATCTTCTATTTGCCCGAGAGGGCAGCGGAGATGTGGGGACAGGCTGTGGCCGCCGGCCGGGCCAAGCGGGACCCTGAGTTGGGTGAGCTTGACGTGTACGCCGGCCCGGTACTGGCCATCGGGGAAAACGTCGAGCCGCTGCGGGAATCCGTCAAACCGGATTTCGCCCTCTATATCGGCGGAATGGGCGCCAAGGGTAAGAACTTCTACCACGCCCTCGCCACGAAGTATGGTTACGGCCCTCAAGCCGACCGGATCCAGGAGCTCTACCTGGCTGGCGACAAGGACGGCGCCGCCAAGGTCGTTCCCGACGAACTCGTGCGGGACGTGAACCTGATCGGTACCCGCGAATTCGTGAAGGAACGTTTAGCGGCGTTCCGCGAGGCGGGAGTGACGACGTTGAACGTGGCGCCCATCGCGGCTACGCCAGCCGAGCGGATCAAGTTGATCGAGACCCTGCGCAACCTGGTCGACTAGCAGCGAACAGGCCCGAGAGGAACAGACCCCGGCCTTGCGACCGATAACCCGTTCCCTCTGAACGGTTAGGAGGCTTGGTATGTCGACGTATCGCGCTAATCAGGTCACAGGGCAGGGTCGCTGCACCGCGACCTGGTGCTGATGGGGTTGCACAACTCACTGGCGACGCCGGGCGGGGTCAGCACGCGAGGCACCCCCGTCCCTCCCCCGCTCCGCGGTCCAAGCACTGCTGGACACTGTCGCGCAGGATCGGCAATCGAAACGCCAAACCGATTGGGCTGAACGAGATCTCGCGCTTATACTTACCAGCGCTGCTGGGCGGTTTGCGCAGACGGATTCGGCCAGGCCAGTGCATCTGATCTACAACTTTCCTGTCCTCATGTCCTCAGCTAGCTTTAAAATGGGAGAGCTTTTACGCCGGTTCTCCGGTTGAACCCTTTCCCAAAGGCTGCCCTTCCCGAGCTCTCTTCCCAACTGATCTTCTCGCCTAAACCACTGTTCAGCACTCCTAATCCGATTCGGGTGAATCTCATCGAGCAAAGAATAATCTCTTTTGACGATTCCGTACTTCCAAAGATTCCACCATCCCGTGAAGTTATCTCGGAAACTCATAGTGCTTTTGTCATTGGGGTCCGCGTTGTACCCGGCAGGCGTATCAGCGTTTCTCTTGTTGCGCGGAGCGTTCCAGTACGTGTCCAAATCCGTGTCGATGTATTGTGCTGGATGTCCAGTGACCTTCTCAAACGCCGCAGCAAGATCGGCATAGGCAATATGATCGACAGCGACTTCGAGATCCATGCCATCCGCGCGCTCCTGATGATCGAAGAGCCAACGAACGTAAAACCCGCAATCCTCAAGAGCCACATGTGGCACAGCTCCCTTACCGAGCGGAACTCTCCAAGTAACAACGCCGTCTTCCACGGTGGGTGTCAGGATGTTCTGGGGAGAGATCACCATGTCGATGTATGGACCCGTAGTGAGGAGCGCTGCTCCCATCTTGTCCCTATTCGCCTGGTTCTGAAACAAGATCCACTCGCCCATGCGTCCCTTGCCGTCATAATGGCCGCAGCGGAATCTAGGGTCATATCCTGATTTCTTGAACCCGTAGTCTAGGTTTCCATACACAAAGAATTTAATTCCTTGTTCGATGGCTATCTCATAACTGCGGATCGCCCAGTAGGTCTCGGTTTTCTCGCCGGTGTTGAACCCGTCGATGTTGATAAATGCTGCGTCACAACCGCGGAATCCTTCCCGCAGGATGGCTTCGTCGGCGAATGAGCCTTCCAGGATGGAGACGTTGTCGAGTGCGAGGAGTTCCTCGGCTCGTCGGGAGGCGGGGTTGCGGCTGAGGAATCGAACGGAGTATTTCTTGTCGGCGACCAGGGCACGGATGATAGGCATGCCTTGAGCTCCGGTGCCGCCTACGACAAAAATTTTGGATGTGGTGTGAGAAGACATTATTGGTGGCTTTCTGTTCTGCGAGCGTCACAGACGCCTGATTGATGGTGGCGTTGGCCATGCCACCAGGACGCGTTGATCGTGCCGCCGACCTGGCCGGCGTTTTTCGGGCGCGGCTACATAGACACCGGTCATCATCGTTATCACCTTCGCCGGTCATGGGCGCGGCACACGCCTATGACCCAGGGTCGCACTTAGATCAGCGGCGGTCCCTCACCTATTCGGGTGCCGTCACTCGTGTCGCCTTTCGGGGTCGGTTCCGCGCCAATAGGACGTCTGGACACCAAATTTGGCATATCGTGAGGTGCAACAACGGCAAGACTTCGGGTTCGGGATCGCGGGTCCACAAAGCCTTCGAATGGTATTTGCGCCGGCTTCCGACAATCCGATGTATCTGATCTTTCCGGCGGTGATCGAGTCTGCCAACGCGCCAATCGTTTCTTCGATCGGCGTCTCGGGGTCAACACGATGGTGGTAATAGAGGTCGATACTGAAATAGTTGCCCGGCTCGCGCAACGTGGCTCGACGCAGTCATGGATAACCTCAGTCAGCGGATAGGTCCGCGCCGACCGGGGCCGGCGCATCGGGTTCGGGCGCGGGCGGGCCCGGCCCATCGCGTTGTCTTCGCAGTTGCCTCCTGGTCAGAACGCCCAGGAGGAAGCCATAGCCGACCACCATCACGCCCACGGCTGTGAGCAACGGCGCGAACACGCTCAGCGGCGGCCAGTTTGTGTCGACGATGACGAAGTTCTTCTGTTGGCGTTCCAGCGCGGGGATGACATCGTCGCGGAAGTAATCCCTGACCTGGTCAACAGAGCGTGCCGGCGAACCGTCGAAGCGGGTCAGCTTCTCCGTGCCCGGCACCGCCTTCCAGCCGCCCGTCACGATCGACATATTGGTGATCGTCTGGTAGACGTTCGGGAAGTCGGCCCGCAGGGTGGCCCACATCTGGGCGGATGTCACGTTGGACGCCGAAGCCAAGTACTCGACCAGCTTCGGCACCTCGGCGCTCGCGTCGGAGAACGGCACCGCGTCCATCAGCTTGGCCGTATGGGGGAAATCCAACTCCACCAGGGCGCGCACGTCCTGCGTGGGAATACCCACCTTCTTCGCGACGCGATCAAGCAGCGCGGGGTACTCGTCGGCCAGGCCGGTGTCGGGCAGCATCGCCGGTCCGAGGGCATTGACGAAGATCGAGATGAATTCGATCCCGGCGCGATCACCCTGGACTCGGTCCAACGCGAAGACCGGGCGAGTGTCGTTGAGCAACTTCTGTCCGCCGATAAGCCGCGGGAACAGGTTTAGCCCGAACACCAGCGCGACCACGGCCACACCGACCACCGCCACGATCACCCACGCGAACCTGAACGGATTGCGCGGCACTCCTCGCCAGGTTGCCAGGACCATCGTGGTGCCGAAGATGATCACCACGATGCCCAACACCAGGAGCAAAGGGGCAAGGAAGCCGACGCCACCGCGAGCGCCCAACGGGCGGAAATTGTCTTGCTGGCGCTCGACCGGGGCGACCACCTCCTGGCTGAGATAGGCGCTCAACTGCGGCATTGTGCGCACGGGCCGACCGTCGAATCGGGTCAATTTCTCGGTGCCCGGCACAGCGTCCCAGCCCGCCGTCAGCTTCGGCAGATTGACGATCGCCTGGTGGAGCTTCGGGTAGTCGGTCCGCAGCATCTGGTCCACCTCATCCGGCGTCATGACTAAGACGGTGCCCAGATAATGGACCAGCTTGGGCAGTTCGGCGCTGATCTCGACAAGCGGGATCGAGGTCAGGAACGCAGTGATATGCGGGTAATCCTTTCCCAGCAACGCCTCGACGTCGTCATTGGAACGTCTCGTCTGCTCAGCGATGAACTCAGTCAGCTTGGGTATCTCAGCAGCCACGCCGTCCCAATGCATCATCGGGTCCACGGTGTTCGTCGCGGCCGAGACCATCTCGATGCCCGCACGGTCGCCCCCCACCCGATCGACTGTGAACGCCGGGTTCAGGTCGTCGACCAGAGTCTGTGCGGCCGTTAGCCGAGGGAACAGCTGCCACGACACCACCAGGATGACCACAACCAGTCCGACCGCAGTCACGCCGGCCCATGCCAGCGGAAGCGTTCTACGTCCCATCTGCGCCTCCCACCGACTCGGATACCTGCCCCTGCCGCAGCACCTCAGGCAGGACGCGGGCCACCGCGACCACAGCGGCCGCACCGGCGGCTGCTACTACGGGCCGGCGTGTGCTGGCGCTGCGGTGCACGGCGGTCCCCGTTTCGGCGCAATATGTCTCGGCACAGCGGGATTCGGTCGGCTGGGCCCCGACGCTGCCGGTGGCCCCGTGAGCGGCAGCATCACCGTCGGTACTTTGGCCGGTCATATCATCGGGATCAAACTGCTGATCTTCCACTGGTCCCCTTCTTGCTTGGCCGTTACCACCCATCGGTTCTCTCTTTCCACCCGCAATTTGCCGTCGGAAGATTTCGACGTGAACCGTGTCACCACGAGCACGTCGACGCTGCCGTCGTCATTCCATCTCTCGACGCCGGCATCCAGGACGGTGCCCGTGGTCGGTTCGCTCCTCGCCACCTGGACTAGGACCTCGTTCTGGTTGCCGCGATACAGCTGCGCGAATTCGCCGGTCGCCTGAGCCAATATGTGATCCGAATAATCGTTGGCGTGGAAAGGATCCGGTGAGGTGAATTCCGTCATGAAGGAATGCACGTAGCCGAGCGCCGCGGCATCGTTGATCCTGGTCCGCGACAGCGTGTGATGCGCAGTCAGCACCATCGTGCACACTGTTATCGCCGCCGCCGCCACCGCCGCCGCCAGCACTGCGGCCAGTGGCAGTCCCCATCGCCGCGGCCGCGGCGATGCGCTAAACAGGTGTCCCCCACCCGGTTCGAATCTGCGCCGTGGACTCACGGTTTGGCCTCGACCGCTTGCGGTTGGGTCACGATGGCAAGATCGTCGACACGCCATCCCGACGCCCCCGGCTTGACAAAGCTCACCCGCACCGATGCGGTGAGGTAACGCTGATCGGGCGGCGCCCCCCGCTCGCCCTGCAAGAACATCAGCATCGTCGCGCGATTTGCGGTCGCGGCGAGCACCGAACTGTTGGTCACCCAGTACTCGTTGCGCACCGGAACTGCCTTCTGCACCGCCTGCTGCTGGGCGGACAGTTGCGCGCCGTATTTGTCCGTCACCAGCGCTCGGGCATGGTCGAAGTCGCCCTGGATGGTCTCAGGGTGGTAGCTGAGTAGTTGTTCGACCATGTGCGGCCCCTGCGTCGAGATCTGCGCGCGGGCATCTGTGACCCGCCGGTCATGTTGGCGCACAACGCAATAGCTGATCGCGGCGCCGCCTGCGCACAGCGTCGCGGCGGTCAGCACCAGCACCGCGGCCAAGCGCCGCAGGTTGCGATCCGACCGCGGCGCCGCAACCAGGCGCGACTCAGTGGCCAGCAGCATGTCGGCGAAGGTGCGTCCACGCGAGTCCCATAACGGCCACAGCCAACCCAAAAGGACCGCGGCAGTGTCCAGCAGATGCGCCAGGTCGCGCAGCAGCAGCCACCACGGCCCGACAGCGTCCCCGTTGGGGCGCACCACCGTGGCGCCCAAAACAGCCCGCCCGAGGCTTTGCCCGCTAAAGACCGGCAGCACCAGCCGGTTGAACGCCGTCAACAAGATGATGACCGCGCCGGTGCAAACGCAGGCCCACCACCACGTGCTGCGCTGCGGCACTGACAGCGAGACCAGCACCGTTATGACCAGCAGCGCGACGGCGGGCAGGATGTCCAGCGCCAGCGCCCCCGCGCGTGTCGCCCACCGCGCCGGGACAGCCGGGTCCGCCTCTTCGCTCGCCCTGGTGGCCTGTGTGTCAGCGGCCGTCACCGTCACTTCACCACCTGGTCGAGCTCGGCGACCTTGAATTGCCCGTCTTCGGGCACCATCTTCACCCTCAGCCGGTAGCCGTTTTCCCGCTCGGCCATCCCCACTTGTGAAACTTTGGTGCGGAATGCCAGCAACACAACAATCGAAGCGTCGTCGTTGTCGCGTTCGACCGCCCCCTGCATGTCCGGCACCTGGACACGGACGTTCACCGCCTGATATGCCTCGGCCAAAACGGCGCCATACCATGCGATCTGGGCGCCGAAAGCGCGGGTGGAGCACTCGCTGAGCTTCTGCTGGCTGGCGGGCAGCGCCGCCGCGTCGGTCGGCTGAGTTGCCGCAACACAACCCTTAGCGGCCTCGACGGCCGCAGCGTTGGCGCGGGCGATGGCCTGGGCGTCCCGATGGGCGCGCAGCACTAAATAGCCACTCACCCCGGTGCCGCCCGCCAGCACCACCAGCGCCACCGCGATCGCCCCCAGCCATCTTGCGCTCAGGCGCGACGCGGCGCGCTCGGCGCCGGCCACCGCTGCCTGCGCGGCGTCGGCGGGTGCGGGTGCGTCCGCTGCGCCCGCGCCGCCATCCTCGAGGCCCGTGACCACAGCAGCGACATCGACCGCCGTGGAGGCGTCGTCGACGTTGGCCTCACGGCCCGGCGGGGTTGCCCCGCTGCCGGGATCATCGGCGACGGTCCTGGGCCCAGTCGAGTCGAGGACCGCGATCATCCCCGACGAGCCTGCGGCCCCGGGCGGGCTCAGCCCGTTGGCCCCAGCATTCTCTGCCATCCGTCGTCTCCTGTGTCGCTCGAGCCCCGCACGGAGTACCGCACCCCGTCAGGTCCGGTGATCTCGCCGCTTTGGGTGTCCAGGTTTGCGCCGGGCGGCCCAGCCGGCGTGTAGACACACGGGTTGGGCTGCTGCCCGTTGCACATCACGGTGCCCGATCCCGGCCGCGATAACGGATCGCTGACCGGCGGGGGCGTGGCTGGTACGCGATCAGCCGGCGCCGGATTCAACCCCGTGTCCAGCGACGGGGCTGGGATCACCAGTCCCGGCTTGACCGGCTGATCACAACGCGCCGCCGGTGCCGGGCAGGTCAGAATCTGATCCGGGTCGCCGTACCACGGGTTGGTGCCCTCGGGAACATACGGCTTGTTGCTGCGGCACTCCTGCGGTGTGGCGGCGCGCTTGTCGGCATTATCGATGCACGGAATGTTGCGGGCTCCGCGCACGGCATTGGCCGGGGCATCCTGCGGAATCTTGCAGTACGTGCCCGACGGGAGCGGCGCGATGTTGGTGTCGGCCGGGGACCGCCACTGCGACGCCGGCACGAAACCGGTCAGACAGGGCGGCGGCTGGTTAATCGCCAGCCCCAGGTCGATATTGGCCTCGCCCGGAAATCCCAGCGTCGCGGCCTGGGCGATCGAACTCACCTGTGGCAGCAGCACCAGCACCTGCTCGACGCCCTTGTGGTAGCGCAGCAGCAGGCCGGTCACCACCTCAAGATTTGCCAACACCTGCGGCAGCGACTCACGCACGCCGCCCAGCACATCGGTGGCGGCATCGAGCGTGGGCGGCGCATTGGACAGCACATTCTTCAGCTGCGGATCTTCTTGAGCCGTCTGCGCGGCCACGATGTTCAGATTGTGCACCCAACGCCTGAGCTCGTCGCTGGAGCTGACCTGGCTGTCCAACAGCGGCCCGGCGTGGGCGACGATGTCATCGACGTCGGAGGTGTTGGTCGCGAAGTCGCCGGCAAGCGCCTGGGTGGAATCGACCAGCCGGTGCAACGCCGGGCCCAGGCCGCCCACCGCCCGCGCCGTTTCGTCGAGCAGCGAGGCGATCTTATCTTTCGGCAACGCCGCCAAGCTGCGGTCCAGGGCATCCAAAGCCGTCCCGATGTCCTCGGGCACCGTGCCCTTAGTGATGGTTTGGCCTGGCAAAAAGAACTTGCCGGGATTGCCTGTCGACACCAAATCCAGATACTGCTCCCCGACCGCCGACACCGAATGCACATCCGCCGCCGCGTCGACCGGGATCTTGTACCGATCGTCGATGCTCATCGTCACCTTGACGCCGGCCCTTGTCGGCTGCACGGAGGTGACCTTGCCGATCGTCGCGCCGCGGTAGGTCACATTCGCGGTGCGATACAGGCCGCCCGACGCCGGCAGATCCGCTTTCAACGTGTACTGCCCGATCCCGACCACCGCCGGCAGGCGCAGGTAATAGCCGCCCAGGACCACCGCCGTAATCACCGTCAAGATGGCGAACAGGACCAGCTGATATCGGACGAATCGGGTGATCATGTCTTACTGGCCTCGTTCCACCAGCGGCCCCCCGGGCGCATTGTTGGGGTTCGGCGTGAACCGCACGTCTGGGATCATGGTGGCCGGATCGCGGCCCCAGGACTGCTCGAGCGCGCGCAGCATTCCCGAGACGCCGGTTCCGGTCAACAATCCGTTGTCGAGGGCGCTGAGCGTGGCATCGACATCCAGCGAGATATTTATGTAGTCGCCCCGGAACGTCTTCGGGATAGCGTCGATGTCAAACGGCGCGGTCAGGGCCACCTTCAATGCTTGGACGAGATACGGCGAAGCCAAGACCAGCTGACCCAGCGGCCGCTGCAAGGACACCAGATCCCGGTGCAGGCTCGTCCGTGCTGGCCCGAGCGTGCGTTGCGTTACGTCACTGAACCGGCCCAGCGACTCCACTGCGTCGGTGACGCGACCGCGGGAGTCCGACAGGTACTTGACCAAAGGGGGCAATTCGGTCAGCGCCCGGGTCAGGGTGTCGTTGTGCGCGGCGGCCATCGCCAGCAGCCGGTCGGCCGAGTCGATCGCATGGGTGATGTCATCGATCTGCTCATCGAGCTTGGTTGTGAAGGTGTCCAGCTTGCCCAGCAGCCCGCGGATCTGGTCGGCTCGCCCGTTGACGATGTCGTAAACCTCGTTTTGTATCACCTCCAGGTTCGCGACGCCGCCGCCGCGCAGCAGCAATGCGATGCTCGCCAGGGTCTGCTCGGTGGTGGGAAACGCCGAGGAGTTCTTCAGGTCGATGGTGTCGCCATTGGCCAGCGGCTGCGGCGACGGGTTGACCGGCGGGGCGGCCAGTTCCACATGCTGGGTGCCCAGCAAGCTGGTTTGGCCGATCTTCGCGGTAGCGTTGCGCGGCAGCCGCACGCTCTGCTGCAAATCGACCGTCAAGGTGGCGATCCAGTTTCGTACGCGGATCTCGCGCACCTGGCCGACGTTCACGTCGGCGACCATCACCTTGCTGTTGGGGGTCAGCCCCAGGGTGTCGGGCATCTGGACGTAGACGGTGTAGGAGCCGGGCCCGGTGCCCGGGCCTCCCGGGATCGCCACGTTCGCGATGCCGCGCCACTGTGCGCACGAGCTCAGCCACAGCGCCAGCGTCAGCACGGCCACCCGCCGCCAGGCCTCACGCCGCAGCGCCCGCGCGGCGCCCGCGCGGGCCCGGCGCAACCGGCTCCGCGCGCCCCGCGCGCTCACTGGCCCCCCCCGGGGGGCGCCTCGGCGGGCAACGGCGACGTCGCCGGTGCAGGCGTCGACGCGACCGGGCCCGGGATCACGTCCGGCCCCGGAAGCGGCGGCGGCCCGGGCTGTGGATACCAGGGTGGCGGCAGTGGGCTGGACTCGTTGTAGGCGTCAGGCGGGCCGGCCATGGTCTGCCCCGCCGCGGGAAGCGGGGCGTCCGGGCCGCCCATCAGCTCGGCCAGCGACTGCGGCGCCAACAGCCTCTCGGTGGCCGGGGCAACCCGCACTCCTTGCATTCCGGGCGCGGTTACCCAGCCCGGCTCGAAGTTGCCGTGCGAGAACGGTGTATCCGGCGAGAAGATTCCGGGCACGGTGGTGTCCTTATGCCCGGGCGGCGGCTGCAGCCGCGGCTCCGAGTACGCGACGTCCTTGGGCAGCGTCTCCGCGGTGGTGATCGGCATGAGGCCGAACGGCAGGTAGTTGAACTTCATGGCGTCAAGCACCGGCGTGAGGTACTGCGCGCACATTTCCGCGGAATCCTGATACCCCAGCCGGCTGCCGGCCTGGATCGCGCTGCAGATGAAATTCAGCGGGTTGGCGAAGTTGACCACCGCAGGGATGAGCGTCACATCGCCGTGGCTGGCGTGATACACATTGTTGGCGTTGCCCGCGAACGTCGGAAAGACGTGCAGGAACGTCTCCAAGTCGTTCGCGGTGTCGGGTTGCACCAGCGGGGTGGTCGCCTCCGAGAGATTGTTGACGTCGCTGGTCAGCACCTGCCCGTTCTGGCCGAGGAACTTATGTAACACCGGCAGCAGGCTGTTGAGTTGGGCCACCGCGTCGGCGACCTCGTGGTCGTTGGGAGTCAGGCTCGACGTGATCTGCGCCAGATTGCCGTTCAGCGACACCAGCTGCTGCTCATTGATCTTTAGGGCAGTCAGGAATGTGGCCAGCCCACGCAGCACCGCGAAGGTTTCACCGCGGCTGTCGTTGAGCGCGGTCAGCGCCGTCGACAGGCTGTTCAGTGACGTGTTGATCTCGTCGCCCTTGCCGGCCAGCCCATCGGCAAGCGATTCGAGGGTATCGCCCAACGGCCCCTTAGGGTGCTCGGGTGTCGGGCCCAGCGCCGACACCGTCTTGCCGATGCTGTCACGCAGGTCGTCCCACTCCACCGGCACCTGGGTGCGCTCGATCGGGATCACCACGTTATCCGTCAGCACCGGACCACCGCTGTAAGGCGGTTCCAACTGGATGTTGCGCGAGGCGACCAGGGTGGGGTTGAGAATCACCGCCGACGCGTTGGCGGGCACCGCGTACTTGCTCTGGTAGTGAAACGTCACCTTCATCTTGTCGCCGGCGGGCTCGACCTTGTCGACCGAACCCACCGGCACGCCCATGATCGCGACCTCGTCACCCGGATACAGCGCGTTGGCCTGCGCGAAATACGCGACCACCGTAATGGTGGTGAACTTGCGGTACAGCTGAACGCCGACGTATTCGCCGGTCACGGCCAGCGCGACCACCAGCGCCGCCACGATGACCGACTTGCGGGCAAAAGCCGAACCCCGCAGCCTGCGAACGTCGAAGCTGGTGCTCAATTCTGGCCACCTCCCGTTCCGTCCGGGGTGATAAACGGTGCCGGCAGCTGGTTGCCGGGCCCAGGAGGCGCGGGCGGACCTGGCGGCAGGCCAGGCGCAAACGTTGACGGTGGTGGAGTCGGCCCGGCCGGTGCCAGCTGTTCGGTCCGCGCGCCGGGTGGTGCGTTCGGCGGCAGCGGCACCGGTGTTCCCGGCAAGTTCGGGGCTGGCGCACCCGGACGCCCGGCGATCGGGATGCCCGGCGTCGGCGGCAAACCATCGGGATTCGGCGGCGACGTCGCGACGTCGACCGGCGCCGGGAAACCCCCGGCGACACCGCCGAACGGGCCTTGCAGCAACGCCGCGCAAGGCAGCGGATTATCGGGTCGCGGCAGCCCGTCGGCCGATGGGGTATACGAGCACGGCGATCCCGGCGGGACGGCGGGACCAGGATGATCCGGGGTGCCCTCCAACGCCGGCGGCGCCGGCGGCGGCGGCGCCCCGTTCGGCAACCGGGTGCCGTTGGGGTCGGGCCACTTAAACGCCGGTAGCCCGGCGCCGCGCCAGAAGTTCTCCGGGTCGATGCCGCGCTTCTTAAACGCCGCGTCTACCCACGGCTGCAGCACCTGAGAGGGCAAAAGGTTGACTATCGCTGCCTTGATATAGGGTCCCGACGCGACGATTTCGGACAACGACGCCACGAACTTGCCCAGATCTGTGAGGGTGCTGACCAGGTCGTCCTTGCGCCGGACCAGCACATCGCTGATCGCGCCCACCTGCTTGAGCACCGCCGACAGGTTGGGGTTGTCGTTGAACAGCCCCTGCACTTGCGTCGCGGCCGCCTTGACGTTGCTCAGCAGGGCGTCGAGGGCCTGGGCGCGCTGGTTGATCGCGGACAGCAGCGTCTGCGCGTTCACCAACAGCCGGTTGATCTGATCGCCGTGGACACCGAGCAGCCCGGCCACCTTGCTGGTCTCGCCGACCAGGCGCTTGACTCGCTCATCGCGTTTGCCGACGGTGTCGGCGAATCGCTGCAGCCCATCGAGGGTGGCGCTCAGGTGCGGGTAGGTTTGATCAACGGTCTGCGATAACACGTGCAGTGACTGCTTGACGGTGTCGGTATCCCAGCCGGCGGCGGCCTTGGTGGCATCTTGGAACGCGTCATAGATCTGGTATGGGGTGGTGGTTTGGCCCAGCGGCAGCGTGGCGCTGGGCCGCAGCCGCTCACCGCCTCGCGGCTCGATCTCGAGCACCTTTCTGCCCAGGATGGTGTCGGTGTGGATCGCCAGCCGGCTCTGGTTGCCGATGGTGGTGGCGCCGATGGTGAAACGAACCACCACGTGGCCGGTGGCGATCTTGATTTCCTGCACGCTGCCGGCGTCCATGCCGGTGATGCGCACCTTGTCCCCCGTGTGCAGCCCACCGGAGTCGGCGAACTCGCCGTAATAGTGCGGCTGGGCGAACAGCATCGGTGCGCTGGTGAAGCTTTGGCCCACCGCGGTGGCAAGCACCGCGAGGGTAATGGCCAGAATCCCGATCCTGACCCGGTTTGCCGGTTCGAGTGCCCTCACTGCGGTGTGCACCTGCCCGTCGGTTGCTGGAATAACCGGACTTTGCGGACCGGGCCACCGGGCTGCAGGCCGTTCAACGTGAGGGTGATGTCACAGAAGTAGAGGTTGATGAAGTCGCCGTAGGTACCTGCGCTGCGCCCCAACAGCGTCAGCGCGGTCGGCAGTTTGTGCAGCAAGTCGTCCAGCTCACCGCGCTGGTCGACCAGCGGCTGCAAGACCGCCTGCGTGGCGGCGATGTTCCGCTGCAGCAAAGGCCGGTTGTCGCTGAGCAGATCGGCTAGCGTCCCGGTGGCCCTGCTCAAGTTCGCGACGCTGTCGGCCAGCGGATCGGCGTGCTCGGAAAGCCCGGTGATCAGTGTCTCGAGGTTGACAACGGTCGAGTCGACCTCCCCCGCCTTATTGACAATGCTGTCCAACACCGTGCTCAGGTTTTTCACCACTTCGCCGATCGCCTCATCCCGGTCGGCCAGTGCCGAGGTCAGGTGCGCGGTGTGGTCGAGGATGTCGTCGATGGTGCCGCCCTGCCCCTGAAACACCGTGATGATCGCCGAGGCGATGGTGTTGACCTTGTCCGGGGCCAGCGCACGAAACACCGGCCGAAAACCCCCGATCAGCGCATCGAGATCGAGGGCCGGCTGGGTGCGTGCCAGCGGGATCAGCCCACCCGGCGCCAGCACACGGTCGGCGCCCTCGCCCTGGCCTCGCTTGACTTCCAGGTAGCGCTCGCCGATCAGATTGGCATAGCGGATCTGCGCGGTCGCCGATTGAAACAGCGGCAGCGACCGGTCGACGGTGAAATTCACCCGCACACGTCGGCCGTCGTCGACAAGCCGCAGATTTTTGACCTTGCCGACCTCAACCCCAGAGGCGCGCACAAACTGGCCCGGGCGCAAACCGCTGCCAGACGAGAAGTCCGCCGAATACTCGACGGTGTTCTCAAAGCGGATCTGGCCGAAGATCACGATGGTGATCGCGGTGAAAACCAACAGGACCAGCGAGAAGGCCGCCAGCTTGACGGCGGGGGCGGTGATTTTCATGGGTTGATCGTGTTCTCCCCCATCTGGCGTCCCCACACATACTCAGTTGCCCAGGGTGTTCCGATACCGAAAAAGTTGTAGGGGGCGAGGCTGGCGCCGTTGTCGATCACCAAACTCGGCGCCGGCCACAGGTTTCGGGTGATTTTCTGCCAGCAGCCCGGCGCACCGCCGGGACCGCCCCTGGCGTTGACCCTGGGCAAGTTGTCGGGGTAGACGTAGGGGTTGGCGCCCCCAAGAAGCTCGGTGTGGACGCGCAGCGAGTAGCGGTTCCCGCTGCCCTCCGCGTTGGCCACCGTTTGTTCCACCTGCGCGGCGTTGCGGATGGTGCAGAACAGCTCGGGACTGTAGGTGTCGAGCAGGTCCGTCGTCGGCACCAGCTCAGCCAGCGTCTGCACCAGATGCGATCGGCTGGCCTCCAGCACGTCAGCGCCGGTGTTGGCAAATCCGATGGCCGCCAGCAGCGTCGCATCCAAGTCTTTTTGCTGCTTATTGAGCGTCTGCGCCGTGGTTGTCAGGTTGGTCAAGAAATTCCACAGGTCCGGCGACGCGTCGGCCAGTACGTCAGCCACACGGGCCAGCTGCCCGACGTCGTGGTGGAGCTGGTCCATCCGCGGATTGAGGTTGTCGAGAAATTTGTTGCCGTTGACCAGCGACGCGCCGAACTTGCCCCCCAGCCCCGACAAAGCATCCGCGGCCCCGGTCAGCGTCAAATTGAGCTTGATCGGATCCACCGTCTCCGCAAGCGACGTCAGCGTCTGGAACACCGTGTGGATCTCGGTCGTGACCGACCTCGCGTCGATCACATCGGCATCGCTGATCGGCGCCCCCGGATGCTTCGGCGAGGATAGGGCCACGTATTTGCCGCCGAACACCGTAGTCGACCTGATCGAGGCGACTACGTTAACCGGAATCAGCGGCAGATAGTCCCTGTCCAGGTCCAAGGTGAACTTCGCGCCCGGCCTGCCGTCGCGCTCGATCTCGCTGATGCTGGCCACCTGGCCGATTCCGACCCCGTTGAAGGTCACCTTCGAACCCGGACCAATCAGCAAACCCGCCCGGTCGGCGACCAGCGTCACCGACCCCTTCGGCATGAAACCTCCCCGAAACTGCACATAGACCAGCACACCGACGAGCGCTATCACCGCCAGTCCCACCGCGCCCGCTCTCTTATACGGTGGGTTGCGAGTGTTCTGCGTGGTCGGCGTCGTCATGGCCGCTACACCGTGAGGTTGAAGTTAGGGTCGACGCCGTAGAGCGCTAACGACGCAGCCATGGCCACGGCCACCACCGCGGCCAGCGAAAAGCGCATAGACCTGCCAACGGCCTCACCGACGCCGGCCGGCCCCCCGCTGGCGGTGTAGCCGTAATAGCAGTGAGTGATCATCACGATCACCGCGATGACGACGGCCTGAACGAACGACCAGAACACGTCGTCGAGTCGCAGAAACGTCCGGAAGTAGTGGTTGTAGGTGCCGCTGGACTGCCCGTAGAGCACCGTGGTGACCAGTTGCGGCGACAGGAACGCCATCACCATCGCCAGCCCGTAGAGCGGCACGATCACCACACCCGCGGCCACGATCCTCGTCGACGCCAAAAACGCGATCGACCTGACCCCCATGACGTCCAGCGCGTCGATCTCCTCGCTGATGCGCATGGCACCCAGCTCGGCGGTAGCGCCGGCGCCGACGGTGGCCGCCAGTGCGATGCCCAAGACCACCGGCGCCGCAATGCGCACGTTGACCAGCGCAGCGAAAAATCCGGTGAATACCCCCACTCCGATATTGCCCAGCGAAGCGAACCCCTGGATGGCAACCAGCGAAGCCCCCGACAATGTCACAAAAGCGACGATCGCGACCGTGCCGCCCACCACCGCCATCGCTCCGGTACCCATCCCGATCTGAGCGACAAGCCGCAGCGTCTCCGCGCGGTAGCGGCGCAGCGTGAGCCCGATCGCGCCGATGCATGACACCGTGAACAAGACCATCCGGCCAAAAGCGTCCAGCGCCCGACCCGGGCCACCGCCGTAGCGCTCGACGTTGCGGACCGTCCTCGGGAAGCGGGTGCGCACGACAGCGGCGGTCGACGACATGTCAGCGCCCCGACCCGAAGCGCACACCTATGGCGGTCAGGATCACGTTGACCGCGAACAGCGCGATCACGCACAACACGACGGTTTCGTTGACGGCGGTACCCACGCCCTTGGGTCCGCCCGACACCGTCAGCCCCCGGTAACAGCCAACCAGGCCCGCGATCAGGCCAAACGACACGGCCTTGACCGTCGCGATGACCACCTCAGGCAGGCCAGTGACCAGAGTCAAGGTGGACAGGAAGGCACCGCCCGAAACGTGCTGGAGATAGACGCTGAAGACGAAACTGCCGACCAGGCCGACGACGATTACCAAGCTGTTGAGCAGGGTAGCGACAAAGGTCGCCGCAAGCACCCGGGGCAACACCAACCGGGGGATAGGGTCAACACCCATCGCCTCTAGGGCGTCGATCTCCTCCCGGATGGTGCGCGCGCCCAATTCGGCGCAGATGGTGGTGGAACCGGTGCCGGCGACCACCAACACCGTGGTCAGCGGACCCAGTTGGGTCACAGCGCCCAGCGCCGCACCCGCACCCGAAATATCTGCCGCGCCGAACTCGGCCAGCAAGACGTTCAACGTAAAAGTCAGCAGCACGGTCAGCGGTATCGCGGCCATCATGGTCGGCACCATCGTCACGCGCAGCAGGAACCAGCACTGCGTGACTAGCTCCTGCCATTCCAGTGGCCAGCGGAACAGTGCTTTACCGGTCAGCGAGCACATCCGGGCAAAGCCGCCAACCATCGCCAGCGGACCCCTCAACCGGCCGCCGACGTAGCTGACGACCGCCGTCGGCGCCGTCATCGCCAAGGATGGTCGAAGTAAGCGCCGTTCACCCGCGCGACCCAATCGCCGCCGCTGAAATTGTCAACGCTGCCTTCGGTTCGAGCCGGTGCATATGACATGGCGTTTTCCGGCCTCCAATCTGCTCATCACCGCCGGGCCGGCAGACACGACGGGGTGTGACAGTGGCACCACAAGGTTGGTAACCGGTTGGTTGGGCAAACACCCGCCGCGCGGCGCTGAAGGGTTACGGTCTATTGCGCGCGCACGGATGCGACAAACCCGCTATTCCGCGCCCTCAGCACCGGCTAACTAGAAGTGTTTGACGCGCGTTTGGTGGCGGTCGCCTCGACCATCGCCAGGTACACCTCGGTGAGGGCCCGCCGCTGTTTGACGGTCAGGCTGGGGTCAGTCTTGATCGCAGCCAGCATCGCCGCCGAAGTGGCGACCGCCGAGTCCCCGGCGTCGTCGTGTTCCCGGGGGTCAACGCCCAGTTCGGCCTCAGGTACCGACAGTGCCTCGGCCATGGCTTTGAGCACCTGCTCGCTCGGCACGCGCACGCCATGCTCAATTTGAGACAGATAGGGATTGGAGATCCCGACCATGGCTGCAAACTGGCGCATCGGCAGCGCGGCCAGTTCGCGCTGCTGGCGAATCATCTGCCCGAGCGCCTTAGGCAGGTCCTGGGCCGCGTCCACAGGGAGATTTTAGTGCGGTTGCGAGCAGATTGGCCGAACCCCGGGGCGCTTTTCACCGATGAACGTGGCCCGCACATTTTCCACCACGCCCCGATTCCATGTTGGCCAACAGCACGGTCAACATGCGGTCGCACACCGAAAACGCAGTGGCGCAACGATTCTGCACTCCGGTCACAGTACCCATTTCGCGTCGTGGAGCTTCGGGGAGAACGTCCGGCGTTGGAGACTGTTTTCCGTCATGAGGCATCATCGGTGACTGTGACGACTACGTCGTGACGGAGTCTTTGTGGGCCTGGACGCACGTCGGACTCCTCAACGCCGGCCAAATGGCCAACCACCCCGGAACTCGCCACTGGGATGGCCCACGACGCCGACAACTTCCCAACGCGGCCCCCCGGCCTCGGTAACATCAGCCCAAGAGGGTTCGAAAAGCTGTGATCGTCCACTCATTCAGTCCCTGGGCTCGCATAACCACGGCTCAACCAGAGCGAACAGATCAAGCGACAATAGGAAAAACTCATCGGAAACGTCGTAAATATGTTGCGACGCTTCGTAATACGGCCTCAACTCAGCCAGTCTTGCTAGACACCGCGCGGGTCTTGACCCGCAACGGAGCCACGCCGCGGCGGCCGTTCCACGGCTTTAGTACGTATAGAAACCCTGACCCGACTTCTTGCCCAGCTGACCCGCCTCAACCATGCGCAGCAACAGTGGCGGCGGACCGTAGTGCGGTTCCTTGAATTCCTCAAACATCTTGTCCGCGACCAGTTTCACGGTGTCCAAGCCGATAAGGTCGGATAACCGCAGCGGTCCCATCGGGTGCGACAGCCCGGCCACAACAGCCTTGTCGACATCTTCAACGGTGGCGACCCCGGCCTCGACCATACGAATCGCCGACAGCAGATAGGGCATCAGCAGCGCGTTCACCACAAAGCCGCACCGATCAGTGCAGCGCACCACCTGTTTGCCAAGCACCGCGCTTGCGAACTGCTCGGTGCGAGCGGCGGCGGCTGCGTCGGTGACCAGCGTGCTCACCAACTCGACCAGCGGCAGTACCGGGACCGGATTGAAGAAGTGCAGACCCAACACACGTTGCGGGTTTTTGGTGGCCGCCGCGACCTTCATGATCGGAATGCTGGACGTGTTCGACGCGAGCACCGCGTCGGGGTCCGTCACGATGCTGTCGAGCTTCTCGAACACCTCGGCCTTGATCGCCGCATCCTCGACGATGGCCTCGATCACCAGTTGCCGGTCGGCCAGGTCACTTAGGTCGGTGGTGAAGGCCAGCCTGGAAAGCGCGTGGTCGCGCTCGCGCTCGGTCACCTTGCCCGCGCTGACACCCCGCTCCAACGACTTCACGATGCGGTTGCGTCCCGCCGTGAGCAGCGCCTCGGTGGTCTCGAACACCGTCACGCCGACACCGCAGCGGACGGATATCTCGGCGATGCCGGACCCCATCTGCCCGGCCCCGATAATCCCCACCCGCTCGATCGCTGCTTCGCTCACTGGATTCTCCGGTCGTATGGTCGTGCACCGCAATAAGACCCGCACAGGTTGGCTGGGCGGAGCCCCTGCTGTCAACCCCGATGAAGCCGGCGGGTACAACCTACCCGCGGCCAACTTTGAACGCCTAGCTTCCCGAGTGTGGAGTGTCGTGAACAAGGTGGGTCGGGCCGCGGTCATTGCGGCGCCACCCAGCTGGGCATGGCGGCACGGCGTAGGCGATCAGTTGAGATGACCTGCAGAGCAACGCCTTTCGGCCACGCTGACATCACGTCGGCGAGGGGCCCGCGGTCGGCGCAACCGGCGAGCCACCGCACAGGAGAAACTCAATCTGGTCGTCGTACTTACCCTGTGCTTTGCTCTTACATACGTGACTGGGGTCACTGCAGTTCACCCGGTCACGCTGCGGGTCCGACCCGATCCGTGTCATTCAAGTAGGCAAGAAAGCGAGGAAAAGGCATGCCGTTCTGGAAGATTTACCACCCGGAGGGGGCATACACCTCCGAGGACAAGAAGCAGTTCTCGGAGGCGATCACGTCGATCTACGCGGGCCTCCCGATCCCGAAGTTCTACGTCGTGGTGGTCTTTGAAGAGGTCGCCGCCGACAACTTCTTCGTCGGCGGCAACTCGCACGACAAGTTCGTCAGGATCAACATCGACCAGATGGCGCGCACACTGCCCGGCCAGGTGTTGCGCCAGTTTTGGGTGCATCACCTTGACGAGGTGATCAAGCCGTGGATCGCCGATCGGGGCTACGACTGGGAATTCACCATCGATGAGGCGCCAGCCGACCTGTGGTCGCTGCAGGGGCACATCCCGCCGCCATTCGAATCCCACGCCGAAAAACGCTGGGTTGCCGAGAACAAGGCTTCGACCTACACGCATAAAGAACAGCTGCCCGTCAACCTCGCGCTGACTCCGGGCGTAACCGGCGGAACCTACTGACCACGCGACGCCGAGGTCGCGTCTTGCCGCGCCGACAGGCGACGCGACCCCGGCGCGTCACGCGGCGCCCTCACAACCAACGACCACCCAATCGACAGGCGAAACCACATGGGATACACCACAATCAACCCAGCCACCGGTGAGCAGCTAAACAGCCACGACACCCTCACCGACCAAGAACTCGACGACCGTCTCCATACCGCCCACACCACGTGGGCCACAGACTGGCGCCACCGCCCGGTGCGCGAACGAGCCGACATCCTCAAGGCGGCCGCCGCCGAACTGCGCGCCAACTCCGCAGTCCATGCCCAGCGCATGACGCTGGAAATGGGCAAGCTGGTCGGCACCGCCGAGGCCGAGGTGGAGCTATCCGCTTCGATACTCGACTACTACGCGGATCGTGCCGAAAACCTGATGGCACCTGTGGAATTGCCGGAATCGCCTGGGGCTATGGTGCTCACCGAGCCGATCGGCATCATCTTCGCCATCGAACCGTGGAACTTTCCCTACTACCAGGTCGTCAGGGTGGCCGCACCCCAGCTCGCCGCGGGAAACGTGCTGGTGGTCAAGCACGCAGAGAGCGTTCCGCAGTGCGCGCTGGCATTCGCGGAACTGATGGAGCGGGCCGGTGCCCCAAAGGGCGTGTATACGAACATCTTCGCGACCCACGAACAGGCGGCCCGCGTCACCGCCGATCCGCGGGTGGCCGCGGTAACACTAACCGGCAGCGAGCGGGCCGGCGCGGCGGTGGCTGAGCAGGCCGGACGCAGCCTGAAGAAGGTCGTCCTGGAAATGGGCGGCAGCGACCCCTTGATCATCCTCGAGGACGCGGACCTCGACCATGCCGTGCAAGCGGCCGTCTTCGGGCGGATGTTCAACACCGGGCAGTGCTGCGTCGGGTCCAAACGGATCATCGTCGTCGGCAAGGACCGGGGCGAGGCCGCGCTGCGGGCCTTCAGCGCGGAGATGGCGGCACTACAGGCCGGTGACCCGATGGATCCGGCCACGACCCTCGGGCCGGTGTCCTCACAACGCGCGCTGGACCTCTTGCTCGAGCAGATCGAAATCGCGGGGAAGGACGGTGCACGCGTCGTTGTCGGCGGCGCGCGCATAGATCGCCCCGGTTTTTACCTCGAGCCCACCGTGCTGACCGGGATCGACCCGACAAACGCCGCGTACAACACCGAATTCTTCGGTCCGGTCGCCGCGTTCTACGTGGTCGACACCGAAGCCGAAGCGATCCAGCTTGCCAACGACACCTCGTTCGGCCTGGGGGCATCGGTCTTTACCGCGGACACCGCGCGCGGACGACGGGTCGCCGCTCAGATCGACAGCGGGATGGTCTTCGTGAACCAACCCGTCTGGACGGCAGCGGAATTGCCCTTCGGCGGAATGAAGCGATCCGGGTTCGGCCGCGAGCTCGCCGAGTTGGGTTTCGGTGAATTCGTCAATCGCAAATTGGTCAACGTTGCCGCCGCCGGTTCCGGCCCATGGGGCCCCTCCCCGGAGATGCCTCAGACCTAAGCTTCGTTCTCACCGTCGCCCCGACCGGTCCGATCGCGACCAAGACTGACAACCCCGCGCTGCCCACCCAGCCGCACGAGAGCGCCGAAGCGGTCCGTAATGCCTGCCAAGCCGGTGCGTCCGTTGCCCATTTGCATTTCCGTGATCCCGCCGGCCGGCCAACCGCCGACCTCGAAATCGCAAGCCTGACAATGGATCTGATCCAGGAGCGCTGCCCCATTTTGATCCAGCTTTCCACCGGCGTCGGTCTGGACGTCCCATTCTCAGAACGGGCGAAGTTGGTCGAGCCTAGACCGAGCATGGCCATCCTCAACCCATGCTCGATGTCGTTCGGACTGGGAGAGTTCCACCGGTGCGGTCATCGAAAACCCCGTGCGACTCAGTTATCCGATGGGCAGGGCCGCGAGGTCGGCGAACACAGCGGACCAGTGGTCGCGCAGCGCGGCGGTGCCCATGAATAGTCCGAGATGACCGGCGTCGATGAGCCGACGCGAAATCGTCGTTGTCGGTGTGCTGACGTGGTCGGCCAGCGCCCAAACCTGTTCGGGCGGCGTGATGTGGTCTCGCCGACCGGCCAACAGAAAGATCGGGCAGCGGATACGGGCCAGATCCACGGTAGCCGGACCGGTCGGTGTGGGAACGGTCAGCCGCCCCGTGATCAATTCATTGTGGACGAACAGATGCTTGACGATCCATAGATAGAACGCGCCCGGCACGTCCTGGTCCCACTCGAACCAGTTGGTGAACCGGATGTAGTCATCGACGTACTCGGCGTCGTCGATGTGGGCCAGCAGCTCCATCGCGCGCTCGAGCTCAGCGGCGGGCTGCAGCATTTTAAACCCCGTGATCTGGTTGCGGCCCGGCTGCACGCCGCCGCCCAATGCGACCAGCGATCGGTAGAGCGCGGTGCTGCCGGGGGCGTCTGGTCGGTCCGCCGAGCAGCCGCACCCAATTCTGGAGCGCGGCGCGTCCGGCGTGAAAGTCGATGGGTGCGGCGGCGACGGCCAGCGCGGCCACCCGCTCGGGCCGCAGCCCGGCATACAGCGCGGCCAGCCAACCGCCCTGGCAGTCCCCGACGAGATTGACCCGCCCGCCAAGCCGCTCGGTCGTCTCATCGAGGATCGCGACATAGTCTCCGATCGACGACTTCGCCGTGGCGGCCGTGGCGGGCAGCCAGTCCAGGCAGAACAGCCGGGTCACTCCGGCTGCGCGGGCGGTGCGGATCTGGCTCTGATCGGCCGAGTAGTCGACGATGGTGGAGGAGTGGCCCGCCTGTGGCGGCAACAGTAGCGTTGGCCGTTGGTTGGCGTCACCCGGCACGGTCGAGAAGTCCAGGAGGCGGGCCTGGGGCCACTCGGTTACCACGTCATAGGGTGTCATCCACCGCGGCTCTTCCCGGAGGGTCAGCACTCGCCACCACTCGGCCAGTTCCCAGGCCACGTCGAGCGGTCCGAGCCGTCGGCGCAACACCGACGCGGTGTAGCCCGTGACACCGCCGAGCAGCGCTCGGGTGGTGTCGGCGGGGACGGAAAGCCAGGTGTCAACCCCGCCCGGTGCGAGGGAATGGGCGGTCATGCGCGCCTCCTTAGTGGGTGCGTGGCGCGCATGGCCGCGCCATGGTCGTTCGATGGTCCGTTCTTATTTGAGTGCTTCCCTGGCCGCCGCGGTGAACGCCGCCGTCGTTTCGGTGACGAAGGTCGCGTGCGCCTTGGCCAACGCCGACACCCAGTCCAGCTCGGTGGCGCCGGCGACCTTTTCTCCGAAGCTGAGCAGGCCGGCGAGGGTTTTCTCGTAGGCGTCGAGTGACTGCGTCCCACTTTGCTTGGCCGCGGCGATCACCTTCTCGTTGAGCTCGCGGATCCGCGCCGCGGTGTCGTCCAACGCTCCGGTCAGCGTCGAGAGGTCGGGGTTGATGTTCTTGCTGGTCATGATCAGTGCTCCTCACTGTCGATGGGATGGTAACTGCCAGTTTAGCTGATTTAGCATGCTTTGCAAATCGTGCTAAACGGCCGTGTACGTAAACCACCCGTGCACGTAGGCCGGATGGCCGGCCGCGCGCGCCGTGACCGCCGCGGTGGCAGCGTTGCACCCGAGCGGGTCGACCCGCGCCTGCACCTTCTGGGTGGCCCTGGTCCGCGGTGTGGGCACCAGATCGGCCGCGTTGCGTGCCATCTAGCTCTCCGTCGGCCGTGCGTAGTAGCGGAACAGCACTTCGGCCACGCACGACGGCTTGGCCTGGCCGGGCACGCCGATCGTGGCGGTGAGCGCCAGCTGGTGACCGTCGCCCGGCACCGGATCGACGGTGCTGACGCGCACCGAGCAGGTCAGCTGCGACCCGACGGGTACGGGCGCCGGGAACCGCAGCTTGCCGAGCCCGTAGTTGACGATCGCGCCCGCGTCGGGCACGTCGAGCAGTTGCCAGAAGAACTGGGTGACCAGCGCCAGCGTCATATAGCCGTGCGCGATGGTGCCGCGATATGGGCCGGAAGCGGCGCGCTGCGGGTCGACGTGGATCCACTGGCGATCCCCGGTCG
>Ga0209448_10000043_pt1 | contig 43762 bp, 37 predicted proteins | sample BogFormECP14_OM2_FD_188245 | JGI IMG/M metagenome (GOLD analysis project Ga0209448, IMG submission 188245) | Bog forest soil microbial communities from Calvert Island, British Columbia, Canada - ECP14_OM2 (SPAdes) (version 2) | ecosystem: Environmental > Aquatic > Freshwater > Wetlands > Bog ... | reverse complement strand
GGGAACGGCTGGAGTTGATCAACCAGAAGATTGAGTTTCTTAAAGCCTTGAAGAGGCCGCTCGCGGCTGTGCTTGAACAGCCGGGGGCGGAGAAAGCAATGGTGTGTCCTGCTTCTTTGATGGCGCGCCCCTCCGCGAGCCCGGACGGAAAACAATCCCGGAAGGTAAATGGCGCCGTTTCTAATCCTCGCAAAAAATCTTCTTGACTCTATACCTCGGTACAGACTTCAAACTTCCTGGAGAACGCCGCTGAGACTGGAAATGGTGGTGCTCAGAGCACTTTTCAGTTGAGTTCTCGGCTCGCTGCAACGATTTGATCGAAGGGAGAAATCAAAAATGATTCGAAGGATTGCTTTTCTTTTTCTGGCGCTTGCGTTCGCCGCGGTGGCTGCGAACCCGCCGGACTTTTCGGGGACGTGGGTGTTCAATGCAGGCAAAAGCAAGAACATCGGGATGATGGCAAGCGCTGAATATACCTCGACGATAGCGCAGACGTCGAAAGTGCTGAGCGTTACGGACACCACGGTGTTCAACGGGCAGAAGCAGACGCACGAGACACGGTACGACTTGAGTGGCACGACTGTTCCGAACGACTCGCCGATGGGGGAAAAGAGTGAAACGAGCAGCCATTGGTCGGGGAATAAATTGGTGACGAGTTGGGAGTCCGAGGGCGCGGTGGCAGAGACGAAAGTTGTTCGAACGGAAACGCGCTATTTGTCAGTCGACGGAAAAACATTGTTTCTAGAATCGGCGCGTGCCGGCAAAGAGCCGATGGTCCTCGTGTTCGATAAGAAGTGATGAGCATGGACGAGGCGATTCCATTGGAAGGGTCGATGCGTGGCCGAGACGCAGGCGCATCGAGGAAACGCGTGTGGCTGGTGTTCGGTCTGATCGTTGCGATCGTGATTGTCGGAAGCACGGTGACCGCGTATTTGATCCAGAGGCGGCCGCGCGAGGGTGGAAATATCGCGGCTGCTTCCACGATTTCTCCGGAAATGAGAGAGATCGATTCGACCGTCACTACCAGCGGTACCGTGCGGCTGAGAACTGGCGCGGAAGTGCGCGTTGGTTCGCAGGTGTCGGGGATTGTGCGGAAGTTGAACGTGACGGTTGGCTCGCACATTCAGAAGGGCGACATCATTGCGGAGATCGATCCGCGGCCGTTGCAGGCGCGAGTGGAGCAGGCACGCACGCAAGCGGCGATGGACGATGTGGGCGTCGGGAAATCGCAGAGGGACTTGAACCGCGGGCAACAATTGTTCGCGGAGGGAGTTATGCCGGCGCAGCAGAAGGAGGATCTGGAATGGCAATTGAAGAGTGCGCAGGCAAAGCTGGAGAAATCGAAGAGTGATTTGGCTGCGGTGGAAATTGATTTGTCGTATGCGGTGATTCGCGCGCCGATATCGGGAACGGTAGCGTCGGTTTCGACGCAGGAGGGGGAAACGGTGGCGGCTTCATTCGCAGCGCCGACGTTTGTGACGATCATCGAGGATAACGCGTTGGAATTGGTGGCGATGGTGGATGAGACGGATATCGCTAACGTGAGGGCGGGCGATATGGTCAATTTTACGGTGGAGGCTTATCCGTCGAGAGAAATGCCGGCCGTCGTGAAGCGGATAGATCCAGTGGCGACGATTATTTCCGGCGTGGTGAATTATCCAGTGATGGCGGCGATTCAGAAAGACGGGCGGTTGCTCAAGCCCGATATGACAGCGAATATCACGATCAAGACAGCGGAGAGGAAGGCGTTGGTTGTGCCAAGTGGTGCAATTCAACGTGACGGAGACGAGCGATTTGTTTTTCTTAACAGGGATGGAAAGCAGGAGAGGAGGACGGTGACAACTGGGACGCGCGACGGAGGATTTACTGAGATTAAGAAGGGATTGAGTGCGAGCGACAAAGTCGTCATAAATCGCGTGGCGGATTCGGAGAAAAAAGGCGAAAAACCATGATCGCGGTATCGCATCTTGGAAAAACGTATCGGAGAGGCGACGGCACGCCGGTTGAGGCGTTGAAGGATATTTCCTTTCTCATCGAGCGAGGGGAATTTGTGACTATTCGCGGGCCCTCGGGCTCGGGAAAATCTTCGATGCTGAATATCGTGGGATGTCTCGACAAACCCACATCGGGAACTTACCGGTTGAATGGAGAAGAGCTGTCCGGATACTCCGATAAGCAGCTTTCGCATGTGCGTGCGTGGAAGATTGGATTTGTGTTTCAGTCGTTCAATTTGATGCCGCGGACGACGGCGCTGGAAAACGTGGAGATTCCGATGATTTATGGTCCGGGGCGCGTCGATCGGAAGAGGGCGATGGCGGCGCTGGAGCGCGTGGGGCTTGGGGAACGCGCGCATCACTACGGGACGGAACTTTCCGGCGGCGAGCAGCAGCGAGTTGCGATTGCGCGGGCGTTGATCAATGACCCTCCGCTGATTCTTGCGGATGAGCCGACGGGGAATCTGGATTCGGCTGTGGGCGCGGAAGTGATGGGCATATTGTGGCAACTGCATCAAGAAGGGCGGACGGTGGTTGTGGTGACGCATGACGACGCGGTGGCGGCATACGCGGAACGCGAGATTTTGTTTAAGGACGGAGTGTTTGCGTCGGATCGAAAAATAGCCGTGCTTGCGACTGAGTGACTTTGGCGGCGGTTTGGAGAACAGAACATGCGAATCACGTCGGGAATAGGAATTGCATGGCGGAGCATGTCCCGGAACCGGCTGCGGACATTTTTCATGATGGCGGGCGTGATGATCGGGATTTGTTCGTTGACGATTCTCGATTCCGTGGGCGAGAACACGAAGCGCGAGACGATGAAACGATTCAAGAACATGATTGGGACGTTCGACACGGTCCTCATTCGCCCGGGCGCTGGGAAGACGCGAGGGATGGTGTCGCTGACGAATGTTCCGCCAACTCTGAAGTTCGAAGACGCGGCGGCCATTGCGGCGGAACTTCCAGAAATAAAGCAAGTTGTTCTACTGCAAAACGCGTTCGATATCGACGTGAAATATAAGGACAAGAACGTGAGCCCGGCGATTTTTGGCGTTTCCGCGAACTGGCTTGATTTGCGGGGAGATGAAGTGGCGCAGGGGAATTTCATCAGCGCGGAAGACATGCAGTCGCTTGCGCGAGTGGCGATTCTCGGCTCGGACGTGGTGCCAGTTCTTTTTTCCGAAGGCGACGCTCTTGGAAGGACAATTCGAATTGGCGATGTGCCGTTTCAGGTGAAGGGGGTGCTGGCGTCTCGAGGCGCCGGGCCGGGTGGGGGAAGTCTAGACAACCTCATTCTGATTCCGGTGACCACGGCGGCGAAACGCTTGTTTAACCGGGATTTTCTCACGATGCTGATCGCGCAAGTGCGAGAACCGGAAAGGAGCGATGCGGCGGTGGCCAAGATTACAGCGCTGCTGAGGCAGCGTCACCACATCACGGCTTCTGCGCTTGAGGATTTCACGATTACAAGCCCGCAGGCGGTGATGGCGCAAGTGACGCAGATGGGTTCCACACTTTCGACGATACTTAAGGGGATTGCGACGATCGCGATGTGTATCGGCGGAGCGGTGATTATGAGCTTGATGCTCATCAGCGTGTCCGCGAGAAGGAAAGAGATTGGGCTGCGGCGATCGGTTGGCGCGAGCCGGCAGGACATTTTGGTGCAATTTATTTTGGAGGCGTTGCTGATATCGAGCTTCGGAGGCCTGATCGGGATTGTGTTTGGCCTGGGCGGCACGAATTTGGTCGCGCGAATGCAGCACTTGCCGCCGATTTTTGCGTTGCAGGCTTTGGAATGGACGGCGGGGCTTTCCGTGGGACTTGGTCTGGTCTTCGGAATCTATCCGGCTTGGAGAGCGACGCAGGTGGATCCTGTGAAAGCCCTGCGAACTTGAAGGCGGATCGAACGAAGCTCCCACTGAATTTATGCACATCGGCAAAGCGATTCTTTTGATGGCAGGGTCGCTGCGGTTGATCTGGCGATTTCGTCTGCGTTCCGGTCTTATCCTTTTGAGCGCCTTGCTGGGAGTCGGCGGGGTGATTTCCTCGATCAGTTACACCGCCGAAGGGCGAATGAAAGTTCTGAACCGGATTCAACGGTTAGGGACAAATGTGCTGGTTGTTACACCGCAGTTGAGCCGCAATGTGGGCGGGAGAGCGAAAACAGGAACGATAGTCACGACGCTAGTCTCGGCGGACTATGCGGAGATTCTGCGCGAGATTCCCGAGATAGAGCAATCGTCGGCGACGATAACCACATCTTTTCTGGTGAAGGCGGGCGACCTTTCGAAAAGCAATTGCATTGTGATGGGAACCGAGCCCGACTACGCGCGTATCCGACACTGGCAAACGACCGAGGGCGAATTCTACGAGATACCAGAAATGAGGAGGTCGGCGCGCGTGGCGGTGCTTGGCTCGACCGTGCGGCGCGATCTCTTTGGGAGTGAATCGCCGATTGGCAAGCGGCTGTTCATCAATCGAGTGCCGTTCGAAGTCATCGGCGTGCTGGAAGAGCGAGGTCAGGGACTCGACGCGACAAACGAAGACAACCAGGTTTACGTTCCGTTGAGCACGGCCATGCGCCGGCTGGCGAACGTCGAGTATTTCAGTGCAATTCTTTTCGCGGTGACCAGGTGGGACAGGATGGATGAAACGACGGAAGCGATCCATCAGGTTCTTAGCAAACGGCATCGCGCTCCGGGGAATTTGACCGAGGACTTTCAGATTCAGAACCAAAAAGCGTTAATCGACACGGAGATCGCCTCTTCCAATCGCCTTACTTTTCTTGTCCGGTGGGTGGGATTGAGTGGACTGGCCGTTTCGGGCCTGGGCATCCTGGCGATTTGCTGGATTGCCGTGGGGGAAAGAGTGGGAGAAATTGGGATACGTAGGGCGCTCGGAGCGACGAAATCGGACATCTTCTTTCAATTTTTATTTGAAGCGGTGATCATCAGCATTTTGGGTTGTTTCGCGGGACTGATGGCAGGCTGGCGAGGTACAGAAAGCATTGCGCGGAGTGTGGACCTTCCGTTTTATTTTGATTGGACAAGCGCGGAACTCGTCGTCGGATTTGCGATGTTTATGAATCTGGTCTTTGCGCTGATCCCCTCCAGAAGAGCGGCGCTCCTGGATCCAATACTGGCGCTTAAGTCGGAATAAGTTTGGGAATGAGCCGAAATGCCATTACTTTGATGGTGCCCGAGAGAGGACTCGAACCTCCACGACCTTGCGATCACTAGCTCCTGAAGCTAGCGCGTCTGCCAGTTCCGCCACTCGGGCACGAGTGTTGTGGGTGAAACCCCGGCCAAGCCGGGATCACAATTCCAACGAGGCTTTTTCATTGTGCCCGCCGGTTCCCTGTTTGTCAACGAAGGGGCAATGTGTCTAAGTGCGAATTCTCGAGTTGGTGAAGGAAAGATCCAGAAGCGACTGGTGACTCGCAACTCGTGCAAACCACTGCAAACAAGTGGGTTGCACGCATTCATTTGTCTTATGGCAAGTAGTTGAATTTCAAATGGTTGGTGCTATACTCCCCGTCAGAACGCGGTCTCACTCCTTCCTTGCACATGCAAAAAAAGACCGCGCCAGTTCCAGTGGGAGGTCACCATGGAAACCCTAACGACAGGGCCTATCTTCTATGTTCTGATTGCCTGGAGCATCGTCACCGCCATATTCATGTTGTTGCTGATTCGGCGGAGCCTTCTTGCCAGCCATGAAGATGATCAAATCTTTCTCGACGCCGCTCAGGAACACATGGCGCGAGAACAGAGGGAGCTCGTCGCGAAGATCAACGCACTTTCGCGGCCGCTTATGACCAGTGGAATTGCCTCAGGAGCGCTCCTTCTGGTTCTTGCCTGTCTGTGGCTGTACAACGGGCTGAAGAACATTTAGTCCGATGAAGAGAACTGGCGCGGCAGTCCTTTTCTCTAGTGCGGCGAAGGGCTGTTTGGCGGAGGCTGCGGTGTGCTCGCCGGTGCGGCGGGCTGAACTGTTGGAGCCAGCGAACTGTGGTTGTGCACAATCACCCAGTGGTTATTCCTCTTTTCCAGGATCAGGGTAGTTTGCCCCCGAGCTGCGGAAGGCTGCCCGTCCACAACGGCTGAGAAATCCCACTGATAGCAAGCCCACGCGATATTGCCATTGAGTTTGATATAGGTGTTGGTCCTGTCCATGCGTACCTGTTGCATGCGGGAGTGCTGCGCCTGGTAGACGGCAAGATAGTTCTTCCAGGTGAAAATGGGCGGCTCCCAGTTGCCGCTGACGATGGAGACGTCGTCGGCGTAGTCCTTGTGCAGCTTTTCGATGTCGCCGAGTTGCCAGGCACCCAGCATTTCCGAAATCGTGTAGTCGACCTGCTGCTCGTCGCCCATGGGAATGGAGGGCATGCTGTCTGCGGCTGGCGTGTCGCTTTTCTTTTTCTTCTGCGCCGCGGCCGGTGAGGCGCAGGCCAGGAAAAAAGCCGCTCCCAGAAAGAGCGAGACAGCGCCGCGGCCGGCAAATTGCGTGGAAAAATAACTATTCATGCGTCTTCGACCCCCGGTTGAAGAGGATAGCACGCTGGTTTGCGCGCGGAAGCGATGTGTCCAGTTGATGTACGGTGCGGGCTTGGCCTCGCGGGAGGGCGGAAGGCGCTAAAGTTGTGCCAGGCGCTCAGTTTGCTTGCGTAGCGCTGAGCAGATTTACGAAGAGCCGGTAGGCGCCGGGGACACCTTCTGGAATTTGACGGAAGAAAGCGAGGCCGGTGTAGATGTACATGCCTTTGCCATAGCGGGCGTAGACCAGCGCGCCATTGAGGTCCGGCTCGCCGGGATCGTGCATGGACAGTATGGCGGTGTATTTTGGATCAAACTGAGTCCAGTAGTAGAGGCCGCGCTCCTGTACCCAACCTTGGAAGTCGTCCTGCGTGATTTTGTTCGGACGATTCAGCAAAGAATCGTCCGGCATCAGAAACTTGACGGGAGAGTTTTCGTCGGTGATGCGCGGGAGCTGGCCTCCTTGGCCATTCTGGATCTTCGCCGGGTAGGGAGCGTATTGGTCCTTGTTCCAGGCGAAGTCCCGGTTGTATTGCACGACCAGCGTGCCGCCGTTTGAGACGTACTGGAGCAGCCGCTGATTAGCGCCAGGAAGTTCAGGACGGAGTTCGTACGCGCGCACACCAACCACGATGGCATTGAATCTTGAAAGATCACCAAATGCCAGCGCCTGTGCATCCAGCATTTCGACCTGGAGTCCCAAGGTGCGCAGCGCATCCGGAATGGGTTCGCTTTCCGCCGTGATGTACCCGACACGCAGATTTTTCGGAACGTTCAGATCGAGGGCATAGACGACGCATTGCGCGGATTCGCTCCAGAATTGAGTGGGTAGCGAAGGCAACGGCTCGATGGAAGTGGAGAATTTCTCGTCGCCCTGCTTGGCGTAGGCCGTGATCGTATACTTTCCGGCGGACAGTTGGTTCGGCGGAGTCACGGTGACTTTCGCGAACTTCTCACCGGCGCCATCGAAGGCAAGCTCAACCGGCGCGCTCGCGGTAAAACCATCGGGCAGATCGAGCCCGACGGAGAGCTTGCTTGCTTGCGTCGCGTAGGAATGGACGCGCAACAAGACATCGAAAGGTTTCCCAGGTTTTCCAAGCACCTCGAGCGCCTGTTTGGGCTCTACTTTCAACGTATACGCGGGCACGATTCGCAACGGCACGCGGTCTACGCGAGTGGAACTTGGAGCGATGTGTAAAACGGGAACCGTGATGGCGAATTTGTAGCTGCCGATCGTCACTTCCTGCTGCACAGTCACCAAGGGCGGTGGCTCGGGTTGCAATTTTTCCCAAGCCGTCAACTTGGGAGCAGCCTGGTTAACATCGACCGTGAACTGATAGCCCTTTGCGGCATCGCCGTCTCGTTTGGTCTCTTTGAAAGATGGAGAAAGATTTAACTTCACCGCGCCGAGCTCGCAACCTGCTTCTTTGCGGCAAATGGCTTCGGCCAAAACGCCAAAAGATTCCCCGACGACTAGAGCGTCGCGATCGGCTTCCGCGCGAACCTCGACGGCTAACACTCGAGTTAACGCGCGGTCAATCCGTTTTCGTGTTCGCGCAAGCTCGAAGGAGAGCGGCGAAGGCGGCGCGCCCTCGTTGGCAGGGGAGATGGCATCGATTTGCATCGCGGCGCTGGCCAGGTCCGCGGCAGCTTGGGACCAATTGAGAGAGAGTGACGCAGCCCGCGCCTTAGCGATGGCCGATTCCGCTTCGTTCACAGCGTGCCGGAACTGTGCCTCGGGTACCGAGCCGCTAGCGAGATCATGGAGCGGCCTGGCCAAACTCGCGGGATCGAGTTTGCTTCCGTCTTCGCGAATGAGCACCAGCGGGCGGCGGAGAAAGGGTGAATTGACAAAACCGGTGATGCCCTGCGAACGGTGATTGGAAAAAGCGTCGAGCGCGATTTCGCGCCAAGGCTTGCCCCAAAGCGGCGAGATTTCGTCAACGGGGAGAGTATAACCATTTGAGGAAGCACCGCTTGCGCCACCTCGCTCTGTGTCCAGAACCTGCACTGGATTCGAGGAGTTTCCCCAGGGAACCAAACCATCCTTGGAGATTTGCTCTGGAAAGGACTTGGGATCGGCAGCCAGTTCCACAGCGTGCGGCGTCCACAATCCCGATGTTTGATGGTGCCCGTGGCCGCCATGCACGCCGCCCCAGCCGTTGATGACGATATTCGGCCGGAAAGTGCGAATTACGCGCACCATTTCTCCGAGGACTGCATCGCCCCAAACCTTTTCCGTTTCTTCGGGCGTTTTTGAGAATCCGAAATCAGGTGCACTTCCAAAGAAGAGTTTTATCCCGTAGCCCCGCGAGGCGGCGAGAAGTTCCTGCGTACGGATTAATCCAAGTTGCGGCGCCTGCTCTGGCCCGAGATCGTTTTGCCCTCCTTCGCCGCGCGTGAGGGTGAGGAGTGCCACATCCGCATGGAGACCCCGCGCGAGATAGGTGAGCAGAGCGGCGGATTCGTCATCGGGATGCGCGGTGATATAGAGGATGCGCGTGGTGAATCGGGTGCTGTCGATGGCTTCGATGGTTTCTGGGAGACCGGGGCCTGTTCCTGGAGGAGGGGGAAATTGCGGCGACGCAGGCTTCGCGGAAAAAGATGCGAGCACAGCGCCGAAAAGAGTTGATCCAACGGCTCTAAGGAAGAGTCGATTCACGCAGCCTCCGGGTCATTCATCTTTTCAAAGGGCACTTTTGCAAACGGCCATTGTCGCATTTTACGGGCCCAGATAAGAAATGCGAGCGTTCCCAGCGCGATCTCAGCGATTCCCCATTTCCTCGCCGTGCCGGTTTGCCAGAAGAGCCAGGCCCACCCGATCATAGTCATCACCGCAGGTAAGGGATAAAGCCACATCTTGAACGGCAAGCGCGCCGATCCCCAGCGGCGCCGCAACAATATCACCCCCACTGCCTGACCGATGAATTGGACGAGCAGGCGCATGGCTAGGATGCCGGCGATGGCCGTCTCAAGTTTTAAGGTCACGCTGAAAAGAAAGGCCAGCCCGCCGAGCGCCAGCAGCGAGACGTACGGAAAATGCTTTGTAGGGTGAAGGCGGCCGAATACAGGAAAGAAATTTCCGTCTAGCGCAGCGGAGTACGGCACGCGCGAATATCCCAGTAAAATCGAAAAGACCGAAGCGAGAGCGACCCACAGGACCATCCATGTGGCCGCTTGTGCGGCGTGATGGCCATACAGTTTCTCGACGAAGGTGCTGACGATGAATTTCGAGTTCTGCGCTTCCCGCCACGGTACGACTCCCAGAATACTGATCTGCATCGCCAGGTACAGCACCGCGATGCCGAGAATGGAAAGAAAAATTCCGCGAGGAATATTACGTTCGGGATCGCGGATTTCCCCGCCCAGATGGCATATGTTGTAGTAGCCCCAATAGCTGTAGACGGTGTTCACCATTGCAGCGCCGAGGCCCGCGAACCACACCCAGGAAAGCGAAAATGCACCGGGCGGAAAATCGAATGCCATTTTCGCGTTGAAATGGCTCGCGCCTCCCCAGATCAGCCAGAGAAGAGTGCCAACCACGCCAGTCCACAGCAGGACCGAGATTTTTCCTATAGTGGTAATGCGCCGGTAGAGGAGAACAACGAGGAAAAGAACCAGTCCTCCAGAGACGGCTTTAGCCTCGAGGGTGGAAAGCGGGTGGAGATATCCGGCGTAGCGCGCAAATCCGATCGAAGCGGATGCGATGGAAAGCGGCGCCTGGACAAACGTCTGCCACACAAACAGAAAAGACATCAAGCGGCCCCAGCGTCCCGGCCCGTACGCTTCGCGAAGGAAAACGTACGTTCCGCCAGCACGCGGCATGGCTGCGCCAAGCTCGGACCAGACGAAAGCATCGAGTGTGGCCAGGGCAGCTCCCGCAATCCACGCGATTAGAGCCTGCGGCCCGCCCATCGCTTTGATCACCAGCGACGTAACGACAAACGGGCCGATGCCCACAATCTCGATCATGTTGAGGGCGACGGCCTCTTTCAGGCCCAGGCCGCGCTCGAGGCCAGAAGGTTGCTCTGCCGGAATACCTCCGGTCTTGCCGGGAGCGCCATTGTCGGGCGTGGTCAGCACGCCGCCGAGAATAGCAAATGCGTCGCGTTGCAGCTAACGTGCAATTTGTGAGGATGTTCTAATATTATTCTGTGCCGCCTAAGGCATTTTGGTTTGCAACCACCGCAGGACAGCTTAAACTCGTCGGGCGCGTGGCTTGTGGCCTGCGCGCAGCAAAGAATTAGCGGGCTTTCGCGGATACTCTTCAGGTGTCGGCATGAAGCTACTCCGTGCCCTTTCAGGGGGCGCGATACTTCTCTGTACATTGGTCTGCACATTGTCATTGCCTGCGCCTTTCGCAGCCGTGGCACACGCACAACAACTGGAGTTGCCGCGCGGAGCTTCCGCCGTCATCGACAAAATCTACTCTTTCGATACGGATGATGCGGTCGCGGATGCGCAGCGGCTGCAGAGAGAGCAGCCCGACCACCCTCTGGGTTATTTGCTAGAGGCCGAAGCCCTGTGGTGGAAAATCTTTTGCACGTCAGCGGAATTCAAGTATGGAATGACCGACGTACGACACAGGCCAAAGCTCGTCGCCGACCAGCACTACCTTGATCTGACCGCAAAAGCGTCGTCGATTGCGATGGCGCAGATTAAGGCTCACGAAAGCGCGGAAATGCAGTTTTACACGGGCATGGGGGATGCATTCTCCGCGCGGCTTTACGGACTGCGCGGAGAGAATCGCACTACCGCTCGCTTTGGAGTCCACGGCCGCGAGCATTTCCTCCGCGCCATTCAGCTGGACCCTGAACTCGCGGATGCCGAATTTGGGTTGGGCCTCTACAATTATTATGTGGATACACTCAGCGGCATCGCCAAACTCCTGAGTTTTTTCATGGGCATTCCGGGGGGCAACAAGCAAGAGGGCATCCGTCAGCTGGAACAAGATATTGCCGAGGGCGTTCTTACGCCTGCTGCGGCGCGTTTTTATCTGGCGCTGGACCTCCACCGCTATGATCAGCAGTATGAAAAAGCACTCGCCGTCATCGGCCCATTAGTCGAGAAATATCCTTCCAATCCCCTATTCCAACTTGCCCGGGGGGATCTCTACGCGAAACTGAGCCGCAAGGAGCAGGCCTTGGCCTGCTACCGTGCCGCCGCGGCGCTGGCAGTTCAAAATGCCGAGTGCCGCGGTAGAATTCAGGAGCTTGTACGCGCCTCGCTGGCCGCTCAAGTCGTTGGCGATTCCTCCACGACTCACTGATAATGAGAGAGTTGTCGGGACGAAGTGTCACTCGCGAGGGTCGAGAATGCTCATTGACCTTTCTTCGATGAGAATGGTAATGGTATAGGGTTGACCGGACACGATACTAGAAGGCTGGCCGCTAAGTAGAAGCGCTAGATGAGCCGGATAGGGTTTGCGTGCCCAGGTGGGCTGGTGGGGTCAACGCGCCGCGCGATTTGCGCATCTCATCCGAAAAGCACACTGGCACCGGGGAGTTCCCCGCCGTTTGTCCAGTCAGGTTGAACCCGACCGAGTCGGGGTAACCAGCGACTATGAAGGAGTCTCGATGAAGCGGTCTTGGACAGCCATAGCTGTCACATTTGCGGCGTTTTTCGCCGCCACAGGTTGCAATGATTACGGAAACACCTTTCAGTCCAACACTGGCGCGTTCCTGCGATTTGTTTCGCCTTCCAACGTGACCGCCGGAGGAGCGGATTTGACGATCGCGTTGACGGGCAACGGCTTCGTGACGCAAACCATCGTTACCTTTAATCAACAAAAGCTCAAAACATGCATCGTGACGACTACCGCGGCCAACACATGCGCCCCGGCGAATGATACAGGAAGCATTGTTTCAGTGACCGCAGTGGTCCCTGCCGCCATGATCGCGAAGCCGGGAACCGACTTCGTCCAGACCGTGCAGCCGCACTCCGGAACGGGCACGAACGGGCTCTCCAATCCCTTAGCCTTCATCGTATTTCCTCCTCCCAATCCAGTTCCGACGGTTACCACGATCACTCCCAATAGTGCTCCAGCTGGGAGTGCAGCATTGCCGCTGACGGTCACAGGAACCAATTTTCTTTTGACGTCGGACCCCACGGGTGGTTCTCAGGTGTTCTGGAACACAGCAACGCAGACATCTCTAACCGTAACGAATATAACGGCCACACAAATCCAAGTGACAGTTCCCGCGACACTGCTTGCCACCGCTGGCACTGCGACCGTGACTGTTAACAATCTCCCGGTGCCTCCTCCTGCGAATTGCCAGATCAATTGCACCGGTCATGGAGGCGGTGGCACAAGCAACGCCACAACCTTCACCATCACCGGAGCGGGTGGGAATAACGCCAACGCGAACGCCGCCCTTGTGGAAGACGAGACGCCCGCGCTCAGCCTCGATGGCCGCTATGTGGCGTACACGGCTTCGCAGAGCGGGCACGCGCAGATTTTCGCGCGCGATACCTGCCAAGGGGCGGAGCCTTCCTGCCAGCCGCGCACGATTCTCATTTCTTCCGCCTTGGATGGCACGGCTGCCAGCGACGACAGCCATTCCCCTTCCATGAGTTCCGATGGACGATACGTGGCCTTCAGTTCCGCGGCGGCCAATCTGGTCACGGAAACGGGTACCAGCACTGGGACGGGCACAGGCCGCCAGGTCTATCTCCGCGATACCTGCTTTGGAGTGAGCGCTTCCTGCAATCCTACGACTCATCTTATTTCCACGGATCCCAACGGAACGCTGCTTGGAACGGAAGGCATCCTGCCGTCTATCAGCGCTTCGGGAAGGTACGTCGCGTTCCTAGCGGTAACGAAGAGTCAGGCAACCCAAGCATCCGCTGCAACGAGCAAGTCCGCGAGCGCGACTGACAGTGGCTACCGCCAGGTTTTCGTGCGCGATACTTGTCTTGGCGCGGCGAATTGCACGCCAAAGACCACGCGAATTTCGCTGCAACCTGGCGACGGCTCTGGAACGGGAACTGGAACCGCCAAGCCAGCAGGCCCCGCTATCAGCGGCAGCGCCGATCATGTTGCGCTTGCGGGCGGGACGACGGCAACTCTCTTCATGCATTCCGTTGCCATCGACGACGGCGTTTTTCTGGCACTCACGAAAAGCCAGCAGTAAATCTTAAGAACATCACGCTCAAAAGAACACCGCGGCGCAGAAATAAGCGCCCCGACGTGTGCCTGGCATGAGGGAAGTCTTTCTAACCGAGAAAACCCCAGTTCGATGTTTGGAGGTTGGCGAGGTTCGGGAAGATGGACGGCCGATCCATGTTTGCCACCCCAAACCATGTTGCGAGTGTCGCGGCGTATTGATCCACGGATGTCGAGGGGATCCACCGGCCGTTGCTCCCTGTGTCGTCTGGACCACCGAGAGCCAGCGTGGGGAATTGCCCGTAAAATGTGTTTCCTTTCATGGCGTCGCCCATGACCATCTGGTGGCTGCCCCAGGCGTGGTCTGCTCCGCCGTTAGAGCCCGGCTGGAATGTTCTGCTGAATTCGGAGAGCGTGAAAGTTGTCACTTCACTGGAGACGCCGAGTTCTTGCGTGGCTTTATAACTCTGGGTACTAATTCTAGTTGTGGCAGGACTGGATGAAGGGAGACTAGGACGTATCCGAGCGCTGCGCTACTGGCCGATGGTACATATTCGGGCGTCTGGCCGCGCAGAACAGGACGCGTTTTTCCAACCCCGGTAAATCTTTCAAGTCATTCTAAACAGAAGAGTGGATGGCAGTTTCCGCTACGGAATGGAAGATGGGGCTTGCTCTGAGGCCGGCGAGGATTTGCTAAATCGAATGAGAGATATCTTTGTGCCGCCGGAGTCGAGCGAGAGCGCCACGATGCCAACCGTTTGCCCGCGTTCGGCTACGAAGGCGATGTCGTTATCGGAGACGCGCGCATCGCTGAAAATCGCAGGTACCGGCTTGTCACCTGCATCGCGGCGCGTGAATTCCGCACTCAAATGTTTTACGTACCACTCATCCACAAAATCCCGCGTATCAGTAGTGTGGTAGGTTGACTTTTCGATACCGTCTCGCGCTTCTTTGACAGCTGCTGCTGCCGTGCTATCGTCCGGCACGACCAGCGACGACCGCGGATAGACCGGCAAGCCCGCGCCAATTTCCCCTTCTTTCTCCAACCGGAGACTCCCCCCGGGAGTTCGCACGGTGTTCATAGCGTTTGCAGCCGTAAGTCCCATCGAGCGGACCACCCGGCTGGCGACGAACAAGCCGCCCGCCAGCAGGACGGCCAGGCCTGCAAACAGGGCGATCATCATCCACATAAGAGACTTGGACGATGACGAATTGCCCGAAGTGGATCCTTGTGCCATAGATTGCTTCTCCCAAGTGGGCACAGTTCGCCCTATCTTTAGTCTGGCAGAGATGCGGCTAATGGCAGCACGAAAGCCGCCCGGATGTGCTTTAAGCGTTCCTGTTCTTACGAGCAGGCGACGTTTTTCACGGGCAGGCAGAGTGACGCTGTGGTTTGGGCCCCAAGAAACTCGGAATCATCGTCGTCAGAGCAGACACCCCCTGGCCTGGGCAGACCTTGTAGGGGCGGGCTTGCCCTGCCGCTGGATTAGTTGAAGCGCACCTTTATATCCGGCCGCTTGTCGAGGTGAACGGAATCCACAAAGCGGACTTGCCGGTCGTCCAAAGTCAGAATCATCGAGGAAGTTCGCACGCCTTCTCCAAAAAAACGAACGCCCTTCAATAAATTGCCGTCCGTAACTCCGGTACAGGCAAAAATCATTTTCTTGCCTGGCGCCAGATCTTCCGTGTCGTAAATCCTCTTTGGATCCTTCACGCCCATTTTTTCGAGCCGTATCTGATCTTCCGGTTTGCCAATCACCAGGCGGGCCAGGATCTGGCCATTCAAGCAGCGCAGCGCCGCCGCGGTCAGCACACCTTCTGGCGCGCCACCGATGCCCATGACCGCGTGCACTCCCGTGCCGACCACTGCCGCGGAAATGCCAGCCGACAGGTCGCCGTCGCCGATCAATCGTATCCGCGCCCCCGCTCTGCGAATCTCTGCGATGAGCTTTTCGTGCCGCGGCCTGTCCAGCACGATGATCACAAGATCTTCCACATCGCGGTCCAGGCGCTTGGCGATCGATTTCAAATTATCGGTAACGGGGGCATCCAGATCGACCGCGCCCTTGCATGACGGTCCCACGACGATTTTTTCCATGTACAAATCTGGCGCATGGAGCAACCCACCACGCTCGCTGGCTGCCAGCACCGCAATCGCATTTCCCGCGCCCGTGGCGCACAGATTCGTGCCTTCCAGCGGATCGACAGCAATATCCACTTCCGGAAAAAGCGCCTTGGGCGCGTGCGTTGCCAATCCCACTTTTTCGCCAATGTACAGCATCGGCGCTTCGTCGCGTTCGCCTTCACCAATGACAATCGTGCCGTCCATCTGCACGGCATCCATCGTCTTGCGCATCGCTTCGACCGCGACTTCATCGGCCTTGTGCCGGTCGCCGAAACCCATCGTGCGCGCAGCGGCAACCGCGCCGTTTTCCACCACGCGCAGGAATTCCAGGCTAAGTTGTTCTTCCATAGAAGAGCGCTCTCCTGCGAGCGCCAATAATAGGTCAAGTTGGGGTTTATAGTCGTTGAGGACGCGGAAAGAGTCAACAGGCGAGCGCCCACAGGCGAGCGCCCGCCCTAGTGTTGCGATGGTTGACCGCCTAAAGAAAGCCCCCTTTTTCTGTCTCCGCCGGGGTCTCGCTCGGCTTTTTGGATTATGCCGACTTGTTACGCATTGCGTCCGGCTCGAACAACAACGGAAAGAACTGTCCGTCCATCTTGTTCCCGCGGGGAATTACGGGAACGCCCGCGAGCAACGGCTCATCGGCATTTGACATTACGCCGTCGCGAAACACGTTGATCACCGTCGCGCGCCGCGGCTTTGGTGTATCGTTCGCGCCCGATCCATGCATCGTCCGTGCATGATGAAACGCGCTCTCGCCCTTTTTCAACTCAACCGCCACCGGTTCGAACTTGTCTTTCAGCTCTTGGGGCAGGCTGCTGCGGATTCCGTCCATCTCGCCCGTTAGGATCGGTTTCGGCAAGTCGGGCCACTTGTGGCTTCCCGGCACGTAATTCAGGCAGCCGTTCTCACTTGAGGAATCGTCCAGCCCGATCCAGCAAGTCAGATGAGCCAGCGGCGTCGTGCGTGTCCAGTACGAATAATCCTGGTGCCATGCCACTACACCGCCGTGCCGCGCCGGCTTGCAGAAAAGCTGGTCGTGCCAGAAGCGCACCGGACCATCAAGCAACTGCGATGCCGGCACGAGAAACGCCGGATTCCATAATAGATCGTGAAAGCCTGGCATGACGCGCCACGCCCCCAGCGCGTGAAAAACAACGCGGTCTGGATCAGTCGACTCGTTTGAATGATATTCGTGAAACAGTTCCCGGCCCGCGTGGGCCGGATCCATCAGGTGCTCCAGCTCCCCGCGCAAAGATTCCACTTGTTCATCCGTCAGGATGCGAACGCCCTTCAGGTATCCGTTTTCACGGAAAAATTCGACTTGTTCTTCGCTCAGCCGGTACTTCTCCCAGTCCTCGACCGTGCTTGGCCAAGTGAACAACTTCCCGACCGGGCAGCTGTATTTCGAAAGGTCTTCCATGGCGCTCACTCTCCCCAGCGCGCAACTCTGTGCTGATCTTGCAGGATTTCCGCGCTGGCAAATTCGTTGCGTCCCGCATGGCAGAAGGGTACCATGCGCACAACCGGGGTCTAACTCGGAAGTCCTGTTTCAAGGAAGTACCGTGACCTCCCCCGCTCCCAAAAGGAGATTCCCCGATCTCGAGAATCATAGGAGCCAACCGATGAACCAATCAGGAAAAAAGTATGGAGTGGAGTTTCGACGCTTCATATACGTCGTGCTGTGCGCAGCGATCTTGCTCTTTGTGGTGGAGAGCGGAGCGCAGGCGCAATCGCTGATGACGCGTCATGTGCGCGAAGCGAACATAAAAGGGCAGGCAAAATTTGTCGGTCGCCTCCCTGCAGCGCAGTCCATGCGAATCGATGTTGTTCTGCCTTTGCGCAATCAGGCGGAGTTGGCAAGTTTCTTGCAAGAACTCTACGATCCCTCAAGCTCCTCCTACCGCCACTTCCTCACGGTGCCAGAGTTTACTGCCAAGTTTGGTCCCACCGAGGAGGACTATGACGCCGTGATTCGTTACGCCAAAACGAATGGCCTCGCCGTGGTTGGCGGCTCCCGAGACGGCATGGATGTGCAAATCGAGGGTTCGGTGGAGAACATCGAGACGGCCTTCCACGTGAGCATGGGTCTCTACCAACATCCCACAGAGAACCGCACATACTTTGCTCCGGATCGGGAGCCCATGGTGGATCTGCCGTTTCAGCTCTGGCATGTCTCCGGCTTGGACAACTTTTCGATCCCGCATCCCATGTTTGTCAAAAAGAGCGACTTTGCGCAGGCACACGGTATCAATGCGAACGCCGTCGTTTCCCATGCCACCACCGGTTCCGGTCCGTCGGCTTCCTTTTTGGGCAGCGACATGCGCGCGGCCTACTACGGCGGAACGGCTCTTACCGGCGCTGGCCAGAACCTCGGGCTGCTGGAATATCTAGGCACTGACTTGGCTGATTTGAACACCTATTTCAGTAATGTAAGTCAAACCAACACTGTGCCGATCACGCTGCTTTCGACCGATGGGACCAGCACATCTTGCGTGGATTCGCGAGCAGGCGGCAGCTGCGATGACACCGAACAGACGCTCGATATGACCCAGGCGATCGGCATGGCTCCGGGGCTGGCAAGTCTTGTGATGTACGTCGGATCCACCGATACGGCGATCATCAGCGCCATGACGACGCACAACCCACTGCCCACCACAATCGGCTGTTCGTGGGGTTGGACGCCCGCAGATCCAAGCACGCTTAACCCGTACTTCCAGAAGATGGCGGCTCAGGGTCAGAACTTCTTTGCGGCTTCCGGCGACTCCTCCACTTGGTCTTCGAGGAATGAGGCGTGGCCGGCGGACAATGCGTATGTCGTTTCTGTTGGTGGGACGGACCTGGTAACTGCCGGCGCCGGTGGCGCCTGGAAGTCAGAAACCGCATGGGCTGACAGTGGCGGCGGCATATCGCCGGACTCGATCGCCGTCCCCGCGTGGCAGCAGCTTGCGGGCGTAATCAACTCGAGCAACAAGGGTTCGACGACGCTGCGCAATGGCCCCGACGTTTCGGCCAATGCGAATTTTACATTTTACGTGTGCGCTGACCAGACCACCTGCACCGCGAACGAATATGGCGGGACTAGTTTTGCGGCGCCGATGTGGGCTGGCTACGTTGCATTGGTGAACCAGCAATTGGCTGCAAACGGGGAACCGACCATCGGTTTCATCAATCCAACGATCTACTCGCAGAGTGTGACATCTGCCTACGGCTCGGAATTCCACGACATCACGAGTGGCACATCTGGCAGCTATTCGGCTGTGACTGGGTATGATTTGGTGACTGGCTGGGGCAGTCCCAATGGGACTGGCTTAATCAATGCGCTCGCCCCAACGTCGACGACTCCGACCTTCACCATTTCCGCTTCGCCCGCGGCCGTCTCCGTAGTGCGAGGTGGCAACGGAACATCAACGATCACGACTGTGGTTTCCGGCGGGTTTAGTTCGGCCATCGCATTGTCTGCGACAGGCCAGCCTACAGGCGTGACTGTGAGCTTTAGCCCCGCGTCTATCGCCGCACCTGGCTCTGGCACCTCGACTCTGAGCATCGCAGTGGCCTCGACCACAGCCACTGGTACGTACACTATCACTGTTACCGGCACTGGCGGTGGCATTACGCAAAACGCCACTGTCACTCTAACTGTGACCGCAGTGGCGGCTGGGAACTTCACACTCTCTGCCTCGCCGACCAGCTTGACCATCACTCGGTCATCGCACGGAACAACAACGATAACCATTACTCCGTCCAACGGATTCGTCGGAAGTGTCACCCTCTCAGCCAGCGGCCTGGGGAGCGGCGTTACCGCCGCGTTCAGCCCGAATCCTGCGACTGGCACAAGCACTCTGACGTTGACGGCCAGCGGAACGGCGACGACAGGAACGAGGACCGTGACCGTCACGGGCGTATCCGGGTCCCTGAGCCACACCACAACAATTAGTCTCAGGGTTCGCCGCTAACCCCAACCGGCTGCGCGGCTTAAGGAACGCCGCGCAGACAAATATCAGGAGCGAGGCCTTATCCAGCGCGTCGCCGGGCTCTACCACCGGCGGCGCGGTTTTTCGGCAGTTTCCATCGAGAATCCTGGTTGGAACGTAATCTCCGGCTACAGAACTTGCCGTCCGAGCAGAAGCGGCGGCTCCAATTTGTAAGCGGGAGTTATCGCGAAGGGATTGTCTCCGAGTGGCCTGTTTTCAGGAGTGATTTACGCCCATCCATGAATCGTCAAGGCTTGCTGATTTCGAGTTAGGTCGAGAAACGAGGCGGGTGCATTACGTTCACGGCAGTACAAAAAAACCGAGGGCGACTCGGTGTGACCGCGTCGCCCCCTTTTCGATTGAGTCGCTAAGTTTTCGCTTCTCGATCAACTTACTCGAAAGCGGCTCGGTTTTATCCTTGCCGCCTCGCTTAAATCGGCTCGTAAAGCTTTACTTCTTGGTTCAACTCACGATCGCGGCTCGGTATTACCCTCGTCGCATCTTTGAGTCCGCCGCAAAGCTTCTCGCTTCCGCATTCGTCCAGCGGCAGCCCGGTTTTACCCGTTCCGCCTTGAACTTAGCCGCAAAGCGCGCTCCACAGTCCAACACATTTGAAGCTGGCTCAGTTTTATCCTTGCCATTCCCCTTGCGTGAACCGCGGAGCTTTTCTTCTCAATTCAATTCAGTTAACGACTGCACGGTTTTACCCGTGCCATCATCTCAGAATTGACTCGCGAAGTTTTACTTCTCAATTCAACGCAGGTAACGCCAGCTTAGTTTTATCCTCGCTGCCATCCCTGAATTGACTCGTGAAGTTTTTCTTCCCGATCAATCTGCTGCGCATATTAAGAGCAGTGAGAAATGTTGGCAAGTGTTATCTCACGAAAACTCTGTGGAAATATGTGCATGCCTGTGGAAGAAAATTCCTCAGCAAAATCATTCCACCGGAAAAATCTGTGCTGTCCTAATTTGGAGTGTGGGAGCGAGAATGATGATCGGGAAATAGCATACGTTTTTTTAGGACGGGTGGCGCAGAATCGCGAGGGGTGCCGCACCCTTCGGTTTCAACGTGCGGGTTTGTTCAGTAGTGCGCCTCGCTTTCGCGAGATTCCCCATAAATCCCAAACTTTTCTTTCTGGAGACTTCTATGTCTGCAAATCGCTCACAGGGCCGCGCGTCCTTGTGTTCTTTCACGTTTGTCGATGGACGCCGCTGCCGCATTCCACGCCGCCACGGCCATCCTTTCTGCACTTTCCAAGCTCGCAGGGAAGCGCTGGAGAGAAAGTAGGCGAGGAAATCGCTCGCTATTTCTCCGGAGAGCAATCCCTCGTCGAAGCCCTCCCTGTCGCCCAGGATGAATGCGCCATCGCCTCCGGCGCAGCCTCCGGGGAGAGCGTTCGGGACACCGCCCAGCCGACCCTAATCAACCCTCGCCAGGCCTCCCCAAATCCGCGCCACCGCCACCAGCCGCCGAAGCACCGTGTCCCGCTCAGCTCTCAGACAAGCCCTAAAATCCCCTCTTCGCCAAATCGTTCAGAATCAACAATTGCAAAGGTGCAGCAAAACAATGGATTTTAAGTTCTTTAGAATCCGTGTTTACAAAAAAATGGGGGGCGGCCATGCAGTTCCTAACATTCCGCTGCACATACGTGCTCTGGACTGCCAGCCCTTACTGCCACGAAGGTCTGCCAGGATCACGGTTTGGTAAGAGGCTGGATCGTTGCGTTCACGAGGAACTGACTGTCCAACTCTGTCTTGTCCCCCGGTCCTTTGCCCTGCACGGGAAACAAGCGCGCCGAGAGCGGCTTGTGCCACTTCACGGCCAGGCTGGCCATGTCGCCGATGATGAGCGAGAGTTGCTCTGCGCTGATATCACCCGGGAGAGGCACGGTATCAAGACCCGTGCCGCACACCGCGCTGTAGCTCAGCAGGGAGTCGATGGAAATACGCCCTTCGCTCCAGCGCTGCGCGAGCCGCGAATCCTCGAGGATCGGCAGCATCAGCCCTGAGTAGCCGGTTTGCTTTACCTGGATTTCTCTTATCGCTGAAGTGATAGTTGCTGCTGCCGTAAGCGTTCCGCTGGAGCCAATGGGCAGGGTCGTTAGATTTTCAATTGCTGCTCCGATCGAGACATCCTTCAAGGGAGCAGGCGATAGGTCGATTCCCACGTAAGCCCAGCCGGTCTCCGAATCGACCCGTCCCGCTTGCGCTTCCGCCTCAAACGCCACTTTACCCAAAGCGTCCATTAAGCGGTGCCTTGCCGTTGCGAGATCCGGCGCGTCCTTGAACGCCGCCGCGACGATGTTGGCTGATTCAAAGGCGATCGCGAATTGATGGCCGAATCCGGTGTGATAGGCCGCGGGGAAAAACGGCGTCAGCGGAGGCACCATGGCGATGGCCGCAAATCGAAAATTGCCCTGGCTATGCTCGGTGTCTTCGAGCCTTTTCATGACGCGCGCCGCGGCACCGACCGCGGGCCAGCGTACACCGTCGTCCGCGCCCACTAGCACGCTGCCGTTTAGCTTTTTCGTATTGAGCAGGATATCCGCAAGCAGGTCTGCTTGCGCCGGGGAATCTGTGGGGTTCAACATAGCCGGCCCAATCGCCGCGTCAAAACCGTCCTTCGTTGCGAGCGCGTCGTACTCCTTGAAGAACGCCACCGCCTGGGCGTCCGTCAGTCCTTTTGTGTACTCAGGGAACGGTTGCGTGGCGATCCGGATAGTTTGTACTTCAAAGCCGCGCGATTCGAAGATCGTTCGCGCCCGGTTCAACATCTTCACCGCATCCGCGATTTGCTGCTGGTATTGCGTACGATCCAAAAGCACAAACGCAGTGATGGCGCGAATCTTTTGTTTCGCTTCAGGCGCGGTCTTTCCCTGCGCTCGGGCCATTCCGGCCAGGGAGGTAAAAAGGACCAAAAAACATGTGACAGCTCGAAGGAAAGAACGACGCTCGGGGAATGCAGATACCTTCATGAAGCTGTCTCCTATAGTTGCACGACGCGTCGTGCCCATTGCGGCCGAGCCAAACTCGATGAGCATGGTACTCCGCGCACTGCGCCTCTACAGCATACAAGATTCAACGTCCGGTAAGATTGGTTGGTGGAGTGGGACGGGCTTCGGCCCGTCTCTCATTCCAATCACACGAACGCCGAAATCCCGGTGATCTTCTCTCCGATGATCAGCTTGTGAATGTCGTTCGTTCCTTCGTAAGTGTATACGCTCTCAAGATTGTTCATGTGCCGCATGATGCAGTAATCGTCGACGATGCCGTTAGCACCGAGAATATCGCGCGCCTTCCGCGCTGTCTCGAGTGCAATGGCCACGTTGTTCATCTTCAGCATCGAGATGTGCGAGAAATCGACTTTGCCTCTGTCCTTAAGCCTCCCGACGTGCAACGCCAACAGTTGCCCCTTAACTATCTCCGTGATCATCCACGCCAGCTTTTCCTGAACGAGCTGGTGCGAAGCGATAGGCTTGTTCGCAAATTGTTTCCGCGTCTTTGCATACTGCAAGGCCGCGTCGTAACAAGCCATCGCCGCCCCCAGCGCTCCCCATCCAATTCCATAGCGGGCCTGATTCAGGCAGCCCAGCGGGCCTTTCAAGCCGGCCACGTTCGGCAGCAGATTTTCTTCTGGAATTTCGCAGTCGGTGAACGCCAGCCCAGAAGTCACCGACGCACGCAATGACCACTTTCCGTGCACATCCCACGCTTTGAATCCCGGCGTGCCCTTTTCCACGAGGAACCCGCGGATTTTTTCATCCTCGCACTTGGCCCAGACCACCGCGACGTCCGCAATCGAGCCGCTGGTGATCCACATCTTCTCGCCATTTAATACGTAGCTCGCGCCTTTTTTCATCGCGCGCGTAAGCATCCCGCCGGGGTTCGAGCCAAACTGCGGCTCGGTCAATCCGAAGCAGCCGATGGCCGTGCCTTGCTGGAGCAGCGGCAACCACCTCTCTTTTTGCTTGTCGCTTCCATACGCATGAATGGGATACATCACCAGCGCGCTTTGCACAGAGACGAAACTTCGCAATCCGGAATCTCCGCGCTCCAGTTCTTGCGTCACGAGGCCATAAGCGACGTTGGACATTCCCGCGCAGCCATACCCCTGCAAATTCGCTCCGAAGAATCCCAGTTCCCCGAGTTGTGGCACGAGATGCTTCGGAAATGTTCCTTCGCGGCTGTGTTTTTCAATTATGGGAATAATTTCGTTGTCGACGAATCGCCGCGCTGTTTGCCGTACGAGCTTTTCTTCGTCGTTCAGTTGCGAATCAAAATCGATGAAGTCGACACCGGCAAATCCAGCCATTCATTCCTCTTTCCGAGCCGCAGCGTTTGTGCGCGTGATTGTAGCAAGGCCGTTCTCGCTCCGGCAATCATACCGAGTTTCGACGAGGCGGATTGCTTCGCGAGGCGGTGGCAGAGGCAAGCGCTGGCGTGGTCGGCGCTCAACTTGCGCCACTATGGCACAGGTCGGTGTTGAAGGCTCAATTCAGGAACTGCCTCGCGGGCTCACCGCAGACTAACGTATTGAAAGCAAGCGAGTTGTCTCCCAAAAGCGTATCGAGATTCGGCACCAGAGGTGCACGCCTATGCTGGGGGGAGAGATGTGTCCATAAACAAAGGAGGAACCGTACGGCGTGTGCAGTTGGCCCGCCACGGCCGTGCCTGCTATCACCTGAAGGGCATCAACAACTGGGCCAAGGTCAACGAGCAATTCTACGACAAGGAAAAATGGGCTGCTGGTCGGCTATGCGTTCAATACAGCGTGGCGCGGCGGGGACGGCGACGCTACGGAGACTTTTGAGGACTACAAGGATTTTGGAGGCGTTCCTATGGCTACCAAGAATACCCATCGCGAAGGAGGCGAGCTCTCGATTTTTTGGATTACTTCCGTTACCTATGATGATGTCAGAGACGAGGTATTTGCGGTTCCCGAAACGGTGAAGAGCGCGCTGGCGGCCAAGAAAGCGGACGGCAAGTGAACGCGGCACGTTGCCGTAGAGGAAATTTTCTGCTCAAATTCTTGAGTGCCCCCTACGAAAACAATCGCGCTTCCGAAAATCCTCATATTTGACGTCGACGGCGTGTTGGTCGACGTTCACCGCTCCTATTGGCTTTCTGGGCTTGAAACGATGCATTTCATCACCGGTAAACGAGTTACATGGGCCGAACTCCACAAATGGAAGAGCAAACCCGGTAACAACGATGATTGGAACATGGTGTCGAATTGGGCCACTACGCTCGGGCGGCCTACAACCTATGAGCAAGCTCGCGAGGCGTTTCAGCGGTTTTACTGGGGCAAAAACGGCAAGAGCGGCAATGTCCGCCAGGAAAAACTGGTGGTCACGGCGCGGCAGATCGCGCGCTGGGCGCGGCGTTTCGAGCTGAATCTTTTTACCGGCCGTACGCGGCAGGAATTCTCCTATACGTTTGACCGTTGGCCCGCCACGCGGCATTTTCGAAGGGTCATCACAATGGACGACGTCAAGCGGAAGAAACCACATCCTGATGGCCTGCTGAAAATTCTTGGCCGGCGCGATCCTCGCACGGCGCTCTACGTCGGCGATAACGTTGATGACGCCCTGGCGGCTCGCGATGCGCATGTTCCTTTCATGGCGATATTGCCGCCGGGAACATTTGAGTACCGCAAACGCGCTGCGCGTTTCCGCGAACTCGGCGCGCTCGCCCTTTTGCCCCGCATCCTTGATCTTAACCATCGGCTTACAATTGCCTGAGGCCGGTTTTTTATGTGATTTTTCTCGAGCGAATGAAAACTCTGATCCTCAGTAGGGCAGCGGAACTTTCCTCTCTCGAAGTGGGAATTACAAGTATTGGCAAGGGGCCGACATGAAGTCTCCAATCTCATCCATCTTTCTGACTCTTGGCTTTTTGGTTGTGGCTGTACTCATCATTCCTAATTCTCTTTGCGCACAAGCACCTGCTGGACCGTTGCCGAACGCACAGCCGCAGACTTCGCCTTCTTCGACGGCCAACCAGCCAAATCCGCAACCGAGGGCCGAAACCCGGACTTCCCTCCTTGGTCAATGGAAGCTTAACCAAGACGAAAGCGACGATCCTAGCAAGAAAATGCAAGACGCCAGCGCAAGCAGAGGGAGTGGATCGAGGAGCGGCAGCGGCGTGAGCATTGGCGGCTTTCCTATTGGTGGCCATGGCGGAATTGGCGGGAATCGAGGCGGAGAGAGCGACGAGGAGCGCTTGCGTACGCAGAAAGCGATCTCGCCGGCGAACTCCTTGACGTTTGTGCAAAAAGATCCAAAAAATCCGGAAGTCGACCTCACAGACGACCAGAATCGCAAGCTAGCCTTGTTTACGGACGGTCGCAAGATTCAGAAGTCCGACGCCAAGGACGACAGCTATCAAGAGATTGCGGCGCATTGGGATGGCCCCCGGCTCGTCACTGACGAGAAAAGTCCGCACGGCGGCAAAATGAGCCGCACGTTTGAATTGTCCTACGACGGCATGCAGCTTTTTGAAACGGTTCGCTTCACGATGGGCCGATCGAATACGCCTCTCGACATCCGCTACGTCTACGACCCCGTACCCGCAAACCCCGCGAGAACCAGTCCGTGAGGATGAGGGCACTTTCCACAAGCCGATAATTTAGGAATTCTTTAAATTCCAAATTTTGCACCGCCTCCTACTCTCGTTGACGCCCTGCGCAGCGAGGTCTAATATCCGCCTATCGAAATTGCATCAAATGTTTCACGAGGAGAGCACCTTGGAGAACGAGACTGCAACAATTGCGCCGCGCCGCACCGGGCGCGTGAAGCGCTGGATTGGCCGGGGACTGCTTGGCCTGCTTGCGCTCGTCATTATGGCTGCAGCTGTGGGTGCGTGTTACCAAGCGCTCGGAAACAGAGCGGACGCGCGCAGATTCCCGCAGCAGGGCAAATCGGTCTCGCTTGGCCCGGCGTTCGACAATTTGACCCTGAGCATCGATTGCCGGGGACAAGGCAGTCCGACTGTAATTTTGGACAGTGGGCTGGGCGTTCCTGCGATCGGATGGAATCCCGCGCAGACGGAAATCGCCAAATTCACGCGCGTCTGTTCCTACGATCGCGCGGGCTACGGCTGGAGTGGCGCCAGCTCCGGACCACGCACGAGCATCCAGATTGTGAAAGAGCTGCACGCGCTCCTCGAAGCCGCGAACGAAAAGGGACCGTACATTTTGGTTGGGCATTCCTTCGGTGGATACAATGTGCGCGTTTATAACGGCCAATACTCTGGCGATGTCGTTGGGATGGTGCTGGTGGATGCCTCGCATGAAGATCAAAACGACCGCATGTCTCCGGCTATTCAAGCATTCATGAAAAAATCGATTCAGGATCTTAAGCGCCAGCAAATGCTTGCCCCGCTCCTGATCCGCTTCGGTGTTGCGCGATTCGCTCAGCGCAACCAGGGCGAAGCTCCGGATGTGTCGAAGGAGTTTGGACAGGAGATGCTTTATCTGCAGATGCAGCCCAAGTTCATTGACGCGACCGCTTCGGAATTGGGTTCATTCGCGGAAAGCGCCAAGGAAGTCCGCGCAGCCGGCAATCTTGGCGATAAACCGCTCGTCGTGCTGACGGCGGGCAAATCGGCGGATGCATCCCAGTTGCCCGCGGGATTTCCAAAGAAAGATTTCGACGACTTCCACGAAGTCTGGGTGAACGATCTGCAAGTCAAGGAGTCCCAGCTCTCGACGCGTGGTAAGCGAATCATGGTTCTCGACAGCGATCACATGATCCCGTTTGAACGGCCGGATACGATCGGGGCCGCCATTCGCGAAGTTTTCGCAGCCGCCAACGCTGTGAACCTAGCCAAACTGGCGGTCCCCCGCTACGTTGACGCAAGGCGCTGACGGATGTTATAAAATACTGTTTACATAGGCAGCGACAGGCCCACCGTATAGCCCCTTCTTGGGTAGGGGGCGCGGCGCGGCTGCCAATCCGGTGGCCGGTCCGTGGCCCCAAAGCGAGTTTTAGGCTACACAACTTAATGCAAGAAATTGTTCGCCAATTAGGAGAACTCTTCCTTCAGGCTGTGCCTACAGTCCTGATCATCCTCCTTTTTTACTTCATCTTGCGGGCGATTTTCTTTAAGCCGTTACTTGCGGTCATGGCCGAGCGCGATGCCCGGACCTTGGGCGCCCAGAAGGCTGCGGAAGCCGCTAAGGCTGCCGCCATCGAAAAGGTCAAGCAGTACCAGGACGCCCTGAAGCAGGCCCGCGGGCAGGTTTACGCCGAACAGGAAGCTGCGCGTAAAAAGGTGCTCAATGAGCGTGCAGTGGTGATCAAAGAGGCTCGCGCTGCAGCTGCCGCGCAGGTTGCCGCTAGCAAAGCACGAATTGCTGGCGAGCTCGCTGCGGCCCGCCGCGAAATCGAAGCTACTGTCTCACAACTTTCCGCGGAAATTGCCCGGCGCATTCTGCAATCGCCGCCCCGTCCCGGCAGCTCGGAAAGAGAGGCCCGATGAGGCACATCTCTTTGAAGCAAGAAAAGATTAGGAAAGCCGGGTGGCTGTGCGTTATCTCAAGTTTGGTCGTTACCTTTTTCTGCGTCACTCTGAGCGCGCACGCGGCGGAAGAAGGCGGGAGTTCTGCGACGGGGCGCATGACTGAGATTTTCAAGTGGATCAATTTCGCGATCGTTGCGGCCGCGTTGATCTGGCTCTTTGCGGAGCAATTACCTGCTTGGTTCCGCGGCAACGCAGACAAGATCAATTCGGCAATCACTAAAGCAACTACCTCAAGAGAAGAAGCGGAACGCCAGTTCCGCGAAGCTGAGGCCAAGCTTGCGAATCTGAAGCAGGAAATCGCCGCCCTCGAAGCCACCGCAAAACGCGAATCTGCCGAGGAAGGCGAACGCATTCGCGCGCTTGCCCAAAGCGATGCGAAGAAAGCTGGCGTCGCAGCTCAGGCGGAAATCGAAGCGGCGGAGCGAGCCGCTCGGCTGGAATTGAAGGCATTGGCTGCAGCGCTTGCTGTTGACGGCGCTGAAAGCCTTCTTGCCAAGCAGCTCACTCCCGCGGCGCGAGAATCGCTCGTGGATACGTTCGTGAAAAGCCTTGAAGGGAGACCGAATTGAAATCGGCGAGCCGTCAATACGCCAACGCGCTCGCGGACGTCGCGCTTCCTCAGGGCGCTGCCGATGCAGCCCTCAAACAGTTGGGCGATTTTGCGACTGCTTTTGCTGTGTCGAGCGAGCTGCGAAATTTTTTGACGAGCCCGGGCGTGCCGCGCGAGGCGAAGCATGGCGTCATTGAAAAAATCGCTGCGCGTATCGGCGCTGGCAAGATCATTCGCAATTTTCTCTTTGTCATCGCGGATCATCAGCGTACGCATATCCTGCCGGAAATCCTCGCAGCTTTTCAGGACGTTATCCGGCAGCGGCAAGGCGTCGCCGAGGCGGAGATTTTTTCCGCCGTTGAGCTGAGCGCGGCGCAAAAAAAGAAGTTCGCTCAAACTCTCGAGCGCCTTACAGGTAAGAAAATCCAGGCAAAGTATTCGCTGGACCCGGCGTTGATGGGCGGCGCCGTTGTGCGCGTGGGCGATACGATCTATGACGGTTCGGTGCGCAGCAGCTTGAACGAAATGCGCGCGCGTCTCGCGACGGAATAGAGGTCAGGAGCAGGCATGGCGAACATCAAGGCAGACGAAATCAGCAAGATTCTTCGCGAGCAGATCGAGAACTACGAGCAGACCGTTTCGGTCGACGAAGTCGGTGCGATTATCAGCGTCGGTGACGGTATCGCGCGTGTCCATGGCCTCGAAAAAGTCATGGCGGGTGAGATGCTCGCTTTTCCGAAAAACATTTTCGGCATTGCGCTCAACCTCGAAGAGGAAGAAGTTGGCGTTGTGCTTCTCGGCGAGTCTGCGGAATTGAAAGAGGGCGACGTCGTCAAGCGGACGAATACCATTATGTCCGTGCCTGTAGGCGAGGCCCTGGTTGGTCGCGTGGTCAATCCATTGGGCGAACCTCTTGACGGAAAAGGCCCCATCATTTCGAAGCAGCGTAACCCGCTCGAAAAGCTGGCTCCGGGCGTGCTTGATCGGCAGCCCGTTCGCGAGCCTCTGCAGACTGGTATCAAGGCCATCGACGCCATGATCCCCATCGGTCGTGGCCAGCGCGAGCTGATCATCGGCGACCGCCAGACCGGCAAGACCGCCGTCATTCTCGACACCATCATCAATCAAAAAGGCGGGGACGTTATTTGCATTTATTGCGGCATCGGGCAAAAGCGCTCGACGATTGCTCAGGTGGTGAAGACGCTCACCGACGCAGGCGCTATGGACTACACCATCGTCGTCGCGTCCAGCGCCGCGGAGCCGGCCTCGCTGCAATACATCGCGCCTTACGCTGCGTGCGCTATGGGCGAATATTTCCGCGACAACAAACGTCACGCTGTCGCCTTCTATGACGATCTTTCCAAGCACGCGCAAGCCTATCGTGAAATATCCTTGTTGTTGCGCCGCCCGCCGGGCCGCGAAGCCTTCCCTGGCGACGTGTTTTATCTTCACTCGCGCCTGCTGGAACGCGCCGCGAAACTCAACGACAAGTTGGGAGGGGGCTCGCTCACGGCGCTACCGGTGATTGAAACGCAGGCCGGCGACGTTTCGGCGTACATTCCGACCAACGTGATTTCCATTACGGACGGGCAGATTTACCTGGAAGCCGATCTTTTCAATGCCGGCATTCGTCCCGCTATTAACGTTGGTATTAGCGTGAGCCGCGTAGGCGGTAACGCGCAGATCAAGGCCATGCGCCAGGTGGCCGGGACTCTGCGTCTCGACATGGCGCAATACCGCGCTCTCGCCGCTTTCGCGCAATTTGGTTCCGATCAGCTCGACAAAGTCACGCAAGCGCAGCTCGCACGCGGTCAGCGCCTCACCGAAATTCTGAAGCAGGATCAGTACGCTCCGCTCTCTGTTGAAAAACAGGTGCTCAGCATTTACATCGCAACGAGCGGCGCTATGGACAGTGTGCCGGTCGCTGACGTCCGTCGTTTCGAGAGCGAATTTTTGCAATTCGTCGAGACCAACTATCCCTCGGTGTTGAAGAACATCGCGACAAAAAAGGCTCTTGATGACGGCATCAGGGCGGAGATTAAAACCGCCGTCGACGGATTCAAGGAACGCTTCACGGCTTCCGTAGCCGCGGCCGCCGCCAGCTGAGGCCGCAAACGTAGCGAACAATCATGCCCACACTTCTCGATTTCCGGCGCCGCATCCGCTCGGTGAAGAACACCCAGCAGATTACTCGTGCGATGAAGTTCGTCGCTGCGGCGCGTTTGCGCCGCGCGCAGGAAGCGGCACTCGCAGCGCGGCCTTACGCGAGGGAGCTCGCGCGCGTCTTGCGCTCCATCATGTCGCGCATCGATCAGCCCGAACATCCGCTGCTTGCGCATCGCCTTGAAGAAAAAATTCTCGTTATTGTTTTGACCGGTGAACGCGGCCTCGCCGGGGCTTTCAACTCAAATATTCTGCGCAAGGCCAATGAGTTCTTCCGTCCCCATCGAGGCAAGAAGCTTTCCGTGATTCCGGTTGGGAAAAAAGGCCGCGACGCGCTGAGAAAGGCGGGATTTCATTTTCCCGCCGAATATGTAAACGTCCTGGCTCAAGTTAATTTTGGAACCGCGCGGGATATCGCTTCGGTTGTTACCGAGCTTTACGCCAAGGAAGAAGCGGACGCAGTCTACATCGTATTCAGCGAATTCAAGACTGTGATGACACCGAACCTCGTACTCGAAAAACTGCTGCCAGTCGAAGCGATGCGTGCCGACGAAGAATCCGCCAGCGAAAAAGATTCCGCACAAGTCGATTACATCTACGAGCAATCCAAGGAACAGCTTCTCGATAAGCTGCTGCCGCGTTACATCGAAACGCAGATTCTCCGCGCCATGCTGGAATCTTCCGCGGCAGAGCATGCCGCACGCATGACCGCCATGGAATCTGCTACGAAAAACGCAGGCGAGGTCATCGAAGCCCTTACGCTGCACATGAACAAGGTGCGCCAGGCAGCTATCACGAAGGAAATCATTGAGATTGTTAGCGGAGCTTCGTCTACCGCGTAGGAGAAGGCATGGCAGAGAAACAACCAGCCGTCGGACACATCGTCCAGGTCATTGGACCGGTGCTCGACGTTCAATTTGAAGCGGGGCACTTGCCTTCGATTTATAATGCGGTTCGCATCACGAGTGAGGGCTTCAGCGTTCCCGAACCGATTGACGTCACCGCCGAAGTGCAGCAGCATCTGGGCGAGGGCCGCGTGCGCTGCGTTGCTATGGAGCCCACTGAGGGGCTGGTCCGCGGCATGAAAGCAGTCGACACTGGAGCGGGTATAACTGTTCCTGTCGGACGCCCAACGCTTGGCCGTGTGATGAACGTTCTCGGCAAACCCGTCGACCAGCTCGGCCCACTAACGAGCGAGACGAACTATCCCATTCATCGCCCCGCGCCGTTGCTCTCCGACCAGTCAACCACTCTCGAAATGTTTGAGACCGGCATTAAAGTTATCGATTTGATTCAGCCGTTTTTGAAAGGCGGAAAGATCGGATTGTTCGGCGGCGCTGGTGTCGGCAAGACTGTTCTCATTCAGGAATTGATCAACAACGTTGCGATGCAGCACGGTGGCGTGTCGGTCTTCGCGGGCGTCGGAGAGCGCACGCGTGAAGGAAACGATCTTTGGCTGGAATTCCAGGAAGCTGGCGTCGTCGTTCCCGGCAATTCGGAAAAATCTCGCGCCGCACTTATCTACGGGCAGATGACCGAACCGCCTGGCGCGCGTCTCCGCGTCGGCCTCACCGGACTGACGGTCGCGGAATATTTCCGCGACGAAGAGCATCTCGACGTTCTCCTTTTCATCGATAACATTTTCCGTTTCGTGCAAGCAGGCTCGGAAGTTTCCGCGCTTCTCGGCCGCATGCCTTCCGCCGTTGGCTACCAGCCGAACCTCAACACAGAAATTGGCGAATTGCAGGAACGCATCACTTCGACAAAGTCCGGATCCATTACGTCCGTGCAAGCAATTTACGTCCCTGCGGACGACTACACGGATCCCGCTCCGGCCGCGACGTTTACGCACTTGGACGCCACCACAAACCTCAGCCGCCAGATCGTCGAGCGCGGCATTTATCCTGCTGTCGATCCGCTAGCCAGTTACTCGCGCATTCTCGACCCGCGCATCGTGGGCGCGGAGCACTATGCCGTTGCCCGCGGGGTGAAATCGATTCTCCAGCGCTACAAGGATCTGCAGGACATCATCGCCATTCTCGGTATCGAAGAACTTTCCGACGAAGACAAGCGCACCGTGGCGCGCGCGCGCAAAATCGAAAACTTCCTTTCGCAGCCCATGTTCGTGGCGGCGCAGTTCACCGGCCTCGAAGGCAAATACGTCAAGATTGCGGATACGGTCCGGAGTTTCAAGGAAATCGTCGAAGGAAAGTACGACGACATTCCTGAGCAGGCGTTCTACATGGTGGGCACGATTGATGAAGCCATAGCGAAGGCTGAAAAAATGAAGGCAGGCGTCTAAGCGCAAATGCTTCCTGATTCCATCGAGCTGATCATCGTCACGCCTGAGCGGCAATTTCTGCGCGAAAGCATCGTCGAGGTCGTGATGCCCGGGGCGGCAGGCGAGCTCGGCATTTTGCCGGGACACGCGCCGCTGATGACCGAGCTCGGTATCGGGGAGCTGGCCTATCGCGGAGCTGGCACAAATCCCAGCGGAGTTCTCGCCATCATCCAGGGCTTTGCCGAAGTCTTAGGCGACCGCGTCACCGTGCTGGCGGAAACAGCCGAACGCGCCGCGGAGATTGATCTAGCTCGAGCGGAAGCAGCAAAAGCCCGCGCAGAACAGCGGTTGGCCACGAACGATCCGAATATCGATTGGGACCGCGCTTTTATCGCGCTTCAGCGCGCCGTCATTCGAATCCAGGTCGCGCGCAAGTATCGCGGCGCTGCTGTCGAAATTCGCTGAGCCCGGTGAAATTGCCGAATACAGCACATCTTCCCGCGTTTTTTGCGACGCTCTCCGCTGTCTCGCATCTAATCTGTTTGGAGTCTTCGATGGAAACGCTGACGATGTACAGCGCCCCCTGGTGTCCGGACTGTAGGCGCGCAAAGTTATTCTTGAAAGAGCGCGGCGTGGAATTTCACGAAGTGAATATCGAAGAAGACTCGTCAGCGGAGGAAATCGTCATCAAAGCCAACGACGGAAAGCGAAAGATTCCAACGCTGGAAATCGGCGGACGCTATTTTGCGTGCAGCCCCTTCGATGCGGAACAATTGGCCGAGAATCTCAACATTCCGCTAAATCCGTGATCTCCAGACGTCTTTTTTCTTCGTAAAGGCACCCGGCCAGGTCGGCGTGCCGTCGTTGGCTAGGTCTATTCCACAGCCGCCCCACGCACCCAAACATTCGTCAGTCGCAATCCTTCATCCAGCAGAACTATGTCCGCGTCTGCGCCGACCCGCAGCGCGCCTTTCTTGAATTCAATTCCGAGCAGCGCGGCAGGGTTTAGCGTCAACATGCGCACCGCTTCCGCAAGCGGAATCCCTAGCCCAACAATATTTCTTAACGCTCTGTCCAGCGTCAGCGTGCTGCCCGCAAGCTTTCCTTCCGAGTTGCGGCAGACTCCTCCGCTCACGGTAACTTCCAATTGTCCAAGCATGTACTTTCCATCCGGCATCCCCGTTGCCGAAGTACCGTCGCTCACCAGGATCATGCGCTCGGGCCCTTTCGCTTGTAGTAGCACTTTCATGGCGGTTTCGTCCACGTGCACGCCGTCGGCGATCAGCTCCGCACTCACCTCGGGTGAAGTGAACACCGCGCCAATCACGCCGCTGTCGCGATGAGAAAAGGGCCGCATGGCGTTGTAAACGTGCACCGCATGCCGAACCCCATGCGCAATCGCCGCGCGAGCTTGTTCGTAAGTCGCATCCGTGTGGCCCATGGCCACCACCATTCCCGCATTCCGCGCCGCGTCGATGCACGGCATGGCACCGAGCAATTCAGGCGCAATCGTCAAAATCTGCGCGTTTCCCGCCGCTGCCTGTAGAAATTTCTCGAGAAGTTCCGCCGAAGGCAGCTTCAGCCATTCCGTCGGATGCACTCCCCGCCTAGCCGGGCTCAGAAACGGGCCCTCAAAATGAATCCCGAGAACTTCCGCCCGCGTGTCGTCCGTTTCGTGCTGTTGCGAAATGTAACGCGCGATTCCTTCGACGCTGCGAATCGTGTCCTCGGGGCTCGCCGTGACCGTCGTGGCCATGAACGAGGTTGTCCCGTGCCGCGCAACTGTTTTTGTTACTCCCGCAAGTGCTTCCTGACTGCCCTCCATGACGTCTCGCCCACCAGCGCCGTGGATGTGCACATCCACAAACCCGGGAATCGCAGTCTGGTCGGTTGCGGAAATCTCCTGAGCGCCGTCAGGCAGCCTCATGCCCTCCCGGAGTCCGAGTTCCTCGATGACCCCATCGCGGACAAGGATGCCTGCGTCGGTAATCTCCGCCGTCGGAGTCAACGCCTTGGCGGCGTGCAATAAGGTTGTCGTCATAGTTCGGGTTGTATCGTAGCGGAATCCTGCGAACTTTCAAAAATCAAAATGGGGAAAAATCAAAAGAGGCAAAAGACAAAACGGGCGAAGCCGAAGCCCCGCCCGTCTAGAAAATGCCGTAGTAAAGACTCTTACTTGCCGTTTGCCGGCGCCATGTCGATGCTTTCCAGCTTAAGCGTGTCGCCATCCACCGTGCCCTTCACGGTGACGTGATGCCCGGCGTGGTCCGCCACTTTGTCCTGTGCGTCCACAACGTAAACTTTCTTGTCCGCGTCATTGACGAACACGTATTTCGCGCCGCCCTTCACGCATTTTATGGTGCACTCTCGCGCTTTGTCGTTCGCTCCTTTTACGCCGCAATTGCTGTCGGAAATATAGCCAGTCCACGTCCCGTCCGCAGCCATTGTTAATGCCGCTGCGAAGAGTGTTGCCGCCATGACTGTGGCAAATCGTATCTTCATTGCTTTCCCCCTCAAGAAAATTGCACTGCATGGATGATTGGCCGGGTCGACTTCAGCTTGGCACAATTGCCGTTACCTGTCCAGACATACCCTCTCACTATCTCTCACTATACGCGCGAAAGAGATTGCTGGATGTCGTTGCGAAAAAAAAAGGAGGGTTCTCTGGAACCCTCCCTGTGGCTCTACTCTCAAGAATTTGCAACTCTATTAAGTTGCGAACCCTCTTATTGCCCCGACCCGGAAGTGCTGGCGGCCGTCGTCTCGGGTGCTTTCGGGACGCTCAGGTAGCCAGACGCCGTCGTCTTGGAAACTTTGTTGACGACCAGCTCGAGTGCTGCGCGAGTTCCGCCCGTATAGAAGAAAATCGGTTCGTTTACGGAGCGGTTCCTCTTCTCGAAGTTCTTGTCATCCGCCAGCACGTTGATCGTGTACTGGTTCTTCTTGGTGTTCGTGTCTTTCAGCTCGACCTGGATGGATCCCACCTTCTGGTTTCCGCCTTTGCGCCTTACTGTGAACTCAAAGTAGTCGCGCTGTCCCATCCGGCGAAGCTGATCGATTTCGTCATGATTCCGCGCGATTAGCGTGCCCATCTCGCTGCGGGCCATTTGAAGATTATTCTTCTGGGCGTCCAAGTCGCTCTTCACGCCGTTGACGTCCCCGTTCAGTTTGTCCACGTCGCCTGAGTTGGCCTTGGTCGCAAGTTCCGCCTTAACGGAAGTCGCCAACCCATCGACTTTCTGGTCCACGGCAGCAGTCGCATTCTTGTTCTGCTTACGCGCTGCGATCAACTCGCCTTGCGTCAGATTCAGCTTGTTCGTCACTACTTTCAGGTCGCTCTGCAATGCCTGATTGACTTCATCTTCTTTTGCCAGCCGCTGGGCTAGCGCATCGTTTGCCTGCTTCACTGAGGCTTGCGTTGTCTGCTCGATGCTGTTGGCGTGGTTCAACGCGCTCCAGCCGATTCCAAGACCGAGCAATGAAACTCCGCCCAACACGGCAACTGCCAATCCCACCCAGCGTGGGGTTCCGCTCGTGGTGTGGCTAATGGGATCCTGAAACTCGCTCATAAACTTCTTCTCCTTTGGGGTTTTCCCCCGGCGCCTAGGGAGGGTGCATCCGCCTCGCCAAATGCCTGTTTCTACGGCGCCTTACCCTAACTCAAGTGGATGCATGAAGTTGTCGTTGGTGTAGGGGCCTCATGAGCGTAGACTTATACGTACTAGTACTAGTAAAGATTACGTGATTGGTCCCGCTTCTGTAAATTTTGCTGTTACTGGAATCGAAGGCGCACTCAATTAGCTGACAGGTCCAGAAAAGGGATGATGCCAGACAGGCACAACCTACCTGGCCCTAAGTCATTCTCAAATAAATGTTTACAGGAATATAATCAAGCTGCTTGGGGGGCAGGTTCTTCGTCAGAGCCTTTGATAGGGGTAAAATATCGGTCCAAAGTGCTCATTGCCGCGTCCAAAACCATGTGGCAATCCGAGCAGGAATCCAAGTGCCGCTTGATCTCAGTCGCCACTGGCGGCGAGAGTCTTCCCTCTAAGTACCAACAAATCAAATGGATAGTATCTCGACAGCTCATAACTGCGGTCCCCCCGTGGCCCCGCGCCGGATATCCGGCATCCCTATACCCAGTGCATTTGATTCACCAAATCTTCGCATAGGCGCAGAAAATCTAATTGCAGAAATATCAATGGTTTAGAGGATTAGAGAATGCCTCGGATTGAAACGGTTTAAACGCTGCGGGGAAAGTTTACCAGCCAACGTGCAAGATTTAAGCGAAACCACCTCTTGCGTTCTCAGCGCTTTGGAACTACGGTCATTTCTCGCAAAACCTCTATTCGCTTTTCAAGTGGTGGGTGGGTGCTGAAAAGGGCGGACAGGCTTCCCCGGCCGAACATCGGTTTTACGATGCACAAGGCTGCCGTAGCGGGTGGAATCGCGGTTGTCGGGATTCGCTGATTGTAAGCTCCAAGCTTTTGCAAGGCGCTGATCAGACCATACGGGTCACCAACCATTTGCGCACCGGTGGCGTCTGCCGCATATTCCCGCTGGCGCGAAAGTCCCAGCTGCAAAAGCATCGCCGCAAGCGGCGCAAGGAACATGAGCAAGAGGCCGGCTACTGCACCGCCTCGGCCCCGCTCATCATCATCGCCTCCGCCGAACCACATGCCCCAATGAGCGATCCATGTGATGGCGCCCGCGAGCGTAGCCGCGACGGAACTGATCAAAATATCGTAGTTGCGCACGTGTGACAGCTCGTGCGCGATCACGCCTTCCAGTTCCTCATCATTCATCAATTCCAGCAGGCCCTGTGTCACTGCCACCGACGCGTGGCGTGGATTTCTTCCTGTAGCAAACGCATTCGGCGCTGCGTCAGGCACGACGTACAGCCTTGGCACTGGAATGTTGGCTTTACCCGCCAGCCGTTCCATCACTGCATACAGCCGCGGTAACTGCTCCCGTGTAACCGGTTGCGCACCGCTCGACATCAGCGCAATTTTGTCCGAAAAGAAATAGGCGAATGCATTGGTGCAAATCGCAATTCCCAGTCCAATGGTCATGCCATTTCGCCCGCCGAAGTACGAGCCCACCATCATCAGGAAGAGCGTCAGCACAACCAGCAGAAATGTTGTTCGTAGAACTCTCATCGTGTTCCCTCAATACTATATACGTAGAAAAGTCCAAGATTTGCCGAGCCGACACACAAAATTTCAGTAGGAGGGAGGAAGCCGCTTGCAAGGCTCCCTCTCGCTCCTCCTTAGATTCGAGCCGCGGCCGCCGGTTGTTTCGCCTTCTTGCGCTCGAAGCGCATGGCGTCTTTCTGCCCGTCTCGATCCACTCGAATATGATCGCCGGGTAGCACTTTGCCTTCCAGAATTTGCAGCGCCAGCGGGTCCTGAATCAACCGCTGAATCGTTCGACGCAGCGGCCGCGCCCCGTACGCCGGGTCATAGCCTTCCCGCAACAGCAGCTCTTCTGCCGCCGGTGTGAGCTCCAGAGTGATTTGCCGCTCCGCGAGCAGATTGTCGACATTCTTCAGCATCAGGCCGACGATCCGCGCAAGTTGATCCTTGCCTAGCGGATTGAAAATCACAATTTCGTCGATGCGGTTGATGAACTCGGGACGAAACGCCGCACGCAAAGCTTCCATCGCCTCTTTTCTCGCACGCTCGGGATCTTTGTTAGAAAGCTCGAAGATCGCCATCGACCCAACGTTGCTGGTCATCACCATCACCGTGTTGCGGAAGTCCACTGTCCGGCCCTTGCCATCTGTTAGCCGGCCGTCCTCGAGAATCTGCAACAGGATGTTGAATACATCCGGGTTCGCTTTTTCAATTTCGTCGAACAAGATCACCGAGTAGGGGTGCCTGCGAACCTGCTCCGTGAGCTGCCCGCCTTCTTCGTAGCCGACGTAGCCGGGAGGCGCGCCGATCAGCCGCGACACGCTGTGCTTCTCCATATACTCGCTCATATCGATGCGAATCATCAGCTTTTCGTCGTCGAAGAGAAATTCCGCAAGCGCCCGCGCCAGCTCCGTTTTCCCCACGCCAGTCGGACCAAGGAAAATAAACGACCCGATTGGACGCTTCGCATCGGACAATCCGGCGCGGCTCCGGCGCACGGCGTTCGCGACACGCGCCAACGCTTCGTCTTGTCCAACCACGCGCTGCCGCAGCCGTTCTTCCATGTGCACGAGCTTTTGCGCTTCACCTTCGAGCAAACGCCCCGCTGGAATTCCCGTCCATTTGCTCACCAGTTTCGCGATGTCTTCTTCGTCGACCTCTTCCTTCAGCATCGGCGAATCTTTTTGCACCGAGGCAAACCGCTCCTCCGCTTTCTTCAGGTCCTGCTCTGCCGCGGCAATCTTGCCGTAGCGAATTTCCGCGACTTTGGCCAGCTCGCCGGCACGCTCGAATTTTTGTTCCTCCGTCTTGAGTTGATCGATTTGCTCTTTCAGCTTGTGGATTTTCATGATCGCATCTTTTTCCGCTTGCCACCGCGCCTTTCGGCCGCTCGAGTCCTCTTTCAGCTTCGCCAGCTCTCTTTCGATTTGGTTGCGCCGTTCCTTGGAATGCGCATCTTTTTCCTTCAGTAGCGACTGCCGCTCGATTTCCATTTGCAAAATCCGTCGTTCGATCTCGTCGATCTCCACCGGCAGAGAATCGATCTGCATCCGCAGGCTCGCCGCCGCCTCGTCGATCAAGTCAATCGCCTTGTCCGGCAGGAAACGGTCGGAAATGTAGCGATGCGACAGCGTCGCCGCCGCAATAATCGCTGCATCTTTAATTCGCACGCCATGATGAACTTCATAGCGTTCTTTCAAGCCTCGCAGAATCGCAATCGTGTCTTCGACCGTTGGCTCGCTCACCAGCACCGGCTGGAAGCGCCTCTCCAGTGCCGGATCCTTCTCGATATGTTTCTTGTACTCGTTCAGAGTGGTTGCACCAATCGCGCGCAACTCGCCTCGCGCGAGCGCCGGCTTCAGCATGTTCGAAGCGTCCATCGCGCCTTCCGCCGCACCCGCGCCAACCAACGTGTGCAGTTCGTCGATGAACAGAATGATCTGTCCTTCCGCCTCCGTAATTTCCTTCAACACCGCCTTCAGGCGGTCTTCAAATTCGCCGCGAAATTTAGCGCCGGCCACTAGCGCCGCCAAGTCCAATGCCACGATGCGCTTGGTCTTCAGCACGTCCGGCACATCGCCAGAAACTATCCTCTGCGCCAGGCCTTCCACGATGGCCGTTTTTCCGACACCGGGCTCACCAATTAGAACTGGATTGTTCTTTGTCCGCCGCGCCAAAATCTGCATCACCCGCCGGATTTCTTCATCGCGCCCAATCACCGGATCGAGCTTCCCGCGCCGCGCCAGGTCCGTCAGGTCGCGCGCGTATTTCTCCAGCGAAGCGTACGTCGCCTCTGGATTTTGCGACGTCACGCGCTGGTTTCCACGCACGCTCGTCAGCGCCTGCAAAATCGCTTCATGTGTGGCGCCTTGCCGCTTCAACAACTGCCCTGCCGGATCGCGTTCCTCCCCTGCAAGCGCCAGAAAAAGATGCTCCGTCGAAACGTACTCGTCCTTGAATCTCTCCGCCTCATCAAATGCCCGCTCCAGAACACTGTTCAGCGCTTTTCCCATGTGTTGCTGCGCAAAGCCCTGCACTTTCGGCAGCCGCGCGATCTCGTGCTCAATCTCTTGTGTCAGTGCTTCGGTGCGAATCCCAAGCCGCGCCAGCAACGGCGGTACTACACCATCCGTCTGGGACACCAGTGCCTCCAGCAAATGCACCGGCTCAATCTGTTGGTTTTCGTGGCGTGCCGCCACGTCGTTCGCTTGTTGCAGCGCTTCCTGCGCCTTCACCGTCATTTTTTCAAATCTCAGCATGTTCTACCTCCCTCTTAAGAAAAAGGGGCCGGCGCGCTGGCCAGCCCCTCCATACCACCATTGCTCTTGCTGGCTTACTTCGCCCCAGCAGTGGCTGCCGCGGCCGCGGGTGCGGGGGCAGACGTCGCGACGTTCACCTTGATCTGCTTCGGCTTCGCTTCCTCGCGCTTCGGAATCGTTAGCGTCAGCACACCATTCTGATAATCGGCATTGATGGCTTCGGCGTTCACGGTGTTGGCCAGCGCGAAGGTGCGGCTGAACGAGCCATACGCGCGCTCCACGCGCAGATAATTGTCTTGGTTCACTTTCTTCTCAAACTTGCGCTCGCCGCGAATCGTCAAAATGTTGTTCTCGACCCGAATATCCAAGTCCTTTGGATCAATGTCGGGCAGATCGGCCTTTACGACCAGTTCATGCTCGGTCTCGTAAATGTCGACTGCCGGCGCCCAGCTTGTGAGGTTAGACTCCTCACCAGAATGCTCCAGTACATTACCAAATAAACGATTCACTTGCTCCTGCAGGGTAACAGCCCCTCGAAAAGGTTCCCATCGGTTTAATGTCATTCTCATGGTTCGTTCTCCTGATTTACTTACTGCAATAGAATAATATTATATGAGTCTGCCACTGTCAAGTATGATTCCGATTTCTGTCGAGTCAAGATAAGTTATTTATTTACAGTAATATATGGAAATACCGATCCTTCCTTCCCAGAGGCTAAGAAGTGGATAACTCGCTCATTTTCACTAGCAACCTTTCCTTTTTTCTCTCAGCTTGAGATACTGATAGACTCCAATTGATGCGCCTCGACGACCTCGATTACTACTTGCCTGACAGCCAAATTGCCCAGCGCCCTCTTGACCGACGCGACGCTTCCCGCCTACTCGAACTCCCCCGCTCAGAAGGCAACCCGAGCGATCATCTCTTTGCGGATCTCCCGAACCGCCTTCGCGGCGACGAACTCATCGTCCTGAATAACGCACGTGTGATCCCTGCCCGGCTCTTCGGCCGCCGCGAGGGTGTCCACTCTCAGCCCCCTTCGCGGACCACGCGCCACGAGCATTTCACCGGCAAGGTAGAGGTTTTTCTGACCCGTCAGGTGGATTCTCGAACGTGGGAAGCCCTGGTCCGCCCTGGCCGCAAGATGCAAACCGGAGAACGCGTCCTATTTGGAGAGGGGGAGCTCGAAGCCGAGGTGATTTGCCGCGGGGAACTGGGGCTGCGCACCCTGAGCTTTGTTTCACGTGACACAAGCGGCGTCCGCGAACATCTTGAGCGCCTAGGCCATATACCCCTGCCGCCTTACATCCATCGCACCGATGAAGACTCCGACCGCGAGCGCTATCAAACGGTTTTCGCCAAGCAGCCCGGCGCCATTGCTGCTCCCACCGCAGGCCTGCACTTCACCCTGGAAGTTTTAGACAAAATCCGTGCTCGCGGCGTGGGAATCTGCGAGCTGACACTCGACGTGGGCCTTGGCACGTTCCAACCGGTCCACGCCGAAACGCTGGAAGACCACGTGATGCACGCCGAATCCTACGAGATTCCCAACCAAACAGTGCAAAGCATTCAGCAAGCGCGATCCGCACGACGCCCAATTCTTGCTGTTGGCACCACCGTCATCCGCGCCCTCGAGGCCGCAGCCCTTCGCGCAGCAGAATCCGGCTCCTCAGAATTGCTACTCGCCGGCAAAGCCAGTGCCCGCCTGTTCATCTATCCTGGATTTCATTTCCGCGTGGTTGATGCCCTGCTAACGAATTTCCACCTGCCTCGCTCTACCCTGCTCGCTCTCGTCTGCGCGTTCGCTGGCCGCGAGAAGGTTCTTGCGGCTTACAACCATGCCGTTCAAGCAGGCTACCGCTTCTACAGCTATGGAGACTGCATGTTGATTCGCTGAAGTTCTTTAAAGAGTGTTTCAGAAAGAAGAAAAAATCTTTTGAGGCCGCCTGAAAAAATTCAAAAAGCGGTGGATTGCTTTCTACTCCGGCAGAAGCCAGCTCCTGCCATTTCAGAATGTGTCCCGAGAAACTAACGAGCAGGGAGGCCATCGTCGCGCGCAGCCTCCCTCTCGTCCATACGAAAGGAGTTCACACGAACTCCTCGCTTACTCGTTGAATACAAAAACGCGACTCTGCCCCGCAAAACGGACTTCTTTCACCTGCCCGTCCTGGCTAATCAGCACGGAATCATTCGAGGATTTCGTGGCGCGGTCTTCCCAACGCCCTTCGCTTTCCGCAATCGTCTGCTTCCCCTTCTGGACGGTCGCCCTGTTTCCGTCGATCATCAGGCGATATTCACCTGCTTGCAGATCAGCTTTGCCGATCTTTGCCGACTGGGCGATGTTAATGGTCTTGCTGAACGGTTTTGCGAGGAGTGGCACTGTCGACGCCAAAGCGGCTGCCAGCGCTACACTGCGGAGAATCGAATTGAATTTCATGCGTGTCAACTTCCTTTCCGTCAGGATCGAGTCAGCCGAAATTTCTAGCTGCCGCAAGCTGAACAGAGTGTTGACACGCGTGCTTAGGGCGAGTAGTCTCACCCGCAAGACACCTCGTTCTTCCTGGACTAACGGCCGGAAAGACTGCGTGTCATCGCCCCGCGGCTGCCACCGCGGGGTTTTTCTT
>Ga0209448_10000041_pt1 | contig 46306 bp, 42 predicted proteins | sample BogFormECP14_OM2_FD_188245 | JGI IMG/M metagenome (GOLD analysis project Ga0209448, IMG submission 188245) | Bog forest soil microbial communities from Calvert Island, British Columbia, Canada - ECP14_OM2 (SPAdes) (version 2) | ecosystem: Environmental > Aquatic > Freshwater > Wetlands > Bog ... | reverse complement strand
ACCTAAATTATGCGCGGATTTTGGAGTGAGGCTGAAGGCCTGAGGAGAGAAACATTTGGGGACCCTGAGAATCCTGGTGTAAAACCAGTGAGGCCGTGAAGGTAGCACTTCACAGCCCAACTCTCAGGAGTCACCCAAATGGTTATAAGCGAAAAGCAGCGTAGCGCGAAAAACCCTGCCAAACAAGGGTCTGGCGAGGACGCACCGGAGCCCATAAAAATCGGGGCTTCCACGCCCTATGACTTCGACAGCAAAAACCTAACCGCTTACGGTGGACTGTTACCGGTGGCGACGATGTTGGAGAAACTCAAGTTTCGACAACTGGTCGAGGAGACCCTCACCGTAAAGCGCGAAACCCGAGCGATGCCCTGGTATCAATTCGTGCTGAGCATGGTGCTGGCTCTGTATGTGGGATTTTCTCGACTCCATCATCTGCGATTTCTGGCCCGTGAGCCGATGTTGGTGGGGATCTTAGCGGTGCTGGAGTTGCCACCGCAGTGCACGTTCTGGCGTTTCTTGGCCTCCCTGCATTTGACGGTGGCACAACAGTTAGTCGAAGTGCAACGACAGATGCGGCAGAGAGTATGGGAAGCGGCCAATGTCCAACTGAGGTCGGTGACTTTCGACACGGATACGACCGTGCACACGGTCTACGGGAAGCAGATGGGAGCACGGAGGAGTTACAATCCGAAGAACAAGGGCAAGAAAAGTTTTCAACCCCTGCTGACGTTTCTTGCGGAAACCAAAGAATTCGTAGGCGGAGAACTGCGCAACGGCGATCGTCCCACGGGGAAGCAGATCGCCAAGCATTTGGAATCGGTGCTGAGCACCGTGCCGAAAGGCGTGAAAGTGATCTACGGGCGAGCCGACTGTGGTTTTTATTGCTGGGAAGCGGTCGAGACTTACGAGAAATACGGCTGCCAGTTCATTGTGGTGGCGAAAAAAACGGCACGATTATTGGAAGAGCTGAAAGCAGCGCCCTGGAAGCGGTCGCCGCGCACTGACGCCGACGAACAATGCGAGTTCTGGTATCAGCCGACGGGATGGGAACGTGCCTACCGGTTCATCGCCCTACGCTATAAAAAGGAACGCGAACCGAAAGAGCAGGAATCCGAACAATACCAATTGTTCGAGACCGGGAAATATCTCTATCGAGTCTTTGTGACCAACATGGATGCCGCCATCGACCTACTGGTATGGTTTTATCGTCAACGAGCTAGTGCGGAGAACTTGATCAAGGAAGCCAACAACGATGCGGGGTTGGCCGCGCATCCCTCCAAGCGCTGGGCCATGAACTGCGTGCACTTCCAACTGGCCATGCTGGCCTACAACTTGAATTGCTGGTTGGTGCTCTTCAATCGAGAAAAGACGGCCGACGCCGCGGAGATGAAACACGTACAACTGTCGACGACGCGACTGCGTTTTCTATTTCTGGCGGCCAAGATCTGGCGCCATAGCGGACGAGTGGGCGTCAGTTACAGCGATCACTACGAGGAAAAAGGAATCTTTCAGCGGCTGATGGATCGCTTACGGTCGATCACGAAGGACGGTGACGGGTTCGCACCTGTTGTACCGCTGGCCCTCCGCTGCTGACCGACCATCGTGCATGATTTTCTATGCACAGCAAACGGAATAGCTCTAACAACTTACAACATCGGGAGAACGCAGACAGAGACCATCGAGCGGGGGACTAAAAAAGATTGTGGCAGCGGAAGTTCATTGCACCGCCCCAAGAGCGATTTGTGTGCATAATTTAGGTTACAGAATGGCTTGTTTTTTCAACTCTTTCACAATCAGTTTAACGACCCCGTCGATTGCTTTTTGGGCTGACTTCGGATTGAAGGAATCGCTGGTGGCGGTCCAGATGAGCTCTCCGTTTGGCGGAGTCGCAGAATAAAAATTGGTTTCTACACGAACAGCCGTGTCTTCCCGCAAGTAGCCGGGAGAATAGACTTGCTGGTAGACCGTGCCGTAATACCCGTAGAACGAACGGTAGTAGGCATAGGGGACTACATAGCTATAGCCGGGGATGTTGGTGATCGTTTTGTCGACTTTGACGAGCCGCGAAACAAGGACGGCGTCGATCTTGAAGTCGCGGATCTGTCCTTCCAAATAGTCACGATCGAGTTCGCCGGAGTGCGGCCTGAAAAAAATGGTGTTACCAGGGATCGTTTCAAGGCCGTCGCCTTTAATGGCGGCAGAAAGATCGTCCTCGAAATCTGCACGAATTTCTGGATTGCCGCTCATGCCGAGAACAAGAACGCGATGAGGCTTCGGTCCGGAATAGACGGGATTTTTCCAACTGACCAAGAGTTTTGCGGCCGCGGCATTTGCAATGGGAAGGATGGCCAGGGCGCAAGAAGTCAGTGCCCAGATCAACGCGGCGGCGAGCAAATTTGGAATCGAGATGCGTTTCATCGCTGTGCGTGGTTCCTCTCCTAGCTTAACCGCAGTATATAAATACTGTACCAGTCGCGGCACAAGAGCAGTTACCGAACCACGGTTCTCCAGACCTGGCAGCGGACAGCTACCGCACGCCGTAGAGAGTGACTCTCGGGAGCGTGGGCCCCCAGTTTGCTTTGGTGTACCAGAAGTCCACGCGCTGGATGATGCGCCGATCTCCAGGCAGATCAATAATGCGAGTGGAACCGCCCGCGGGAATGTTGCTACGCACTTGAATCTCGCTGCGCGTACCATTTCCATACTGGACGATGATGCGCAGGAAATTCACGGCGCCGCCGTTGACGCGCAGTTGTATGGCTCGAAATGTGCCTTGCTGGCCTGCGTGTATGGTGTCGTGGTCGAGGCCATTGTTGACCCTGCCCGAGCCGAGAAGGACCATCTGAGGTTGCTGGGCTGCGTGGACTTGCGTACTCAGAATTGCTACACAAACAAACAGAAACAAGACCGAGATGAAGCGACTGTCGCGATAGTTCCGCATTTATTGTTCTCCGATTCGTTTGCCACGGCGCAATGGGGCATGGGGGCGCCCGCGATAAAAGACTCGACACACAATAGAATGTGCCGGGTGAGTTGGGAACTGTTAGAAGTAACAGGGTTCACCGCGAATCCGATATCGCCCGTTTGACGTAGTAACTGGAAACTAGCCTTCTGCGTCCGGTAACGACAGATAAGCTGGCGGTGCTTTATGCTTTAGAGGTGCGCGATTGCGAGAGCAAGTTTTGACAATACTGCGAAGCGAAGTCCTCGGCATTATGTCCGGAACGATTTTTGTGTTCATCGGGCTGGTGGCCTGTGCCTTTGCGGCGGTCCGGCGTCAGAGCAGAGTGCGCATCTTTGCGTGGCTGGGAATATGGAGCGCTATGTACGGGGCGCTGCTCCTGGCTGACTCGCCGAGTGTGTTGGCGGCTTTGCCGCGCGTGGGGCAGAAGAGTCTTGCTTTCCTGACGATGGCCATCGACTATCTACTTTTCTCTGTTGCTTCGCTTGCCTTCCTCGAGTTGAGCGCCGGAAAAATGCGGCTGTTTTTGGAGACGGTGATCAGCTTGAGTTTAGCCATGGGTTTCGCGGGAATTGGATTTTTCATCGTTACGGGCTCCAGAGAAAAGTTGCTCCTCTACATCCATTTCATCGCCGCAGCGGCAATCATTATTTTTGTAATCATCCTTGCGGTGCCCGGACTTTCGCGCAAGTACCTGGTTCTGCCGAACCGCGCCGTCATGGTTGTGGGTACGCTTGTTTTTGCGCTTGAAGCGCTGTATTTCAACTTGGCACGCCTCTTCCATTACCAGCCGCCGCGGATTACGGGCTCCTTGGGACTGGCCGTTCTGCTCTGCTCGTTTGGGTATGTCGCCGTGCAAATCGCGCTGGCGGGTGAACGGCGATTGCATTCGATTGAAAGCGAATTGGTGATTGCGCAGGAAATTCAAGCCTCGATTCTCCCTGGCAAAAATCCTGAAGTGAAAAATCTTCTGGTTGCCGCGGTCTATCGTCCGATGACAGCGGTTGCCGGCGATTTCTATGATTTCATTGCGGTCGATGAGAGCCGGACGGGGTTCCTGGTGGCAGACGTCACTGGGCACGGCGTGCCGGCGGCGCTGATCGCGTCGATGATTAAGGTGGCGATACAGTCGCCCGTGCCCTGCGCACACGACCCGCGCGAGGTGCTGAGCGGGTTGAACCGCATCCTGTTCGCGCAGCTGCGGGCACAGCTCGTCTCGGCAGCGTATCTGTGGGTCGACACAGAGAAGCGTAAAGCGCTTTATTCGGCAGCGGGCCATCCACCGCTGCTGCGTTGGCGCGGAGGCAAACTGGAAAGGATCGAGAGCAACGGGCTGCTATTGGGAGTGCTGCCGGATGCTGAGTATCCAGTTTGCGAGATGGCGATTCAGGCGGGTGATCGGTTCTTGCTTTATACTGATGGCGTGACTGAGCCGGAGAATGACAGCGGGGAGGCGTTCGGGGAGCACAGTCTCGAGGAAGTTGTTCGCAAAAATCGGCTGAGTGCGCCCACTGAGTTGCTGGATCAAGTGCTGGCGGGGATTCGCGACTGGCAACCTGCATCCGTGGAGCAGAAGGACGACATCACGCTTGTCGCCATCGACGTTCTGTAAGAACTGCGATTCCTTGCGTGCCGCGCGAGGCGGAAACGCTGCGGAGGGCGAATGAGGCGGGCTTGGGGGTGAGTTGGGCGTTGAAAAGCTGCATGCGCCGGAATTTCAGCGCGGGTCGTAGGGCTCGCCGTCGAGATAGGTTTGACCCTGTTCGAGTTCTTCGATACGTTTTTTGACCCAACCGTCTTCGGTGTACGTCCAGATTTCGCGGTGCCTGACGCTGGTAATGATTTCGTGGGGACTGCTGTTTTTGAGGTCGGGGACGGTGCGGACGTATTGCTGTTTTGTGTAGACGATGGCTTCCTTGCCAGCGAGATGCAGACACTCGATGTGCGTGTAAGTACGGTCGATGTCAACGCGCAACACGCCGGCGTTTTCCTGACACATGCCCGCAATGGCTTGGTCGCGGTTGAGGGTCGTTCCATCGACCAGGCGATTCGAGAAATCTTTTGGCATTAGCCGCGTGGCCGCGTTTATATCCATCGCTGCCAGCTCTTCGATCTGTTCATCGATGGCGGCCTGAATGTCGCGTCGCACAATGCGCTCCTGTGGCGTGAGTTTTGGCGCCAATTGGGAGGTGCAGGGCGATTGTGCGGGGGCCGCCGTCACTCCCCTGACGGAGATGATCCCAGCAAATACGATGGCTGCGGCAAAGGCTGTCGTTCGTCTCATATTGCCTCCCCGTCTGGTATCGCCGAAAAAGGATTTAGACGAGAATGATGGCAGGAAGTTTGTAATTAAGCGGGATTTAGGTGACGGACATTCCGGTACAGAGCGCACGAAGTTCATCTCGCTCGACTTGTTCCACCAGAAATGACGCCAACCAGCGGCGCTGCGCGCAGAGATCTTCCATGAAATGCGTGAGTTAGGCGGTCACCTTTTGTTCATACCTTTTCCAGGTTGCGTGCATTGGCAGGAAAAGGGGAGTGTGCGAAAAATGGTTCACGATGCAGGGCGTTCAACGCCACCGGCAACGGGCGTTAGCAGCCGAGCAAACTCGAAGAAGGAAAGGACAATCGCCATGAATTATTTCAAAGTCTTGCTACCCAAAACGCTGTGGATGGGGACCATCGGGGTTGCGGCGATGCTGCTGGGCTGGACGCCATCGTGCAAAGCGCAGGAAGTTAGCCCGGCGATTTTCACGGATACGGGCGTCGAAGACGTTTACCCGGTAGCGAAGCCGCTTGCAAAGAAGCCTGCGAAAGTGCAAGTCGTGGCGCGCGCCAATCAGGGCGCGGCTAGCAACGACGCGTATGCTCGAAAGCAGAATACGCATCGAGTGGCTCGCAAGCCAAACGTGGTATCCGCGCCAGTGGTCTGAAGACCAAGGGAGAGGACTTGGGCGCGAAGGATACTGGCAAGTCCTCTCGGAGCGTTGCGGCAAGGCGGAACGGCACATTGGTCGGTCCGCCTGCGAATGGGAACTCCGCTAGTTCAGAACTCAGGTGACCCCAGTCGCCAGCCGCTCGCGTGGAAAACTTTAATGATGGCGTAGCTGATTCCCCAATACCAAGCGAAGTTGAAACATGTGAACAGCGCCCAATAGACGACACCTTCCGTGTTTGGTGCCAGCTTGTAAACGAGGTCTGAAAGCAGGGCCGTCGGAATCGAACCGGGGAACAAAAAAAGAAACCAAGCACCCTGCCCTTCAAAATCGCCGGGGTGAATCACAAAAACAACGAACGCCGCAATTCCGAACAAACAGGTTGCGGCGATAGATGCACATTTCCAGTCAGGAATATGAAGATGCATGTGCTTTTGCTTGGACGCCCACAATTTAGCACCGATGAAAACTGGCTAAAAGCGAAATGGGTGGGCCGACTGAGTGCTTTAGGCGAGCTTGCGCTTAGGGCTTGGAGGCGAGGGTGTCGCGGAGGGCGAAGAAGGCGGGTTTGGGGTTGAGTTGGGCGTCCAAGGGAAGAGGACGCTGAGGTAGGCCGTCTTTGCGGGGACGAAACTTTTGCAGCCAGGAGTCGCGGTCGGAGAGGCACCAGGTTAGGACGGCTTTTACGGAATTGGGGCGGAGAATATTTTCAAGGTAGCTGCGATAGAGTTCGGCGACTTGGCGGTCGCGTTCCGGAATGCCGGCGGGCATGAAGGAATCGTCTACGTCGAGTTCGGTGACGAAAACTTGCAGATTCAGTTTTTCAATTTCCAATAAAAATTTGTTGAGGCCCGTCCAGGTGGGCGTGCCTTCGTTGGTGCGCAGGTGGGATTGCACGCCGAGGGCCTGGATGGGGACCCCTTTTTTGATGAGGCGTTGCAGCATGGCGAGGACGGCTTCGCGTTTGGCTTGCTGGCTCGGGGCGTCGGTTTCGATGTCGTAGTCGTTGTAAGTGAGGAGGGCGGCGGGATCGGCTTTGGCGGCGGTGCGGAAGGCGAGTTCGACGTAGTCTTCGCCGATATTTTGCAGCCAGAGGGAGTTGCGTAAACCTTGAGGATTTTTGTGCGTGGGATCGATGGCTTCGTTCAAGACATCCCAGGAATGGATGCGGCCTTTGTAACGGCCCACTACGGCTTGGATGTGCGTGGTGAGGAGAGAGACGGCATTTTGCTGAGTGATGGCGGAGTCCAGCCAAGTGGGATTGTGTTCGTGCCAGCAGAGATTGTGGCCGCGGGCCGGGATGTGATGGGATTCGGCGAAGTCCATGAAGAAATCGGCTTGGGTGAAGTCGAAGCGATCTTGTTCGGGATGGGTGGCGCGCCATTTCATTTGGTTTTCGGCGACGAGCATGGAGCATTGGTCGAAGAGAAGAGGTGTGAATTCGGGGCGCTTGAGCTGGGAGTCAGAGACTGCGGTGCCGAAGTAGAGACCTTTGGAGTGTGCGATTTGGCGGAGCTTGGGGATTTCGGCGTCGCGCGTCGAGGAGGGGAGGGCAGACGCGGCCAGGGTGCTGAGGGAGAGTTGAAGAAAATTGCGGCGGCGCATGGATGACCAGTGTGTGTTGAATTTGACGGGGGATTTTAACACAGAGGGCACGGAGGACACGGAGAAGACGAGAAAAAGAGGAGAGAAAGAAGAGAGAAGAGAATTATCGCAGAGGGTAGCAGAGACGCAGAGTATGCAGAGAAGAAAAAGCGGATTCCTCGCTTCGCTCGGAATGACAGTATTTTGACGATGACGGCGCTAGGCGCTTAGCAGTAGCCGGCTCAGGAGCAGGCATTATACTAGGCGCGGGCGGCGGAGGATTGTTCCAGAACGCGGCGGTAGTAGGCTTCGTAGGCGGGAATGACGTCGTTGGCGCAGAATTTTTTCTTGGCATGGAGGCGGGCAATTTTGCCCATTTCGCGGCCGCGGTCAGATCGCGAGAGAATTTCGATGGCGTAAGCGGCGGCGGACTTGACGTCGCCGGGTTCGACGAGATAGCCATCGACGCCGTGCTCGACGACTTCGGGGACGCCGCCTACGTTGGTGGCGATGACCGGGACTTCGCAGGCCATGGCTTCGAGAGCGGCCAGGCCGAAGGATTCCAGTTGCGACGGCATTAGGAAAAGATCGGCGACGGAAAGCTTTTCGTAGACACTGTTTTGCTTCCCAGTAAAAATTACGTCTTTCTGGAGACGTTTTTTGCGGACGAGGTATTCCGCGGCGCCGCGATCCGGGCCGTCGCCGATCAGAACGAGTTTGGCGGGCATTTTGGCGCGTACCAGGGCGAAGATTTCGACTACGTCCGTGAGACGTTTGACCGGGCGGAAATTGGAGAGGTGCATGAGGATGGGCTCGCCGTTGGGCGCCCATTGTTCGCGGAGTGTGGGCTGTGGGGTACGCGTGTAAAGATCGCAATTCACAAAATTGGGAATGACTTCGATGGGGCGCTTGATGTCGAACTCTTTGAGAGTTTGGTTCAGAAGATATTTGGAGATGGCGGTCACGCCGTCGCTTTGCTCTATAGAGAATTTTGTGATGGGGAGATAGCTGCGGTTGCTGCCGACTAGTGTGATGTCGGTGCCGTGGAGCGTGGTGATAAAAGGAAGACGCCGGGGGGCGGCCATGGAGCGCGCGAGCATGGCGCTGACAGAGTGGGGAATGGCGTAATGGACGTGGAGGAGGTCGAGGGATTCGGACTCGAAAACTTCGAGCATCTTGGTGGCGAGAGCGAGCGTGTAAGGAGGGTGATCGAAAAGCGGGTAGCTGGCGACTTCGACCTCGTGAAAATGGATATGCGGGTCGTTCGGATTCATGCGGATAGGCGGGGCGTAGCTGATGAAATGAATGTCGTGTCCGCGGGCGGCAAGCTCCTGGCCGAGTTCTGTGGCGACGACGCCGGAGCCGCCGTAGGTGGGGTAGCAGGTGATGCCAATCTTCATGAATGAGGATCTCCGTGGTCCTCAGTTGTGAATCGCGGGCAGATAGGGCAGCATTCTACCGGTAAAATGCTTCATTGCCTGGGCTTAGAGATCCTTAACATACATCAGATGAGCGGGCTCTAGATTTGGCTGCAATGGCACTCCATTAGACGCGGGAGGTAGCAAAATCGTGACACGACTCGCTGGCAAGGTGGCCCTGATTACGGGCGGCGGAACGGGGATAGGAAGGGCGATCGCCCTGGCGTTTGGGCGAGAAGGGGCGAAGGTGGTTGTGGCGGGACGGCGCAAGGAGAAGCTTGCGGAGACGCTGCGCGAGTTGAAAAAACGGGGTAGCGCAGGGCTGGCCATCGTTTGCGATGTTGCGAAGGCTGAGGATGCTGCGCGGGCGGTGCGGGAGACGGCGAAGGCGTTCGGAAAATTGAACGTACTGGTGAATAACGCAGGCGTTCTGCATGCTGCCACGATTGAGGGAACTAGCGAGGAGCAGTGGGACAAACTTTTGACGATAAATCTCAAAGGGCCGTTCTTGATGTGTAAAGCAGCCTTGTCGGAGTTTCGGAGAGCCGGCGGTGGCGCGATCGTGAATGTCGGCTCGGTGCTCGGGTTGGTGGCGATGAAGGATCGTGCGGCATACTGTGCGTCAAAAGGCGGAGTGACTTTGTTGACGAAAGCGATGGCGCTGGATCACGCGCATGAAAACGTGCGGTCGAACTGCATTTGTCCTTCGATTGTGGAGACGGAGCTGGTGCAGGGACTTTTCGCAGCTTCAGAGGAGGGGTGGGCTTTGCGCAAAGCGAGGATTGGGCAGATTCCGCTGGGGCGCATGGGGCGTCCCGAAGACGTAGCGGAAATGGCGGTGTTTTTGGCGTCAGAGGAATCGAGCTGGTTGACGGGCGCGGCGGTACCGCTGGATGGCGGGCTTTCGGCATATTGAGGGGAGCTTGAGGATTCGATGAAGTCAGAACTGTTCAACGACTTGAGGAAATACGAAACGGCGCTGCGCCGTAGGACGAACGAGGCTGGAGCAACCTCGCTACTGGGCCTCTCGCTGGAGAGTTTGGAAAAGGGGCACGTGGTTTTCACCATGAAGACAAAGCCGCGGCACAAGCAGCTTCACGGCGTCGTGCATGGAGGAGTTTTAGCTACCGTGGCGGACACCGTTGCGGCGATCGCGGCCTATACGACAGTTCCGAAGGGCACCGAGATCGCCACCGTGGAACTGAAGATAAATTTTCTGGAGCCCGTGCCGGGTGGACGAATCAAGGCCGTAGGGCGCGTCTTAAGAACTGGGCGGAATTTCGTCGTAACGGAATGCGAGATTTACAAAGAGGACGGCGCAATGGCTGCCAAGGCGCTGCTTACTTTTGGAGCGGCTCGCGGACATTCGATTGCGCCGCAGTGAGACTCCCGGGTGAGGCAAAACCGTTCAACAGTTGAAAGTCAAAAGCCGAAGTCGGAGAGTATGGAGCAGTCGAGGGTTCTACTCGTCCCCGCCGGCTGCGGCTTCTTCTCCATCTTTGTGAACATACTTGATGACGCGCTTGAAAATGAGCAGGTTGGGGCTGCCCTGACGCGTGAGCTTGATGCAATCGCGGTCGTACCACTCGACCGTGCCGCGAAGCGACTCGCCATTATCGAGAACCACGACCATAGGGGTATGGCTCTGCATCTGCTTGACCCAGTAGAAGTTCTCGGCGTGGGTCGTCTCCGGGGGCGCCGGCTTCTTGCTGGGAGCGGGCCCATTGTGTGAGATTCTCTGCGGAGGCTGCTCCTTGACGTCCGGAAATCCCGGGCGAAACATCCTGCGGTTCACCATGACTTCTCCTTGCGGCTAACGGTGGGGTGAGTTCATTGGGTGAGATGCATGCCTGAGGCGCTGGGTTACAGTCGGAGTCGGAAAAGTTTAGGATGAAAAAAGGTGCTAAATCGGGGAGTTGAGGGTTGAAAACGTTAAGATTCTGATGAAAGAGAGGCCGCGAGAGCGTCGAGACCTAGCTGGCGATTCAGGTTACGGCGCGCGCCGGAGTGGAGTTCGTCGAAACCGGCGATGGCGCGCATAACCCACCGCGAATCAACCGACTTGGCGAGCGCAGAGAGTTCTTTTGCCAACGGGACATTTCGCAAAGCTGGTTGTTTCACTCCGGAAGTGAGCTCCAGAAGATCGGTGAGTAGGCCGTAGAAGACGCCGAGCTGATCTTCGAAGCTCGACTCGCGGTCTTTGGCGAAGGCTGACGTGCCGGCGAAAAGCTGAGCGAAGCCCTGGCCTTGCGCGGCGCGCTCGAGGATACGGAGAGCGTTTCGGCGGCGTTCGGTGGTTTCCGCAACATTCATTTCAATGGCCAGGCCGGGGCTCCCTTCGGCGAGTTGGGCGGCGAGTTTTAGCTCGGGCGCCTTGCGATCGGTTTTTTCTTTGAGAATGTTTTCGACGTCGGGCTGGGAGAGCGCCGCGAAATGAAATTGCAGACATCGGGAGACGATGGTTGGGAGCAGCGTATACGGTGAAGGTGCAGTCAGGATAAGTGTGGCGGAACCGGGTGGCTCTTCGAGGATTTTCAAGAATACGTTGGCGACGTTCCAATGCATAGTTTCGGCGCCATCGAGTATGAAGACTCGGCGACGTCCCATGGGCTGGAAGTACGCGGCGCGCTGAACGGCGCGGAGCTGACCGACGCGCAGCATGGGTCGCGCGACTGGACTTTTCAAGCGAACAGGGTCGGGCACGAGCGCCCAGACATCGGGATGCGTTTGGAGAATCAAGGGAACGCGTTCGACAGTGGCGGCGTCGGCGCTTTCGCCGCGTTCGGCGAGCCCTTGTTCAATTAGCTTTTCGGGATCGGCGAGTAACGCGATGCGCTTGCAAGTTTCACATTCGCCGCAGAAATCGTCCTTCAGGCGTTCACAGTTGGCGGCTTGTGCAAACATACGCGCCAGCGTGTACTTACCGAGGCCGCGCGGGCCGCTGAAGAGCAGGGCGTGAGGAACCCGCTCGGTTCGCAGAGCGCCGCGGAGAGCGGCGACGATTCGTTTATTGCCGAGGAATTCGGAGAAGCCCATGAGTCAGCGGCCTTCCTTTGCGACGGGCGGTGAAATAACTTGCAAGACGGCAGCGAGAATCTCCGTGGCGATGTGCTTTTGAGGGCGCATCGCGCCTCGAGTTTCATCGAAACACGGAATGGTCGCCCAGTTTGGCCTTCGCGAAAGCTGATCGTACATCGCGGCGGCATCTTCCAGGTGACGAAGGCTGGCTTCCTGCAGATCTTGCTTCACCTTGGTATAGCTGCGGGCGGATTTGCGCGCTACGAGTTCCTGCGCTTGGCGAGGAGGGACGCGGAGGTAGAGCACCTGCGTTTCTCGTGGCAGATTGTAAATGTTGTATTCGAGATGTTCGATCCAAGAGATGAAAGCGGGGCGCTCCGCGGCGGGGGCCCGGGCGGTCTGATGGGCGAGATTCGAGCCAATGTAGCGGTCGGCGAGGACGATTTTGCCCTGATTCAGGGCGGTTTCCAGCCGGAACTTGGCTTCAAAGCGATCGCCGGCATAGAGCAGCGCGCTGAAGTGCGGGTCAACGGTTTCGAGCGCGCCAAAATCGCCGTTCAGGAATTGGCCGACCATTTTGCCGAACCAGGAATCGTATTGAGGGAAACCGGTCGAATAGACAGCATGGCGATTGGCAACCAGGGCTTTTTCGAGCAAGTCGACCTGTGTACGCTTGCCGCTGCCGTCAATGCCCTCTATGGCGATGAGCTTTCCCGGTGGAGTCATGTGCGAAGGCCAGTCTAACCGCAGACTCTCAACGCTGCAACGCTACGCATGCTACGATTTGAATTTGAACATGGCGATGACATCGATTCGAGAAAACCTGCAGAGAGTGCAAGAACGTATTTCTGTTGCGGCGCAGCGAGTTGGACGGCGAGCTGGAGAAATCACTCTCATTGGAGTTTCAAAGACTCATCCTTCCGACGCGATTCGAGAGGCTTATGCGGCGGGGTTGCGGCATTTTGGAGAAAACCGCGTGCAGGAGTGGGAAGGGAAGCAGGGCGGTTTGCAAAATTTGAATGCGACTTGGCATCTGATTGGGCATTTGCAGAGTAATAAGGCGGCGAGGGCGGCCAAGCTCTTCCATGCGATCGATTCCGTGGATGATTTTGCATTGGCGCAACGATTGGACCGGGCAAGGAGCGAATCTGGTGTAACCGAAAGGATGCGTGTGCTCATCGAAGTACACATCGCTGGTGAAGAGACAAAAAGCGGCACTGCGGCGGAAGAACTTCCGGCGTTGGCCGAAAAGATCTCCGCTTTACATATGCTGAAGCTGGCTGGGCTGATGTGCATTCCGCCGTTCGCGGAGAATGCGGAAGAGGCGAGGCCGCATTTTAAGCGGCTGCGAGAACTTCGCGACGAGTTGTCGAACCAGCTTGGCCGTGCGTTGCCTGTGCTGTCGATGGGGATGTCGCACGATTTTGAGGTAGCGATTGAAGAAGGGGCGACGGAAGTGCGCGTTGGGACGGCGTTATTTGGAACGCGTAATGTGGGGAAAGTTGGTCAATGAATTTCACGGGAGACGGGATGAAGCTTTTTAGTTCATTGCGAATACGAGAGATCGAACTGAAGAATCGGATTGTGGTTTCGCCGATGTGCGAATACTCGGCGAAGGACGGGCACCCGCAGACTTGGCACCTCGTTCATTTGGGTAGCAGGGCGATTGGAGGCGCGGGGCTGGTATTTACCGAGGCAAGTGCCGTGGAAGAGCGCGGGAGAATTTCGTCGGCAGACGCCGGAATTTATGCAGATGCGCACATCAAGTCATGGCAGCCGATTGCGGAATTTATTCGGGCGCACGGCGCGGTTCCGGGAATGCAGCTTGCGCACGCGGGGAGAAAGGCCAGCACTGCGCCGCCTTGGACTGGGGGCAAGCCCATCTCTGTGCAAGATGGCGGTTGGGAGCCGGTTGGGCCGAGCGCGCTGGCATTCGACACGGGGTATACGGTGCCACATGAGTTGTCCAAGGGCGAGATTGAAGAAATTGTCGCGGCGTTTCGGAAGTCTGCGGAGCGCGTCCTAGAGGCGGGCTTTGAGGTTATCGAAATTCATGCGGCGCACGGATACTTGCTGCACCAATTTTTGTCGCCGCTGTCGAATGCGAGGACCGACGAGTATGGCGGCAAATTTGAAAACCGGATTCGCTTGACGATGCAGGTTGCTCGCACGGTAAGGGCAGTTTGGCCGCAAAGGTTGCCTCTATTCGTTCGCGTATCAGCGGCGGATTGGAAAGAAGGCGGCTGGGATTTGGCGCAGACGATTGAGCTTGCGCGGCAGTTGAAGCCGCAAGGCGTGGATTTAATGGATGTTTCAAGCGGAGGCGCGGTGCCCGGAGTGAAGATTCCTTTGGGGCCGGGATATCAAACTGGATTTGCGGAAGCAATTCGCAAGGAAACTGGGATTGCGACCGGCGCTGTTGGAATGATCAGTGAGCCCGCGCAAGCGGAGACGATTCTGGCGACCGAGCAAGCAGATCTAGTTTTTCTTGCGCGCGAGCTTCTGCGCGATCCTTACTGGCCACGGCGAGCGGCAAAGGCGCTGGATGTGAAGATCAAAGCACCCGTGCAATATGAACGGGCATGGTGAGCGCGCGATGTTTGCGGAAATCGCGGAAAACCTTGCGGCCGGTACGGTTTCGTTTACGGTTCGGGTGCAGCCGCGGGCGAGCAAGGACGAAATCGTTGGGGTGATGGAGGGCGCGCTGAAAATCCGGCTGCAAGCGCCGGCGGTGGAAAACCGGGCAAACGCGGCGCTGGTCGAATTCCTCGCGCATCTTTTGAAAACACCCAAGTCGGCTGTTAGAATTCTTGGCGGTGAGCGCAGTCGAACAAAACGCATCGAAATTCGCGGCGTAACGAAACAGCAAGTGCTGGGGCTTTTGGCGTACGAGACGTGACGCAACATCTGTCGGAGCGATCATCCGTGAGTGGCAAGGATAACTTCTCAATATGAGCGCTGACATCACCGGAATACAGAACGACCTGCGAGCAGCGAAACTGGATGGCTGGCTCTTTTACGATTTTCGCGGACGCGATCCTATTGCGCAGGGGATTTTGCAACTTCCTCCCGGGATGCGCACACGCCGTTGGTATTACTTTATTCCTGCGAAAGGTACGCCGCGCAAGTTGGTGCACAAAATCGAGACGGAATCGCTGGCGGCGTTGCCTGGCGAGACATTGTTTTACGCGGGGCAAGAAGAATTAAGGAAGAACCTCGGGAAACTCTTGGGACGCACGAAGAATGTCGCGATGCAGTATTCACCGAAGAACGCCATCCCCTACGTGGCAATGGTGGACGCTGGGACGGTTGAACTTGTTCGCAGTACCGGAGTGAAGGTCTTGAGCTCCGCTGACTTGGTGCAGAAATATGAAGCGTGCTGGAGCCCGGCGCAGCTTGAATCACACCTGGCAGCGGGTGCGGTGATTGACCGGGTGGTGCGAGAAGCGTTTCAACTTGCGGCAAAAAACGTGCGCGAAAAGAAGACGTTTACAGAATACGATTTGAAGCTCTGGATTCTGAAGGAATTTGAAGCAGCCGGGATTACTCTGGAACAGGGGCCGGATGTAGCTGTCGGCCCGCACGCGAGCGATCCGCACTACGGTCCTACACTTGAATCGGCATCGCCCATTCGCGAAGGAGATTTGTTGTTGCTGGACGTCTGGGGAAAAACGAAGGCCGCGGAAAGCGTCTACTACGACATTACTTGGGTTGGATATCTCGGCACGAAGGTTCCGGAGAAAATGGCTAAGATATTTGGAATCGTACGCGACGCGCGGGACAAAGCGGTCGAACTGATTCAATCGAGTGTCGCAGCAGGAAAACCGTTGCAGGGATGGCAAGTGGATAAGGCCGCGCGCAAGGTGATTGAAAAAGCGGGTTACGGCAAATATTTTTTCCATCGCACGGGCCATAATATCGGGCAATCCGTGCACGGCAACGGCGTCAACATGGACGGACTTGAAACGCACGACGTCCGGCACTTGATTCCGAAGACCTGCAACTCGATCGAGCCGGGAATCTATCTGCCAGAGTTCGGCATCCGAAGCGAAGTGAACGTTTACATCGGCGAAAAAGAAGCACGCATAACCGGCGCGGTCCAGAAAGAGATTTTGGCGTTGCTGGCCTAGCCAGAGCCGGCCTCTCCAAACGAGAAAATAGGAAGAAAAATGTCTGAAGAAGCAACGACGGGCACAACAACGGGCCTAGAAGCGGGCACAGAAACAGCCACGGCGGACGTCGCAACGGCTCCCGAGCATCAGCAGGGGAACGAAGTTTTGGCAATTGCCATCGGAGTGGCGGGATGGCTTGTTCCTGGGCTGGGTCATGCGCTGCAAAAAATGTGGGGCCGGGCGCTCGCCTGCTTCCTGACGGTTGGCGCGTTGGTTTTTCTTGGCGTTGGAATGCGCGGCAATGTTTTTGGTTCGGAAGGCGGCGACGCTTTCGGAATGCTTGGCTACATCGCCGATCTCGGCACGGGATCGTTTTATTTCGCGGCGAGAGCGCTCGAAACCCAAGGTTCAGATGTCGCGCACGCCGAAGGCGACTACGGGACGCGATTCCTTGCTGCGGCAGGAGTGCTGAACCTGCTGGCCGCGTTGCACGCTTACGAAGCCGCGCGAGGTCGCAAGGCGTGATCGCCACGATCGCGTTAACTCTCAGCCATTTTCAGGCTATGACGCTGTTTGCGCTGCTGATTTCCGTTGCGTTTGGGTTTTTGAGCCGCCGCCGGACGAGCGACCGCGTAAAATACATCATCTGGTCGTTGTTTCTGTTCCTGCTCATCGGAGTGGGCATTGGCTGGGCGATGTATCCCTTTTCACGGTAATAGACCGAGCTAATAAAACGAAACTTTTGCCGTTCAATTGACAGAAATTTTGCGCGAATGCTATTGTGAATGAAGTGGCCGAGGTAGCTCAGTGGTAGAGCAGCCGATTCGTAATCGGCAGGTCGCGAGTTCAACTCTCGCCCTCGGCTCCACTTTCTCTCTAACCTTCTTGCTTTCAACTAGTTAAGTTGCAGTTTCCTGCAGGGCGCTGCGCGCCGAGGTGGGAGAGGTATCTCTGGTTGTTGCGTTAGCGGGCCCGGCCGCTATCTTGCTCCGGATTAATTGCAAATCGCGACTGTTATTCAAGCGGAAACCGCAGCGGCGCTACTCAGCCAATGTTTCATCTTCTCGTGATCTACCACGCCGGCTTGCTGCATCACCAGGCGACCGCCGTTAAAAACCGCAAAGTTCGGGATGCCGCGAACATTGAAGCGTCCCGCGAGTGCCGGATATTTCTCGGTATCCACTTTCAGCACCACAGCTTTGCCCGCCATCTCCGCCGCGGTGCGAGCCACTTCAGGAGCAGCCATGCGGCAGGGTCCGCACCAGTCCGCCCAGAAATCGACGAGCACGGGAACACGGACAGTCTGGATGATCTCATCGAATAAGATTTCGTCGACCGCCAAGGTTTCGGAGAGCGGCGGCAACGGCGATTTACAGCTTCCGCAACGGCCGGTGCTGGCCAAATATTTTGCCGGGATACGGTTTTTCTGGCCGCAATGGCTGCAGGCACGGATTACAGGCAAGAAAGGCCTCCATCACATGAATCGACGCTGCCCATTTGGATGCTTGGGCATATTCCGAAGTCTACAGCAGCAAATCAAAGGTCCGAAAGGCGCGCTCCCATGCCTCGTCGCGGGATGCCTGCTTTCAGGATCGTTGGCCTTTGCGGTGCTCCTCGCCATGAGAATCAACGACAGCAAATTTCTGAAACCATGGGCAGGTCGCGAGTTCAGTTCTCGCCTTCGGCTCCAAACGCTTCTAAGTCCCGTTATTTCAATGACTTTGTTCAACTAATTCATTGATTCACGCCGCTGGCGAGAATACCGCCATCTACGATGAGCACTGAGCCTGTTGTGTAACTGGCGGCGTCGGAGGCAAGGTACACGGCGGCGCCAGCAAGCTCTTCGACCTTGCCGAAGCGCTTCATCGGTGTGCGCATGAGCCATTCATTGCCGCGCGGCGTGCCGTCGAGCAGTTTTTCGTTCAGAGAGGTGCGGAAGACGCCGGGGGCAATGGCGTTCACGCAGACACCGTACAGCGCCCATTCGATGGCCAGCGATTGCGTGAGTGAAGCGACGGCGGCTTTGCTGGCGGAGTAGGCGGCTACCTGGAGCATGCCAAGGAACGAGCCGATGGATGCGATGTTGATAATCCTTCCGTAGCGGCGCTCTATCATGTGGGGCCCAAAAATCTGGCAGGCGCGCAGGATGCCGGTGAGATTTGTTTCGAGAATATCGTTCCAGTCTTTTTCGGGGAAATCAATGGTGGGCGCCTTCTTGGTGCGTCCGGCGGAGTTCACGAGGATATCGACTTTACCGAAGTCCTTCACCGCGGCGTCGAGTACCCCTTGCAGCGAGGCGCGGTCGGTGACGTCCGAAGTTACGCGAAGGGAGCGGCGACCCAGCGCTTCGACTTCGCGGGCAGTGGCCTCGACTTGATCGAGGCGGCGCGAAGTTGGCGCAACGTCGGCGCCAGCTTCGGCCAAGCCGAGCGCGATCGCTCGGCCGATACCGGAAGTGCCGCCGATGACTACTGCCGATTTGCCTGTCAGATCGAGCTTGCTGTATCCCATGATTTATTTCTCCCGGTGAAGATTCCTGCTCCGATCATCGCGTGTGGCGCGCTGCTCTCCGCCGCTTGCTTCGAGCTACCAGTCGAACATCGTGCCATCCAACTTTCTATTTATGGGCAAGTACGCGCGTTCGTAAGGAAATTTTTCAGCGAGCTTCTCGTTGTAGTCGACACCCAAACCGGGCGCGTCTCCCGGATGCAGAAAGCCCTCGCTGAAGGAATAGGAGTGAGGAAAAACTTCGTCGGTTTCTTTCGTATGCAGCATGTATTCCTGGATACCAAAATTGTTGACGGATATGTCGAAATGAAGAGCCGCGGCCAGGGACACCGGCGACAAGTCTGTCGCGCCGTGGCAGCCCGTGAACACGTGATACATCTCCGCTAGCGACGCGACTTTTTTGAGGTGAGTGATGCCGCCGCTGTGGACCGTGGCCATTCGAATGTAATCGATCAATTGTTCCGTAATGACGGTCTTGGCGTCCCAAATCGTGTTGAAGACTTCACCCAGTGCGAGCGGCGTGGTGGTGTGTTGGCGGACGATGCGAAAGCCCTCCTGTAGCTCTGCGGTAACGGCATCTTCGAGCCAGAAGAGGTGATAGGGCTCGAGGCTCTTACCCAGGCGCGCCGCTTCGATTGGAGTGAGGCGATGATGGGCGTCGTGGAGGAGGTGAATGTCATCGCCGTACTTAACTCGAAGCAATTCGAAGAGCTTCGGAACATGGAGCAGATATTTCTCAGTAGACCATATATTCTCCGGCGGAAGCCCTTTTTCCGCCGGCTCGTAATAAAATTTCCCTTTCGAGACGCCGTAGGTTGACGGAATTCCGGGGATTCCAGATTGCGCGCGAATCGCGCGATAGCCTAGGGTCATATATTTACCGACTTCATCGATGGTTTCTTCGATGTCGCGGCCGTTGGCGTGGCCGTAGACCATGACGCCGTTGCGGCTCTTTCCGCCGAGAAGGTTGTAGACCGGAGTGTTGAGAGCTTTGCCTTTGATGTCCCAGAGAGCGATGTCGATGGCGCCGATAGCGGCCATGGTCACGGGGCCGCGGCGCCAGTAAGCGCCGCGATAGAAATATTGCCAGATGTCTTCGGACTGAAAGGGATCGCGGCCGATGAGGCAGGGAATCAAATGTTCTGAGAGATAGGCTGCAACCGCCATTTCGCGGCCATTGAGCGTCGCGTCGCCGAGACCGTAGATGCCCTGGTCGGTGTAGACCTTGAGCGTAACGAAATTTCTACCGGGCGAAGAGATCAATACTTTGGCATCCGTAATTTTCACCGAGCCTCCTCAAGCTGCATTCGAGACTTTACTCATCCTCTTCACCTCTTCGTATCTCCCAACCGCATTCGCCGACAACCAGTACGGAAGACTTCAGATTCGCCGGACGAGGCCTTGATCCGTCGCTTTTGTATTACGCACCAGTAGAAGCACAAAAATCATCCCGACGAACGGAATCAGGCCCGCGATGATCATGATCGGGTCGAACAAGTGCGCCCCCGTGGCAATCCGCGCATCGGAAAGATGGCCCGCTAATTCGAAAACGACGATCGTGCCGATCGCGGCTCCCGTTCCGCTCAGTCCGCTGACGGTGGCCACGGATTCGTTCTTGTAAAGGTCAGAAGGTAACACGTTGGCGATTGTCGTGAAAGACGCGTAAGAAAAAGTGGCAAGGGCGAAGAGGAGAGTGAGCCAGTAAAGGTTCACGGTAAATATGGTGGGAATGAGCAAGGACACGCCGAAGCCGCCGAAGACCACCAGCACTTTGCGCGCGTTTCCGACAGACCAGCCTCGTTTAATTAGGAGGCCGGAAAGCCAGCCGCTGAAAAAATTCCCTAGATCGGCGGCGATGAAGGGAATCCAGACCGCAATCAAGCCGCTTTTGAGCGCAATCCCTTTGGCGACGAGATATATGGGAAACCAATCGGCGATGAAGAACCAGACTGGGTCGGTAAAGCTCCTGGCAATGATGGTCCCCCATGTTTGCGGCAGCTTGAGCAGATCGCGCCACCGCGGAGGCGTTCGCGCGGGTGATTCATCTTCTTTGTGGTCGCTCAGGATCATCTGCCGCTCGGCGGTGCTGATGCGAGGATGGTCCTGCGGCAGGTAATAGAGCCAGCGCCAAACGATTAGCCACAAGAATCCGAGCAGGCCGGGAACAATAAACGCGGGACGCGTGCCCCAGCGGAAGTACAGCCAGAGGACAACGAACGGCGCGACAGCGCCGCCGATCGAAGAGCCGCTATCGAATAGAGCGGTGGCCAAGCCGCGCTCGTGTTTCGGAAACCACTCCGAGACGGCCTTGGTTGCGCCGGGCCAATTCCCGGATTCGCCGAGTCCCAGGAAAAAACGAAAGCCCATGAAAGAGTAGAAGCCTCTGGCTAGCGGTGTGAGAACGGAAACAATCGAATACCACAAAACGGTGAGCGTGAGCCCGCGTTTTGTGCCAATGCGATCCATCAACCTGCCGTTGAGAGTTTGTCCGATCGAATAAGCGACGCGGAAGGCGATCACGAGATTAGCGTAATCCGTGTTGGTCCAGTGATAGTCCTGTTTGAGATAGGGAGCGAGCAAGGAAAGCGTTTGGCGATCGATGTAATTGATGACCGTCGAGGCAAACAAGAGTGTGCCGATCCACCACCGGAGCGAAGAAATGGCGTGGACGCCTTGAGAGCCTGGGTCTGGACTCCTTGCTTCTCCGTGAATGTCCATTAAGGAACGGTTTCCGTAGGAGGTCGTTTCAAACGAATCAGAGAGTCTACACCACCACCAATGGCGGCGAAATTGGATTTGGATGCGCTACTTCTCTTTTTTCCCGCGGGAGCTTTTTGGTATAGTGCCTCCCACGATGCCAGTGGAATCTTCGAAGGCTCCCGCATCTCCCCGCGTTGCGCTCACTGGAAATCAAATTCGCGGGTTCTGGGCCGCTTGGGGTGGATGGACTCTCGACGGCTTGGATTCTTTTATCTACGCGCTCGTTCTTTTGCCTTCGCTTGGTGAACTTCTTCCTCGTTCCGGCATCGCCGCAACCAAAGGCAACATCGGCTACTACGGAGGATTGCTTTTCGCGCTCTTCCTGATTGGATGGGGACTAGCATTCTTGTGGGGACCAGTGGGCGACAAGTTCGGCCGCGTTCGAACCTTGATGCTGACTATCGTTTGGTATTCGGTATTTACGTTTCTCAGCGCTCTCGTCATCAACGTCTGGCAGTTGGCGATTCTTCGCCTGCTCGCAGGAATTGGAATCGGCGGCGAGTGGGCCATGGGCGGCACATTTGTCGCGGAAGAATGGCCAGAGAGTAGGCGCCGCGCCGGCGCGGGCTACATGCACACGGGCTATTACGTCGGCATATTTCTTGCCGCGATCGCCAACTACGCCATTGGGAGCCACTATGGTTGGCGCGCTATGTTTGCCTTCGGAGGTGTGCCAGCGCTTCTTTTGGCGTGGGTGCGTCATGGTGTCAAGGAACCCTCGCGTTGGTCCGCCAAGGCAGAGGTCGTTCGGTCCTGGCAGATCTACCAGCCCTTCGCGGCGCTTTTTTCACCTGCGTTGCGTCGCCGCACAATCTTGAACTCGCTGTTTATGCTCGCTTCAATAAGCGGGCTTTGGGCCGGAACGGTCTATGTACCTGCAGCGGTCACCACTCTTGCGGAAGCCGCGGGGCGCGTTGGACCGCAAGCTGCTCAGCTCGCTTCTCGCGCTACCATGCTCGTCGCGTTCGCCACCATTCTGGGATGCCTGGCGATGCCCTGGCTCGCGGAACGGCTTGGCCGCCGTGGCGCGCTGGGCTTCTTTTTTGCTTTGATGATGGTGTTCATCGCACTCACGTTTGGCAAAGTTTTCTATCTCAGTCCGAACGCGCTTCCGTGGTTTTTTGTGTGCTTGTTTTTCCTCGGTTTGGGCGGCGCGAATTTTGCCGTCTACACATTATGGCTGCCGGAGCAATACCCCACGGAATGCCGCGCAAGTGCTTTTGCCTTTTCCACGTCTTTTGCGCGTTTCGGCGGGGCGGCGATCACATTTCTGGTCGGAAGCGGCGTGCAGCGATATGGCTCTCTCGGAATTCCTGTGGCCGTCACTTCACTTGCATTTGCAGTTGGTCTTCTCTTAATTCCTTTTGGAGCCGAAACGCGTGGACAAATGCTGCCTGCGTAATACGAAAATGCGATGGAATTCATCGCCAGGGAAGGTCGCTAACATTGGCTACAATGACAGGCCGTCAACTTCAGATCGGCAAAGGCTCATCGAGTGCAAATAACGAACCCCGCCGCTAACCCGAAATCAAACGCGCGCCACGCGGTGCTCGCCGGTTTTTTTGGCTGGACTCTTGATGCCTTCGATTTTTTTGTTGTCGTCTTCTTGTACGACACTCTTGCACATCAATTCGGCGTATCCAAGAAAGATATCATCTTCACCACCTTTGCCACACTCGCCATGCGACCTGTGGGGGCAGTGATTTTCGGCTTGCTTTCCGATCGCTACGGCCGGCGCAAACCGCTCATGGCGAACGTCATCTATTTTTCGTTCATAGAGCTCTTATGCGGTTTTTCGCCCAACTATACTTTTTTTCTGGTCATGCGCGCCCTGTTTGGCATTGGCATGGGAGGCGAATGGGGTGTTGGCGCATCCCTCACGATGGAAGCCGCCCCGGTGCGCTGGCGCGGAATTCTTAGCGGAATTTTGCAGAGCGGCTATTCGATCGGCTATCTGCTCGCTGCGCTGGCGGCACGCTTTCTACTCCCGGCCTGGGGATGGCGCCCGATGTTTTGGATTGGCGCATTGCCCGCGCTGCTCGCGCTCTACATCCGCACGAAAGTTCCGGAGTCGGAAGCGTGGAAGCAAAATCGCGCCGCCACCACGGGTGAAGTCTTGCGCACGGTGATGCTCGACTGGAAACGCTTTCTCTACCTGGTCGTGCTTATGACTTTCATGATGTTCATGTCGCACGGTACGCAGGATCTGTACCCGGACTTTTTGAAGGAAGTTCATCGCCTCCCGGCAGCCGTCGTTGCGAATATCGCAATTTTTTACAACATTGGCGCAGTCATCGGCGCGATTATCTTTGGGCACCTCTCGCAGGTCGCTGGCCGGCGCAAGAGCATGATCGCGGCATTGGGACTGTGTTTGGTGATCATTCCTCTGTGGGCGTTTGGCGGGAGTTTGGCTGTTCTCGTCATCGCTCCGTTCCTGATGCAAATGGGAGTGCAGGGCGCCTGGGGCGTGATCCCCGTACACCTGAACGAAATGTCCGCGGACGCTACGCGAGGATTGATGCCAGGGCTCACCTATCAGTTGGGGATTCTGTTCGCGGCGCCCACAAATACGATCGAGTACGCTTTGCGCGACCGTGTCGGCTATCAGTGGGCCATCGCCGGTTTTGAAGTCGTGACTATTTTGACGCTCGCCGTCCTCCTGCTGCTTGGGACGGAACGCCACGGGCGAAGTTTCGTGCGAGATCCGCTCAGAGATCCGGCTTTAGCTAGGGATTAGCTTGCCAGTTCCAGGCAATCGGCTCCGATTAGCTCGATAATCGAATTCGGACTTGGCGTATGCGCGCGCTTCTAGTATTTTCCAATGCGCGAATCCTTACGCTCGTGGCAGGCAATGGATGAGTCTCCGCTGTACGTCTGATACGAGTGGAAAGCACGCCACCTACGATGAATGTTCGTCAACTCTTTGATCTGACTGGACGCGTGGCCATCATCACCGGCGGTTCCATCGGCCTGGGCCGCCAAATGGCGGAAGGCCTAGCGGAAATGGGCGCCAATCTTGTGCTCTGCGCCCGCAAGAAGGAGCGTTGCGAGCAGGCTGCCGCCGAATTGCAAAGCCTCGGAGTTAAGACGCTTGCTCTCGGTTGCGACGTGAAAAATCACGCCGAGGTTCAGGCGGTCGTCGACACGGCCATGTCTCAATTCGGACGCATCGATATTCTCATCAATAACGCGGGCACCTCATGGGGTGCTCCCGTCGAAGAAATGCGCCTCGAGCATTGGAACAAAGTGATCGAAACGAATCTGACGGGCACTTTTCTTTTTTCACAAGCTGCCGGAAAGATTATGGCCGCCCAGCGCCGCGGGAAAATCATCAATATTGCCTCTGTTGCGGGCATCCATGGAGCTCCGCCGGAATTTCAAGCCATCGGCTACCACGCCAGCAAAGGCGGCGTCATTGCCTTCACCAAAGACTTGGCCTGCAAATGGGGCATCCACAACATTCAGGTAAACTCGATTGCTCCGGGCTGGTTTCCCACGAACATGTCCCAGGTCGTGATAGAACGAAACAAAGAAGAGTTTTTGAAAAAAATCCCGTTGCGGCGATTCGGCAATGACCGCGACTTAAAGGGCGCGGCAGTTTTTCTCTCTTCCGACGCCTCCGATTACGTCACCGGGCATGTTCTGGTCGTCGATGGAGGACAAACCGCCTAAATGGAGCTGGATTCCAAATGAATATTCCACTCACACCACTTCGATGTTTGCGATATGCGGAAGAACAATTCCCACGCAGAACCGCTATCGTTTGCGGCGATCTGCGATTCACGTACGCTGAATTTGCGAAGCGTGCCGCTCTGCTAGCGGGCGCATTGCGCGCAGCGGGCGTGAAGCCCGGCGATCGCGTCGCCTTTCTCAGCATGAACTGCCATCGGTTGCTGGAGGCCTACTACGGCGTTCTCGATGCTGGTGCGATTCTGCTCCCGCTGAATATCCGGCTCGCGCCCCATGAGCTTGCTTTCATATTGAACGATGCCGGAGCAAAAATTCTCTTTCTCGAAAAGGATTTTCTCCCCACAGTCGAATCCTTCCGGCAGAGTGCCACGACAGTAGAAGCTTTCTATCTTTTAGACGGCACGCCTCAGGCGGATTGGCTCGCGCCAAAAAACTACGACGAACTACTTTCCGCCGCCACGCCCTACCGCACCAACATCATGGACGTCGACGAGAACGCCGTCTCCGAAATTTTTTACACCAGTGGCACCAGCGCCACTCCCAAAGGCGTGATGCTCACGCATCGCAATGTTTACATGCACGCTCTCTACGCCTGCCTCACCGACGATCCCACGGCCGACGCCGTTCAGCTCCACACTATTCCTCTCTTCCACGCTAATGGCTGGGGCACGCCTCACGCCCTCGCTTTGACTGGCGGAAAACACGTCATGCTGCAGCGCTTCGAAACCGCCCGCATTTTTCGCCTGATTGAACAGGAGCGCGTGCGAAACATGTGCCTCGTCCCGGCCATGGCCACGGCTCTCGTCAATTGCCCGGAGCGCACAAAACATGATTTGAGCAGCTTGCGCCTCATCAATATCGGCGGAGCAGCATCGTCTCCGACTCTGGTTCGCGAGGTCGAAGAGAAACTTGGCGCAAGTTGCCGCTCCGGCTACGGCCTCACAGAAACTTCGCCCACGCTTTCCATCTCCAGAATGAAGCCCGGCCTCGATTGGCAAGGCGATCAAAAATACATCGGCCAGGCCATGACCGGTTACGCAATTCCAGGGGTCGAACTTCGCGTAGTCGATGCAAACGACAAAGATGTGCCCCACGACGGCAAAAGCATCGGCGAAATCGTAGCCCGCAGCGATGTCGTGATGGAGGGCTACTGGCGCCAGCCGCAAGCTACCGCAGATGCGATGCGCGGCGGGTGGTTTCACACCGGCGACATGGCCACGCTCAATGAGGACGGCTACCTCCTTGTCGTCGACCGGAAAAAAGAGATCATCGTCAGCGGCGGCGAAAATATTTCTTCCCTGGAAGTGGAAAAGGCGCTTCTTGCCCATCCGGATGTATATGAGGTTGCCGTCGTTCCTGTTCCGGATGCGAAATGGGGAGAAGTGCCGAAAGCTTTGGTAGTCTTGAAGCCCGGCGCTAAAGCTACGGAAGCAGAGCTGCTCGAATTCTGCCGTGGTCGCATCGCGCATTACAAAGCGCCTCGCTCGGTGGAGTTTTTCGACAGCTTGCCAAAAACTGGCACCGGGAAAATTTTGAAAAGGGAACTACGCAAAAAATATTGGGGCGGACAAGACACGATCCGCCCTGAATTTGCCAGCCGCAAGTGAGAAATCTTATAAATAGAGCGAAGTCTGTCCGATGGTCACAGGAGCGGACGCGTTCTTCCGTAAAGCTTGAGAAATATTGTCCGAGAAAGAGCGGCCACCAATGAGCGACCTAGTTCAACTTACGAAAGATAACGACATTGCTGTCATCGCCATCAACAATCCTCCGGTGAACGCGCTGAGCCCCGGCGTGCCGGAGGGCATTGCCGCCGCGATCGAGCAGGTCGACAAAGACGACTCCATTAAGGCTGCAGTGCTCATTGGCGGCGGCAAAACGTTCATCGCCGGCGCTGACATCAAGGAATTCGGCAAGATCACTTCTGGCAAGGGCGGTGGCGGATTGGAATTGCCGACGCTCCTCTTGAAAATCGAAGATTGCCGCAAGCCGGTTGTCATGGCCATTCATGGTAGCGCTTTTGGCGGTGGCCTTGAACTTGCTATGTCCGGCCACTATCGCGTAGCCGTGCCCATGGCACAAATCGGCCAGCCAGAAGTAAAGCTCGGGATTATTCCTGGTGCTGCGGGCACGCAGCGCTTGCCGCGTCTCGCCGGTGCTGCGAGAGCCGTCGAGATGTGTGCGGAGGGAAACCCCATTAAAGCCGCGGACGCCCTGAACTCAGGGATCATCGATCGCTTGATCGACGGCGACCTGTTAGCCGGCGCCGTTGCGTTTGCGCGCGAAGTCGCCGATTTGATCGTGCGCAAAACGCGCGAACGCAACGACGAGCTTGGTTCAGCAGAACAAAACGCTCCGATCTTTGCCGCCGCGCGCGAAAATGCTCGCAAGAAGCAGCGTGGCATGATCGCGCCGCTCGCTGCCATTGATGCTGTCGAAGCCGCGACGAAACTGCCGTTCGAAGAGGGTTGCAAACTCGAACGTAAACTTTTCATGGAGTGCCTTTTCTCCGATCAATCGAAAGCACTCATTCACGTTTTCTTTGGCGAACGCGAAGTGGCCAAAATCCCTGACATTCCGAAGGACACTCCGTTAATCTCCGTGAACTCTGCCGCGGTCGTCGGAGCGGGGACCATGGGCGGCGGCATCGCTATGGTTTTGGCTAACGCCGGCCTTCCCGTCCTGTTGAAAGAAGCCGATCAAGCCGCGCTCGACAAGGGCCTCGCGAACATCCAGAAAAATTATGCGACGTCGGTGAAGCGCGGACGCTTCACGCAAGCTTTTGTTGACGAGTGCCTCAAGCTGATTCAACCGACGCTCAGCTACGATGCTTTTGCAAACGCCGACTTGGTGATCGAAGCCGTTTTTGAAGGCATGGCGCTCAAAAAAGAAGTTTTCGCCGAGCTGGATCGCGTCTGTAAACCCGGAGCGATCCTGGCGAGCAACACATCCACGCTCAATATCGATGAAATTGCCTCCTCGACCTCGCGTCCACAATCCGTCATCGGCACGCATTTCTTCAGTCCCGCCAACGTGATGCGATTGCTCGAAATCGTCCGCGGCAAGGCAAGCAGCAAGGAAGTCATTGCCACGTGCATGCAGCTCTCGAAAAAAATCGGCAAGATCGGCGTCCTGGTAGGGAACTGCCGCGGATTCGTTGGCAACCGCATGTTCCATCCCTATGTCCGCGAGTCCGTTTTTCTTCTCGAAGAAGGCGCCAGCGTCGAAGCTGTCGATTCCGCGCTCTACGATTTTGGAATGGCCATGGGCCCGCTTGCCGTCGGCGATCTCGCCGGTCTCGATGTGGGCTGGCGAATCCGCAAAGAGTATCGTCATTTGGAGAAGCCCGGAATTCGGCAAGCTTTTGCTGGAGGTAATCTCTGCGAGATGGGCCGCTACGGCCAGAAAACCGGCGCCGGCTGGTACAAGTATGACGAAAACCGCCGCGCGACCACCGACCCGGAAGTTGCGCAGCTAGTGCGCAAATGGGCGGGCGAAGCCGGAATTCCCCAGCGTGAAATTTCCAAGGAGGAAATCGTTGATCGCTGCGTCTACGCTTTGGTGAACGAAGGCGCGCGCATTCTTGAAGATGGCTACGCCCTGCGTGCCGTCGACATCGACATCATCTACCTCAACGGCTACGGCTTTCCGGCTCATCGCGGTGGGCCAATGTGGTACGCCGATACGATTGGCTTGAAGAAAGTCTTCGATCGCGTCGAGGAATTCCACAAACGGCATGGAGAGTTGTGGGAGCCGGCTCCGCTTCTGAAGCGGCTAGCGGATGAGGGCAAGAAGTTTGCGGATTTCAATAAGGAACAGAGCGTGACCGCCTAGTACCGAATAGTTTCAGCGCTGATCGCATTTTGCTCTCAGTTGGCGCATGTTCTTTCACAAAAGACTTTTTCTCGGGTGACGCATGGGACGCGTTTTTCTGGTTCGCCACGCACAAGCTTCTTTCCTTGAGCCAGATTACGACAAGCTCTCCACTACGGGAGAAGCTCAGGCACGAATCCTCGGAGAATATTGGGCTCGCCACAAAATCGTCTTTGATCGCGTTTGCACCGGGCCACGCGTTCGACATCGCGACACAGAAAAGGGTGTGCGCGAGACCTATGCGAAGAACGGTCTGAATTTCCCGGAGGCGGTTGTTCTTGACGAATTCGACGAATTTCAAGGAGACATCGTGCTGGAAAAGAGTCTCCCTCACCTTGTGCAAGCTAACTCGCTTATCCGCGACCTTGAGGCCGCTGTTCGAAGCGCAAACAGCCCGCCCCAACGCCGGAGGAATTTTCAGAGACTCTTCGAAACCGTAATCACAAAGTGGGTCAGCGGAGAGTTAACGGTCGAAGGCGTCGAGTCTTGGGATGCCTTTATGGCCCGCGTCAATCGCGGCCTCACGCAATTCCTGGCCACTGCCGGCAAAAGCGAAACCTGCGCCATCTTTACGTCCGGAGGGCCAGTCGCCGTATCGGTACACCGAGCCTTGCGCCTCTCGCCGCAAGTTACGTTGCGAGTAGCGTGGATGCCGCGCAATTGTTCGTATAGCGAATTTTTGTTTTCAGCGGATCGTTTCACGCTGAGCACGTTCAATTCGTTTCAGCACCTGGAAGATCCCGCGTTGCTGACTTATCGTTAGCGTCGAGGGTGCGAAATAAATATGGCTGAGGTTCAAGATCAAACAATCGCAGTTCGGCCAGGAGAAGAGCTCGACCTCGTCAAGCTAGAGCCTTTTCTTCGCGCGCATTTCCCAAATGAATCCGGAGAACTCATCGTCCGGCAATATCCAAGCGGCCATTCGAACCTTACGTATTCGCTGCAACTCGGTTCGCGCGAAATGGTACTTCGCCGGCCCCCCTTCGGAAGCAAAGTCAAAACCGCCCACGATATGAGCCGCGAATTTCGTGTGCTCTCAAAACTTCATGCCCACTATCCTCCCGCGCCACATGTTCTTCTTTTCTGTGACGACGCTTCTGTGTTGGGCGCTCCGTTTTATCTGATGGACCCCATTCATGGTGTCATTCTTCGCAGAGAAGTTCCGGCAGGCTTGGATTTTTCCCCAGAGGTGGCGCGGCGTGTATGCGAATCTTTTCTCGATAACCTCGCGCTCCTTCACAGTCTCGATTGCAACGCGATTGGCCTCGCCGACTTGGGCAAGCCGCAGGGCTACCTCGAACGACAGATTCGCGGCTGGATCGAACGCTACCACGGCTCCAAGACACACGATATTCCGGAAGTTGAAACAATATCCAACTGGATTCAGAAGCATATGCCTTCGTCCAGCACTGCCGCGCTCATCCACAACGACTACAAATACGACAACGTTGTTCTCGATCCCAACGATTTCACCAGAATAATCGGTGTCTTGGACTGGGAGATGTGCACGATCGGGGACCCGCTGACGGATCTAGGCTCCGCGCTGGCCTACTGGGTTGATGCCAGCGATCCCCCGGAAATTCTCGAAACTCGATGGGGACCCACTACCTATCCGGGCAGTCTCAGCCGCGCCGAACTCGTACAACGTTACGCGCAAAAAACGGGCCGCGACGTCTCCGATATGGCTTTTTATTTGGTCTTTGCCCGTTTCAAAATCGCCGTCATCGTCCAGCAGATTTATTACCGTTACCACCAGGGCCTCACCCACGACGAGCGGTTCGCAACCATGCCGCAACGCGTCACACTTTTGCTGCACGCAGCCTTGCGAACCGCCGAAACCGGCGCAATCTGAGGTTTTCGTTCCTTTACGTGTTCATTGCGGAGTTTGCGGGAAACTGCCACCGACACTCACTGGTAATAACGCACGATCGATTCCGCGACGCAACACGGCTTCTCGCCGCCCTCGCTCTCAACCGTCACGGAAAATGCAACTTCGTACGCTCCCGGAACTTCTTTGATACTCAGCAGAGTGACGTGCGCGCGAATCTTCGAACCCGCGAGCACCGGACCTGGGAATCGAACGCGATTTAAACCGTAATTGATCGCCATTCCCACCCCGCTCCGAACCTGAATCACCTCTTTCATGAACCGGCTGATCAACGACAGCGTCAGAAAACCATGAGCAATCGTCGTCCCGAAAGGCGACTCACGCACAGCCCGCTCGCGATCCAGATGGATCCATTGCCGGTCTTCGGTAGCCTCCGCAAATTGCGCAATACGATCTTGTGTAACGGTGAGCCATTCACTCACACCAATTTCTTTACCTAAGAATTGCTTCAAGAAATCCGGTGTTTCCACGATGACTGGGGCCACAATTCCCTCCGGCAACCTGTCGCGAACGCAGCATCAGTCTGAGGCATACATCAAACCGCTGGCGCGTGCGTCCGTGCCTTCTCCCACTTTCGCAGCTCCGATTTCGCGATCGATTCCACGTGCACTTCATCCGGCCCATCCGCTAGCCGCAAAGTGCGCACATTCGCCCAGGCAGCGGCAAGAAATGTATCCGCGGAAACTCCCGCCCCGCCATGCGCTTGAATGGCCCGGTCCAAAACGCGCAGAGTCATGTTTGGCGCCACGACCTTGATCATCGCGATCTCTGCGCGTGCTTCCTTGTTTCCGACGGTGTCCATCATGTACGCCGCTTTGAGCGTCAGCAGCCGCGCTTGTTCAATCTCCATGCGCGAAGCCGCGATATCCGCGCGAATTGTTCCTTGTTCCACGATCGTTTTTCCAAACGCCACGCGCCCCTGCACGCGCTTGCACATGGTTTCCAGCGCGCGCTCCGCTACTCCGATGCATCGCATGCAGTGATGAATACGTCCTGGGCCTAACCGCCCCTGCGCAATCTCAAATCCTCGTCCTTCGCCAAGCAGCATGTTCGACGCAGGAACGCGCACGTTTTCGAACGAGATCTCCGCATGTCCGTGTGGGGCATGGTCGTATCCAAACACGCTGAGTAGCCGCACAATCTTGACTCCTGGCGTATCCAGCGGCACCAGAATCATCGACTGCTGTTTGTGCACCGCAGCTGCTTGATCGGTTTTGCCCATGAAAATCGCGATTTTGCAGCGTGGGTCTCCCGCACCAGACGTCCACCACTTCCTCCCATTAATAACGTACTCGCCTCCATCCCGCGCGATGCTGGCGCGAATGTTGGTCGCGTCAGAAGAAGCCACCTCCGGCTCCGTCATCGCAAAACAAGAACGAATTTCGCCTTCAAGCAGAGGCTTCAGCCATTTCTCCTTTTGCTCCGGCGTCCCGTAGCGCGCCAGCACTTCCATATTTCCAGTATCCGGCGCTGAGCAATTGAAAACTTCCGGCGCCATTACACTGTGCCCCATGATCTCGCACAGCGGCGCGTATTCCAGATTTGTTAGACCCGCGCCGCTTTCATCATTCGGCAGAAATAGGTTCCACAGGCCAGCCGCGTGCGCTCTCGGTTTCAGCTCTTCGATGACTCGCGTCGGCTTCCACCGCTCGCGTTCAATTTCTTCTTCGAACCGCTGCTCATTTGGATAGATATGCTCGTCCATGAAAGCCCGCAAGCGCTGTTGCAGCTCTTTCGTCTTCGCGCTGAATTCAAAATTCACACGTACCGCCTTTTCGCCTGCAACTCTTCCGCCCGCCCTTAGAAACATGGAATCGGTTCGCTGGCGGTAGACTATCCGTGGCCGCCAAGTGTGCCGCGCCGTACAGATTCCCTTGATTCCGCATGCTTGCCGCGATTATATACGACATCCGTCTGGTAGACTCGCCACCAATCCCTTCCGCGCGAAGCAAGGAGATACCTTCATCATGAAAAATTGCTCCAATTTTATCCTCGCAATCTCCTTCCTGCTTTTCGGTCCCAACACTCGAATGGGGGCGGTGCCCTCGATCAACTGGCTCTCCGTCCCACCCGCACAGCTTTGCGTTACCGAAGGCGCGATCGAGCAATCTTCCGGCAACCGCATGTCCGTCAACGTGCCCAAGATGCGTGCGTTCGTCACCATTGCCACCACGCAGGATGTCGAAGCCCATTTCACGTATCTAGGCCAGACTGCTGGAGAAAAGCCCCTGGGCTCTGGCGAGATGCGCCGCCAGTTTGGCCTCAAGCTCCGCGCCCAGGATCCTTGCAATCTTGTTTACGCGATGTGGCGCATCGAACCTGAATCCAAGCTCGTCGTCTCCGTAAAATCCAATCCAGGTCGGCACGCGAGCTCGGAATGCGGCAACCGCGGCTATCGCAACATCAAACCCGTCTACAGTTCACCTGTGCCTCTCTTGCGCCCAGGCGCCGCGCATACGTTGCGCGCAGAGATGAATGACGCCGAAATGCGTGTCTACGCAGACAACAATCTCGTGTGGGAAGGAAGTGTTGGGCCTGAAGGAGGAAATCTCAACGGACCTGTTGGAATTCGTTCAGATAATGCCCGATTGGAACTCGAACTCCGCGTCGGCCAGGCAAGCGGCGCTCATCCCGATTATCAATTAGCTTGTCGCCCCGGCTCTGGCGAAGGCGAGTGATTTCCAGCTTACGCCGGCGGTCGGGGCCTGTGTTGTGCTCCCGCCACTCCAAAAGCTAAACTTCGACAAGTTGAATCACTTCACGATCACGAGGCGTCCACTTGAGCGAGCCACATTCCCCGAAAAATGATCCGTCTGAGCCACTGATTCGCAACGTCTCCGACACCGCGCGCTGGGTCGCCGTCTATCGCGCGCGCGAAACCGAGCGCCCCGACGCCCATTTCCACGATCCCTTCGCCCGTCGTCTCGCAGGCGAACGCGGCGAACAAATCGCCAAGTCTATGCCGCTCGGCCGCGACAACGACTGGAGCATGATAACGCGCACCTATCTCGGCGACCAATTCATCAACGAGCAAGTCCAGCAAGGCGTCGACATGGTCATCAACCTCGCCGCCGGCCTCGACGCGCGCCCCTATCGCATGCAGCTTCCCGCATCTCTAAAATGGATCGAGGTCGACCTCCCCGAAATCCTTTCGTACAAAGAAGAAATTCTTCGCGACGATAAGCCCGTCTGCTCTCTCGAACGCATCCGTCTCGATCTATCCAATGCCGCTTTACGCCGCGATCTCTTCGCCGAACTCGGCCGCCGCTCCCAAAAAGCCCTCATCATCACCGAGGGTCTGCTCATTTATCTAAACGCCGAGGACGTCGCCGGTCTCGCCAAGGATCTCGCCGCTCCTCCCAGTTTTCAATCCTGGATTCTCGATATCGCCTCGCCCGGCCTTCTCCGCTTGTTGGCAAAAAGAATGGCCAAGCAACTCAACGAAGCAGCGCCGTTCAAATTTGCCCCTCCCGAAGGCCCTAGTTTTTTCATCCCTTACGGCTGGAAGCCTGTCGATGTGCAATCCTTTCTCAAAAATGCCGCGCGCCTCAAGCGTCTCTCCCTTTTGTTCAGGATTTTCGCGCTTTTCCCCGAAACGGAAAAATCCCGTCGCGACCGCCCATGGTCAGGCATGTGTTTGCTCAAAAAGCAGTGAAGTCGAGCGTCACTCATCTGTCCAATCACAAGTCCTGAAATGAATCGTTCCTTGAGGGTGGGAAATTACTGTTCAATTGCTGCTGTCTTCGCTCTGCCGCCAGGAAATATGCTCTTCACGATCACGTAGAGCACCGGGATGAATAACAAGTTCAGCGTCGTCGCGGCAATCATTCCGCCAAACACCGTCGTTCCCACGGAAATTCGTCCCGCGCGGCCAGCCCCTTGCGCCAGTACCAACGGCACGACACCAAGAATAAACGCAAACGACGTCATCAAAATCGGCCGCAGTCGAATCCGCGCTGCTTCAATCGCCGCTTCAACAATGGTCATGCCCTGCTCGCGCAACTGCTCCGCAAATTCCACAATCAAAATCGCATTCTTGCTGGCAAGTCCGATCAACATAACCAAACCAATCTGGCAAAAAACATCGTTCTGCAGTCCCCGCATCGCCTGCGCCCCAATCGCGCCAAGAATCGCGACCGGCACCGCCATCAGCACAATGAACGGCAACACAAAACTTTCATACTGCGCCGCCAATGTCAGGTACACCACAACCAGGCCGAGCCCAAACAGAATTAGCGCCTTGCCCCCAGACTGAATCTCCTCCAGCGAAAGCCCGCTCCACTCATACGTCATCCCTTGCGGAAGCGCTTTCTTCGACAGCTCTTCCATCGCCGCGATCCCTTCGCCGGAGCTGTGTCCGGGCGCCGCTGACCCGTCAATTTCCGCCGAGCGAAAAAGGTTGTAGTGGCTGATCACCTGCGCGTTTTGCGTTGGCGCCACGCTGACCAAATTATCCAGCGGAATCATCATGCCCGTGTCGGACCGCAAGTAATATTGTTGTATATCTTTCGGCTTCGACCGGTACTTGCTGTCCGCCTGCACATACACGCGATACGACCGGTTGTTGAAATCGAAATCGTTCACATAAACCGAGCCCATGTAAACTTGCAGTGCATCCGTAACTTGGCTCAACGGCACTTGCAGGCTTTTCGCTTTCTCTCGGTCGATCTGCACCAAATACTGCGGATCATTCGCCGTAAAACTGCTGAACAAACCCACTAAGTCCTTGCCGGCATTTCCTTGCGCCGCGAGTTTGTTCGCCGTATCCGCAAGCGTTTGCAGTGAATTCCGCCCCAGGTCTTCCAACTCGTACTGAAATCCGCCGAATTGCCCCAAGCCTTGTACCGCCGGTGGATTGAACGGAATGACCAACGCCCCTTGAATTCCAAACAACTGCCCGCGCAGTCGCTGGATGACCGCCGCCGCCGAATGTTGCTCGCCTTTGCGCTCTGCGAACGGCTTCAAGTTGCTAAAGACCACCGCGCGATTCGGCGCGCCACCAAACTGGCTGAATCCGGGAAGCGAGAATGCGCCTGCAATTTCCGGAACATGCGAAAGAGCCTCTTCCACTTTTGCGCAAATTCCCACCGTGTACTGCAGGGACGCACCTTGCGGAGCCTGTACCGCGATGATGATGTAACCCTGGTCATCCTCAGGAATAAATGCACGCGGAACCTTGTTATAAATCCAGTACGTCAATCCCAGCGCTGCGAAGAAAACCAGCAATGCCGCCCATCGCCAGCCGATAACGTGACGCACCGCGTTGCGGTACAAATTCGTCCCGCCAGTCACAACGCGATTAAACGCATGAAAGATTCTTCCTTCCGCGCGGTCCCGATGGCGACCCAGCAGGATTGCGGAAAGGGCCGGCGTCAGCGTCAGCGCGTTAAACGCCGAAATGGAAACCGAGAACGCGATGGTCAAAGCGAATTGCCGGAACAGAATTCCTGTGGTACCAGGAAAAAGCGCAACGGGCACAAATACCGCCACCAGCACCAGCGAAGTAGCGATCACCGCTCCTGCCACTTCTTTCATCGCTACCGACGCCGCGTTGTGCGGCTCCGTGATGCCCTCCATGATGTGCCGCTCGACGTTCTCGATGACCACGATTGCGTCGTCAACAACCAAACCCGTCGCCAGAGTAATTCCAAACAACGTCAGCGTATTGATCGAGAATCCCAGCAACTTTATGAATACGAACGTCCCAATCAGCGAAACAGGAATGGTCGCCGCGGGAATCAGCGTGCTCCGCCAGTCCTGCAAAAATAAATAAATCACCGCAATGACCAGAACGATGGCTTGCGCCAGCGTGATCAGCACATCCTGTATCGATTCGCCAATCACCGTCGTCGAATCAAACGCCACCGCGTACTTCAATCCCGGCGGAAAACTCTTCGAAAGCCGCAACAATTCGGCTTTCGCCGCGCGGTCCACATCGAGTGCGTTTGCGCCAGGAAGCTGGGTTACGCCAAAGCCCACCCCGTCATAGCCGTTATAGCGCACCAGGACGTCATAATTTTCCGCTCCCAGCTCCGCGCGGCCCACGTCCTTCAGCCTCACGAGCGTGCCGCCCGCACCCGTCTTCAAAATAATATTTTCGAACTCCGCCGGACTCGTCAGGCGGCCCACCGCCCTCACGCTGATCTGAAACGCTTGCTCACCTTCGTTTGGAGGCTGCCCGATTTGTCCCGCGGCCACCTGCACGTTCTGTTCATTTAAAGCGTTGATCACAGTTGACGCTGTAAGGCCCCGCTCCGCCATACGCGCCGGGTCGAGCCACACGCGCATCGCGTACTTCCGCTCTCCGAAAAGGAACGCGTCGTTCACACCTGGCACGCGTTTCAACGCATCTCTCACGTAAACGTCAATGTAGTTGCTCAGGAAGAGGCTGTCGTATTCCCCGTGTTCCGAATAAACGCCCGCCCCAAACACGAATCCGCTGGCCTGCTTGGTGACAATCACACCTGTGTTTTTCACTTCATTCGGCAAGCGGCCCAGCGCCTGGCTCACCCGGTTCTGCACGTCGACTGCGGCAAGGTCCACGTCGCGCGACACGTCAAACGTCACCGTGATCGTGCTCACGCCGCTGTTGCTGCTTGTCGACGTGATGTACTTCATGCTCGGCACGCCGTTGATCGCCTGCTCCAGCGGAATCGTCACCGCCGATTCCACGGTTTGCGCGTTCGCACCGATGTAAACGCTCGTAACCACCACCTGCGGCGGCGCCAAGTTTGGAAATTGCGCTATGGGAAGTGAAGGAATCGAGATCGCGCCCGCGAGAATGATCATCAGCGCGCAGACCGTCGCAAACACCGGCCGCCGTATAAAGAAATCAACGAACAAGGCCGGGTTCCACCTTTATTTGGATTGAGAGAGGGCCGCTCACGGGATTGGCGGCACCTACCGCGTAGCGGCGCTCTTGCCGTCGCCCGGCTTCGCGTTTGTTTGGATCTGTTCGAGAACCGGAGCGCCATCCTGCAGGAATTGTGTTCCGGAGACGATTATGTGGTCGCCAGGCTTCAGTCCGTCCAGCACAGTGTAGTTGTCGCCGGTCGTGTCGCCCAGTTTCAAAAGCTTCTGCCGCGCCACGGTTCCTTTTCCTTCGTTAACGGCTACAAATATAAACGCCTGCCCGTTGATCCTCAGCACCGCAAGCACAGGCACAACCGGTCCATCGTGAGAGCCCCACGTTATTTGCGCTCGCACTTGTTGCGCGATGCGCAACTTGGCTTTTGCGTTTTCAACAGCCGCCTTGGCCAGCACCGTTTGCGTGTCCGTCTCCACTTGTGGCGAAACAAATGTGATGTGCGTATCGGAGACAGACTCGCCCGTCTCACCCAGCAATCGCACCGGCAAACCCAACCTCAAATCCTTGGCGCGGTCGGCCGGAACGTAGATATACGCTTCCAGCGCACCCGGCAGGTCCACGGTTGTCAACAGCGTTGTAACAGCAACGCGATCACCAACGTGGACGGGAATGTCCCCGACAATTCCATCTGCCGGCGCGCTCACTCTGTAGTAGTGCAGCTCCACCTTTTGCTGCTCCACCTGTTGCTCGAGGGCTTTCACCTGAGCCGCAATCGCGTCGTAATTGGACTGCGCGTTATCAAAATCCTGCTTGCTCGTGACTCCCGCCGCATACAGTTTTTGCGCTCGCTCCAGCGAAATCTTCGCCAGCCGCAGGTTGGCCTCTTGCGACGCAAGCGTCGCTGCCTGGCTATTCACCGTGGCTTCCTGTTTCAGTGGATCGATCTGCAGGAGCGGCGTCCCAGCATTCACTTCGTCGCCGGACTTCACAAATATCTTCGTAATTTGCCCTTCCACCTGCGGGTTGATCACCGCCGATTGCCGCGACTTCAGCACGGACAAATACTCCGTCGTGTCCGGGATGCGCTCCGATTGCGCCACTTGCACTTGCACGGGCATCGCCGGCGGCCCGCCCGCTCCGGGGCCCCCCGCCGAAGTCTTCTGCCCGCAGCCCGCGGCAAAGAACGAAGCGCCAGCCAGCAATATCAGCCCGGACCTTCGCCGTCGGCTTGTCACTCTGTCTAAGTCTGAACCCCGCATAGTTGGGCGCTTCTCCCCTGGCGTAACAGCAAATTTTACGACACCTTAGCGCCTCCACCAAGGTGCAAAACAGGACGTCTCCGTTAGACGCCTAGAAAACAAGCTGGTTATATTTCTGGAAGGGGACCTATCTGAAGTGCGGCAGCCCTGCTGTCGCCTTTCTTCAAATCCCAGTAATCCTTAACCCGTAAGTCCGCGCTGCTCCGCAATGGGCGAATTGCTCAGTAAAAATCGCTCGGATCGATCCGCTTGCCGGAAAGCCCTAGTTGCAGCACTTCCATCTGATTTGGCCGGTCAAACACCTTGCCGGGAAAAAATCTCTTCGTCACCACGCGCACGCCGCCAAACGCAATCCCCAAAACGACCGCTGCGACCATGAAAACGCCAGTTCCAATAAAGATCTTTACCATAATGCTCGTAATCGGCGGATCCGTGGCAGTTTGGCTAGCCTCGTTCCAGGTCACCTGCGTTTCGTAATCAACGGCGTCTCGCAAGTTTTTCGCATATTCCTCCGAACTGGGCGACAACACCATGGAAAGTAGCGACCCTTTCCTCTCAATCACGGTCCCCGCTTGTTTCGCCGCCGGAAGCACTTCCTCCAAATGATGAATGTGCTGCTCTGCCAGCTGTGGCGTCGGGTATTCAAGAAGCAGCAAGACGCCGCCACCCTTGGCTGTCTGATACCGCGCGAACATAGCCTCGGCGCCCGAATTGAATCCCGCCGCATCCGTCAGTACTTCAAAGTCGTCTTTGCCGAGCGTCCGAAGTGCAGCGCGAAATCCGTCCGGTCCCAGTGCATACCGTTCCGACCCCAGCATCCTTCCAGTTCCAGGCAGGTAGGTCCGAATCGGCGGCAGGGGCCCCTTCTCACTGCGTGGTTCCACCGATTTCACGAGTGCGCTCAAGTCATCCTTCGAAATATTCGCTGTCGAAGACAAAACCAGCTTGCCCACCTGAACGATTACTCCATCTTTATCGAAAGCGGCTGACTGACCAAGGTTGGTCGGCATCATTCCAGGCCTGAGCATAGCCGTGTAGACTTCGTAGGCGCTGCTCGGGTCGCGGAAGCTGCCTTCCCATATCACAATGCTCGGATCACTCGAAGAATATTGACAGGAATCGTTATCGAACTGCGCAGCTTCTTTTGCCAGAGTGGTAGTCGCAGGTTTGTCTCCGCAATGGCCTTTGGACCATTTGCCGAATTGGCTCGGAAGGAGTGGTCCCTGCGCGAAGAGGCACGGCGCGCTCAGAAGAGCAGCCGCGCAAACGAATAGAAAATGGCGTCGCATCCCTAGCCTTTGTTAGACACCAACAGATTACCGTTGGTTCCTGGATTGTTCAACTGGAGTGACTGCAGCGGGCCGGCTGGGGCCGCTTTTGCCAGGCAGGTTCAACGTCATGCTGTTCAAACTTTGCAGATAACTTGCTACGCCCTGATAAAGGCCTTCGGCCACGCGCTGCCGGTATTCCGGCTGCTTCAATAGCTTCTCGTCGGCCGGATTGCTGAGGAAGGAAATCTCTGTGAGTATCGATGGCATGTCCGCCCCAATCAGGACCACAAACGGGGCCTTGCGCACTCCTCGATCCTTCACGGACTTGCCGGCTTTCTGCATGCGCTTCGCCAGCGAATCCTGAATATCTTCGGCAAATTCCTTCGACTCATCGATCTTCTCGTTCCGAGCGATCTTCTTCACCAAATCCTCGAGGTCATGCACGCCTTGGTCCGATGACGCATTTTCGCGCGCCGCCACTTCCATGGCTTCTGCCGACCCCTTCAAATTCAAGTAGTAGGTCTCGACGCCCCGCGCCGCGTGGTCCTGGCTGGAATTCGCGTGAATCGAAATAAAAAGATCGGCCTTCGCCTGATTCGCAATGTTCGTCCGCTCTTCCAGGGGAATAAACGTATCGTCAGACCGCGTATAGACGATGTCCGCCCCAGGCAAGCGCTGCTGAATTATTTTCCCCAGTCGCAGAGCCACATCCAGGCACAGATCTTTCTCCATCAAGCCAGTTGGCCCAATCGTCCCGGTGTCATGACCGCCGTGTCCCGCATCGATCACGATGCGTCCAATCTTCAGCCCCAGCGCTCGCGTCAAAGTAGACTGCCCGTCCCGCGTCGGCTGCGGCGTGCTGCTGGGCCGAATCAGGTCAGGCTTCGCATTTGTATTCGCAACCGTGTTCGCACTCGTCGAACTCAACTGCTTGCCACGAGAACTCTTGCCGCCAGACGCCGCGCTCCGCGTCATCGCATTCGTCGGTGAAATGCTGGGATCGTCCCCCGAATTTTTCTCGGAAACGCTTCTTACGTTCCCGGAATCGCCCGATGAGACAATCGTGTCTTCACTTGCTTGTTCCGCGCCGCTTTGCGGCTTCGCGGGTTTCGCCTTCGCCGTGCGTACCGACCCGCCATTCCGCACTGTCGAATACAAGAAAATCACCAGTTGTGGCGGATTGCTGAGCAGAGAAGCCGCGTAGTCTTTCACTCCATCCACATCCAGCACCACGCGAACAACGCCCGCCTGGTTCTGCGCCACGCGCACCGCCGTCAAGAGATTCCCGGCTACCTGCACGTTTCCCCGAGCCACTTCTGGCGTCAAACGCGCGGAATGCAAATCAAAAAATATACGGTCAGGATTTGCGATCCGCGCCGAGCTGTACTGCACTGTGTCTTCAAGGTCGATGGTCACTCGCGTCGCGTCGGCATTCGCGCTCGCGCTAATTCGCCGGATACGTGGCGCGCCCTCGGAACCGTTGCGTCGCGTCGCTTCAACTCCTCCGTGAACCGGTCCAGGTGTCTCTGTTTCCTCTGGCGCGGCCGCAACTGGCGCCGGCGGAACATTTCTCGCAGGCGTCGGAGCAGTTCCCGCAGGTTCCGGTGTATCGGTGTGTTGCAACAGCGCCAACTCGGCCAGCTCTCCCTGCGCTTCGCGCTTGCGCGGCGAATGCGGATACTTCTTCAAGAAATCTTCGTAAGTTTTCGTGGCCAGCGCGCTGTCGCCCAGTTGATCTCTCTGCAGCTTGCCAATGCGCAGCATGGCATCCTGACTGTACTTGCTCCCAGGATATTCGTGCACAAGAAACTGATAAGAATCGACCGCTGACTGGTAATAGCTCCGCCCGAAGCGATCTCCCATCTCCGTGTAGAGTTCGGCAACGGAGAGCAGGGAATCCACGACTTCAGCAGCTCTCGGGGTAATCAGATACACGCGGCGATAGCTGGCAACAACCTGCTTGTACTCCGCCAGCGTGCGCTTCTCCGCAGGCTTACTATTCAAAATCGCGCGTTGCTCTTCCGCTCGCGCAAACTGCGCTCCCGCAGCTTCGCGCTTCACGGCGCTCGCCGTTGTGGTTTCCGCGGCGGCAGCCTTCGCAAAACTCGCGGACGGATTTCCACAGACCACGCCCACTGCAATCCCCAATGCTACAAAAACTGGCGAAAGCCGGGCGAAGCTCCTGTTCAAAATTCTTCGGACCCCCAACATGCGCGCCCTACATTCTTGAAGACCACATTAGTGTAATGGAAAAACGGGAGCCCCTGTGGGCTTTCACTGCCAGGGGTCGCTAAGCGATACCCCTGACTGCCCGCCGCGAAGCGGCCGGGTTCAGTCGTTCTTCTTGCTTCAATCGTTTTTGAAAATGATGCGTCCGGAAGGATCGACCTCTCTGTGGATGGCGCGCGGATTTGAAAACGCGCTCTCAAGACGACCCGATCCAGGCCTGAAATACGCATCCTGTACCTTTTGCACGTAGTTCCGAGTTTCTCGGAACGCAGGGATGCCGTGAGCCCGATCAACAGCCCCCTCACCCGCATTGTACGCCGCCAAAGCCAGTTCCAGGTTGCCATTGTATCGTTCCAGCAGCCCCTTTAGATGTCTAACCCCGGCGTCGATATTCTGTTGCGGATTGAACACGTCGTTTGCACCGTACCGTTGTGCCGTCGTCGGAATCAGCTGCATCAGTCCGCCTGCCCCCTTGCGGGAATAAGCCGAGGGATTCCAGTTCGATTCCGTCTCAATCACCGCGCGGACCAATGCTGGATCCACGTTGTGCCTCTCTGCCGCTTCCTTTACGAGCTTTTCCGCCCCGTCCCGGTCGATACTCACGGCCGGATGGCTTTCGCCCATAAAGGTAGATTCCGCAGGAAGGTAGATGGTTTTGCGCGACCTCGCGGCTGCCAGTTTGATCGAAACCGGGGATTCAGCGTTCACAAACATCTCGCGTCCGCTGGTGTCCACGGTTCTGGCGATCTGGGCGCTCGCTCCGGGTGCGTATGAAGCTGCGCACAAAGCGAATGCTCCCAGATAGATGCTAGCCGTTAGTGCCGTGCGTTTCGTCATCTGGCCTCAGGGAAGGCTGTGCAACGGTGATGCCACTTCGTTACGGTGTTGTGCCACCTTGTTGGGGCGACACGACAGTGGTGTTCGGGGCAGCCCGGTCGTTTCAGGTGATGCCTCTGAGACGGTATCGAGGCTGACTCGTCTTGCTAACTACCAAGCCGTGCCCCTGCCGGGAGATGGCGTGGCTGAACTGAAGCCTCGCAAGCGTCTCCCGCCGGACACGCTTCTGGCGCTGGGAAGCATCATAGCAACGGATCCAGGAGCGCGGGGATGGTACTTAGGGCACTTTTTAAGGCCGATGTGTCTTTTCCGCCAGCCTCTGCCAAATCGGGTCTTCCGCCCCCGGAACCGCCCACCATTTTAGCGAGTGCCTGTATCAGCTTGCCAGCATGGACTTTAGCGGTCAGGTCCTTGGTCACCCCGGCAATCAGGGCCACTTTTCCGTCTTCGACGGTTCCCAGGACCACCACCCCCGACCCAAGTTTTTGTCTAAGAGAGTCCACCAATTGCCTAAGGCTTTCCTTATCCGTCCCGGAGACTTCCGCTGCAATCAGCTTGACGCCCTTGATGGTCTGGACTTGGGAGGCCAGTTGGTCCAGCTGGCCGAGTGCCCCTTTGCGCTTTTGGCCTTCCAGCTCCTTCTCCAGCTGTTTGACAGTATTGGAGAGCCTCTCGACGGTCGCCAGGACGCAATCCTCGCTGGTGTTTAGCCGGCTGGCTACCTGCGCGAGGATTTGCGCTTGGCGTTCGTAGTGCTCCAGGGCGCCGATTCCGGTAACGGCTTCGATCCGGCGGACGCCTGCGGCTACCGAGCCTTCGCTGATGATTTTGAGGACGCCGATGTCGCCGATGCGGTGGACGTGCGTGCCTCCGCATAACTCCTTGGAATAAAAGCCCCTTGGCGCGCGTTCGTCTGGAATTGTAACCACACGCACGTTGGCTTCGGGGTACTTGTCGCCGAAGAAAGCCAGCGCTCCGGAGGCGAGTGCGTTGTCCAGTGTAGTGATCTCGGTTCCGATTTCCGTGTTGTGGCGGATCTCGTCGTTTACCTGCTGCTCGATGTCCTTCAACTCCTCCGCATCCACATGGGCAAAGTGGGAAAAGTCGAAGCGCAGGCGCTCTGGCGCGTTTAGTGATCCCGCCTGCTTCACGTGTGTTCCCAATATGTTACGCAAGGCCGCATGGACTAGATGCGTCCCCGAATGGTTGCGAATGATTCGCGCGTGCCGCTCAGCATCCGCGACGACCGCTACGTGGTCTCCTACCCGCAAAGTTTCCTTGGCTGTGACGCGATGAACCACCAATCCTGCGACGGGGTAGTACGCTCCCGTAACCTCCGCCAGGAGTTGCGCTTCCGCGTTGTCGTAGAACGCGCCCGTATCCGCCATTTGCCCGCCTGATTCGGCATAAATTACGGTGCGGTCCAACACCACTTCGCCCGATTCGCCAGTCTTCAACTCACTGACAGGCCCGCTCTTAGTAAGAATTGACTCAATCCTGGCGTCCTTCGTCGACGTGGCGTGATAAAAATCCTTTTCCGTCTTAAACGTCTCCGCAATCTTGGCGTACGCCGGACTCACTGCCTCCTTTCCTGCGCCACCCTTCCACGACGCTCTCGCTTTCGTTCTCTGCTCCTCCATCGCCTTCTCGAAGCCAGACCAATCGACTTGGAGGCCCACATCCCGACAGGCGTCCTCGATGAAGTCCTTGGGAAGGCCGTACGTGTCATAGAGTCTGAAGGCGGACTCTCCTGGGTACATCATGTGGGCACCACCTTTTCGGACGGTCGCCGCGTATATCCGCAGACGCAGGTCCGAGCGTTCCACGGCGCGAAGAGTAGCGTTTCTCGACAGAGTGTCTCCAGTTCCTGGAGACTTCTCTGAGAGAAAAAGAAGTGTTATGTCGTCTTCCCATCGAGCCAACCCAGCATTCAGAGTATGAGCAAACCGTGTCTCTTCGGCATGAACGATTTTTGTCACGCGATCACTGCTCTCAGACAACTCTGGATATGCATTTTTCATCAGGCCACACACAGTGCTTGCCATTTCGTACAGAAATGGCTTCTCTTCGCCCAAGAGGCGCCCATGATAAAGAGCTCGCCGCATGATTTTGCGTAGAACGTATCCGCGGCCTTCGTTGGATGGAATAACGCCATCTGTTATGAGAAAAGTTGTTGCTCGCGCATGGTCGGCGATTACACGCAATGAAGCGGCGCCGCCTTCGCCCTCCTCTTTAGCCTCTTTACTTCGAAATTCGACGCCGCAGAGTTCGGCAGCTCGCTTCAGCAGAGGAACGAACAAATCGGTGTCGTAGTTGGAGATGACGCCTTGGAGGACGGCGGCGGTGCGTTCGAGGCCCATACCTGTGTCGACGCACGGTTTGGGTAGAGGCGTAAGAGTGCCGGTGGCGTCGCGATTGAATTGCATGAAGACTAGGTTCCAGATTTCGACGTAGCGGCCGCAGTCGCAGGGGAACTTGCAGTCGGGGTGGCCTTCCTCGGAGGCGGCGGGGCCCATGTCGTAGAAGATTTCGCTGCAGGGGCCGCAGGGGCCGGTGTCGCCCATGGCCCAGAAATTGTCCTTCAGGCCTGGAATTGGGACGATTCGCTCGGGCGGGACATTTTGGTCTTGCCAAATCTTGCGGGCTTCTTCGTCTACCCCGAGCGTTGTGCCGAGGGCTACTTCCGCGCCGCCGAAGACCGTTACGTAGAGCTTGTCCTTGGCGATGCCGTACCACTCGGGCGACGTCACCAGCTCCCACGCATAGGGGATGGCTTTTTCCTTGAAATAATCGCCGAAGGAAAAATTGCCCAGCATCTCGAAGAAGGTGTGATGGCGTTTCGTGAAGCCGACATTTTCGAGGTCATTGTGTTTGCCGCCGGCGCGGACGACTTTTTGGGCGGTGGTGGCTTTGTTGTAGTCGCGCTTTTCGAGGCCGAGGAAGACGTCTTTAAACTGGTTCATGCCGGCGTTGGTGAAGAGGAGCGTGGGGTCGCCATGCGGTACTAGCGAAGAACTGCGGACGCGGCGGTGGCCTTTGCTCTCGAAGAAGCGGAGGAACATCTCGCGGATCTCGTTTCCGCTCATTTTCGTGTTCTCAGGCGGCGTCATGGGTTCGGAAAGTCCTCACAGGGCACAAAGCTCTCGATCCGGG
>Ga0209448_10000040_pt1 | contig 46312 bp, 39 predicted proteins | sample BogFormECP14_OM2_FD_188245 | JGI IMG/M metagenome (GOLD analysis project Ga0209448, IMG submission 188245) | Bog forest soil microbial communities from Calvert Island, British Columbia, Canada - ECP14_OM2 (SPAdes) (version 2) | ecosystem: Environmental > Aquatic > Freshwater > Wetlands > Bog ... | reverse complement strand
TTCGGGGAAGGAGCGGCCGTGCGCACCCTGGATGCCCAGGATGCGGTACAGCCAATACAAATGGTTTAGATAGCTGGCGAGGATGCCGAAAACTTCGAGCTCGAACCAGCCCATTTTTAGAACGATGCCGACAAGGCCGATGGCGAGTATCACGCCGGCGGTGAGGCTGTAGACGGTGTCCTGGCTCAAGGCGACGGTGGTGTAGCCGAGCAAGAACGCAAGGCCAGTGACGAATTGCGATTTGTAGCGCAACGTGTGCGCGCCCATGGCGATGGCCACGCTAAGCATGAGGATGGAATCGAGAATGCCGGAATCGAGGATGTGCATCGCGGGGACGAAGTGGATGCCGAAGGTGCTAAAGAACAGCAGCGCCCAGCCGCCGCCGATGGAGACACGGCCTAAAGTTTGGTAGCGGTTGCGTTTTTCTAGGAAAATTCCGCCAGCGAGAAGCACGAACGAAACGAAATACAAGATAAACGACTTTCCGGCTGGCCCGAGATTCTGAAGCGCGAGCTTGCCGAGCAATGCCAGGCCGATCACGGTCATGATCACGCCTAGGATCGCGAACCAGCTGGTACCGAGGAGCTCTTCGATGGAGGAGACAGATTTTATGCGCTGTTCGCGGGTGAACTTTGGGGCGGGCAGGCTTAGCGGTGAAGTCGGATGGGACATAGAGTTACGCGCGGCTGCAGCGGGAGGGATTGCCGCGGGCTGAGGCGGCGGTGCCGCCGGTGTTGCAGGCTTAAGCGGAGCGGTGGGTGGAGGAATGATTGGCGGCGCGAGGGGGGGAATTGGTTTTGACTCGGAGGGCGGCGTGGGCCGTAGGGTGGGAACGACTGGCGGCGTTAACGTTACTGGCGGGGCGGAAGCCGGTTCTGGCTTCTTTTCTGCGAGGGGAATCGGAGGGGGGGACTGCAACTTGGTAGGTGGCGGCACTTCGACGCGCGAAGGGACCGCAACCGGAGGAGGAATCTGCACGTGTGGGAAAGACCTTGGAACGGGGATGGACTGACGCGCGTCGGGGCTAGCAGCCCTCTCGGGAGCTGCCGTAGGAGCGGGGGCTGCGGCGGCGAGTTTGGTTTGGAGTTCGCCGACGGTGCGCTGCAATTTTGCAAATTTTTGGGAGTTGTCTTCGGCTAAGTCGTTGAGTTGTTTGTGAAGTTTGGCCTGCCGTACAAAAAGAGAAATGAGCAGAACTGGCGCGGCGAGCAGCGTCAACCCATAGAACACGTACAGTAAGTAGAGAAAGGGCACGGGCGTTCCTCTGGCGTACTGCTCGATTAGCTCTGATGGTAGAACGGGCGGAGGCCGGATTCTTGCACTTTGTTCCCAGGGCACCCATAGGTAGTAACGATGCGACCGCTAAGTCTTTTTGTTTAATGGGGTTACAGAGAAGCTCTCGGGAAGCCCTGTTAGCCCGAAGATAAGAGTGATTGAGGAGGAGAGGGGCTCTCGGGCCCGGTTTGCCTGGCCGACTTTCAACCTGGTTTGCGCGGAGATGCGCGGCTGTGCTACACATCATGCATGCCTGATTTTGCTGCTCCTGTCGAACGACTTATCGATGAACTGAAGCACCTCCCCGGTATTGGACAGAAAACCGCTCAACGGCTGGCTTTCTTTATTTTGCGCTGCCCCCCGGAAGACGCGCTGGGCCTGGCGGACGCCATTCGCGACGCCAAGGAGAAAATCCGTGAGTGCTCGGTGTGCAGCAACATTACGGAAAATGATCCGTGCCACTTCTGCACCGGTTCGAATCGCGACAAGAAGATGATTTGCGTGGTGGAAGAAGCGCACAACATCATGGCGATCGAAAAAACCCGCACTTATAGCGGGATGTATCACGTGCTTGGCGGATCGTTGTCGCCGCTGTCTGGGCGCGGGCCGGAGCAACTTCGTATTAAGCCCCTTATCGAGCGACTGAAGGGCGGGTCGGTCGAGGAAATCATCATCTGTACGAACCCGACTGCGGAAGGCGAAGCAACGGCGGTTTATCTATCTAAATTGCTGAAACCGCTCGGTGTGCGCGTTACGCGCATTGGGGTCGGGATTCCGGTTGGTGCGGATTTGGAATATGCCGACGAAGTCACCATGCTCAAGGCTCTCGAAGGGCGCCGGGACCTGTAAAATCCGCTTTTCTGAGCCTACCGTTTAAGCAAAGGGCTGAAAGTTAGTCCGAGTTTAACGTTGGTCGTCCCTCTCGAATTCTCCCCCGATGCGATTTTGAGACACGCGCTGATACGTTCTAGTACGTATGGCCGCCTCTAGCCAAAGCCCCATTTTGGGTATAGAGTCTGATTCCCGCGGAGTGGTCCCCCACCGCAAGGAGGTGCGCTATGCCCGGCTTGGCGCACTACATGGCGCAATACGATCACGAGCATTCTTCCGGCTGGAATAAGCTTCTCCATGGCCTGGGCATCCCCATGATTTTTTTGGGGATTATTTTGCTGATCTTTATGAAGTGGATTTGGGGAACGAGTTTCTTTGTAGGCGGCTGGATTTTTCTTTTTCTTGGACACAAGATCGAAGGAAACCATCCGGCGTTTTTTCAAGGACCGATTTATTTGTTGGTAGGACCAATCTGGGTCGCAAAAGAAGCATGGGAGTTCCTCACGGGAACACACCGTACGCCGGCCTCAGACGGTACAACAACCAAGCAGTCGTAAGCGATCTGGGAGTTCGGCCCAAACTCTAGGAGCGGCGACGGTGTCCATGGACGAGCAGAGCGGCAATCTTGCCGACGAAACAGCGGAAATGATGTCCGAATCAGTCGCACACCAAAACGAAGAATTGCGGAAGCGCCGCAGCACGCGAATTATGCAAGCGGTTCCGCTCGCAGTGACGGGTGTGGACGCGCTTGGACGCCCGTTCACGGAGCGCACTTCGACGCTCATCATCAATTGCCACGGCTGCCGCTACCAATCGAAGCACTACGTTTTGAAAAACATGTGGGTGACACTCGAAGTGGCGCATCCGGAAACCGGGCAGCCTCCAAGAGCGGTGCGAGGGCGCGTGGCTTGGATTCAGCGGCCGCGCACGGTGCGGCAACTTTTCCAGGTGGCGCTCGAACTGGAAGTTCCTGGCAACACCTGGGGTATTGCCTTCCCGCCGCCGGATTGGTTTGCGCCTTCAGAAAGCAAACGCGTTTCGAGCGCTCACGAGGGCGCGCATGATGTTCCACAGAGGGCTCCGGACACTGCGGAAATCCACTTGCCGCTAACGGAACCGGAACCTGCGGCCACGGTTGCGCAAGATAATCTGCGCATCTTTCCTGCTCCGGCAAGCACTACGGATGCCTCGCTGCAGCTGGCGCGGCACATGGCGCGGCTGATGGCCGACGCGAAGCAACAAATTCAGGCCACGGCGCGCGAAGTCGCGGCGCAAGCCGTCGCCGCAGAACGCCGCGTGTCGATCGAGGAGTGGGAACAAAAATTCTCAGTTGCCCGGGAACAGCTGGCGCAGCAAGTTTCCGCTGCGGTTGCAAAAATTCAGGAAGAGTCCGAGACGCGCTCGCGCGCAGCGCACACAGCCGCCGCGGAAGCGCTGCAACGAGAGCTTCCCCGCTGGATCGCGCCGCAGCTCGAAGAACTTACGCGGGAGCTAACACAGCAGATTTCGGACCGCGGCACAGCCGAGCGTACCGAACAAACGCAGCATCTCGCGAGCGCCGTGGAATCGCTTCGCGCACTTTGCCAGCAGGCGGAGGAATCCGCTGCCCAGCTGCGCGCACAAACACAACAAGCAGAAACACAAATCGCGAATCGCGCTGCGGACTCGATCCGCGAGGTGGACGAGGTAGCGCGGCAACGGGAAGTAGCGGCTAACGCACACCGCGAGGCCATGCGCGCGGTTGCAAACGAGATCGAACAGCAGGTCATCACCGCGCTTTCCGCGGCTCATTCCAACTGGCGGGACCAGCTCACTAGCGAAGTCGAAGCAGCGCAGGAGCGCTGGCGCTCCACGCTCGAAAGCACACTGGCCACAGCCCAGGACAAGGCTACAACAAGCCTCGACGAACACATCCGCGCCCGCGTATCACAAATGCAAGAAGAAGCGGACCGGCAGACGACAAGCGCCCGCGAATCTATCGCCAGCACCGCGGCCGAGACCGAGCAACGCATCGCGGAGTTGCGAAATTCTTTGCAGGAAGAAACGGCCCGGCAATCCGCAGCAGTCCGCGAATCCATGAGTGGCGCGGCCGCTGAAGCAGAGCAGCGAATGGCCAGTCTGCTCAACTCCTTGCAAGCGCAGGCAGAGCAGCAGACGGCGGCGGTTCGTGAATCCATGAGCGGCGCCGCAAACGAAGCCGAACAGCGCTTGTCCGCGTTGCGCAACTCTTTGCAAGAGCAATCGCAGTGGCTGGAAGCCGCTTTGGGACGCGCCGCAGAATCCAGCGAGCGCCTGGAACACTTTTCCACTCGCACCGAGACTGCGCAAAGACAAGCGCTGGCGAGCTTCGAATCCCAAGTGGACGACGTGCTCAGCCTGCATCGCAACGAATTGCACCGCCAGTCGGAGACGCTGCTCGAAGAACTCAACGCGCGAATCCGCACCACATTTGAAGAACACTGCGGGCTCGCAATTTCGCGGTTTGACCAACAAATAGATTCGATGGTGCAGCCACACATCTCTAGGACGGACGAAGCGATTCACCGCCTCGCAGGCGGCCGCTCGCTTCTCGACGCGGCGCTGACCTTGCAACAGGACCGCATCCGCACCGAGGCAGACGAAGCCTTCGCGGAATCTCTCGCGCGTTTCCGCGAAAATCTGGGCGGCGTGGATGAGATTCTGCAGGAATCGGCACAGACAGTGGCTGCTCGCAACCTTGCCGAGATCGAATCCAGGGCGACCGATCTCAAGCATCAGACGGTCGACGACCTGATGAAATCCGCCGAGTGGTACGAGAAAAAGGCACAGACGCAGATTCAGAGCCTCACCGAAAAAACCGTTGAACAGGCGGAGAATCAGTTTCGCGAGAAGGCCGGCGAAGTTTCCAGCGTCTTCGCCAGCGAGCTGGATCACTCCAGCCGCAGCTTCATCGGCCATACGCAGACGCAGATGGAAGAGGTCGTGCGCGACGCGTTCGAACAGGCACGCTCTCTCTTTGCGGAAGCTGCGGAAACCACGACGGCAGCCTTCACCGATGAAATTCAGCGCCAAGCGCGGCAGGAACTCGATGGTTTCGGCCAGGAGACGCAGCGCTCACTCGGCGAAACGCGTGCGCAACTCGACGCGGCCCGGGCAGAGTTGTCGCAGAAAGTCACCGCCGAACAGGAAGCATTTTTGCGCCAATTCCATACCGGTATGAGCAGCGCTGTGGAACGAGGCGTTGCCGACGCGAACGCGAGGGTAAGAGCCGGAATGTCGCCGCTGCTCGAGTCTTGGCAGTCGACGGTGGAAGCGCATCGAACGGAAATGCACAAGATATACGGCCAAATGAGCAATCAGGCTGCCGAGCAGCATCGCAACCGGCTCGAGAATGTTTCGAATCAGTGGATGCTCGCGACTGTGGCCAGCCTCGATCACCAATCGCGCGAGGCGGTCAACAGCATTGCTGCAAGAGCCGCGGAAACGCTGCGCGAGACTTGTGCCCAGGTTTTTGCCAGCGTCGGCGAAACGCTGCGCGACCGCTTGCAGCAGATTGCGTCTCACTTGACGGCTCCAGAGCCGCCGGTTTCCGATCCGCAGATGACCCGCTCGCAAACCGCCGGCGGCAGCGAACGCTAGCTTTCTCTCCGAATTCTGGGCCGATCTGGGCTCCGATTCGCCTCTCGGCTCGCACACCCGTATAATCAGTGATCTTGACCAACTATGGCTAACCGAGCGTATTTGCGCGTTTGGACGCGCGACTTCTCCGAAACCACCTTAATTGCTCAGTTCGCGAGATTTCTCGCGACGGCGCCGCTTTCCGCTTCGGAAAACGCCTTCAAGGAACTCATCGTGCAGCCCGTCGATGCCACCGAGCTTTCGCTGGCCGAGTGGGACCTGAAGGACCTCGGCTATGGCGCGCCGGAAGTCGCGGCGCTGGCAATTCAGCACCTTCACCCGGACAGCGCTTACATCGTCAACGCAAAATGGGATCTCTGGAGTTTCGATGTGGAGAGCCTCAAGTGGATGCACAAGCCGGAACCGCTCATGCTGACGTGCCACGGCCCAGAATATGACGGCGGCATCGCCGCATCCGACGGAAACTTCACGGCCGATCTCGGCTTCGAGCATTTTTTTACCGGACACGGCGGCCTGCTCGCTCCAGGCGCGGCTTCGAATCCGTTCGAACCGTCCGATCACCCGCTGGAACACACATTTCGCCAATGGATGTCGGTCCCAGCCAACTTGAAGGAATATCACGCAAAGACGCGCGAAAACATCCAACAGTTGTTCCGCTGGGTGGAGTCCATGGAACAGGCTTTGCCGGTGGAGCGCAGCGAGCTGTGGTCCGAAGGCGAACAAAATTTCGAAGCGCGGCTGGACGCGATTCTGGCGCAGCGCTAACTGCAACTGTACCGTCGAGGAACCCGCGTTCGGTGGGCGCTTCCACGAAGGGCTGGCAACAGATAGAATCGTAAGATTGCAGGTCTGGCTCGCAGGCGCAGAGCCTTCCACACGGAAGGAAGCTGCTGAACACGCCGGAAAAGGATGGCACGCCGGGCGTATAGTGGGTATCACGCCGACGGCAACATGTCACTGATGGACGAATCAAAAACTACCTCTGATTGTTCGGCTATCGCTCCCTGCTCCCTTGCCTCTTTCCAAACGAAGGACCAGGCGGGCCGCTCTCGCTTTCGTGTGACCGGTAGCCGACGCATACTTTTGGGAATGGCAGCAAGCTCCCTCGCTCTCGCATCCTTGTTGCTGGCCAGCTGCGGAGACGACCCCGCTCCAAAACCGGTGGCGGAAGAACCGGCGAAGCCCGCTGCGCCTGCCGTGCCTGAAGACATGCAGGCCGCCGCCCAAAATCTGTTGGGCAAAGAGACGCAAGTCCTTGTGTTCGGAGATCTGGCGAAAACCGGCAAGCAACAGTTCCTGGCAGCGAACGTCGTCCCCAAGACGCCCAAAAATGACATACCGGGAACCATCGTGACGCGCGCCGTAGTCGCCGAGGAAACCGACGGCAAATGGTCGGAGCTGCTGCGCTGCGATGAATACCTCAAGAATGCCAAGGGCTATCTCGCCCTCACGCCGCTAACGGCCGTCGCCGGCTGGAAAGTTCAGTACGATCAAGACCCCATCAAGGGAATCCAGTTGTACTTCACGCCGATCAAAGGTGGCGCCGATAAGCACGTACTGCCGATCGGCATCGCCTGGAATCCCGCGACAAAACGTTACCAATCGCTGGACATGACGTACGAGCACTTCCTGATGGAAAAGCCGTCTCTCGATACGGCGAGGTCGGTGCTCCGATGAGCGCGGCGGCAGCCACCATTGGCGCGACTTCGACAGCTAAGAAACCGCCGAAGTCCTCCTCGTGGAAAAATCTCGTTGGCCTGCTTCCTTACCTCTCGCGGTATCGTGGCGCGACAGCGCTCGGAATGTTTGCGCTTGTGGTATCAAGCGTAGCCCAAAACGTGATCCCGCTCGCCACCGGAGTCCTCACCGACATTCTCGCGGGAAGCAGCAGACCGTTCGAGAAAAGTGCGCAGGGCCAGCTGCTGGCGGACTCATGGTTGAGCCGCATGATTCCCTACTACTCGCCACACAGCCGCCGCGCGTTGGGCATTTATTGTCTGATGCTAATAGGACTCGTTACCTTGCGCGCGGTGCTTTCTTTTGTGACGCGCTGGGTGCTGATCGGCGTTTCGCGCGACATCGAGTTTGATATCCGCGGCGATTTGCTGAATCGCTTGCTGCTCATGGAGCCGGAATTTTACGTGCGCAACCGCACCGGCGAGTTGATGTCTCGCGCGACCAATGACCTCAACGCCGTCCGCATGGTTCTTGGTCCAGGAATCATGTACAGCGGGCAGACCATCATCGGTATGGCGCTCGCGATTATCGTCATGTCGCAGCTCTCTGGCTCGCTCACGCTTTGGGTTCTTCTTCCCGTACCCATTGTCGCGGTAGTCGTACAGCATTTCGGCAAAGTGATTCACGAGCTCTACGAAAAAATTCAAGCGTCCCTGGCAACGCTTTCCGCAAAAGTGCAGGAAAATCTTGCGGGTGTGCGCGTGGTGCGCGCTTACGCTCAGGAAGAAGCAGAAATTCGCGGCTTTGACGAACCCAACCGCGAGTACGTCTCGCGCAACGTCAAGTTGATCCGTACCTGGAGCATGTTCATGCCGTCGCTCCAGGCTCTTATCGGCATAACTTTTCTGATTGTCTTGTGGCAAGGCGGCCATCTCGTTCTTCGTGGACGAATTTCTCTCGGCGCGCTTATCGCCTTCTACAGCTATCTCGGCATCCTCGTCTGGCCGATGATTGCGCTCGGCTGGGTCACCAATATTTTTCAGCGCGGCGCGGCCTCCATGGGCCGGCTGAATTACATCCTCGCAGCGAAGCCACAGATTGACGACCGCGCCGTTAAAATGTCCGCCGATCAAAAAGTCGAAGGGGAAATCGAATTTCGCAACCTCACGTTTGCCTATCCGACGACCATGGCCGGTGGCAGCGCAAACGCAGCCGGAAACGGCAACCGCCCCGCGACGGATGGCGTTCTGCGCGACATTAACTTGAAAATTCCGGCGGGTTCGACACTCGCGATTGTTGGCCCTACAGGCAGCGGCAAAACCACTCTCGCCGCGCTCGTCGCCCGACTATGGGAAGCGCCCGATGGCGCCGTCCTCATCGATGGGCGCTCGATTCGCGAATGGTCGCTGGACACGTTGCGCCGCTCCATCGGTTACGTTCCGCAAGACACCTATCTCTTCAGCGAAACCGTCGGCGAGAATATCGCATTCGGCCTCCCCAATTTTGATCTCGAGCGCGTACGCGCAGCTGCCGAAGTCGCGAGTCTCGATGGCGACGTCCAGGAATTCCCAGCGAAGTACGACACTATGGTCGGCGAGCGCGGCATCACGCTTTCCGGCGGTCAAAAACAGCGCACCGCCCTGGCCCGCGCCATTGTAAGAGACCCGCGCATTTTGATCCTCGACGACTCACTTTCGAGCGTGGATACGCAAACGGAAGAACGCATCCTCAGCCGCCTGCGCGGCATCATGCGCGGCCGCACCACGATTCTGATCGCTCACCGCACATCGACTGTGCGCGATGCAGATCAAATCGTGGTTTTGCGCGATGGCCGCATCACCGAGCGCGGCACACACGACGAACTTCTGGCGCGCGGCGGCTATTATGCCGACCTATATCAGAAACAGTTGCTGGAAGAAGAACTCGAACGAGCATGAGCAATATCCACGAAGAAGAGAAGCTCGGCAAAGCTTACGACGCGCGGCTGATGCGGCGGCTGTTGCAATATCTGCGGCCGTACAAGTGGCGCGTCGTGCTGGCGATGGCTCTCGTCGCGGTTGTAACCCCTCTTGAGCTAGCCCCCCCTTGGCTCTTCTGGAAAGCCATCGACGGTTACTTCACGCCAACGCTGAAACATCTCATTCCCGAGAGCCAAGCATGGCGCGGCATTGAGTGGATCAGCCTGGTCTTTCTACTCGTACTGATCTCGGATTTCCTCGCGCAGTACGCGCAGATTCGAATCATGCAGCGCGTCGGTCAGCAAACCATGTATGACATGCGCCGCGAAATCTTCGCGTATATCCAGCGCATGCCAATGAGCTACTTCGATCGCAATCCCGTCGGCCGGCTCGTGACGCGCGTGACCACAGACGTCGATGCGTTGAATGATCTTTTCGCCGCTGGCGTCGTGACCATGATCAACGATTTCTTCCTCCTCGCGGTCATGGCGGCTCTGCTCTTTACCGTGGACCGGCGTCTCGCGCTCGATGCCTTCGCCGTTCTGCCGTTCATTTTCGTGGTCACGTATTTCTTCCGCAAGTTCGTGCGCGACGCCAACCGCCGCATCCGCACTGCCATCGCGCGCATCAACGCATTTCTCCAGGAATACATTTCCGGCATGAGTGTGGTGCAACTCTTCAATCGCGAGCGCAAAGCCCGCGTGGAATTCGCGAATCGCAATCGCGACAACATGCTGGCCTGGCGCGATGCCATTCTCGCCTTCGCGCTCTTTTACCCTGCCGTCGAGTTTCTCAGCATCGCGACGATCACATTGATCTACTGGTCCGGCGGCAACCGCGTCCTTTCTGGCGGACTCAGCCTTGGCGTGCTCACTGCGTTCACGATGTACGCCACGCGCTTTTTCCGCCCCATTCAGGATCTCAGCGAAAAATTCAACATTCTACAATCTGCCATGGCCGCTTCCGAACGCATTTTCAAATTGCTCGATGAACCCATCACCATTGATTCCGCGCCGCAAGCCGTGCGCCTCGAATCTCCCCGCGGCGAAATCGAATTCCGCAACGTCTGGTTCAGTTACCGCGATGTGGCCGCACCCATCGACGAAGACTGGGTTCTTCGCGATGTGTCTTTCCGCGTCGAGCCAGGCCAGACACTCGCCATCGTGGGCCACACCGGCGCAGGAAAAACCACTCTGATCTCCCTGCTCCTGCGTTTTTACGATGTCCAGCGCGGCCAGATTCTTCTCGATGGAATCGACATAAAGACCCTCAATATCCAGAATTTACGCCGGCTTTTTGGGATCGTTTTGCAGGATTCGTTCCTCTTCTCCGGAACGATTGAGTCCAACGTGCGCCTCGGCTCGCCCGGCATCGATCGTGCCACCGTCGAGAACGCCGTGGACGAAATTGGCCTCGGCGATTTTATCCGCTCGCTCCCCGAGGGCGTCGACACGAGTGTCAATGAGCGTGGCTCAACACTTTCCGTCGGACAGCGCCAGCTCATCTGTTTCGCGCGAGCGTTGGCGCATAATCCTCGCTTCCTAATCCTCGACGAAGCCACTTCGAGCGTTGACACAAAAACCGAGCTGCAGATTCGCGAAGCTCTTGACCGCCTGCTTTCGGGACGGACTTCTCTCGTCATCGCTCATCGCCTGAGCACCATTCAATACGCTTCGCGCATACTTGTTTTTCACAAAGGCCGCCTCCGCGAGCAAGGCGCCCATCAGGAACTGCTCGCTCAGCGCGGCATCTACTACCGCCTCTATCAGCTCCAGTACAAGGAGCAGGAGCTCGGCTTGCCGGAAGACACGCGCGACTCCGCCGGTCAACTTGCAGATCAGCCGCGCAGGCCGCTCCCCGCTCCTCAGCCCGCAACGGATTGAGCGCTGCACCAACCGCGCATGCCACCGATTCCGCTCTTAATCTCCGCAGGCGAGGCTTCCGGGGATATGTACGCCGCACGTCTCGCGACAGCACTCCAAAAACGCATGGATGTCGCTCTCTTCGGCATGGGCGGCCCGCAAATGCGCGCCGCCGGCGTTGACGTCATCACCGATTATTCCGAAGTCTCCGTCCTCGGCATCACGGAAATTCTCAGCCACCTGCCTTCGTTAATTCGCGCCATGCGCCGTTTGGTCTCGGAAGCCGAGCGCCGCAAGCCGCCTTTCGCGATTCTCACCGATTTCCCCGGTTTTCATCTCCGCCTTGCGCGCAAACTCCGCCCGCACGGAGTGCGCAACATTTATTACATTTGCCCGCAGTTCTGGGCCTGGAGGCCTTGGCGAGTGCGCGTTGTCCGCCGCCGTTTCGCGCAGGCACTCTGCATTTTTCCGTTCGAAGAAGCATTTTTCGGTAGCGCAGGTGTGCCCACAAAATTCATTGGCCATCCGCTTGTCGGCGCCGTGCAAGCCATGCAAACTCGCGCAGAATTCTGCCGCCAGCACAATCTCGATCCCGGCCAACCGATCGTCACGATTTTGCCCGGCAGCAGGCATGCCGAGCTGGCGCAACACATGCCGGTGATCCGTGAAGCTTGCCGGCGCATCCAGGAGCAGCGCCTCGCTCAATTTGTCATCGCCGCGGCAGTTCACAGCAACCTAAACGATCTGCAAACCGGCTGGAACACCGGGCTGAACGTCCGCGTCGTCGAAAACCAGACCTACAACGCGCTAGCCGCCGCCGATGCCGCCATCGTCTCGAGCGGCACAGCCACGGTCGAGGCCGCGCTACTCGACGTTCCCATGGTCGTCGTCTACCGTGTGACGCCGCTCACAGCTCTGCTCGCCAAGCCCCTCGTCCGCACGTCTTACTTCAGTATGGTGAACCTGATTGCCGAGCGTCGCGTGGTTCCCGAGCTGATTCAAAAGGACTTCACGCCAGCCAAAGTCGCAGAGGAAGTCCTGCGCCTACTCAACGACCCGCGCGCCCGCGAAGACCTTCGCGCCGGTCTCTCAGAGGTTCGCAAGCGCCTGGGGCCTCCGGGTGCGGTCGATCGAGCCGCCGACGCGATTGCCACTTTTCTCTCAAGCGTCGCTGGCAACGCTTAGGCCGGTCTCTGCTATCCTATATAGGTAGAATGGTGTCGGTCTGCACCCAGCGCGAGGTGCTCCATTTTGCAAGGCCATTGAAAGGTAGTTTGATGCCCCTTCCCCGAAGAATCTGTGTTGAGTTCGCTGCTCTACTCGTCGTCGCACTTGCCTGCGCCGCTTCTCCGCTCCATGCCCAGGCGCCCCGGCCTCTCGGCTTTCTCGCGGACCACTACGATATCTCCGCCACGCTCGATTCGACTCACCAATCCATCAGCGCCGTTGCAAAAATCGACTTCCGAGCCACCGACGTTTCGGGCAGCATCCGCGTCGAACTCCATCCCAATCTGGTCGTCAGCGACGTAAAAACGGCCGACGGCAAATCGTTGGGTTTTGGACGCGACTCGATGAATCCGCTTTATGTCCTGGTCACGCTGCCGACGCCCGTTGCGGTGGGTGGCCACGTCACACTGACGTTCACGTACGCAGGCTTGCTCGCCAACGAAGAGAACAGCCCGGTCCCCGGCGTGCGTGCCGCGGTCATCGGCCACGAAGACGCCTATTTGCTGCTCCCAGCCAGATGGTTTCCCCTGACGAACTATCCTTCCAACCGCTATACCGCGACCTTTCGTCTAAACGTTCCCGACAATTTCGCAGTAGCTGGTTCGGGCAAGAGTTCCGCCCCAACGCCGATGGCAAGCAAAAATGGCGGCGAAGGCGGACGCCTCCTCTACACCTTTGAATGCAAGACTCCCGGCCCGCACGGCACCTTCGTCGCCGGAAATCTGCAGCTGAATCCCAAGCAATCAGAAGGGATCGACGTAGCGGTCTACGCTCCGCGTGCCGACTCCGGCAACGCGCAGGGTTTTGCCGACGATGTCGCCCGAGCCGTCACGATTTTTTCCGACCTGTTTGGCGGCCTTCCAGACCCGGCGTTTACGGTCATTCAGTTACCCGATGGCACTCTGCGTGACTTCGCCGCGCCCGGCGTCGTCCTGATCAGCCACCGCATCTGGGAGCCGAAAATCGCCGAGCGCAGCATTGCGCATATGGTTGCCTCACAATGGTTTGGCAACTCGGTTCTACCCGCTAGTCCTGGCGACGCTTGGGTGACCGACGGCCTCGCGCGCTACTGTGAAGAGCTTTACGCCGAGCAAACCGCCGGCCGAGAAGCCGGCCTGCGCACCGTCGACGAATTTGCCGTTGGCGCTCTCATGTATGACGAGGCGGCTCCGATAGCCCAAGCGGCAAGGCTTTACCCGTATTCGAGTGATTATCGTTCGGTGGTGCTAAATAAAGGCGCGATGGTTTTCCACATGCTTCGCGGGCTAATGGGCGACGTCGCCTTCAAGACCATGCTCCATGATTTTGCCACTCAGTATGCGGGCAAGACCGCGCGCATCGACGATCTCGTCAATCTGGCCGACAAGGACGTTCAAGCGGCTGCCAAACCGGGCCAGGTCGCGCCGAATCTCCGCGGCTTTTTCGTGCAATGGCTGAACTCCACTGGCGTTCCTGATTTCACGACCGAGTTCGTGGTTTACCGCACGCCCAAGGGCTTCCGCATCGTCGGCAAGATCAAGCAACAGATCGACACGTTCAGCATGCCCGTCGAGCTGCGCGTCGATACCGAAGGCAACCCGGAAACGAGCTGGGTGGATGTTCTAGGCATGGACTCGCCGTTTATTGTCGAGACCTTCGGCCGCCCGAAACCAGGTGGCGTCAAGGTGGATCCCAACAATCTCGTCCTCAAAGGCAGCGTTTCCCTGCGCGCTCGCGCGGCCATTGCCCGCGGCGAGGAACTAGCCGAACAAGGCAACTACTACGCCGCCATCCAGCAATATCAGAGAGCGCTTTCTATCCAGCCCGGCCGACCGCTCGCCAATTTCCGCATGGGCGAAGCCTTCTTCTACCAGAAGAATTACCAAGCGGCTGCCAACTCCTTTCGTGAATCGCTCCAAGCCGTGCCGGAGCCCTCGGAAAAATGGACTGAATGCTGGAGCAACATCTACCTCGGCAAAGTCTTCGATTTGCTTGGGCAGCGAGAACGCGCCGTCAATCAATACAGCAAAGCCAAACAAACGAACGACAATACGGGGGGCTGCCAAGGTGAATCCGAGCGCTACCTCAAAAAGCCCTACTCCGAGGGCGGCGTCCTAATGGCCACGCCTGCTACAGGCGCTGCACCAGACTCCGCAACCCCGGCGCCGCCTCCGGCCAGCGACCGCCCGGTCCTGAAAAAGCCCGGCCAACAGCCGTAGCCTTGAGATCCGACATCGGTCCAAGTCGCTTAGAATCAATGTTTGTGGCAAATCCACAAGTGTTGATTGTAGAGGCTTTGCGGAACGGCTAACTTGTTTAGAATCAATGTTTACAAAAAACGTGGGGAGGGCGTACAACGGCTTACTGCGTCCCGAACTCGAAGTACTCAGGCGAAGTCCTCGAAACTAGTAGCGCCGATCAAGTGGAAGAGCCCGTCTGCGTACGGTTCCAAGCCCGAACAAAGATATCGCAGGCGCGCTCGTCAAATAGCACAAAATAGACTTTCTCGATCGAGGTTTCGCCTTTCAGGTGTTGCGCGGCCTCTTGCAGCATGATGGAGGCGCACTCATCGAGAGGGAACCCGGCGATTCCGGTCCCCACGGCGGGGAAGGCGATTGTCTTCAGGCCGCACTCAGCGGCAATGCGCAGCGAGTGGGCAACAGACGTGCGCAGATTGGCCGCGGTAGTCCGTCCGCCAAGCTGCATGCTCGCCGCGTGGATGACGTGGCGGGCCGCGAGCTTGCCGCCGCCAGTGATGGCTGCATAGCCGACGGGGATGCTGCCGATCGCGTCGCATTCTCGCTGAATTTCTTCGCCGCCTTTGCGCCGGATCGCTCCCGCGACGCCCGCGCCCAAATGCAGGTCATTGTTCGCGGCGTTGACGATGGCATCTGTATCCATGTCCGTAAGGTCGCCCTGCTGGATTACGATTTTCTCTGAGAGTGCTTTGTTCATGTTCTCGTTCTTACTTCTTGCAAACTTCTCTAGCGTTGCGAGAAATCCGCGAGGATTCATTCTCAAGCTCTGTCGCTAGCGGATAGAACTTGCTCCTCGCCACGCACAGAAATTTCCTTGCCCATGCGGCGGCCGAGTTCTAGACAAGCCGCAATAGTCTCTTCGGAAGTCTCGCGGCTTTTCACTAGTTCGAGACGCTCTGTCTTCTGCGCGTCTGTGCTAAAGCGCATCCCGATGCATCGCTCTGGACAGAACGTGACTGCAGCCAGCTCCGCAATAGAAAGTAAAGTCGTCGTGCTCGCGAAAATCGCGCCCGGTTTTGCGAATTTGTCGAAAATTGTAAACAGCTCGATCTTCATCTCCATCTCGTCGGAAACGGCTTCAATGATCAGGTCCGCTTCTCGGGAAGCATCTTCGGCGGAGTGTGCCGCGCTGAGATTTGCGAGCGCGGCGTCGCTAACCGCTGCTCCGATTTTTCCACACGAAACTTCGTCGCCGAGCGCTTGCGTGATCCAGGCGATTCCCTGCTCCAGCGCGGAAGGCGAAACGTCCTCCAGAATGGTGTGATACCCGGCTAGCACTGCTGCATAGGCGATCCTGCGTCCCAGGTCGGCCGCGCCCACGATGGCGATGACTTTTGTTTCCATTAAGTTTTCTTGAACAGTAGCCTCGAGCCGCTGCGGAAAAACGCAGTCTGTAACTCAAGATTCCGCGGCTGCGCTCTACTTCAACAGCTTCTTGAGAGCCTCTTCGTCGTAACCGAGGACGATTTGATCGCCGCCAATGACCACCGGCCGACGGATCAAGTTAGGCGTCTTTGCCATGAGCTTGATGGCCTCTGCGCGTGATGGCGGATTCTCCTTCATATTTTTCGTGCGGTAGAGTTCATTTCGTTGGTTTAGAAACTGCTTGTAATCGCGCTTGCCGACCAATTCGTCGAGTTCGGCTTCACTTAAACGGTTTTTGTCCAGATCACGAGACTCAAGTTCGGCGCCATGCGCGAGCAAGAAACTTCTTGCTTTGCGGCAAGTCGTTCAAGTGGGCTTCTCAAGGTACCGCAGCTTGACTTTGGCCATGTTTCGCTCTCAATAGCGCGGCACATTCGGATCGACTTCCGCCGACCAGCGTTCGATGCCGCCGGCCATCGATTTTGCGCTCTCGACCCCTTGTTGCCGTAGCCACACCGCGGCGTCGAGACTGCGCATCCCGTGATGGCAATAGCAAATCACCTCTTCCGCATCGAGAAAAGCATTCAAATTCGCAGGAATTGTGCCAAGTGGAATCAGTTTTGCTCCGGGAATCCGGCACAAATCGTATTCCCACTGCTCGCGCACATCGACGAGCAAAAGTTTGTCTCCCCGCGCAACGCGTTCGTTTACTTCCTTCGCCGTGATTTGCATGTCATCCATTTTGGTCACACACTTCCAGCACCCGGACGATGGGACAACGTCCGGATCGACGCACTATTTTCCCTGAAATTTCGGATGGCGTTTTTCAAAAAATGCGCGAATGCCTTCGCTGCAATCTTCCGAATGAAAACACTTCATTTGCAGCTCGACTTCGTGATTGAGGGATTTCACCAGTTCTTTTTCGTGGCTTCCGAATAGAACCTTCTTCACGGCGCGGATAGCGATCGGCGGGCCTTGCGCGATTTTCTGCGCCAGAGTTCTCACTTCGGCTTCCAATTGGGCAGCCGGCACGACGCGGCTGACGATGCCAAGACGCAGCGCGGTTTGCGCATCCATCATTTCGCCTGTATAAAACATTTCGGCTGCGACCGATGGGCCGACAAGTTGCGGTAGAAAATACGTCCCGCCATAGTCTGGGAAAAGCCCCACTCGAGAGAAATTCTGTCCGAACGTAGCCGTGTCGGCGGCGATACGGATGTCCGCCGCAAGCGCGATGTTCATTCCCGCGCCCGCTGCGGCGCCGTTTACAGCCGCGATCACCGGCTGCGGCATCAAGCGCATTTTCAGAACGGCTTGCATCCCCGAGCGCAGAATCGGCCCAAGCTCCGCGGTCTCGTTGCGCTCGCGCCCCTTGCCGATAGCGCCGAGATCGCCGCCCGCGCAGAAAGCACGGCCCGCGCCGCTGAGAACCACGACGTGAATGGAATCGTCCTCCGCAATCCGGTCGAATGCTTCGTTTAGAGCGGTCGAAAGATCGCTGTTCAGCGCATTGAGCTTGTCGGGACGGTTCATTACCAACAGCGCGATGCCTTCGTGCTTGCTCTCCAGGATGACCGGACCGGAAGGAGCCGCTTGAGGTGCGTTACTCATAAAAATTCTCCGTATTAGACTGGTTTCGTGACGCGTTCTTTCTCGGTGCGCGCAACGAGTTGCGCGAGCTTGCGAAAATGCTGGAGTTTGTCGCTCTTCCCTTGCGCATTCTGGCTGCTGGTGGAAGGCAGCACATAGACGCGCGCCCCATAAAGAAGCTCTTTCTGGAGACCGAACTTGCACTTGCGCTGGGAAAACTGCTCGTAGACTATTTTCCCGTTGAACGCAACGACGTGAGGCGAGAACTCCTCCAGTTTTTGCGAAAGCACGATGCGGCCTTCGGCGAAATCTCCCCGGGTCAGCTCTTCGACGCCCTTGGTGGGCCGCTTGACGAGGTCGGTAAGTCCGATGCCGAATTCAATCACGCGTTTGTCGTCGTGATAGTCAAACGGTTCCGGCACCACGCCGCTTTCGTACAAGATGGGCCAGAACTGATTGGTGCGCCCGGCGTAGTAGTGGCCCACGCGCACGGAAGATTCGCTCGGATTGCAGCCGACGATGACCAGCTTCATGCCTTTTCGCAGATGGTCGGGGAGTGTTCGCATCTTACTAGTGTTGCCTATTTTGACTTCGGAGTTCCAGGCTTTCGCGCCGGACGGTCCGAACGGTCAAGCCCTCTCGCAAGAGATCGAACAGCTTTCTTCGCTGGCGGGAACAAACGACTTCTGCAGAAGCGCATCGTGGCACACAATGCCATAATACAGGGGAAGATAGAGGACTTCCTGGCTGCTGGGGAACTGAGAATAGAAGGAAATGAACCGGGTCTTGGTTGCCCATCGTGCTCTTGACGAATGCTCTACCAAAACTCTAGACAGCCACGCTCTGGCTGTCAAGCGCTGTCGTTTGATGGTAACTGGCCACTGGACAGAATAGTTCGCAGAATCGTGAATCCTGCCCCTATCCTGCCTCATCCAAACAAGGGAATGAGGCCTGTAATTTCGTGCTTTGTGCTAACTTAAAGACGGAGACGTTCGGAGCAGGGCTGCTCTTCAGCTCTCAAAACTTCTTGAGTACACCAAATCCACACCGGCTGGCCTCGGCGGTTGCCCGTGAAGACGAGCATTTGCTAGTGGCGGCTGCGAAATCCGGCGACGCGTCGGCATTTGAGGAGTTGGTCAACCGCTACGAGCGCAAGATTTTCCGGCTGACCATGAACATCACTCGCAATCGCGAGGATGCGGAAGATGCCATGCAGGACGCTTTCCTCAAGTCCTATTCCCATTTGAAAACTTTCCAGGGTGATGCGCGGTTTTATACCTGGCTGGTTCGCATTGCTGCCAATGAAGCGTTGATGCGGCTGCGGAAGCGCCGGCCTGGCCAGTTTTCGCTGGACGAGCCTATTGAAGGCGACGAAGACCTGATGCCACGCGAGCTGCAGGACTGGGGACCTGGCCCCGAACAGCGCTTTGCGCAGACCGAGATGCGGGAGATTTTGTCGAGCGTGATTGACGAGCTCGAGCCGGACTATCGAACGGTTTTTGTATTGCGCGATATCGAAGAGCTTTCGACTGAGGAAACGGCTGACGCGTTAGGAATTTCGGTTCCAGCCGTGAAATCGCGGCTGCTGCGCGCGCGGCTGAAGCTGAGACAAAAATTGGATCGTTACTTCATGCAGGGTGCGACAAATTGAACTGCCAAGACGTCATTCAAGAACTTTCGAATTTCATCGACGGTGAACTCGATGCAGCGTCGAAGCAGGAACTCGAGAGACATCTCAAAGAATGCACCGAATGCAAGCTGGTGGTCGATCAGACGAAGAAAACGGTAAGACTTTTCTGCGATTCGGAGCCCATCGATTTGCCGGGCGAAGTGCGCAATCGCCTACATAATGCATTACGCCGGAAGTTCAAGGAAGCGGCACACTAGCGCAGTTGTCAGCTCATTTCGCTTGACCCACTACCGGCCCAGAAAGGCCATTCCCTTCCTAATCTTTTTTCCTTGGCCAGCGCGTAGACTTTCATGGCGACTGCCAAATCCCATGAAGCGATTCCGTTGGATTTGAAAAGTGTGACCTCCGAGTCGCTCGTCCTGCCTGGCGATTTCTTCGCGACGATATCCGACAATTTTTTTACACCGGTCCAGCAAACTTCATCTCCGCGAAAAGCGAGAATGAGGTCGCCGGCTTCCTGGCGGGATTGCTCGATGGAATCCACCACGATGACATCGGCGCTGGAAACGGTTTCGTCGTCCAGTTCGCGTTTGTGCGCGTGATTGGCGCCGATAGCATTCATGTGCACGCCGGGAGCGAGATCCGCGCCACTAACAACAGGATTGGCAGCGGTCGTCGCGGTGCAGAAGATGTCTGCTCCGCGCACGGCTTCGCTCGACGAAGCGGCGCTTTGCACAGGAAAGCCGAGGCGTTCCGTCATTTCCTTGGAAAACTTTTCTCGCTTGGCGGCATCGCGGCCATAGACTCTCGCAGACTCGAGCTTTCGCACACCTGCGATGGCCTCCAACTGGGTGCGCGCCTGGCCTCCCGTGCCGATGATCGCAGCGACGTGGCTAGTTTGCCGTGATAGATATTTGGTGGCCACGCCGGAAGCTGCGCCGGTGCGCAACTGGCCCATGTAGTCTGCCTCAATCATCGCCACCAGGTCGCCGGTGCGCATTTCGTAGAGGGGCACCATAAAACGGATCTTCCCCTGAACGTAGGTATACTGCTTCATCGCCACAAAGCCGGCGGAGAAATCCGCGGCGGCCATGTAGTGAAAAAAACCTCCGCCCGGCAATTCAAAACGACGCCGGGGATGCACGACGACTTCTCCATTCGCTTGTTTGCGCGAAATTTCTTCGACAGCTTCGATAGCCATGGGCATGGTGAGCACGGCTCGCACTTCGGACTCGCTGATATGCAGCGCCATCTTGGTTTTTCCTTTCGCAGGGTTGCACAATCTTATCTGCGCAACCGGTGTGAGCTTGCTCTTCGAAATTAATTATTTTGCAGGCGGTTTCACGGCGACGGCGCGTCCGGTTTTCTTCGCAGTTTCCCCGGGTTCGCGGATGCGGCGGACGACCGTCTGCATCAGTCGATAGACGCGCTCCTCTTTGTTGCCGTCCATCTGGCGGAAGCGAAATTCCGGATCGCCTTTCGGGCCTTTGCCAATGAGGACAGGCAATTGACCGCACAGGTCGTTTTCGATGAAGGCGGTCTCGTAGCGCTCTTTTTTCAAATTCCAGGTGTAGACGCGAAGCGTGGTGAAATCGCAGGGCTGGCCTTCGGGACCGCGGGCGGCCGCAACTAGATATTGGGTTTTGTCGCCAGCAGGATCGCTGATGCGGTTCAGCTCGAACCAGGCGACTGGCCGGATGTTGGCGGACGACGCTCCGTCACGCACAGCATCGGGCAGATCCAACTCGATGAACCGGGCAATCACCCAACCAGCAATGGGCAGAGTCTGATCGCCGGGCGCTGTCGTTGTGGTTTCTGCGGAGCGGGCTGTGGAATCGCCTGGCGGACGCGTCGCCAGCCCGCGAATCAGGAACCAATCTTCTTTCTTGGTGTCCTGTGGTTCGTTCGAGGGCTCCTTTTCGTCGGTGACCTGAGTCCAGTCGGCGACGGCGCGACCAACGATCTCAACGGGCACGCCGCGCGCGAATTGATAGAGGCGCGCCTGCGTGCGCCCGGGCTCGACGCGAAGGTTGGTGGCGACTTTGGTGCGGCCGTGCGCTTGGGCTGGCATCGGCAGGACCTGCTTAAGAAGCTTTGTGCTGCGCTGCCAGAGCGCTGGGTCCATCAAATAGCGCCCTTCGACCCAGCCCAATTCGCCGGCAGCGGTGCGGACCTTTATGCTTTCATTGCGGCGTGCGACAACATCGACACGGTCGCCGTAGTGGAGTGTGTCCAGAGGCTCGCGAACTTGCGCAACACTGCTCCAAAGAGTGGCGGTGCGTTCGCCGACGTAGGCTTCGCCCAGAGTTTCATGCTTTGGGCGGAAGAACCACGCCACAACGGCAACGATCAGGAGCAGCGGGACGGCGATGAGGAGCTTGCGCTTCATGCGGCGATCCCAAAAGCTGGAAGCATGGACGGCCGCACGGCATTCGGAAGGACACTGGCGAAGCAGGGCACGCCTTCCATTTTGACAATCACGCGATCTCTGGGCATTGGGTGTGGGCGACCACTTATTCTTCGCTAAATATTGTACCTGATTTCTGAGCTGCGACTGGGCTTGGCCGTGCTTGGTTTGTTTTTCTGTTAAAATGCCGCTGCTCGTAAATCATCTTTACAATTTCGCTTCGAAGGAACTCGATGAAATCTCTCAATGCCCTGCAGCCGCTCGCGCTGTTACTGTTGCGCGCGGCCTTTGGCATCATTTTCATGTCGCATGGCTATCCGATGCTGGCGCAGCGGACGAGCCAAATGCACGCTCTTTTCGCAGAGCATAGCATTCCTGACTACCTCGTTTACGTTTCGGGGGTGCTGGAACTTTTTGGCGGAGGCTTGCTGCTACTCGGGCTGTTTACGCGAGGAGCGGCGCTTTTGCTGGCCATTGAGATGGTCTTGCTGATGTGGAAGGTGTATCCGCCGCGCAGCTATTTCGCTGTAAACCAATACGCCTACCCGATGGTGGTAGCAGCAGGATGTTTTGCGCTTGCCACGCTGGGGGCGGGACTTATTTCAGTGGACCACCCGTTGTTCGAGAGTGGTGGTGGGAAGCCGCGGGCGCCGCGCAATCCAAAAGCCAATAAGTAGCATATCGTCCAAAGTGGTTTTGCATTGGCAAAGGCTTTGTTAACGCAGAGTACACTCGCGCATCCTGATCAGCGCATATTGCCCAACAGAGTTTAGGTGGTTGTGACCGTAGTTGAAGTGGCCACGACTCCACCGGGGGCGACCGGTAGAACGATCCAAAGGATTAGGTACGCGAGGATGCCCGTGCCTCCACAGATCACCAACAGCAGCCAGATCACGCGGATGATGGTTGGATCCATGTCGAAATAGTCGGCGAGGCCAGCGCATACGCCAGCGATTTTCTTATCGGTGCTGGAGCGCATGAGGCGCTTGGGAGCACCCGTGGCGGGAGAAAGACCCAGGGCGCCGGACTCGGGTTGTTTCGCGCCACAGTTGTAACAGAACTTGGAACCGACGGCGATGTCTTTGCTGCAACTTGGGCAAGTCATTGGCGTACCTCCCAAACTGGCTGAATATCCAGCCTTTTCTACAATAGAATACGACAAAATGGGTGAAAAAGTTTCATCGACCTCGACCGTGGCCGGGCTGGCGAGGATGTGTGGGCAAACGGTCAGTAATCGAGCAGTTGTTTGACGGCGGCAGTGATGTGGCTTGTTTGCGGGAGGATCACGTCTTCCAGTTTTGGCTGATAGGCGCAGAAAGTATCCATGGCGGCGACGCGCTTTACAGGGGTGTCGAGTTCTTCGAAGAGTTCGTCGGCGATGCGCGCGGCGATTTCTGAGCCGTAGCCCCAGCTCAGCATGTCTTCGTAGGCGACGATGACGCGGTGTGTCTTGCGGACTGTTTTGGCGATGGCTTCCCAGTCGTAGGGTGAGAGCGAACGCAAATCAACGATTTCTACGGAGATGCCTTCGCGGAGCAATTGGGCGGCGGCTACCTCGGCGCGATGCACCAGAGCGCCATAGGTGATGATGCTGACTTCGGTGCCCTCCGTAACCATGCGAGCTTTGCCGAAGGGCACGGTGTAATCCGGGCCGGGATATTCAGAGCGATTATATGGCTGGCGGTAGAGGTGTTTGTGCTCGAGGAACATGACCGGATCGTCGGAGCGGATGGCGGTGCGGAGCAGTCCGGCGACGTCGAGAGCCGTTGACGGCATTACAACACGTAGGCCGGGGCAATGCGTGAAAATCGATTCGCCGCTTTGGCTGTGATAGATGGCGCCGCCGGTGAGATAGCCGCCAATCGGCACGCGCAGAATAGCAGGGCACTTAAAAACGCCATTGGAGCGCCAGCGCATGACGCACAACTCGTCGCGGATTTGCATCATCGCAGGCCAGATGTAGTCGAAAAATTGAATTTCTGCAATGGGCTTGAGCCCGCGCGTGGCCATGCCGATCGCCCGCCCGACGATGCTTGCTTCCGCGAGGGGCGTGTTGAAGACTCGATCGTGTCCGTACTTGCGCTGGAGGCCGGAAGTGGCTTTGAAAACGCCGCCCTTGCCCTTTACCTGCTTCAGGGCATCTTCGCGGCTGGCGTCGGCGACGTCTTCGCCAAAGACAGTGATGCGGTCGTCGCGGGCCATTTCGTCGGAGAGCGTGGCAGCGACCATTTCGACCATGGTTTTCGGGGCGCCGTGCAAATGCGGTTGCGCATCAAACGCGGAAGACGTGGGATCGATGTCCGGCGAATAAATATTTATGCGAATCGAATCGATGGTCGGCTCTTCGGCGGCGAGCGCCTCGTCGGCCGCATTGCGGACCTCCTGGTCGACATCGGATTCGAGGGCTTCAATCTCTTTTTGGTCGAGGATGCCTTCACGGACGAGGAACAGCGAAAACTTTGAAATAGGGTCGCGGTGCGCTTCGTCCTCGCGCTCTTCCGGCGTCTTGTACAGCTTTTCGTCGTCGGAAAGCGAATGGGAATAGGGGCGCGTCACGTGGGCGTGAACGAGAGCGGGTCCGCGACGTTCGCGGCAGTATTGAACGGCAGTTTTGCAGATCGCGTAGCTTTCGAGAGGGTCGGTGCCATCGCATTCCGCGATGTGCAGGCCCGGGAAACCACGTGTGAGTTTCGAGATGCTGCCGCCTGCGGTCTGAACCTCGACGGGAACCGAAATGGCGTAGCCGTTGTCTTCAATCAAGTAGAGGAGCGGTAGCTTTTTGGCGCAGGCTGCGTTCAGGGATTCCCAGAATTCGCCTTCGCTGGTGGCGCCATCGCCCGCGGAGACATAGACGATTTCGTCGGATTCGTGGCGGACGTGCTGACCGAGCGGGGCCTTCTTGGCCTGTGCCAGGGCCTTCGGATGATCGGCATAGTAAAGCGTGGCTTCGGCAGCGCCCACGGCCTGCACAAATTGCGTGCCGGTGCAGGAGGACTTGTTGACGATGTTCAAGTGGGGGAGGCCCCAGTGCGAAGGCATCTGGCGGCCGCCGGAGCTGGGATCTTCCTTGGCGCCGACCGCTTGCAGGAGCATGTCGAGAGGCGTGACGCCTAGCATCAGGCAAAGTGCGCGGTCACGGTAGTAAGAGTAGAGCCAATCCGTGCCGGGACGAAGAAGAAGCCCCATAGCCGCAGTCACGGCTTCGTGGCCTGCGCCGGAGATTTGAAAGAAGATTTTGTTCTGGCGCTTGAGCTGGATTTCGCGGTCATCCAACCTGCGGGAAAGATACATCGTGCGGTAGATGCGGATGAGGGTGTCACGGTCGAGGCCGTGCAACTTAGGTGCGTCAAGCTTGGGAAGTTTGACGCGCGTTTGTAACGCCATTCGCTCTGCCCTCTTTGGGAAGCAGGATTTTGCCTTGCGGAACCCTATTATACCTGAACTCTGCCGCTGCTACGCGAAACTGACGAAGCTATCCCAGAGAATCAAACTGTTTCACGACATCGTCAAACTGCTCTTCGCCCTGGCGTACAACACGCGGGGAAGCTTCCTTGAAAGGCTCTTCGGATGGAATGCGATCGAGCCAGCGTTGCTCGGTGAGCTTCTCGTGGCCCGAAAAATAGAGCCGGACCAGCAAATTCACTTTGCCATTCGCGGTTGGGGCTTCTTCGGAGGCTTCCGTTTGCTTGGATTTGTGTTTTGCCTTGGACTTTACCTTTGGTTTTTCGGCCTTTGGAGCCTCGGCAGGCTTGTGGGCCTGCTCTGGAGCGGCCTTTGCTTCGTCCTCGGCGCGTTCGAGCTTGTACTGCAGCTTCTTGTCCAGGCGGAAGGCCTGCTTCCAGCCTTCCAGTTTGTGCCGGGCGAGCTGGGCTTTCTCTTCGTCGGTGCCGAAATCGAATAGAAGATACGTGTGGGCCATAAAATTAGTCTGCGACGCAGGCGCTGGCAAGTCAAGATGTGAGGGGCACGGCCGTTCGCACGCAATTAGGGGGATGCGGCGCAGCCTTCTTGCGATGGGTTCCGTTCGCAATGACTAGCTACCAAAAGACATGAGGAGGCGTCTAAGTGGAGTATCATTGTGTGGTATCGGGGTGTAGTGTCGGGTTCTTGTGAGTACGAAAAGAAAAGATCGCGTTCGATTGGCCGCAGCATGGCTTTGTCTGCTTGCGGTGGCGCTTTTGTATGCGCCGATGGCAGGCGCAGCGCTCTTCGCGTATGGCGTGGACTGTTGCGCGGGAGGCTTTTGCAACATCCCCGAACATCATCACCACAAGTCGCAACCAGCCGCTTCGCAAGAGTCAGGGCCCATGGATTGTAGGCACGATATGAGCGGGATGCCGTCATGCTCGATGTCTTGTTGCAAGGATCCGTCGCGTCCCGCGCTGATGCCTGGCGCATTTGTTTTGCCTGCGGCGAGTTTTATTCCTGCGGCTAGTGAAGTGATCCGTCCAATCCGGCTGGCAAGCTCTCTCGAAATTTCACGATTCGTCAAACCGCTCTCTCCTCCTCCTCGCTTCTCTTCATCGGCCGTATAAGGGACTGCTCGCTCTCCACGCACGCCTATTCACCCGCACCGCGGCTTCGTAGCCGCGAGGGAACCATTCTACGAGGAGAGAAAAAGGTTTATGCAAAGAGTTTTGCAGGCATTTGCAGCATTTCTGCTGCTCGGCACGGCGGCTTTCGCCACGGTGTTTGGCACGGTGCGAGGCATCGTCCACGATCCGCAGCACCGCCCCGTTCCAGGCGCTGAGGTTGTTCTGAAGGCGAAGTCGTCGGATTACACACAAAAAACACAAACCGACGCGAACGGAGAATTTCATTTCGATGCGGTGCCGCTTGGTGAGTACGCCGTTACCGTGACGGACGCATCTTTTGCCAGCCAAGAGCAAAGCGTGACCGTGCTTTCGGGGACGGCACCCATTCTGCATTTCGAGATGCACATTGCAGCGCAGAACCAGTCCGTCACGGTGTCGGCGGAAGCAGCCCCAGGACAAACCGAATCTGTGACACCCACGACGCTTGTTGACCGGGAAGAGATTCAGCAGACGCCGGGCGCGGCGCGAACGAACAGCCTGGCGATGATTACCGACTACATGCCGGGTTCCTACTTTACGCACGATCAGCTGCACGTTCGAGGCGGGCATCAGGTGAGCTGGCTGATTGACGGGGTGCCGATTCCGAACACGAATATCGCCAGCAATCTTGGCCCGCAGATCGATCCCAATGATATCGATACGCTGGAGATGCAGCGCGGCAGCTACTCTGCTGACTTTGGGGATCGCACCTATGGCGTGTTCGACGTCGCGCCGCGGACAGGATTTGAGCGCAATAGCGAGGCCGTACTCGTTGTCAGCGCGGGGAATTTTTACCAGACGGACGATCAGCTCAACTTTGGCGGACACACCAATCGGTTCGCCTACTACGCGAGCGCGAACGGCAACCGCACAAATCTCGGCTTGCAAACGCCGACCTCGGCTGTCATCCACGATGCTGGAAACGGCTTCGGCGGATTTACTTCGCTTATGTACAACCTGGATTCGCAGAACCAACTGCGGCTCGTCGCGCAAGCGCGGCGGGATTATTACCAGGTTCCTTTCGATCCGAATAATCCAGAGACGCAGGGACAGTTTTTGCAGGACGCGAACCGCGAGAGCGATTCCTTTGTGACGCTAACATGGGTGCGCACCTTCAGTCCGGGATTAGTTTTCACGGTTTCGCCGTTCTTTCATTTCAACAGCGCGAATTATCTAAGCAGCCCGCTTGACTTGCCGAGTTCCACGACGCAAAACCGGTCTTCAAAATATGAAGGCGGGCAGGCTACGGTAGCCTGGGTCGAAAAGCGCAACAATTTGCGAGCCGGGCTTTATGCTTTCGCGCAGCAGGACAGTCAGCTCTTCAGCCTGATCTACAACTGTCCGACGCCGCCTACTGCCACGTGTACGGAGACGAGTGCGTCGAATCTGACTCCGACTCAGGTGAACCCGCTGGGAAGCTTGACGGCATTGTATGCCGAAGACCAGTTCCGAGTCACTTCTTGGCTGACTTTGAACGCCGGCGTGCGGCAAACACACTTTTCCGGGAGCGTGGTTGAAAATGCTACCAGCCCGCGCGTGGGCGCGTCCTTGCGCATTCCAAAGCTCAACTGGGTTTTCCGGGCCTTTTACGGGCACTTTTATCAGGCGCCGCCTCTCTTAACTTTGTCCGGACCGCTCCTGGATGCGGCCACCAACCAGAATCTGGGTTTTATTCCGCTTCATGGGGAGCGCGACGAAGAACATCAATTCGGTGTGACGATTCCCTTCCGCGGCTGGACGATTGACGCGGACAACTTCCTGACACGGGCGACCAATTATTTCGATCATAATAATTTCAACGACTCGGATTTGTTTTTTCCGATTACGATCCAAGGCGCGCGGATAAATGGCTGGGAGCTCACATTGCGTTCGCCTCGCATTCGCAATCGCGCGCAAGTCTATGTGACGTATTCGAACCAGCTCGCGCTCAGTTTCGGCTGCATAACCGGCGGGCTTGTCGCCCCGTGCGCCACTCCGCCGCCGGGATTTGGCTTCCTCGATCACGACCAGCGGAACACGTTGCATGTGGGCGGGCAATATACGTTGCCCTGGAATTCTTACGCGTCGACGGACGTTTACTATGCTTCTGGCTTTACAAACGGCAATTCTCCGCCGGACCCAAACAGCCACCTCGAACCGCACACGACGTTTGACCTTGCATTCGGCAAGAGTTTTGGGGAGAGATTTTCCGTCAACGTGCAGGGCATAAATGTCGCCAACCGCCGAGTGCTGCTGGATAACAGCTTTACGTTCGGCGGGACGCACTATCTGAATCCGCGCGAAATCTTCGTGCAAGTGCGCTTTCACTTTCATTACTGACCGATCGCAGGAAGAACAAGAGGCAAAGGGGGCGCAGCGTGCCGCCCCCCTATGAGAAAAAGGAAAGAAAGAGGGCACGGCGTGCTGTGCCCTACGATTTGAAGACCCGAAAGGCTCGCATCGAGGCGAGCTGCGTACGGCAATTTGACTTCGGCACCTTCGCGATTTAGGCTGGCGCGGTGAATTCGACGGCAGCGGCGACGTTTAACACGCGCAACGCCCAAGAGGAGAGTTTGATGCGAAAATTTTTGTTGGTTGTGTTGGTGTGTTTGCTCGGGGCGCTTGTGATGTTTGCCGCGCCGCCGCCGAAAGTCGTCTATGTCCGCTGCGGGAAGTTGATTTACGACGCGGAAAAAGCGCCGATGTCGCCGGCAGTTGTGGTGATCACCGATGGAAAGGTGACCGCCGTCGGCAAGGATGTCGCAGTGCCAGCTGGAGCGGAGCAAATCGATCTTTCGAGCTTCACCGTGCTGCCGGGATTTGTGGATGCGCACATCCATATCTGGGCCGGCGCATTCGGGCAGTCCGTCTCCGAACCGCTGGCGGCGCTGCGCGGGAGCAAGGCGATGAGTTACGCGCTGTCTTCCGGCGTTGTGGGCGCACGCGTTATGGCCACGCAAGGGTTTATCGACGTGGCGCTCAAGGACGCGATTGAGGAGGGCACGATTCCTGGGCCGCACCTGGTGCCAGCCGCACATGCGATCTCCATCCCCGGCGGGCACGGCGATTTCAATGCGCAGCCACCCTATTTGCCGATGGACGATTTCTACACGCCCTTGCACGGATTCATCAATTCGACCGCGGATGCGGAGAAGGCTGTGCATTTGCAACTTAAGTATGGGGCGCGGGTGATTAAAGTTATGGCTTCGGGCGGAGTGCTTTCGCCGCTGGATTCGCCGACTTCGGAACAGCTTTCGCCGGAAGAATTGAAAGTGATTGTCGAGCAGGCGCACATGGCTCACGTCAAAGTGGGGTCGCATGCGGAGAACATTCGCAGCATTCGTGCCTCGCTGGAGGCTGGCGTTGATTCGATCGAGCATGGATCGGAGATGGATCAGGCGTCCGCGGACTTCATGAAGAATCACGGCATTGTGTTTGTTCCTACTGTCTTCGTCGTGGAGGAAAGTGTGGCGAACGGAGTGAAAATGCATTTTCCGGAGTACGTGATCACGAAGGTGAATGCGCTGGCCAAAACGCATTTTCCGAGTTTTCAGCTTGCGCTGCGTTCGGGAGTGACAATCGCGGCAGGATCGGACCATTCGTATGGGCCGGGAACTGGAACTGTGAGGGATGAAATGATCACGGAAGTAAAATACGGAATGACACCGCAGCAGGCGCTTATTTCCGGGACAAAAACGAGCGCGGCCTTGTTGGGACTCGAGCAGCTGGGGACGATTGAGACTGGGAAGGAAGGAGATCTGGTCGCGGTCGACGGCGATCCTTTGAGCGATATTCATTCGTTGGAAAAGGTGCGCGCAGTGGTTTTTCAGGGGAAGAGCGTTGCGCCTGTTAACCGGCAGTAAGAGTTAAAACGTGCACGGCCCTTCGAGGATCAGGGTAAACGTGCCGTACCCCAACGGAGTGTTTTGGGCAAGATCAGGAATATGGTGTGTTGCTTCGTAGGCCGGGGGGAAGTAAGATTTTTAATGAAGAAATATCGAGGGCGATGGAGTTCGCCTAAACCGGGCCGGTGCAGCGAGCGGGCTCTGATGACTCCTGGCAGCCACGTGGCTCCAGGAGTTTTTTGTTGCGGGCAGCGGTTGCCGCCGGACTGGAGATCTATTGCGCATTTTCTTGATTGCGATTTTCGGAGCAGTCGGAACGCTGGCTCGTTATGGACTGCAGGGCATGGTACAGACGCGCGCTGGAAGTACGTTTCCCCACGGCACGCTGGTCGTAAATCTGACTGGTTGTTTTTTCCTTGGATTGATCGGCCAATTTACGCTGAACCGCATGGTTATCTCACCGGATTGGCGCGTGGCCATCGCTGTCGGTTTTTTCGGCGGCTATACAACGTTTTCCAGTTTCGGTTGGGAGACGGCCAAGATGCTGGAAGACGGCGAATGGCTACGCGCGACAACGTATGTCGCGGCTAGCGTAGTTGCGGGTTTGTTTTTGTCGGTAGCAGGGATTCGACTGGCGAACCGGTTCTAGGAGTCGCGATGACACACGAAAAATTCGAAGGCGAACGGACACTGATGCGCATTCACATCGGCGAATCCGATAAATGGCACAGCAAACCGTTGCACGATGCCATCGTCGAACTCCTGCGAAAAGAAGGTTTTTCTGGCGCGACTGTTCTGCGCGGCGTGGCGGGCTATGGCGGCTCGAGCGTCTACCACACGGACAAGCTCCTTCGCATGTCGCAGGACCTTCCCATCATTGTCGAAGTGATTGAATCTACGGAGCGCATTGAACAGATTCTGCCGCGGCTGGACGAAATGGTTGAAGGTGGGTTGATTACGCTCGAAAAAGTGCGTGTGATTCTGTATCGTGCCGCCAAGAAATAGAACGCGGACATGGCTCTAACATCCGCGTAGCAGCCGCGCGGATCACCACAACCGCGTGATCAAGTTTTTCACCCCGGCCCAGCGATAGAACAAGATGAGGTTCGCAACCGCGGCGAAACCTCGAAGCAAAGAAAAGTAGAAATCGCTGATGTCCTCGCTTGCGGGCGGCGAGCCAGCTCTGACACGCATAACGACCGCCATCACCAGAGACATCGACCACATTAAAAGGAAAAGGTAAATAACTGCGCGGAAGTCCGACTCGACTTTGAGCTCCTTTACCAGGAAGTAGCTGCAGACAATCAGCTCCAAACCAAAAATCGTTACCAGAATCGCGGGGAAAGGCTCGACAGCAAGCGCGGTTCCTCCGCAAGGCCCCACACTTGCGTTGGCGGCGAGCAGAGAGCCAAACAAGATCATCAGGACGCTCGCGATCTGTCGAGCGGCGCTTGTCAGCAGTTCAGCGAGGCGGTTTGGCACTTTGTTTCCTTTATTCGCGTTTGCTCCCGTAAATGGAGGAGAGCGCAGGAGTCATAAGGCATTTTCTCCGTGTAACCAGTACAAGCCGTCAGTTACCTCGCGTCAATGTAACGGCCGTCATTTGTGCCCTCTCCAGCAAGACGCGGATATCAGTTTGGCCGCAACGCCACGTCGACCTCGCATTTCGCCGTCGACTTTCAGATTCGCTCAAAACTTTGCAGCCTGCGCGTTCGACTGTAAACTGCTCTCCCATGGCTGACGGCCCAGAAAAACAATCGTGGTTGAATCGCACGGTCCTCGGTGTGGGCCTCACCAGCCTATTTAGCGACTGGAGCCACGAAACCGCCACGGCGATTCTGCCCGCTTTTCTTGCCGCGATCGGGGCGGGACCTGCGTGGCTCGGCTTAATCGAGGGCCTTGCGGACGGGCTCTCAAGTTTCACCAAACTTGCCGCCGGTTATTTCACGGACCGCCTAAAGCATCGCAAGCCACTAGCCATTTTTGGCTATGCCGTCACGGCGCTCTCGACGGCTTCTTTTGCTCTCACTACGCATGCGTATCAGGTGCTCATTGGACGAACGGTGGCTTGGCTTGGCCGCGGTGTTCGTTCACCGGCAAAGAAGGCGCTGCTGGCGGCAGATGTTTCGCCGAATGCGTACGGGCGCGCTTTCGGGCTTGAACGATTGATGGACACCGTCGGAGCTATCGCCGGGCCGCTCACTGCACTCTGGCTGCTGGAAAAGACCGGGCACAACTATCAAAATGTTTTTCTGTGGACGCTTCTTCCGGGTCTGATTGCCGTGGCTTCCTTCTGGTTGCTGGTACGAGAGCGCCCTATTGCTTCGAAGGCGAAACGTTCGTTCTTGATGGGCGTACGCGATTTGCCAGTGTCGTTCCGTCGATTTCTTCTGGGAGTCGGTGTATTTGGAGCGGGCGATTTTTCCCATTCGCTACTCATTCTCTATGCCTCTCGCATGCTCGCGCCTAAGTACGGGATTGCCCGTGCAGCGAGCATCGCTGTTGTGCTCTATACAGTTCATAACGTGTTTTCGGCTGGCTCTGCTTACGCCAGTGGCTGGCTGAGCGACCACGTGCCACAACGCAAGATCGTGCTTGCCGGCGGCTACGCGCTGGCGGGAATCGCGGCGACCCTGCTTTGTACGGGCACGCATTCGTTGTGGTTACTCGGTGTGATTTTTGTTCTCGGTGGGCTCTACTTTGGCGTTGCGGATGCGCTCGAAGACTCCGTCGCGGCCGAGCTTGTGCCTAAAGAACAGCACGGCATGGCCTTCGGGACACTGGCTGCTGTCAATGCTGTCGGCGATTTCCTCTCAAGCATTCTGGTGGGATCTCTTTGGAGCGCGTTTTCTGTGCAAGCCGCGTTCGCCACTTCCACTGTTCTGTTTTTCGCTGGCGCGATTCTCATTCTTCGGCTTCGGCGCTAGCGGAATGGTTCGCGCGAAATGGGCTATTCATGCGGGGGCATCGTCTCCGGCCATTGTGTAACGATGATCTTTCCGTCCGGTCCCAGCTGAATCGCCGGAGCATAAAGTCCGAGCAATTCACGACGCCACCACTGTCCGTGCTCTCTTTTTTCGGCCATGGACGTGAACCAGTATTGCCAGACCACGGCACGCACTTGACGAGGCGGTCCTTGCGGAAAAGGATTCGCGGCAAAGAGCGCGAGCACGTCAGGATCGTTGGAAAGAAGGCGCCTTTGCGTGCGCAAAACCATTGGATTGTCGCGCCACTCACCTAGCGATGCGAACCACAAGTTCCAGTCCAATCGTGGCTGATAGGGCGCGTAAATGCGCGGTGGTTTGTCCAGTTCCTGAGGTTTGTGGCGGAAAGTATAGGCGATCCAGTTTTGTCCGTCGTTGGAGCCTTGGAATTCGATTTCATAGCGGCCGCGCGTCATGACGGCGAAGAGACCGTAACGGTTAGCGATTCGAAAGGGATCCAGCAGAGTTACTGGCGACGTTGGGAGTGGGGCGGGCGTGATCATCCAAACCATTTGTGCAGTAGTCGCGTAGAAGATCCACGTTAGCAACACAGCGGTTACGGCTACTCGCAGCGGGGCGAGCCAGGAGCGGATGCTCTGCCACAAATCGCGCGGGGCGACTCTGCTCGCTGGAACTTCGCCTGTTGATGGACTCGAGGGCGGCGCCAAAATCGAGAGTTGGTCGGCAGTAGGTGAAGCGGGCTCAGTAGGAAGTGCGGTTGAACGTCCGAGGAGTGGCTCTTTCCATTTCGCGCGGTAGAATCGCATCAGGAAGCGGTCGTCGAGCAGAAGGAACGCAAGGATGAGAACGAGATAATTCAGAAAGGTGTAATTGGCTGTGAGGATGATGCCGATCTGCCAGGGTGTTACGACGAAGAAGAGCGCGATTCGAAACGGCCGCGGCAAAAACGCAGCCCAAATCAAAACCAGCTCGAGCACCAGCGTGAAGAATGCTGTTGTGGCGTGAAACCAATGCGGAAGATGCTGTGCGTACCAGCCGATCCAGGTTGGCAGCGGCCCATTCTGATAATAGTCGTCCAACGCGGTGAAATTCCGCCACTCAGGATCGCCGCCCGTGATTTTGGCGACGCCGGATTCGAAGTAGATGCGGAACCATTCCCAAAGAAGCAGATAGAGCGCAGCTCGCACCGGCAAGCGCCTTTCACCGATGCCTGGACGAAATCCGCCGGGTGCGATAAAGAGCGAGAGGAATCCGGCTTCGAGCAGCATTCCGTCGGACTGGTATCCTGAAAAGTCTCCCGCGGCGCTTACGAAGGAAAGAAAACAGACAAAGCAGATGGCGAGCATTCCGCGCGGCCAAATATTCAAAACCAATAGAGCCGCGGCGGCCATGCCCAGCCAACAAAGCCCGATCAGCATGTACGAACCGCTTGAAAACCACAGAACGCTTGGAACATACCAATACCGAGCGTGGCCCACTTGCTCCGCTACGCTTTTCAGATACTCGCTCGCGGGCAGAATCCCTTGGGGGCCGATGAGACCGCGAATCTGAAAAACGAGTGAGAAAAAAGCAGAGAAATAGGTCGCGCCGAGAGCGCGCAGGAAAATCCAGCGGGACAGGAAACGGTCCGTGGGGCCGTTTCGCGAGTCAAAAAGCCAGCGAACGACGGATGAAGGAGTCCATTCCATAGACGCGGGACATTATACCGGGGTGGCCACGCAGGTAAATTGGGCAGTGGACCGGTGTCTATTGGCGGGGCTTTTCTTTCGGAGCGGAAGAATGGTCGACATGCAAGGCGCATGTGCCGTCCTCGCAAAGTTCGCGATTCCAGCGATAGCGATTGCGAGCAATCCAGCCGTAAGCACGTTTCGCGATGAAGTGAATTCCGGGAACTAGCAACAGCCATGCGGGCAGCTTCCAGCCGGGAAGCACCAGCCCGATCCGCGCCCAGGCGTCTGCCCCAGAATAAACGCACCCGCGTGGGTCGACCGCTTGCATCAAGCGCATGGCTTCGTCGAGATTCACTTGGGGAAAGCGTGCGGGCACGGCCGAATCATGAAGGTCCAGCAGTTCGATGCGGCGCCGCAGATCCTTGCGCCGCACGCGGGACATGCTGGCGCGGCACAAGTTGCAAGCCCCATCGTAAAGCACAGTAAGCTCGGCCACGGTGCTCCTCTCAGATGCGTTGCGGGCACCAATCCCTTAGCGGTGCGTCCTACTGCAATCAGCAGCGACGGCCTAGCCATCATTCTAGCAAGCAAACCAATTGCACTGCGGCTGGCCGTTCCGACTACAAGCTCGGCCTGCGTGAAAGTGCTGAGCGTGAGGAACAAAACGCACTTCTCTGTTGCGGCGGCTATCACCGCATGCTAGCCTTGGCGAACAAAAGGCGAATCGCAGGAGGCTCTCTCGATGTCCCATTCTCTCGCCGTTCGGGCGGCGGCGTTTGGCGCGCTCGAACCGTCGGCTGGCTCGTCGCTGACTCGCGTGCGTGAAGTGCTCGACACTCTCGCGACCCGAGACGTCAATGGCGATGTGCTCACCGCAGTGCGTTATTTTCCGGCGCGGGAGGCGCAGTGGGCTGAGTTTCCTGCCTGGGTTCACGCGGATATTGTCGCTGCTTACGCCGCCAAGGGAATTCGACAGCTTTACACGCATCAAGCCATAGCTGCCGAAGCTGTCCACGCAGGTAAGAATGTGGTTATGGTCACACCAACGGCTTCCGGAAAAACACTTTGCTACAACCTACCGATCTTAAATTCGATTCTGGAAAACCCCGACACTCGCGCGCTGTATCTTTTCCCCACCAAGGCATTGGCGCAGGATCAACTGGCGGAGCTTTACGACCTTAACCAGCGCCTCGACAACCGCTTTGGGGTTTTCACTTATGACGGCGACACGCCCGCCGATGCTCGCAGGGCCATCCGCGAAAAAGGCCATGTGGTTCTAACGAATCCCGACATGCTGCATACGGGGATTCTGCCGCACCACACGCGTTGGACGCGGCTCTTTGAAAATCTTCGCTACATCGTGATTGACGAGCTTCACACCAATCGCGGAGTTTTTGGGAGCCATCTTTGCAATGTGCTGCGGCGATTGCGACGCATTGCGAATTTCTACGGCAGCGATCCGCAGTTTATTTGTTGTTCGGCAACGATTGCGAATCCCGGTGATCTGGCGACTCGGCTGCTTGAAAAAGAAGTGGAGGTGCTCAACGCTAACGGCGCACCCGCAGGCGAAAAGACTTTTGTCTTCTACAATCCGCCCGTGGTGAATCGCGCACTCGGTATTCGCCGCAGTTATATCAACGAAACCTCGCACGTGGCGCAGGAGTTTTTGAAACACGACCTGCAAACAATGGTCTTCGCGAACTCGCGGCTGCAGACGGAGATTCTGCTCACGTATCTTCAACAGGCCAATCCTCAGCCGCCCGGCAAGCAGGAAACCATTCGCGGCTATCGTGGCGGCTATTTGCCGAATGAACGCCGCGAAATCGAACGCGGTTTGCGCGACGGCCGGATTCGCGGCGTCGTAAGCACGAGCGCGCTGGAACTGGGTATCGACGTCGGTTCGCTCGACACCGTGGTGATGGCGGGCTACCCCGGATCTATCGCAGGAACCTGGCAGCGCGCGGGGCGCGCCGGCCGTCGCAGTGGAAGTTCCTGCGCCGTGATGGTGGCTTCTTCTTCGCCCCTCGATCAATATATCGTCCGGCATCCGGACTACTTTTTTGGGAACACGCCGGAACACGCTTTCATCCAGCCCGATAATCTCGAAATCCTGATCAATCATTTGAAATGCGCGGCATTCGAATTGCCCATCGCGCCCGGTGAGCGATTTGGCGAAGTCGATGTTCCGGACGTCTGCGCGCGGCTCGCTGAAGCCGGCTACCTGCACCTCGCGGGGGGTCATTTTCATTGGACGCACGAATCCTATCCCGCCGATACGATCAGTCTCCGCTCGATCAGCAGCGACAACTTCATAATTATCGATGTCACTGGCGCGCCAAACGTCATCGGAGAAGTGGATTTCCCCAGCGCGCTGGTCTTCCTTCACGAAAAAGCTATCTACATTCACGGCGGGCAGCAGTACCACGTCGAGCATCTCGATTTCAAAGAGCGCAAGGCTTATGTCAAACAGGTGGACGTCGACTACTACACCGACGCCGTCCGCTATACGCAGGTGCGCGTCCTCGAAGCGACGGAGACGTCGGATGTACCCGCGATTGCTGCTTCCGCAAACTCTCACTCCCACGGGGATGTTCTGGTGCGCTCGCAAGTGGTGGGCTTCAAGAAGATAAAATTCTTCACGAACGAAAACATCGGCGACGGCAAGCTCGAGCTTCCCGAGAACGAGATGCACACAACGGCGTATTGGATCACGTTGGAAAGGCCGCTGCTCGAATCGCTGGCGTACAGCGTGAGCGAGCGGCAGAGCGGCATGTTCGGGCTGCTTCATGCGCTGGCGTCAGTCGCTACACTTCTCCTAATGTGTGATGGCCGCGATCTTGGCACGGCCATTGGCGAGCGCCCGCCCGCTCCTGATTCCGGCACCGAGGTTGTAGGTGCGCAGCATGCTGCGTACCTACACGGCACAGCGGATGATTTCACGCCATCGAGGCTTAGAGACGCGTCCTCATCCAACTTGAAAGAATTCTTTGAGCCCAATCTTTATCTCTTTGACGCCTATCCCGGCGGCATCGGCTTTTCCGAACCGCTCTTCCGCGCGCACGATCCGCTCATTCGCAAAACGCGCGAGTTGATCGCCGCGTGCGTGTGCGATGAAGGCTGCCCCTCCTGCGTTGGCCCCGCAGGCGACCTTGCCCCGCGCGCGAAAGAAGCCGCTCTCGCCATCCTCGACAGGTTGTGTGGCTAGATGGCTGCTTCAGCGGACAAATTATCTCGTCTCGCCGCGTTGCGCCCCGCGCGTATTGCGTCGTCGCGTCCAGCCGATCTTCGCGCGCCCGATCAGGAAGATGCCATTGCTCGTCTTATCGACGCGGGTGTGGCTCGGAACCATTTTGGAGAGCACCTCGTTCTACGCAACTGGTTCTCGACGCCAGAATTTGTCGATCCGTCCCCCGTGGCTCTCGAACTTCTCTCCCGCACTCGCGACCTCGAAATATCTCGCCGGACACGCGCCGCTCTAGAAGATCCCTCCAAGTGGCTCTTTCTCGACACAGAGACAACCGGTCTGGCCGGCGGCACGGGAACGTACGCCTTTCTCATCGGGCTCGCCTGGTGGGACGCGGGCGCGCTTCAGGTCGAACAACTCTTCATGCGCGACTTTACGGAAGAGTATTCGCTCCTTCATGAACTCGCCGCGCGCGTCGCGGAGCGTCCGGTCCTCGTCACGTTCAACGGCAAGACTTTCGACTGGCCGCTCCTCGATAGTCGTTTCACCATGACGCGCACCATTCCCACGCCGCGCTTGGCCGCACATCTCGATTTGTTGCATCCCGCGCGCGCTCTCTGGAAACTTCGTCTCGGATCTGTGCGCCTTGTCGAGTTGGAACAACGCGTTCTGGATATGCCGCGCCTCGGGTGGCATCGAGAAGACGATATCGCGTCGTCGCTTATCCCACGGTATTACTTTGACTATCTTCGCGGTGGATCAGCGGATCCTCTTGTAAGCGTCATGCGCCACAATCAAATGGATCTGCGAGGACTCGCCGCCCTCTTTGGCAAAATCAACACACTTCTCGCCTCTCAAAAAGCCGACCGCGATGGAGTAGACAGCCTTGATCTCTTCGGGCTCTCGCGTTTCTTTGAACGTCGCGGCGATTCCGATCGAGCCCAGGTCGCTTGTTCGCAGGCGCTCGATCTCGGCCTTCCAGCCGAATTCCGCCCGTGGGCTCACCGCGAGCTTGCGCTGCTCGCCAAACGCCGCGGTGACCACACCGCCGCAGCAGCACTTTGGCTTGAACTCGCCGCCGATCCGCGAGATGGCGTCTTGGCCTGTGAACAACTGGCCATCCATTACGAGCGCCGCGCCAAAGATCCTGCCCGGGCGACGGAATTTGCGCGCCTGGGGCTCGCCAAGCTCCAGCGCATGCGTGCGCATACCCGCGATCCTTACGCCGCAGCCCGCGCGACCCGCCTCGCTGAAAGATTGCTAGCTCGGGTCAACCGACTGGAAGGCAAAAACAAAAGGAATTCTGCGAATCGTGCGGCAGCAAGTCTGTCTCTTTTAAACTCCCCCGCCAAATAGACTTCAGCGAGCGGCGGCTGCAGCCTTAGGAGCCTCAGGAGCTGCAGGCCAGCCAATCATCCCATTGATGCCGTCAAACACGGTCCGGCTCGCGCCTTCCACGGAAATACACTCCGTTCCCACACAGTGCAAGAACACTCCGCCATCCGCCGTATTAAAAGAGAGGAAATTCGAAAGGCGCGACTCATTCTCGCGGCCGTCATGTTTTTTCTTAAGCGCCTCCGAGTACTGCCCGAAGAACTGCGCAGCATGTTCTTCACTGTCCAGGTGCAGGCGCGCAACCAAGACCAGCCGTTTGGTTTGTTTCTGTTCGTAGAGCGCGTAGCGATCTCCATCCCACGCCGCGGCAAGCGGCTTGGCTATCTTCTCGCCCAGAAACTGCTTCAGAATCTCCATCCACCCAAACTCCCCCATAACGTTTTCGTCAATTTTCGTCCAGTCCCCGCCAAGCAGCTTTTGGAAAGAAGGTATCGCGACAAGAGCAGAAGTTTTCCCCGACTTGTAAAGAGCTGGATGCATGATTTGCTGAGTGGAAACCGGCGGCTTCGCAAACACGGCAGACAACCCATTCCACCCCGCCGATTTTAAGATCGCAGTGGAAAACGTTAGTCCTCCAAAATAGGGAAAGATCATGCCATCCTTCAGAAATTGCGGGGCTTCCTGCAGCTTGGGCGACTTGGACATATCGCCGGCAAACAGCGAAGGATCGATCGCGGGCAAATCCTCGACCGAATGTCCCGTTCCCTTCAACAGAAAATCAATCATGGCGGCCATGGCGCTGCCTTCCAGCACTGACTCTCGCGCCAGTTCGGCGTCGTCGTTCGGCCTCGCCGCTTTGGCCCACACCTCGATCTGAAAGTGCTGATCTTGCAGGGCGTGGGTCAACTCATGGGCCATGACCATGCGCTGGTCATCTATCGGAATCCAATCAGCAATATAAAATTCGCGCGCTTTCGGATCGTAGAGACCCGCGATCTGCTCAGTGAGCAAATCAACCATAAAGTCATCCAAAGCAAATCCCTTGGGGATCAGTCCAAAAGCCTCGGCGCTTCGTGCCTCTGCATAGCGCTCTGCCGGGTTTTTCTCATCATCCATCTCACGCAGGACATAGGCGCGTATCTCTTCTCGCGATCGCAAGGTCTTCTTCACCGGCGTGAGCAGCTTAAGCCCAGTGATCTGGCTCACTTGCTGCAGCACTTCATCGGCGGTCGCTGCAAACTCCGCGATGTTTACTGCCGGCTGCGCGGCAGCGGGGGAAGTCGTCGTTGCTTGTTGCGCGCGGAGCGTGCTGCCGCCAACAAAACTCAAACTCGCGAATAGGAGAGCACAGAAGCAGTTAACAACCCTTTTGATCGATAAGGACATAATCTTTGCAGAATAACAGATAAGCGTCAGGGACGACCGCAACCACAGACACTGCATGACGCCTTATAGGAAACGCGCATCATCCTCAATCATGGGCCATGTTCCGCCAGCATTTTAGCTACCCAAGGATTCGCAGGAGCCGTTCATTGGGCACAAGCGTCTAAAAGGAATGAAGATAGCCGCGCGGCGCCGCCTTACGGTTTTGACACGCAATGTTACTGCTGGTTCCCATAAAGATTTTTTCCAAAGAAATTCACAGCCTTCCGTTCTGAATCCTTAACAGAATGGCAATTCTGTTATACTCTGCCAACTGAATCGTAGCTCTCTCCCGAGGAAACATGCTCCCCGGACTTCGTCTGCGGCAATCCCGTGAACGGCTCGGATTAACCTATCGCGATGTCGAACGTGCCAGTTTTGAATTAGCGGCCCGTCGTGGCCGTCCTGAGTTGATTCTTCATATCAGCCGCCTGGCGGATATTGAGAATCGAGGCGTTGTCCCGGGCCTGCATAAACTTTATACACTCGCGGTGGTCTACCACTTGAACCTGCTCGAGATATTCCGCTGGTAGGATGTTCCTATCGAAGATTGTTTTCCCGACGGCGGCGCCTTTCATGCCCCGCACACGCATCTTGCTGCGCCGCCCGTCTCGCTCAAGACTCCTTTGCGGTTCGATCCTGCATTTGATCCAAAGAGAACGGAACTGCTTTCACGTATGGTCGAGCAGTGGGGCAGTCTCGAGGGCGTGCTGACCAATGGAAATGCCCGCCACCGCTATGGTTACATTGGACTCTCGGACCGGCGCATGGTGCCCTTGCTTCGCCCCGTCAGCGTAGTGCTTCTAGATGTAAGCGTACGCCGCATCCAAGACGACGATTGGGCGAATGAATACGACCGTCCCATGTATTTTGTGGAGCTGCGCGACGGCTACCGGTGTGGATGGTTTCACCAGGACGGCATGCACCTGCTATGCAACCCCCTCCTCTATCCCGCTGTATGCCCGAGGTTTGGCGGCTACTGGAAGAAGTCGAAGTGGTCGGCCGTGTGGTGGGCGTCGTTACTAGGCTGAATGAACCCTGGAGCATTCTTCCTGAAGAAGCTCCAGCAGTGCGCGGAGATTCGAACAGAAAAGCTCCTTGAGATAGCCGGGTGCGCGCTCAGGCATCAAGACTCGGTAGGCCTCAAGACGGCGCCCATGAGCCAGCGTCGAGTTTAGCCCACCTGGCATTCGCTCCAGACATTCCTTTAAGTCCTCTTCCTGCTTCGCCAGCGGAGTTTCCAGAACTCGCTCGAAGATTTGCTCGTGGCACAATTCGAGGGCCTGTTGAACCGCCTCGTCCGGATACAACGCCGCAAGCCCGGCGTGTTCGTATTTCCCGCTTGAGAGATCGCGCAGCGAGGCCATATAGGTAAGCCTGCCGAATTCCCCTGGAATTCTCGCCAGAGTGGTCAGAGTGAAATCCTGAATGATGCGACGGTTCTGCTGGAGTTGAGTAATCGTTTTCATCAAGTGCTCCGTTCCGCAGACGGAACGTTTTACCTCGGTAATTCCAATACTTCTTCATGGTTGCACGCAGGAGGCTTTCAGCCAAGATGAAAAACATTTCGATTCGCCTGTCATTGCTCGCCTTAGTGGTTTCGATCGTACTCTCTGTTAATAGCACGGTTAAATACTCATCCAGTAACACTCATCTAGTAACCGGCAGGCTGGGGTTTCTGTTGCAATTCTAAGCGGGTCACCCCTTCCGACTCCCACGCCGCCCGGCTCTAGCGCGATCGGCACGAGTGGTTCACCTCTCCCAACGCCCACGCCGCCCGGCTTTAGTTAGCTCCGTCGCCGCGAGTGGCTCACCTCTTCCGACTCCGACTCCCCCTGGCATTGGCGGACCGACCGTTGAGGTCTAACCTCTTCGCCTTTGAACCCTCCCGCGACGGACTGGGATAAACGCTGGGAAGTACAGTGCTCCGCAACTCGCCTTTGCTGCAAAGGGAGAGTTGCGGAGTTTCATTTCTAAGGAATTTCTAATACGAGCTTCGCGCCGTCCGCTGTGAAAGTAACTTGATTGTTTACCGGCCAGTTAAGACATGCTAGGATTCAACGACCATGAGTAGCTTTCCTCTCCCGGTGCTATGGTTGTGGGCCTGCAGCGTCCTCGCACAATTGGTCGTGCTGGCTCTTCTCTTCTCGAAAGGGAATTCCAGGAAACTGCCATATTTTACTGCCTACGTCGCACTGAATATTTGCCAGGCTGGTTTCCTCCTATTTGTGTATACGCATTCGTGGAGTGATCCTGACACTCCTAAGACCCTCGCTTGGACGTCGGAGTGCCTCACTCTTATCGCACAGGCTCTGGCCACAATCGAGATTCTTGAGATTATCCTTAGACCGTTTCAAGGGATTTGGGGGCTTGGATGGCGCGCTTTGACAGTCACGTCGGGGATCGTCGTCCTACTCGTCGCGCTAGCAGCTCGCGGGCATTGGGGTTTAGCTCGGTGGTTCCAACTCGATCGCGGCTATCATCTCACGTTTGCTTCGGCGCTCATTGCCTGCCTGCTCCTTGTTCGTTACTACCCGATTCCCGTCCCGCGCACCTACAAAATGTTACTTGGCGGATTTTGTTTTTATTCCTGCACCGAAATTGTGGTCAATACCCTTCTTCAAGCCTTTTTCAGGAAGGATTTTTTTCTCCACTTGGCGGCTTGGCAACTTTTGACTATGTCTTCATTTGTAATCGTCCAAATCGTTTGGGCGGCCGCCCTCCGGAAGCCCTTGCCCGTCGAAGACCGGCGGCCTGCCTCTTCCTCGGATTCCGATTATCAGCGGCTCTCTCCAGAGATTAATGAAGACTTGCGCCGACTCAATGAAAAGCTCCTCCGACTTTGGAAACTGGAGGCAAGTCAGCAGTGAATTCCACTCTATTACTCCTGATTGGCTTCGCAGTCCTCATGCTGCTTCTGCTTGTGTGGGTCCTGCGTGATCCCCGGAAGCACAGTGGCCCCGATGGCGATCTCGACTCCACCGATGAATTGAGCCAGCGCCATGTAAGCTATTTCCCGCAGGTACGGCAGGCCCTGGGGGCGGAAGACTTCGCTTTTCTTTCCTCGCGGGGATCACTTCAGCTCGCGCGCAGAATTCGCAGAGAGCGCAGAAAGATTGCGTTGGCCTATCTGTCCTGCCTTCGCGGCGATTTCCTGAAGTTATGGCGGCTGGCACGGGTCATTGCTTCGATGTCGCCGCAGGTCGGCGTCGCGCAAGAACTTGCGCGGCTCCGCTTGCGTGTGGCTTTTTCCTTGCGCTATGAAATGATCCGTATCGAGTTCCTCTTCGGATTCGCGCCACTTCTCGAGCTTGGGTCTCTGAGCGACGTGGTTAGCAGGCTGTCTATCCGGTTGGAAACCGCCATGAACAACCTTGGGGAGCGTGCGGCCCTAGCGGCCAAGCTGGCTTCATCGCTGAATGATGGGCACGGTCTGGACACTCGCTAATGCCCCATCCACTGCGGCTAACAACTCCGCAGCTTTAAACGGCTTCTGAAGAATGTAATTCCCGTTACGGGGCGTTTCGTCCGGAGGACGTCCGAGCGGAGCGACTCCGCGCATCCACACGCAACGTTTCGACAAACCTGGCTTCCGGGCCATGATCCAGTCATGAAGTATGTTGCGCCCTGCAGTGCCGGAAAGGTCAAGATCAGCCACAATTAAATCAAACTGTCGATTCTCGAGAAGGGCCATCGCATCCGCGGCGGTTTTTGCTGTCTCCACTTCATGTTCTCGCTCGAGCAAGATGGCTCTAACAGCTTCCAGCACGGAATCATCTTGGTCTATTAATAGGATGCGGCCTTCTCTTACCTGTTCGATCGTCTGGCCAGGTTCGGAAACCTTTACCGGTCTTATCGGCTGATAGGGGACCTCAATCGTAAACGATGCGCCGCGCGGAGGAACGTTGCGGACACGGATAGATCCGCCGTGTTCCGTGATGATTCCATAACAGATGCTGAGACCCAGTCCGGTACCCTTGCCAACAGGCTTCGTAGTGTAAAAGGGGTCAAAGACCCTTGACGCATCCTTTACGCCCGGACCGCTGTCGGTAAATTCGATGAAGAGCCGATCTCCGTTGGCTCCTGTTCGCACCCAGAGATCTCCTTCGTTGGAATGCTCCAGCATGGCATCCACGGCATTGTTGACCATGTTCAGGAACACTTGCTGCAGTTGGTGGGGATCCGCAGAGGTATAAGGTAGTTCCGGAGAAAGTTCCAGATGCACGCGAATGTGATTCATGCGCAAATCGTAGTCGCGCAGCGCCAGCGTCTCTTCCAGAATCAGATTCAGCTGCACAGGCACTCGTTCCGGTTTGTGCTGCCGCGCGAAGCTCAGTAGATTCTGTACGATGCGGTGCGTCCGCTGGGCTTGTTTGTAGAGTTTTTCAGAGTATTCAATTCCTTGCGGGCCCATCTGCCCGCTGGAGGTGAGCAATTGGCTGTAGCCCAGGATTGCCGTAAGCGGGTTGTTCAACTCGTGTGCCACGCCGGAAATCAATTGCCCCACAGCAGCCATCTTCTCGCTGTGCAATAGCTGCTCCTGCGTGCGGCGCAGGTTGTCATACGCTTGCCGCGCTTCTTCGTAAAGCGTGGTGCGTTCGATAGCGCTGGAGAGCTGGCTGCCCACTGCGATCAGCAGGTTAACGTCGGCTGGGGAGAATTCTTTGGGCGTGCGGCTCCCAACCGTCAGGCCCCCGATGACGCGGTCCTTCGACCAGAGCACTACGATATAGGCGGAGAGAAGTTCTTCCTTTCTCTGCGCTTCGCGAAAGATAGCTGGCAGCGGAAGGCCCTGCACCGAAAGAAACGTCGCGTGTACCGCCCGGATGTGCTGAAGCAGCTCCGGTTTCAGAGTGACGGGAGGGAAATTCCTGGCGTACTCGGAGCGGTGCCCCACCGCCGCCACGCGCCGGATCTTTGTCCCCTCCTCGTCAAACAGGTACAGCGCGCATGCATCCAGACTGAACAGCTCTGCCATCTGCCGTAGCGTTCGATGCAGCGAATCGCTCAAGTCCATCGACTCCATGAGCGTCTGGCCGATGGAGTTTAAGACCAGCAGCTCCCGGTTGCGCCGCCTGATTTCCTGCTCCGCCCTCTTTCTTTCGGTGATATCCAGCAGAAAGCCCTGATAGGCCGTAACATTTCCCGCTGTGTCTTTCACCGCGATGGAAGACTCTAGCACCGTACGAACTTCGCCGTCTTTGCGCCTCATCTCGAATTCGAAGTCCGCCACCGTGCCGTGTTCTTGAAGAAGCTTCTTCAGGCGCTCGCGGTCCGCCGGATTCGCGTACATCGCGCCCGGAATATCGGCTCCTAGCAACTCCTCGCGTGTCTCAAATCCCGTCATGCGCATCATCGCATCGTTAAAATCCAGGAAGCGTCCCTGCGGCGTTGAAATAAAAACGCCTTCCTGCACGCTGGACACGAGCGTCCGGTATTTTTCTTCCGCGCGCTTTCTTTCCGTGATGTCCTTCAGGACGTGCACTGTCCCGAGCAAATTCCCCGCCGGATCAGTGAACGTGGAATTAGAGGCGAGAAAATAGCCCTGCAGCCACGGGTCGGTATAATCTCCTTCTCCCGCGACACCCTCGCAATAAGGGCACACCTCGTAAGACAGATTCTTCCGCGCGAGCAAGTCGGTCACCGCGCGCCCAACCAATGCCTGCGAATCTCTGCCCAGC